>Ga0210056_1003026_pt1 | contig 13830 bp, 13 predicted proteins | sample CryGeyCG2014_080_2_FD_183965 | JGI IMG/M metagenome (GOLD analysis project Ga0210056, IMG submission 183965) | Groundwater microbial communities from aquifer - Crystal Geyser CG07_land_8/20/14_0.80 (SPAdes) (version 2) | ecosystem: Environmental > Aquatic > Deep subsurface > Groundwater | place... | reverse complement strand
TTTTATCTGCTTCCTGGCATTCTCCAGATCGTTTATCTCTTTTCCGGAAAGTTTGATACCTGCTGCCCTACCCATAGGAATCGCCTATGGGACTATATCATTACGTTGTTTATAAGACTTTGCTTAAAGCATCGTTATCCAAAAAACCTTAGTTCAATCACTGCTACCTATGAAGATTTTACAAAAAACAGACTGCCTGATACAGAAAGTAAAAAAATCGTTGTTTTCCTGTTCTTTCCGTTCAAATACTGGGATGAAAACATTGAATACAGGGGATATGAGTCTGTGTACGGCAACGTAAGATTTTATGAGAAATTTATAGTTTTTTGGTCTGAGATTTATGAGCAGATAAACGCATTTTACAGCAATAAAAAACTGTACTTTATCAACCATCCTTTAAGAATATCTGTGGACAGGGATAAAGAGCTGACAAAAACAATTTTATCAAAAGCAGGCATTGAGGTAAAACCCTCATTTTTCACACGAAACTATAGGGATATATTAAGAATGGTTAACAAAGAAAACAGGAAGCTTTTTATAAAGGTGAGATACGGCTCAATGGGCAAAGGCATCACATATATAGAAAAAGATGAATGGAAAACAAATTTTAGATTTGAAAATAATAGGATAGTGAGCAGTGTCTCAGATCACGGCTGGAGTTTTATGGACATCACAAACAACATTAATTTTCTGAAAAGACTTTTAACAAAAGATATTGTGATTGAAGATGCGATTGAGCCTTACATAATTGACAACCTGAAATTTGATTTAAGAGTCTATGTTTGTTTTGATGATGTACTCTACATATATCCAAGAACAAACGCTCCTGAGGAGATAACAACAAACATATCGCAGGGAGGTAAAGGGAGGGATGCGCGTTTTCTTAGAAAAATTCCAGAGAACATGATAAAGAAGGCAACCAGGGTTGCAATTGATGCGGCAAAGGCTATGGGTCTGGATTTTTCAGGTGTTGATATTATGCTCAGTAAAGACCTGAAACATGCGTATGTGATAGAGATAAACGCGTTTCCAGGCTTCCCATCCCAAAAAAGATTCAACCTTTCCAGAAGGATTATCAAGAAAATTGAGGAACAAAAATGGAAGTAGAATTATTTTATAATCTTCTTCCCTATCCAGTTGTTCAGCATTATCAACGCAAGGATTACAGCTACCCATTGAATTGCAATCGTTGCAAAACCAGTGGGCTCCAGCGGGTTAAACCATGTACCAGGGTGCATGGATATTGACTGATGAAAATACCACAGCATTAGAACAATGAACTGCAACGGAAACAGTACTATGATGACAAAATCCCACCAGGCACCGATTCTTATATCATTGTATCCTGTGTTGATTAACTCATCCCTGAATCTGCTCACACCATGCTTCCAGACAGCAAATGCCACGAACAAACCACTTATAATCAGAGCCGTACCCCAGACATGATCCTGGTTGTTCAGAAACACGGGCGAGTTTCCTGAAACAATAATAGCGGAAGGCAGTCCGAGTAAAAAGGTTACGATACTGATAAATGTTACTGATTTATGCCTGCTCCACCCATGATCCATGAAGTTTCTTACTGCTATCTCAAAGCCTGAAATCATGGATGTCAGCGCTGCAAATGCCATTGCAAGAAAGAAAATAATTGCAATAAAAATCCCTCCTGGCATTTGAGTGAAAAGCCTGGCGAGATGTACGAATGCAAGACTTGTATCTCCTTCCTCTAGTATTCCAAGCGCCTCACCAGTGCTTGCGGAAAGTGCAAAAACAGTACATATTACTGCAATACCTGCTATAAGCGCAGCTGCGGCATCTCCTAACCCGGTGATGAATGCGTTTAAAGATGTGTCTTCTTTTTTATTCATGTAAACCGCATAGGTGATTGCCATGCCAAACCCAGCAGAACATGACCATGCTGATTGTGCCAGTGCCCTTACCCATGTTTCAGCACTCCCTAAATATTCCCACCTAGGAATAAATAAAAACTTTAAACCATTTATTGCACCTGGAAGAGAAAGCGCCCATATTGCAGCTACAAACAGCAGAACGAACAGCATTGGGATGAGTATTTTATTCACTATTTCTATTCCTTTTCTTATTCCTTTATAGACTACGTAAGCGCTTATACCTACAGCTACAAATTGGAAAAATACAATCTGGGCTGGAGATGTAATAAAATCTGCCCAGAGTGCTGATGTGTCTGTATCTGCATGAAGTCCTCCTGTTACTGCTACAGTAAAGTATCTGATTACCCACCCCATTATCACTGCATAATAGAAACTTACGATTACTGATACGAGCATCATCCAAGCACCCATGAACGCGTATTTTTTACCAGCAAAAACTTTGAACACACCTATGGTGCCAAGCCTTACCTTCTTACCGAGTGAGAACTCTGCGATGAGCAGGGGTATAGACCATGAGAACAGGAAGACGAGGTACGCAATCATAAATGCTCCACCGCCGTTTGCTGCAGCCTCCTTTGGGAATCTCCAAATGTTGCCTAAGCCTATAGCTGCACCCATAGTTGCAAAAATGAGGCCCCATCTACTTTTCCATATCTCCATGTTTTTTCCCCTCTGATTTGATAGCAATTCTAAAGCATTTGAATAACCCACCATAAGTTATTCCGAATATTGCTACAATCATAACAGCCATCATAGCGAATGAGGTCGGGGTGTCTTCAAAAATTCCTTCTGCCTTTTCCGAAATTTCTTCTTCCCTGAGCACCCATTCCCCTCCAGGGTTGTCTGCGATTTCCGCAGCATAAAGATTGACATAAACATGGGTTTCAGACATGTTCAGAACTCTATCCATTGGAGGATTATGCCCGTCTTCACTGCTTCCAAGTTCGATTGTGTATGCTAATACGTTTTTTTCACCATAGAGCCAGTCGCAAGCATCCCCTGATGTTAAATACAGTTCGCTTGCCTGCATTACCTCATATCCATTGATTGCAGAGATGCCATTTGCTATATCAATAAATAATGCTTCATCTTCAGGCGGTCGTGGTGTGTAGCCCCAGGGATAAAGTATTAGCTCGCTGTAAGTATGATAGGACAGAGAAATTACAAAATCATGACTGCCTACAAAATCCCTGACTGCCTGGGTTTCAAGCTCACAAAAGGCGGACTCACCCTGATATGTGTTAGAGTATGGATTTGCGGTATCGCTTGGGGGATATATGATATTCCACATATAGTCATAGTTTCTGTTTAAATCAACACCGTAGCAGTTAGGGTAAGGATTATGCATCGGTCCTGGCATGTAGTTCGGCTCCCTGTTTTTCCTCTCATCAGCATTCACCCCGTCAGGGTTCACCATTGGAACAATGTACATTTCCCTGTTGTTCACAACATACCTGACCCTGTTTCCCTCTTTGCTGTTTTCATAATATTTTTCCACAACATAGTTTACAAAATAAATCAGAACCTCATATGATGGTTTCTCGTTACCATGATGGGCACCCATGTATAAAACATCAGGCTCATCAGGCTCATCAGTATTTGGGTTGTCTGATATTTTCACCACCCATATCTCCCTTCCTTCGTATGTTGTGCCAATTGAAAACAATGAAACAATATCAGGAGCATTTTTTGCAGCATTCATTAGCTCTGCTGTCATGTCCTCATAGGAATGATACGTGCTCTGCTGCTCTATCACCATGGTATAATGTGCCTGCGCGTCCACGGGAGAGGCTGGTGGGATTAACGGCAGTGAAAAGCAGATTATTATTATGAGCGCAAATACCTGTTTCATAGTTATGTTATTGTTGAGAGAATATAAAATATTATGGTTAACTATTTTTATACAAATGATTCCTTTCCCCATTTTTCCTCTATCCCTTTGTAAAACCAGCAGCATGATATTAATAGAAGAGCGCAGATGAAAAGAATGAAAAAGAATGATATAATGCCTGGCATTAGTGAAAATATTACAAGTGGAACCTGCGGCAGTAGTGAGATTATCCCGAATTTTGCAACAATCTTTGGGTTGAAAAGCGAGGTGTTGGGTCTGAGACCTGTAAGGTATGCAACACCGGTGACCATGTAAAGTGAGACTGCAAATCCTACAAGCAGTGCCACCGGCATCATATAAATTTCATTGCTGATTGCGCTCATGCCTGGAACAAATAAAACTAAAAAAAATGATACGAACATAATATGAATCAGGATTCTTGTTTTGACTACATCAGGCACGGTAACAGGGATAATGCTGAAGAAGTCAGGTGAATCAATGTTGTTCAGCCAGGAGTAAACCACAAGAGAAAAAAAACCGATAAACACGGCATATGATATGCTGTTGAAGCCAACAGAGATGTTTTCCTCAATGAACCACAGAAAGCCCGTCATGAATATCAGCGGCATGAGGAATGAGAAAAATATTTTCACGCCTGTGTTGCTTCTTTTTATGTCAATGAGCTCCTTTGCCATCAGATGAGAATACTTTGAAAAAACAAGTTTTTTCTCTGTTTTTAGGTAGGTGTTCTCAAAATATTTTGTTTTTGTCCTGATTTCTTCCTTTGCCATCATTATTCCGAGAGCTGAGAAAATCAGAATCAACGCTGTCGTGATTAGAAGGTATGATAATGATTTTGTGAAATGAAATGCTACTGTCGGTATAATATTTTCAACAGGAATATGGAAAAGAGTCAAAATAAAAATCAGGAATATAATACCGCAGGTAAATGCTAAAAATATTTTTGCAGACCTCCTGTAAATGCTTGACATGAAAAAAGACAGCGAAACGCCGAGTAAAAACGAAAGAAACACCGCTGTAAAAAGGAACAGAACAGCTGTTATCCTTATGGAACTAAAAAATGTTGAAAACAACAAACCTAAAGTAACTGGGAGGATTGTTAACCCTGTATAAAATACAACCTCCCTGATGTATAATGCAAAGAATGCTTTTCTGAAACTCAAAGGAAGAATGTCAGGCATCGCTATCATGAAGTTCACATTTCCAAACCTTCTTTCAGCCATCTCCCTGCCAAGGAATGCAAATGAGCCTGCTATCATACCATAGAGGAGCAACGAAAGATGAAATGAAAAGAGTATTTGTTTTAAGGAGATTTCCTCAAGAATTTTTGATGAGCTTATACCTGCCAGAAATGCGAGAATTAAGGCAAGCACAGGGAAAAACATGAATGCGTACCTGCTTGTGTAGGATGTATGAAACCTGTACTCCTCCTTAAGCATGAGTTTTATGAGATTAAACATCTTAACCTAATCACCCTGTCCACGTCATTTGGGTCAAGGATTTCCTCACCACACTTTTCGCATTTCCATGCTTTTACATCAAATCCTTTCAACTCTGTTTTTTTCTTCATCATTTTATTTCCACAACCACAAACATATTCCATTGTTTTTTCTTCCATATCATCTCTCTTCATCTTCAACCAGCCTGCAGAAGACATCTTCCAAACTTTCATCCTTTCTTTTTCTCAGCTCATCAAGACGCCCATTACCAATGATTTTTCCATTATTTATTATGGTGATTTTGTTGCAGAGTTTTTCTGCTATTTCAAGTATATGGGAGCATAAAAAAATTGTGCCATTATTTTCAACATAATCTTTTAGATAATTTCTAATCTTTTTCTGGTAAATAGGATCAAGGTTTATGAACGGCTCATCAAGAAAAAGAATCTCTGGCTCATGGATGAATGCGGATGCAAGCATGAGCTTCTGCCTCATTCCCTTCGATAAATCTTTGCAAAGCGTTTTCTTTTTCCTAGATAAATCAAAGAAATCCAGCCAGTATCCCACGTTTTTCTCATCAATCTCCCTTACACTGCAAACAAAGGATAAAAATTCTTCAGGGGTAAGAAAACTTGGTGGGCTCTCGTACTCCGGGACAATGCCAATTTTTTTCTTCACCTCAACACTGTTTTTTACATTGTCTCCTAAAACAAATGCTTCACCGCTACTTGGCTGGATCTGCCCTGTTAGTATCCTGAGCATTGTTGTTTTCCCGGCGCCGTTTGGACCAAACAAACCAAAAAAATCACCTGCGCCAATATCGATATTTATATTATCTAACGCTGCAAAGTCACCAAAGCATTTTCTTATGTTTTCAGCGCGTATCACTTGCATTTTCATTCCTCTTAAGCAGACGTGTTGTGATTTCAACAAGTGGATGATGCGCATAATCAATGATTTCTATGTCATCCGGTGTTCTCAGACCCTGCTCTCTCGCGGTTTTCTCAATACCAAGCTCAACATCCCTGTCCATTTCCAGTATATGTGCATCAAGCTCCTTTATCCCGAGTCTTAATGCCGCTATCACCCTGTGATGCCCATCTATAAGCACATGATAATCTTTTTTCTTTATAACAATAATCGGCTCAGCCAGCCCTTTTTTTATCTCATACTCCCTGCCCTGAAGTTCATCAGCATAAATCATTTTCTGGGTCGGCATAAGATTTTCTATCGGGATTTTGCCTGTCCTGCCCCTGATTTTCACGTCATGCAGGCCTTCAAGTGCTATCTTCAGTTTGGAGGCTTTTGAAGGACTTGCTCTCTCAATATGGGACCTTAAAACATCAATGTTTGAGAGAAGACCTACAAGGTTTCCGTCATCATCAGCAACAGGCAGTTTCTCTATCCATAACCTGAACATGATTCTAGCGGCGTCATCCAGACTCATACCAGGGTCTGCGGTAATTGTCCCATTTCTGATTATGTCACTAACCATTAAGCCTAAAGGATGATAATGACGTAATAACTCCTTTGCTGTGACAAAACCCACGATTTTTTTTCCTTTGACAACTGGTAAACTGTGATGGGCTGAATCAAGCATTATGCTTATTGCATCCCTCACGCTGATATCAGATGAGACTGTAAGCACATCCTTTGTCATGTAATCCTTAACCTTGACAGCCATAATACTATTAATGGCGAACATGTAATTTAAGTTTTTCTTTCTTTTTGTTTTACCTCTATCTTCTTTCCCAAACCAGTTTCCCATCATAAAAAATCTTCAGTAATCTGTGATATGGTATCATTGTTTCACCTTCAAGCTCCATGAACGAATGATGCAGACTAACAATATCATTTCCTGAAATTACTATTGTGTTGTTGGGCGCGCCCCTGTGCAGATACCATATTTCTGCTTTTTTTATGTCTTTTGACCATTTTATTTTATTCAACACTTCCTTTGCAGTGGGCATACTACTCACTCTATTGATTCTATGAATCTCAATGCCATCATTATGTGCTCATTCCCGTTTCCTTCAACAAATCGTTCATGGCCAGGGTAAAGGTTTTTTACATCAAGTTTGGAAAGTTTTCTAACTGAATTTAATAGTTGGTTGTAATCCCCGCCTATCAAATCCCACCTGCCTGTGCTACCATCAGCAAACACTGTGTCACCTGAAAACAGCGATTTACTTTTTTCCTCATAAAGTGATATGCTTCCAGGGCTGTGACCTGGTGTATGAATCACCTTTAATGCAATGTCGCCTCCATCAATCTTCCTGCCTATATTTGAAACATTCAGTCTCTCCATGCTCCCGCCGAACATCCTTGCACCAGTGGCAACGTTGTCACCAATCCTGACATGGTCTGCATCATCCTCATGTATAAGCAGGTTTGCATCCGTCAGTTCCTGAAGCTTTCCTGCCCCTCCAGTGTGGTCAAAATGCATGTGGGTCAGCACGATGGTTTTGATGGATTTAAGAGAGCAAATTTTTTCAATATTTTCAACCATGTTTTTAAAATAAATACCCTGGCCAGTACCTGTGTCAACAACAATTGGCTTACTGGATTTAATAAGATAAACATTTGAATCATACCCAAAACCGCCAACATTATGCACGTCCATACAATGGTATCGGCATACCAGTATTTATTCATGAGCGAAGCGAATGAATATACGAGGAATTCCGACGGAAAAAACCTTTGGTTTTTTCCTAGGATGCTAGGAATTTGCTCTGCAAATTCCGTCGCATGTCAAAGACAATTCCGAAGTATACAGATAACAGTATCTCCGAAAGAATTTTGCAATAATTCCTAAAACAAGTATTTTCTGATTTTTATTTAGAAATTTCATCCAATAGTGACAGAAACCTTTATATATTTAGGATATTCTAAGGATATCCTATGAAGAAAAGGGTATTAACCATACAAAACAGCCTTAAAATAGAGAAGATACAAGGATTTTTCATACGAAAAGTAACAAAGTTTGGGAACAGTGCCAAGGTTGATTGCCCGAAAGAATACCTCGGCCGCACAGTTTATCTGGTGATTACATGACTATTAACCCAGACAGGTATTTTCGGACTCTTAAAACCATTGATACATTTGTAGACCGGTCATTAGAACTAATACCCTATAGCCAATATCTTTCTGGGTTCGATTACGATCTTGACCTCCTACACGCTGCGTTGGCGAAAACATATCTAGAAACTGTTGGCTCACGGGCTGATTCCATTCATCTTGCAATTAAACAAGTACCTGCCTCCAACATATACTGGAACTACCTTAAAACAGTTGAAGTTCTGGGTAGCAGATTCAAACTCAATGAACAGGACGTGGTTTTAGCGTTTGATTATACAGATGAGGATTTCTATGGTGATGCTCAAGGGCTTTGGATATATGGTTGGACAGGTGAAAACGCAGTCAGTGGCAAGTTTAAATTCCTAACCTGTGCAATCATAAGCTCAGATTTACCTCAAAAGATACCGTTAATCTCAATCCCAGTTCACATTGGGCATAATATTGCTAAGGAGGTTTGTTGGTGTCTTTCATTGATAAAACCGCTGGTTCGCTCAATCAAACTAGTTCTATTTGATCGTGGGTTCTACAGCAAGGAACTCATGATAAGTATGACGAAGGCTAGTTATCCGTATCTGATATTTGTTCCGAAAAACAAGAAAGTCAAAAAGGAACTGGAAAAAATGACAGAATCTGAAGGGAAGAAAATTCAATACCAGTTCAAACTAAACAAGGATAAGACCATTATACGGGGTAAAACCACGCTTGCATTACTCAAACAAATATTTGACAAGAGAACAGGTAAATCATTTGATTGGGCATTTGCCACAAATCAATCTGAGATAAATCTGGATTACATAATTCCTACATATAAAGGTCGATGGCGGATTGAAACCGGGTTCAGAGTTCAGGATGAAGTCCATATAATGTCTAAATCTACTGATGCCAGAATTCGTTTTTTCTTTTTTGTTTACGAACAGGTACTTCAATTGATATGGGTTGTTCTCTATAAAGAGGAGGTGAGTTTCAAGGAGTTCTTATTGGGAATCTATGAATTGTGTAAGGAACGAAATTCTAATACGATAAGAAGGGTGAAGATGGCCAAATCCATACCTCAGTAGGATGGGGGTGCAGACCTGTAGAACATCAGGTTGTCTATCGGTAGTTTATCCACATCGGTACTCTTCCGCCGAATTTGAATGCTTAATGAGAGAACCCTATCTAGATTCTCCAAACCCATCGGAGATACTGGATAAATAGCAAGTTTTATATAGAAGTATGACTATACCTGCTTACTTGGAAGGTGATATGATATGATGAGTGGACAACAACCAATAATAGTGTTGAGGGAAGGAACGACAAGGGAGAAAGGGAGAGGAGCGCAGGGCAACAACATTGCTGCTGCGAAGGCAATAGCAGATGCAGTGAGGTCAACATTGGGTCCCAGAGGCATGGACAAGATGCTTGTGGATTCTATGGGTGACGTGGTGATAACAAATGATGGCGTCACCATACTGAAAGAAATTGATGTTGCGCATCCGGCAGCAAAAATGCTGGTCGAGGTCGCAAAAACACAGGATGAGCAGTGCGGCGATGGAACAACAACTGCTGTAATACTCGCAGGGGAACTTCTGAAAAAGGCTGAGAGTCTTGTGGAACAGAATGTGCACCCAACAATCATTGTTGGGGGATACAGGCTCGCATCAGAAAAGGCGTGTGAAATCCTGGAGAAAATTGCAGAAAAGGTTTCAGAGAAAGACAAGGAGATGCTGAAAAAGATTGCCATAACAGCAATGATGAGTAAAAGTGCTTCAGGTTCAAAGGAACTATTTGCGGACATAGCTGTGAAAGCCGTAACGTCCGTTGCAGAGGAAACAAATGGTAAAATAACTGCTGATACAGACAACATCCAGATTGTGAAAAAGCATGGCGGAGCAATATCTGATACAGAGCTCATTGAAGGCATAATTGTTGACAAGGAAAGGGTGCATTCAGGCATGCCAAAAAGCGCTAAGAACGTGAAAATCGCACTTGTTGATTCTGCGTTTGAAATAAAGAAAACAGAGGTTGATGCAAAAATAGAAATCAGTGACCCGAAAAAACTTCAGATGTTCTTGGCTGAGGAGGAAAACACGCTGAAAAGAATGGTTGAAAAAATAAAAAATGTAGGTGCAAATGTTTTATTCTGTCAGAAAGGCATTGATGACCTGGTACAGCATTATCTTGCGAAAAATAACATTTATGCTGTGAGAAGGGCAAAAAAATCTGACATGGAAAAACTTGCTAAGGCAACAGGAGCGAAAATCGTAACAAGGCTGGAGGACATAAAAGGGTCAGACCTTGGAGCGGCAGGAATGGTTGAAGAAAAAAAGATTGCGGATGACAACATGACCTTTGTAACAAAATGCAAAAACCCAAAGGCTGTTTCCATCCTTATAAGGGGCGGAACAGAACACGTAGTGGATGAAATGGAGAGGTCGCTTCATGATGCATTATCTGTTGTGGCAATTGGAATAGAGGATGGAAAAACTGTTACAGGCGCAGGCGCGGCAGCCGTGGAGATATCACAGGGTCTCAGGGATTATGCAGCAACAGTCGGTGGAAGGGAGCAGATGGCGATTGATGCGTTCGCAGACGCAGTTGAAGCTGTTCCAAGAACACTCGCAGAAAATGCAGGCATGGACCCAATAGACACGCTTATCGACCTGAGAAAGGCACATAAGAATGGAAAGAAGCATGTAGGAGTTAATGTGCTGGAAGGCAAAATAAGTGATATGCACAACGTAGTTGTTGAGCCCATAAGGGTTGGCAGACAGGAACTGCAGTCCTCCACAGATGCGGCAATAATGGTTCTAAGGATAGATGATGTGATTGCATCAAAAGGCGGCGAGAAAACACCACCGATGCCGCCAGGCGGTCCTGGCGGATACGGCGGAATGGGCGGCATGGGCGGAGAGTAGTAAACATCTCCTCTCTCCTTTTTTACTTTTTTGAATCAGTCATCCATCAGGTGAACCATGACATCAGCAAAGATGAGCAGTTACCAAAAATTAAAGTCAGAATTATCAGAAACAAAAAAAAAACTGGAGGAAAAAACAAAAATAGTGGATGATTATTTATCAAAATTACAATACCTTCAGGCGGAGTTTGAGAATTTTAGGAAAAGAGTTGATAAAGAAAAAAATGATTACGTAAAATATGCAAATAAAAACCTGATAATGAAATTACTGGGCAGTGTTGATGACCTTGAAAGAATCATGAACAACATTAAAGATAAGGAAATAACCGATGGGATAAACATGGTCTATAAAAACTTTTTACATGTCCTGGAAAACGAGGGTTTAAAAAAAATAGATGCTACTGGCAAAAATTTTGATCCCTATAAACATGAAGCATTTTTACAGGTTGTTGACAGCAGCAAACCCGAGAATACGGTTTTGGAAGAATTTCAGAAGGGATATATGTTAAACGAAAACGTGATAAGACCTGCAAAGGTAAAAATATCAAAAAAAGGTGAGTAGTATGAAGGAAAAAAAGGAAAAAATCATAGGCATAGATTTGGGAACAAGCAACTCTGCAGCAGCAGTTATGATTGGTGGAAGGGCGACAATTATACCAAGCGCGGAAGGAACAATAATCGGCGGGGGGAAAGCATTCCCATCATACGTTGCATTCACAAAAAATAGTGAAAGACTGCTTGGTGAGCCTGCAAGAAGACAGGCTGTGACAAACCCAGGGGGTACTGTAACAGGTTTTAAAAGAAAAATGGGTACTGACTACAAATACAAAATATACGATGAGGAGTACACACCGCAGGAGTTATCAGCTGCATTACTCCAAAAAATAAAAAATGATTGCGAATCATATCTTGGTGAGCCAGTAAAAAAAGCAGTGATTACCTGCCCAGCATACTTTAATGACAACCAGAGAACAGCGACAAAGGATGCAGGTGTTATTGCAGGATTGGATGTTGTTAGGATTATTAATGAGCCGACAGCAGCATCACTTGCCTATGGTATAGACAAAAAAGGGAAAGAACAAAAGATTCTTGTTTTTGATTTTGGGGGGGGAACACTTGATGTCACTGTTATGGATTTTGGCTCAGGTGTTTTTGAGGTTAAATCAACATCAGGTGACACAAACCTTGGCGGAACAGACATGGATGAGGTTATAGTGGATTATGTTGCAGATGAATTCAAAAAGGGGAATGGTATTGATTTAAGAAAGGACAAAATGGCAATACAGAGACTTAGGGAGGCATGTGAAAAAGCAAAAATAGAGCTTTCAACAACTGTCACAACAGAAATAAATCTCCCATACATAACAGCGGATGCATCAGGACCAAGGCATCTCACGATGACACTTTCCAGGGCGAAACTGGAGGAGCTTGTAACACCAATAATTGAAAGATGCAGAGAACCAACAAAACAGGCATTGGAGGATGCAAAAATAGAACAGGATGACATTGACAGAATTATACTTGTAGGAGGACCAACGAGGATGCCTATTGTACAAAAATTTGTTGAATCCATTATTGGGAAAAAGGTTGAGGGAGGTGTTGACCCCATGGAATGCGTTGCCGCAGGAGCAGCAATCCAGGGAGGCGTTCTTGCTGGTGAAGTAAAGGATTTACTTTTGCTTGACGTCACACCATTATCCCTTGGTGTTGAAACACTTGGTGGTGTTTCCACAAAACTCATAGAAAGAAACACAACCATACCAACAAAAAGATCCCAAATATTCTCAACAGCCGCGGATTTCCAGACATCCGTGACCATACACGTTTTACAGGGTGAGCGCTCAATGGCTGCTGATAACACAACACTTGGGATGTTCAACCTTGTTGGGATACCACCCGCCCCAAGAGGGATGCCGCAGATTGAGGTGACATTTGATATTGATGCAAATGGTATAATGAATGTTTCAGCAAAAGACCTGGGTACAGGGAAGGAGCAGAAAATCACAATAACAGCAAGCACAAAACTTTCAAAGGAAGAAACAGATAGAATGATGAAGGAAGCAGAAAAATATTCTGAGGAGGACAAAAAGAAAAAGGAGGAGGTTGAAATAAGAAACAATGCAGACAGCATGATTTACACTGCTGAGAAAACGGTGAAGGAGCTTGATGAAAAAATAGGAAAAGATGAAAAAGAAAAGATTGAAACCTGGGTGAAGGAATTAAGGGATGCATTGACTGGTAAAGACATAAATAAAATAAAAAATAATACAGAAGAACTAAGCAAAAAGTTGCAGGAGATTGGCGCAAAAATCTATCAGCAGGTAGCGCAGGAGCAGGCAAAAAAACAGGAAAAAAAAGAGGAAAAGGAAGAGAAGAAAACATGGAAAGGTCATCCCACAGATGAAAAGACAGTTGATGCTGATTACAAGGTTGAGGATGAGGAGAAAAAGTAGCCAGGGACTAGTAGTTAGGGGTTAGGGAAAAGCACCGTCCCTAGATACTAACTACTTGAAAGGGGCGTTATGAAGAAAGATTACTATGAAACTCTTGGCATAAGAAGGGATGCGTCAAAGGATGAGTTGAAAAAAGTCTACAGGGAACTTGCAAAAAAATATCATCCTGATGTGAGCAAGGACCCTGGCGCTGCTGAGAAATTCA
>Ga0210056_1003023_pt1 | contig 13833 bp, 15 predicted proteins | sample CryGeyCG2014_080_2_FD_183965 | JGI IMG/M metagenome (GOLD analysis project Ga0210056, IMG submission 183965) | Groundwater microbial communities from aquifer - Crystal Geyser CG07_land_8/20/14_0.80 (SPAdes) (version 2) | ecosystem: Environmental > Aquatic > Deep subsurface > Groundwater | place... | reverse complement strand
ATTAATGCCTGAGGCCAAAAAGATGGCCAAACAAATTGCCTCCATGCCGCCTATTGCCGTACAAAAATCAAAAGAGATTTTACGCCATGGGATGCAATCCACTCTGGATCAAGTCATACAGGATGAGGCGATGGTCTTTCTCGATGCCATGAAGACGGAAGAACATCGATTGGCCCTCAGCAAATTACTGGCCAAGATGAAATTTAGGAATGGTAGGTCTCATCGAACTAAAAAATAAGGAGGGAAAGGTCAATAGTCATACGGCCAAATATGGAAGTATGTCCTTATCTTCTGCCAACAGCCATAAAATCCATCTGGCTCGAAAATCAATAAAAGAAGGATAATTGTAAACACCAATGCTTCATTTTATAATTGGAGCGTTGTAAAGGGAGCAAATTCATGGACTTTGAACTGACCAATCGCCAGAAACAGATCCGTTTAGCCGCTCGGGAGTTCGCCGAAGGTGAACTGGTCCCCATTGGCAAAGAGTGTGAGACCAAAGGAGAATTTCCAAGAGATCTCATCAAAAAAACAGCTCAGTTGGGCTTCATCGGTTGCTTCATCAAAAAGGAATATGGAGGCCTTGGGTTAGGCATTATGGAACATGCCATCATCCTCGAGGAATTCTGGAGGGCTGAGCCAGGTCTGGCACAGGTTCTTGCACAACCTGCATTTGGCTCGGATATACTGCTACTTTACGGTACAGAGGAACAGAAGAAGAAGTACCTGCCTCCTATCGTGAAGGGGGATTGGGTCATGGGTTTTTCAATCACCGAGCCGGAGGCAGGAAGCGATGCAGCCTCTGTGACCACCACAGCAGTAAGAGTCGGAGATGAATATGTGGTCAATGGCAATAAAGTGATGATCAGCAATGGTACAGAAGCCAAATTTCTTTTAGTCTTTTGCTTGACTCATCCTGAAGAGACCTCTAAATCAAAGCGCCACAGCATCCTTCTGGTTGAAACAGACCGTCCAGGATACAAAGCGGATAAAATCCACGGGAAGATGGGACTTCATGCTTCGGATACCGCCAACATCTTTTTCAATAATGTGAGGGTGCCCAAGGAAAACATAGTGGGTGTTGAGGGGAATGGATTCTTTCAGTTGATGGACTTTCTCGACCGCTCCAGAGTGATTATAGCGGCTCATGCAGTCGGTCTTGCACATGGCGCCATGGAGCAGGCAGTCAATTATGTGAAGAAGAGAAAGCAGTTTGGGAAGACGATTGCCTCGTTTCAAATCACTCAATTCAAAGTGGCTGAGATGGCCACACTGATCGAGACGGCAAGGGACCTAATGCACAAGGCCTGTTGGTATGTCGATCGTGGAACTCCAAATACCCAACTTTCAGCCATGGCAAAATGGTGGGCCTCCAATGTAGCTGTCAGGGTGGTGGATGAAGCGCTTCAGCTTCACGGTGGATATGGCTACCTCGATGATTACCCCATCGAGCGCTTCTATCGAGCGGCTAAGTTGCTTGAACTTTATGAAGGGACGAAGGAAATACAGAAGCTGCTGATTGGTCGCCATATTCTCGGTGTAACATAAATAACAGAAATAGGGTACAAGGATTCGAGGGTTCATGGGTTCAAGGGTTTTTAAGAAAAATTTTACCCCCTTGATCGCTTGAATCCTGGACTCCTTGAACCCTTTTAGTTACCTTATGAAACCAAACATCGGTGTCTATATCTGTCACTGTGGCACCAACATCGCTGCCACGGTTGATTGTAATGAACTTGCCCGTTTTTCCACCACGCTTCCCGGAGTAAAGGTAGTCCGGGACTACCGTTATCTTTGTTCTGATCCTGGACAGGATTTAATCAAAAAGGATATCCGTGAACTCTCCATCGATCGGGTGGTGGTAGCTGCCTGCTCCCCTCGAATGCATGAGATGACTTTTCGAAATGCCATCTCTTCAGAAGGCCTCAATCCCTATCTCCTCAATATTGCGAATATCCGTGAACAGTGTTCCTGGGTTCATAAGGATAAAGAGAGGGCAACAGAAAAAGCGAAACATATCGTACAGGCAGCCGTCGCCAGGGTCTCTCTCCACGAGGCTCTAGAGGCAAGAAGAGTTGGGATCAAGCCCTCTGCGTTGGTCGTTGGAGCGGGCATTGCTGGGATTCAGGCTGCTTTGACCATGGCGAACGATGGCATGAAGATCTTCCTCGTTGAAAGGGCGCCCTATATCGGGGGTCACATGGCCCAATTGGATAAGACCTTCCCTACTCTGGATTGCGCCTCCTGTATCTTCACACCCAAGACGGTTGAAGTGGCGCGAAATAAAAATATCGAATTCCTTGTCTGCTCGGAGGTAGTGGATGTAAAAGGTTATGTTGGAAACTTTACTGTGACTATTAAAAAACATCCTACCTATGTCGATCACAGTCGGTGCACTGGCTGTGGGGACTGCACGGAAGCCTGCGTTTTTAAAAAAGGGGTGCCTTCAGAGTTTGAAGAGGGCATGGCCAGGCGAAGAGCCATCTATATTGCTTTCCCTCAGGCCGTCCCTTTGAAGGCAGTGGTGGATAAAGAAAGTTGCCTCCTTTTAACCAAAGGAAAATGTAAAAAAGCATGTATGGAGGCCTGCAAGGCAGAAGCAATCAATTTTGATCAGAAGGAGGAAATGATCGAGAAGGAAGTGGGTTCGATCATTGTCGCAACAGGATATGATCCATTTGATCCTCATCTCCTTCCACAATATGGGTATGGGGTTTATGACAATATCATTACCGGTCTTCAGTTTGAAAGGCTTTCGAGTCCTTCTGGACCAACCTGTGGAGAGATATTGTTGAAGGATGGAAATGTTCCCAAATCAATCGCCTTTCTACACTGCATTGGAAGTCGGGATGAAAATGCGAAACTTTACTGCTCGAGGATCTGCTGCATGGCTTCGATGAAGCAGGCCCATCTGGCAAAAGAGAAGACCGGCGCTGAGATTTACGAATTTTACATTGACATCAATGCCTTTGGAAAAGGATATCAGGAATTCTATAAACGGGTTCGAGAAGAAGGAATTTACTTCATTCGGGGAAAAGGCTCTGAGATTTATAAAAAGGACGGCCGTCTCATCGTCGAGGCAGAGGATACCCTTCTCGGGACTCCGGTTGAGATCCCTGTGGATCTGGTCGTTTTAGGAACGGGTCTCACTGCCCGTCGTGATGCCGAAAGAATGGCTCAGGTATTAGGAATCAGCCAGAGCGCAGATGGATTTTTTATGGAGGCCCATCCAAAACTAAGACCGGTCTCTACAAATGTTGATGGGATTTTTTTGGCAGGGTGTTGCCAGGGACCCAAAGATATTCCCGATACAGTTGCACAAGCCTCTGCGGCTGCCGCAGAGGTGATGTCCCTGGTTATCAAGGGTGAGATTGAGGTGGAGGCCACGATATCCTCGATTGACCCTGAGATCTGCGCAGGCTGCAAACTTTGCATTGAGGTCTGCCCTTACTCGGCAATCAATTTTCTTGATATCAAAGGAATCTCATCAGTTAACGAGGCCCTTTGCAAAGGATGCGGAGCCTGCACATCTGTTTGCCCCAGCAAGGCAGCGAGACAGAAACATTTCACACAAGATCAAGTCTTGGCAGAGGTGGAAGGATTGTTGACATGAGTTTCGAACCGAAGCTCTTGGGATTTTTATGCCAAAATAGTGCAGACCTCTGCGCCGATTTTGCCGGTATGGAACAGAAAAGTTATACGCCAAATTTTTTGCCGGTGAAACTCCCTTGCCTTGGAAGTTTAGATACCTTCTTCCTCTTGAAGGCCTATTTTTCAGGAGCAGATGGTGTCTTGGTTTTGGGATGCCCTCCAGGTCAGTGCAAACATAAGAGGGGAAATGAGGGAGCAAAAAGGAGAGTGCAAGTCGTTCAGGGTCTGTTGGAGATCCTTGGAATTGGAAAAGACCGTCTCGATTTTGCTTGGGTTCATCCTTTTGAAATTTCAAAGTTGGTTGAAACTGTGAATGGGTTTAATGAACGATTGACCAAATTGGGACCTTCTGTTTTTCTTCAATCCGGTTTGGTTTCTGAAGATCAAAATAATTCCTCTACCCCCCCCTTAGTAAACGCTAATCCCCCCTCGCCCCCCTTTATTAAAGGGGGGTTGGGGGGACTATATTGGATGACTGAGTTCAAGAAATGTGATGATTGCCATCAATGTAAAGAGGTCTGCCCAATCTGTTTCTGCAAAAAATGTTATTCAGAATCATTTCAAAACTTTGGAATCGGTTGGCTGGTTCATGTAATTGAAAGATGCACAGTTTGTGGGGCCTGTAAAGAAATCTGCCCACAGGGGATTCGTCTTCTTGAGATCATTCAACTACTCCGGGAGAAGATATCGAATTTATCAGGGGTAGCAGAAGCCGTATTTTATAAACCTTCGGCCTTTAGTTTGTCAGGGCTAAAGCCCTGAGCTACGGTTATAATGATGTCGTAACTCAGCCCTTTAGGGCTGATATAAGATTCCAAAATGAAGATCGACCCTAAAACTTTTACCCAGGATTACCAACTCAATCTATGCATCCAGTGCGGGACATGCACGGGAGGATGTCCTGTTAAATTTAGATCTCCCCTCAATATGAGGAGGCTGGTCAGAGAGACATTCTTCACAGCCAACCCTTCTCTCCTGTTCAAAAGGCCTGAATTATGGGCCTGTACCACCTGCAGCACTTGTAGCCTTCGTTGTCCTGCTGGAGTAAAAAATGTTGAGCTGATTATGGGGATACGGAATTTTCTCGCCAATCAAGGCGAGGTTCCTTCAACCATCAGAGATGCTCTTGAGAATACCCTCCTCCAAGGGAATCCATGGGGGCGGTTCCGAGATCGCAGGGCAGATTGGGCAAAAGACCTGGGAGTAAAGATTCTCGGAGAAGCATCCACAGAGACATTGCTCTATGTGGGCTGCGCCCCTTCTTATGATCCAAGGGTTCAGAATGTTTCAACGGCTCTCGTCAAGATCTTTCAAAAAGCAGATCTCGACTTTGGGATTCTTGGGAAGAAAGAATCCTGTTGCGGAAACGAGATCAGAAGAATGGGCGAGCAGGCTCTTTTCAAAAAACTGGCAAAGGACAACACGAATCTTTTTAAAAAGTCTGGAATCAAAAGAATCATCACCATCTCACCTCATTGTTTCAATACTTTTAAAAATGAGTATCCAGACCTCAATATCCCAGTCCAACATTATACCCAGGTCATTGCAAATCTGATCGAGGCAGGGAAATTAAAAATGTCTAAGGCGCTGGACCTCCATGCCACCTATCAGGATCCCTGTTTTCTCGGAAAACAGAATTTGGTCTTCGATGAACCGAGAAAAATTTTGACCTCCATTCCTGGATTGGAATTTGCCGAGATGGAAAGATCAAGGCAAAGGAGTCTATGTTGTGAAGGAGGAGGAGGTAGGATGTGGGCTGAAGGGGGAACAGAAGGGACTCGGAATGGAGAGATACGAATCAAGGAAGCCGTTGCTTTGGGCGCAAAAGTGTTGGCCACCTCATGTCCTTTCTGCCTTTTAACCCTGGAAGATGCCGTAAAAACCTCAAGCTTAACAGATCAGATTGCGGTAAAAGATATTTCAGAGTTGGTCGTCGAAGCCTTAGAAATGCACTAAGGGTTATCAGGTGACCAGGTTACCAGGATGAAGGATAGCAGGAAATCAGGACATCAGGAAAAGCTCATTTTTGTTTTAACCTGGTATTCTGATATCCTGATGGTCTGATAACCTGATATGTAAGGGGAGGTTAGCATGAACATTGCCGTATGTGTCAAAAGAATCCCAAAAACAGCAGAGGCAGACATCTTTATTGAGAAGGATGGAACAGATATTAAGAAGGATCATCTGGTCTTCCACCTCAATGATTGGGACGGCTACGCAGTCAGAGAAGCGGCCCTCTTAAAAGAGAAATATGGGGGTGAGGTGACTGTCATCACAATCGGGCCTGAAGAGTCAAAAGAGGTGTTGACGAGATGCCTGGCTATGGGGGCGGATAGAGCACTGAGAATAGAGGAACCTGCTGCTCAAGATGGCCATCTGATTGCCAAGATACTTTCTCAAACAATCAAAAATCAATCCTTTGATCTCATCTTAACAGGTGTTCAGTCAGAGGATGACAACTGGGGACAGGTTGGAGTGAGCCTGGCTCAAATGTTAGGTCTTCCTCACGCAGCCATTGTCACCCATATCGAGATTACCGGGGACAAGGCAAAGGTCCGAAGAGAATTGGAAGGCGGGATCGATGAAGTCACAGAGCTAAAACTGCCTGCTGTCTTAACCATCCAGACAGGTATCAACGAACCGAAATATGTCTCTCTTGCCGCCCTCTTAGAAGCAGAAGACAAAGAGATCAAGGACCTTGGGATGGAGGAGATAGGGCTCACCTCTGGTGAATCCGTGGATACGAAAATCGATCAAGTATTCTTTCCACCCGTTGGGAAGATGGCAGAGATATTGAAAGGCAGTCCTGAAGAGGTCGTGACGCAATTGACTGAAATCATTAAGAAGAAAAAAGGATAACGAATAAGGAATGGTGGAATGATGGAACATTGGAATACTGGGTTGATGAGAGTGCTGGATTAATACAAGAACCACATCTTGGCTTTGGTTTTTAACCCATCATTCCATCATTCCAATATTCCATAATTCCTGGTTGGTATGGAGGCAGAGCAATGGGGGAGATCTTCGTATTAGTTGAACATCGACAGGGAAAAATTCGTGACATCACCTACGAGATGTTACAGGCGGGAGAGACGCTTGCCTCCCAGCAGGGGGCTTCATCAACGGCTGTTCTATTGGGTCATCATGTAAAAAATTTCTCTGAGGAGTTGGCGGCAAAGGCATCAAAGGTCCTGGTTGTGGAGGATGTGCAGCTTGAACATTTCAATTCCATCCTCTATCAAAAAGTTCTCTCCTCTCTCATCACAAAATATCAACCCCCTCTCACCCTGATGGGCCACTCGGCTTTTGGAATGGACCTGGCGCCGAGCCTTTCTGTGGAAATAGGGTTTCCTTTGGTTACAGATTGCATCGGCCTCTCGTTTGAAGGGAGCCGTCTAAAAGCCGTCCGATCCATTTATGGAGGAAAGGTAAATGCCAATGTATCTCTGAGGGAATCCAAGGGATATATTGCTACTGTTAGGCCGGGTGTTTTCAGCCCTGGACCACCTGGTGAAAAAAAAGGTGGGATTGTCATGGAGTCCTCCCCTTTGCAAGGGACGATCGATGTAAAAAAATTTATCGAATATATTGAGGCACCGATTACAGGAGAAGATATTACTCAAGCAGAGATTATCGTTTCTGTGGGCCAGGGAATTGGAGGACCTGAATACATCTCGATGATAGAAGAAGTGGCAAAAAGTTTGGGCGGGGTGATTGCTTGCTCGCGACCCGTGGTGGATCGAAATTGGCTACCCAAGGATCGACAGGTAGGAATCTCTGGAAAGACAGTGAAGCCGAAGGTCTACATTGCCATTGGCATCAGCGGCGCCTTCCAGCATATTACCGCTATGCAGGGTTCTGAAACGATCATCGCCATCAATAAAGACCCACGAGCCCCCATCTTTGGAGTGGCCGACTACGGGATTGTGGACGACTTTCAGAATGTGCTTCCGATTTTAAAAGAGAAAACCAAAGGAATGAAATAGAGGATTCTGTGCGTTGGGGCGCCAAAGAATTATTACGTCCTATAGACCTCTGCCTTTTTATTTTACCTTTTCTATAAAAGTTCTTGCAGCCCTTATTGCATCTTTGACTATATCCACATCATGCAAAAGCACTCTGTAATAACCAGCGATGTGGAGTTGGTCGTAAAGCCTCTCAAATTCCCTTAAAAGTTTTCCATCATGCATTGATAAATATTTTTGCAACGCCTTTCTATAACCATCGACAGATCTGGGAAGATCTTTTTTGTTCAAGCCTCTCTTTAGTAAACATTCATCTATTGCCTTTAATACTGCAAGGTAAACCGCTGCACAGGCCTCCTGTACAGGCTTGACATCTGAATACGCATTATCCTCAATAGGGGCAGATTTAAGTATTTCTTTTGCATTGTTTAAATAACGCAATGCCTCTTTCATTTCACTAAAACCTCTTAATCTTTAGTTATTCACATTCTAAAAACAATGTCAAGGATCGCAGGACTCGAATAGGGGGTCATCCACAAGGCCCCTACGCTCCCATCTTCGGTGTGGCCGATTACGGGATCGTAGACGACTTTCAGAATGTGATTCCGACTCTGAAAGAGAAAACCAAAGGGATGAAATAATTTCCCCCTCACTCCTCGACTTGTTAGTCTTCCTACTTTTAAACATTTATAAATAATTTGAAAATTTTCAGCGTTAGAGTATAATATTGCCCCATGGATTCCCTATCGAAATTCCAATCCTTATTAAGCGAAATTTTTCAATTTAAAGCCTCTGATCTGGATTTCGGTATCTACCGTATCCTGAATTACAAAAGGGATCAGATTGAAAAGTTCATCAAGGGGGACATCAAAAACATTGTTGAGATTGCTTTTTCGAAACATAAGGACGAAAGATTACTAAATATTTCACAGAAATTTGAAGATGCGAAGAAAAAGGTTTTAGAAACCCTGGGAAGTGCAGTCTTCACTCCTACGGGGGACCTTAAGGCCGAATTTCGAGATACCCCTGTTGCGAAGGATTATCTCCTACTGAAGGAACAAAAAGATTTAGCAGGAAAGATTGATGAGATAAAACTCCAGGTTTTCAATGACCTTTACACCTTCTTCTCCAGATATTATGAAGAAGGTGACTTTGTACCTCAGTATCGTTATTCCATTAAGAATTTCAGATATGCAATCCCTTACAACGGTGAGGAAGTAAAGCTCCACTGGGCAAATGAGGGGCAGTACTATACCAAAACTGGAATTCTCTTCAGGGATTACGCATTCTTTTCTGACTCGGGCAAAACTTACAAAATTATATTTCGCACTGTATCGGCCAGAGAAGAATTGGCATCCAACAAGGCAACCAAAGCAAGGTTCTTCGTTCTGGATGATGAAAATAATCCCTCCACCCCCCCCTTTAGTAAAGGGGGGCAGGGGGGATTTTCTGATGAAAAAACCTTAATCATCCGTTTTCAGTATAGGGAATTAACCGATAAAGAGGTAAAACTTTACGATGTTGAAGGTGGCAGTAACACTGCAAAACAGGAGAAGATCAATCAAAAGATATTCGATGAAATTATAAAGCAGATTAAAGAATCTACGCTCAAAGCTTTCCTGAGTTCAGAATATAAGAATGAGAAAACCCTCCTGCTATACCAGATATCAAGGTTCACTGCGAAAAACACAAAGGATTACTTCATTCACAAAAATCTGCGCAAGTTTTTGACTGAACAACTCGATTACTTTATCAAGGCAGAGGTCTTATCCATTGAAACCCTTGAAAATGAGCCCTTTCTTGACAAACACATCACTCGCGCAAAGGTGGTAAGAGAGGTCGGAGAAAAGATAATTGACTTCCTCTCACAGATTGAGGATTTCCAAAAGAAACTCTGGGAAAAGAAAAAATTTGTCCTAAAGACAGACTATGTGATTACCACTGATCGACTACCAGAGGAATTTTATGGTGAAGTTTTGAAGAACAAAGCACAGTTAAAAGAATGGGCAGAATTAGGATTTGAGATTGCCACGCCTTCGGCTCGCAATGACAGGAAGAGAGAGGCTCACAATGACAGTGGAGGAGGGGTTCGCAAAGACAAAAGGAGGAAATATCTCTTTATCCTTGGCGAAAAGGAGGGGATTAACATAGCTGTTGTCTGGCGAAAAGTTGATGACAATTTGGATGAAAATGATTTTAGAAAAGATAAGGAGTTTATTGTAAAAGAACTTAAGGCATGGATGCCTCAGCGAATTTACATTAATGGTCAAAGCATCCTGACCACAAACCTCGAAGGGCATCCTGTAGAGATTCACTATATCGAGCCGGAATTTAAGACCCTGATGTTTTCTTAGATATGACTGAAATTGAAAAACCTATAAAATTTTCTCAGCACGCCCTTGATAACATGTTTGAGCGAGGGGCTTCAAGGGAGGAAGCTGAGCAGGCGATAAGAACAGGAGAGCGTCTCCCTGCCCAAAAGGGGAGGATAGCCTTTCGGAAGAATTTCAGCCATAATGGCATGTGGAAGGGTAAGTTTTATCAGGCCAAACAGGTCATGCCGATTGTAGCTGAGGAACCTGAGAGGTTTGTAGTGATAACGGTGTATGTATTTTTTATCGGAGGTGCAAGATGAAGATCAAATATGATCCCGAGGTTGATGCCGCCTATTTATCCTTCAAGAAGGGACCAACAGAAGTAACAACAATACGTATCACCGAAGACATTGCAATAGATTTAGGTCCAAATGAAGAGATCGTAGGTATCGAGATACTTGGTGCCTCTGAGCATTTTGGATTTAAAAAGGAAAGGCCCGAAATAGAACTGGAGAATATTAAAGTAGCCGCATCCATGTAAATTCAATGAAAATTGAAAAATATCTCGTTCTGAATAAATATATCCTCTCCCTATTCGGAGTGGCCGATTACGGGATTGTGGATGATTTTCAAAATGTGCTTCCGATTCTAAAGGAGAAGGCAAAAGGAATGAAGTGAGAGAGGGTTCGAGGACTCGAACCTGCCTACCGGTAATTTCCCAGACATTGTCAGGTAAACTCGTAATTGGCAGTTTCACCAAGTCCTCAGCTTTAGGTCTGACTTGAAACTGAGGATTGCTGGTTGAAATCTTGAATAGAAAGTAAGGTGAAATGGCACTAAGTCCTCCTTGCCGGCATGATCAATTGTGAGTGAGAGTAGGTGGGCACAATTTAATTACCCATACCTCATTCCCTATGAATTTGAGATGGAGAATCTCATTTGTTGTAAAGCCTTGGGCGGATAGAACCTCACCAAGCTTGGTTTTTCTACCATTAAGGGCAAGGGGACTACCTATCCAAGAATATCGTTTTACCAGATGGTAGTGCAATTTAGCAGAATATTCTTGAGATCCAATCCACAGTTTAATAGGTATCAACAGAACTTGCTTCTCACCTCGATCAGACAGACTAGTTCTATAGTTATGTTTTACAGTTGATAGGTCAAGTGGGCCACCTTTGCACATGAGACAAGTAGTCCACCCTAGGGTTATAGTGATTTCCCGACGCGGTTCCTTTTCCCCATCAGTAGGGTAATTCTTCGCCTCGACGATGGCTCTGCATGCTGGGAAAATCTCGTTATTTTCATCCATTTCTCCTTCCTCAACCCCTGCTTCATCTGTCGCCAGTTCCAGTAAACACCTCTTAAGTTCAGGCTCCTCCCGGGCTACCCGGTCTACGTAAAAGAGCGCATCAACCGCAAATGGATCCCCCATTTCCTTCAGTTCCTGCAATGTCTTTTCTACTATGTCGTGGCCATAGCAACTTTCAAGCTCACTGAATAACTTCTTATTGTGGTGCTCGCCCAATATGGGTCTAACTACGGGGTAAAGTTCCCGCGGGTGAATCGAGCTACCGAAATAGGGCAATTCTCTAAGAGTATACATCACGAGTTTGGATGCAATGGTCTTACCGATGCCTGGAATGCTGTCCAGTTTCTTGTGGATTACCTTAACATCGTCCGCCGTCCTTGCAAGCGTTATGTCCGAAAGGAGGCTACTAACTGATTTTGCTGCCTCTTTAAATGTTTTGGAGTAGTGTGTCTCCCCATATGAAGCAAGGTGATGACCATAGAAGGAGCACCCAGCCAGACCATGGTCAATTGCTGCTTCTGTAAGTTTCAGTACGCTACCCATCTCAAATAGTCGGGCTGTGCGTAATATACTGGGTAAAGACTCTCCTGATATCGCGAGTCCCCAAATTGGCTCAAAGCCCCCTGCCCAACGGGTGAATGGCCTCCGGTCGTAGGCAGCCAGTATAATTATTTGAAAAAGGCCATTTTCAGGATCTCTCTCGATTCTTTCCTTGGTGAAGCCTTCTGGAAATGTCGCGTTGATCTTAGCGTAGTGAGGTAATTTGTGCTCTGTATATATTCTAATGAGCTTCTCCGCAAGCCTCTTTGCTACTTGGTTAGACATAGTTTCTATCTCCTAACCTCTCCCTTAAAACCTTCAGATTCATTACATCCTCTTTGTTGTATTGCAGAAGCAGAGCCAGGGCACCATGGTTTATTGGTTAACTTAGTAACCATTTCACTAACCCCCTTATGATAAAGGCAATTATCCCTACCAAGATTGCATAACAGAGTGTCTTCTCAAAATCCATTTAATCCCTCTAGTTAGTAATTATAAGGACTACTAAAAAAAGGTTCAAATACAAAGAACCAAACAAGGACTGCTAAAACTACCCAGATAGGCCAGGCTGCTACTACCCATTCTGGATATTTATGATGCTCATTCTTGTGATACTTCTTACATTCTTCACATTCCATCTTAATCCCCCCTAATATAAGTCCTGTATCTCCATGATCCTGGCCGTTCTTTTTCTAGTTGGTCCCATCTCCTGTCCTGTTCTATTTGCCTTTGCCTTCTTTCTAATTCCTGTTGCCTTTTGTGCAACCTTTCCATCTCATCCCTTTCCCGCTGCTTTTCTGGACTAGAAGGGATTCCATAAGGATACTTATCGAACTGCTCACCTGGCATGGGAAAAATAGGCCCTAATAGAAGAATCAATAGACCTACAAGTAAAAAAGTCCTTTTCATTTTAATCACCTCCTAACCCGGCATAGCCGGAACCAAACAGGAAATGTCAGAATCGAAAAAGTTGAGATTTTCCAAAATGCTCTGGGATGCCCATAAATAGGCGCTTAAATGATGATACTAAAAATATTGTGACATCTACGCGCACAATCTTATTCCTAAGAGACTAATAAAGGATCTTTAATTCCAGCCTACCTAAATCCTTTTGCTTTATTAAAAATTATATGCAAGTAGCACAGAAAAATCAATGCTAAAAAATGATAATATTTCCAATGGGTTAGCAGCATTAAGCTGCATCAGATCTATCGATTATGGGTTGCAAACTGCACTGACGAGGGAGGGAGGTTGGATCACGAGGAAGAAGGGAATGTCGCCTTTTTACACAGAAGGCGACAACGAATCGGTCAGAAAAAAAGCCTTTCATATACTCCTTCATTATTGAAACAGGTTCAGATAAGCCCCTTAACGATTACCATTTGAAGTCTACACATTTTGGTAAAACCTGTCAAACAATACTTCAGGAAGAAGCCTTCACGAAAAGAATTTAAGGCTTTATTTAAATTCCACAAACTGGTCCTTGGGTGCTGAACATACCGGGCAAACCTCAGGTAACACTCCATCCGCCACATAACCGCACACCTGGCACACATAATAAGTGGTCTCCCGCTCCCCAATCAGGTGGTTGATCGCCTTTTTGTAAAGTTTGACGTGACCATCTTCTACATCTTTGGAATTAGAGAAAATCGTCGAAGCCGTGGTGTCTCCTATCTCCTCGGCAAGCTCGACGAAATGGTCGTAAGCCACTCCTGCAATATGGGTTTCTGAAGTAAAGCTTTCTTTGAGATTGGTGTCTGTGTCTTTAATCTCCCTGAGCATCCGAAGCGCTCGCTCACCGTGAATCTCTTCGCTGAAAGCGATCACGCGGAAGAGCTTAGCCACCTGGGAAAGTTCTTCCTGTTCCGCCTTCTTGCTAAAGATTTTTAGCCGGAGTGCGGCCTTGGCCTCGCCCTCATAAATTTTGTGAAAAGCTTCTTTGAGCCTCTCGTCCATTTGTCCTCCCTAAAAAAAAATAGGGTTCGAGGTTCCAAGGGTTCAAGGATCCAAGAATTTCTTAAAAATTATTTTACTGGAACCCTCGACCTCTTGA
>Ga0210056_1003016_pt1 | contig 13844 bp, 11 predicted proteins | sample CryGeyCG2014_080_2_FD_183965 | JGI IMG/M metagenome (GOLD analysis project Ga0210056, IMG submission 183965) | Groundwater microbial communities from aquifer - Crystal Geyser CG07_land_8/20/14_0.80 (SPAdes) (version 2) | ecosystem: Environmental > Aquatic > Deep subsurface > Groundwater | place... | reverse complement strand
AGTTGATTCACAATTTTAAATACTCCGGTATCAGAGAAGTTGGGCCAGTTTTGGCCGGGGTGCTAATTCAGCGCTTACAGGCGGGAAAAATTCGCGGGGAAAAAGTTTTGGTCCCTGTGCCGCTACATTCTCGTCGTCAGCGGCAGCGTGGATTTAATCAGGCGGAGATTTTAGCCAGATATGTTAGTCGGAGATTAAATATTCCTGGCGGCATAGCCCTAAAGAGAAAGCTGAACACAAAATCGCAAGTTGAACTCTCTGGCAGAGAACGGAGGAAAAATCTTGCCGGCGCATTTGTTTGCGGGGATCAAGAACTGGTCAAGGGCAAGACAGTGATTTTAGTTGATGATGTCTCGACCACCGGCGCAACGCTTGAGGAGTGCGCAAAAGTCCTACGCGCCGCTGGCGCCAGACAGGTTTGGGGTTTGGTAGTGGCGAGAGGATAAAGATTGCTAATTGGCTTCAAAAATGCTAAGATCGGATAGAATTTATGGAAGGTTGCCCGAGTGGCTTAAGGGAACGGTTTGCTAAACCGTCGGTGGTCTAAAAGCCGCCTCGTGGGTTCGAATCCCACACCTTCCGCCACCCCACGTTGCCCAACTTGTTGGGCTATGCGGGGTGGTGGCGAGATTCGAATAGGGAAGGGGTCGGGAAACGGGAGTTTACTGTGGAGGAAAATACTAAAAACCGTGGGTTTTTAGAAGCCCGAAAGGGCGCTCGAGATCTCGCCCTTTCCGCCAGGGAAGCGTGCCGGAGTGGTTTATCGGGCTTGTCTTGAAAACAAGTGTGGTCGCAAGACCACCAGAGGTTCGAATCCTCTCGCTTCCGCCATTAAACTGAAACATTGATGAAGATATTGATTTTATGGGTTTAGGAGACCCATTTTTTAGTACCTAATAACCGCTTATTGCAAAGAAAAAATTGTTTTGTTACGACCGGGTAGCCGAAAGGTGTATCACCACAACGCTCGAAAGGAGCGACAGGTATGACAGTCATGACAGCCGACAAGACCTGGCAAGAAACCCTGCCGCTTCTTGAGAAGCGAGTCGGGCAGGCTACATGCGGTGCCGTTCTGAAGCAGATCGTACCTCTGGGGTTCGATGGAGGCATCTTTTCCTGCAGCGTCTTGAATGGCACTGCCCTACGGGTGGCAGAGCGCCATTTGAGAACTGTTGAGAAGTGTCTCAGTGAGGTATTAGGGGAGCCAGTTGAACTGCAGCTCGAACTCTGCGAAACAGCCAAGCCTGCTCTGCCAACTGCGCCGCTTCGGCCTAATCGCACTACCGGGTGCAATGAAGCCACGCGTAATGATGGGGGCATGCCGCTTGACCCGCGCTATACCCTCGAGAGTTTCGTGGTTGCGGACTGCAACCGCTTCGCCCATGCAGCAGCCCAGCAGGTATGTTGCAGCCCCGGCCGCGCCTACAACCCGTTCTTTATCCACAGCAAGGTGGGTTTGGGGAAGACTCATCTGATGCAAGCCATCGGGCATGCTGTGTTGGAGCAACATCAGCATATGCGGGTGGCCTACATCTCCGCCCAAGGCTTCGTCAGTCAGTTCATCACAGCTATTCGCGACAAGCAAACTGGCGAATTCCAGCAGAGCTATCGCCGCGCAGATGTTTGGCTGGTAGACAACATCCAGTTCATCGCGGGGAAACTGGCCTCAGAGGCGGAGTTTTTCTACGTTTTCAACGAGCTGTGCATGGGCGGGAGGCAGGTGGTCATCGCTTCTGATGTCCCCCACGTCAGCTACAAGTCATGAATGCCCGTCTTTGCAGCCGGCTGAAATGGGCATTCTGGCGGAGCTGCGCTGCCCTGATGTTGAGATGCGCATCGCCATCCTCGAGATGAAAGCGGCGGCCGAGCAGGCCGACATTCCGCGCGACGTTCTCGAGTTCTTGGCCACGAGAATCGAGTCGAACATCCGGGTGCTAGAGGGTGCCCTCTTCAAGATCTGCGCCTACTTCGGAGGGCGCGATCACTCCACCATCCTCTACGGCTACAATAAAGTAGCCGAGCTGGTCGCCGAGGACCAGGAAGTCCTCTGGCTGATGAACGACATGAAGACCGCCCTGCGCGATCCGTGAATCGCGTAGGCTCGAATCCGCGCCCCCGCCAGGGGCGGGGGCGCTTTTCTTTTTTATCGTCGGGTTCTGGACGAATCAGAAGAAAATTGCTATTCTTTGTTTAAGCTGACAATAATGTTGGTATCTGTTGTGTTAAAAAATAAGTTAGGCCCTCCTTCGCTCAGGTTCGTCTCGTGGTCTACGTCCACGCAGCCGAATCTTCGCTACGGCGGGCACGACAAACTATTAGATTTTTAAATGTGTCGTGGAGGGGAATATGGCTAGAGAAGACAAAGAAGCAGTTAAAGAGAAAGTGGAAATCACTCCAGCTGACAGGCCGGCATTTTTCTGGGAAGCAGTGGAGTTTGAAAGCCACGAAAAAAGCCGGGGCTGGTTTGCCTATCTGATTATTGCTGCAGTCATACTTGCCGCCGCTTTTATCTACCTTAAGCTTTGGCTCGCAGCTGCAGTCGTTGTTGCTGCCACCTTTGCTCTTGGGAGCCAGGCCCATTCCAGCGGCAAGAAGAAAAATTATGCCATCTATAATCAGGGTGTGACAATTGACAACAGGGTGTATACCTTTGATCAGTTCAAATCTTTCTGGATCTTTCCTTATCAAGACCGAGTGGTCATTCGCTTCGAGCAACTTAGACGTTTTTCCCTACCAGTGGAGATGCCGATAGAAACGGAAAATCCTGATCAGATTAGATTGTTTCTCGCCAAACATCTGCCAGAAGAAGAAGAGAAAGGCGAGGATGTGATGGATACGATAAATAGATGGATAAAGTTTTGACTAAGTCAAAACTTTAATGACGAAACCAGAATGACGAATGACCTGCCTGCCGGCAGGCAGGTGAACAAATATCAAAAGACAATGTCTAATAATTCAACTATTTTATTAGTCATTTGTCATTCGGATTTCTTATTTTTTTAGTCATTTTTAATTCGGATTTAGTCATTTTCTGTTTTATGCGCCCGTAGCTCAGCGGATAGAGCGTCTGGTTGCGGTCCAGAAGGTCGCAGGTTCAATTCCTGCCGGGCGTACCATAGTTAACTCAAAAGTTAAAATTCAAAAATCAAAATTATGGAATTTCAGGATATAAAATTGGCAAACGGCGCCAATTTGTTGTTGGTGCCAAGAAAGGACACGGAAGCAATTACCTTGCTTGTTCAAGTTGGTGTTGGTTCAAGAAATGAATCAGACGAAATTGCCGGGATCAGTCATTTTTTAGAGCACTTATTGTTTGATGGCACCAAAAAAAGACCGACAGCCGAAACAATCTCTCGCGAGCTTGATTCGCTCGGCGCCGAATACAACGCCTATCCACTGGAAGACATTACCGGCTATCACATAAAAGCCGCCAGTGAGCATTTCGAGAAAATCGCTGATATTTTGTCTGATATGCTGATAAACAGCAATTTTGAAGAGAAAGAGATTGAGAAGGAGAGGCGGGTAATAATCGAAGAGATTAAAATGCGCGAGGACATTCCGGTAAGTCATGTGCATAATATTTTTGCCGAAGGCATTTACGCCGGCACAACACTCGGTCGCAGAATTGGCGGCTTTATCAAAACAATAGAATCAATAGACAAAGAAAAATTGCTTGATTATAAAAATAAACATTATTTAGCGGAGAATTTCCGGATTTGCGTTTGTGGCAATTATTCGGTGCTTGGCGAGAATTCAGTGATTAAAATTATAGAAAGGAAATTTTCCTCGCTGAAAGCCAAAAATCTTCCAGCCATCCCAAATTTAGTTGGCCTAGAGCCGAAAAAAATTAATTTTCTGGAAAAAAAATCAAACCAGGCAAATCTCATTGTTGGTTTTCCCGGGCCGAAATATAATTCGGAAGATCGTCTAGCTGTCGCACTTCTATCAATAATTCTTGGCGGCAACATGAGTTCAAGAATGTTTCAGGAGATTCGGGAAAAGCAGGGGTTGGCTTACGATGTTAGAAGTTATTTTGAAAATTTCGCCGATATCGGTGCAATTTACACTCAAGCTGGTGTGGCGATTGGGAAAACCGCCAAAGCGCTAAAATCGATTACCCGGCAATACGAAAAAGTCAAAATTGATTTAAGTGAGGAGGAACTTCAGAGGGCAAAATCGTATCTGGTCGGCCAGGCAAAGATTGGACTCGAGGATTCCTACGAGCTGGCGGAATTTTTTATCAAACAAAGGCGTTATATTGAGAAAGTCCTGACGCCGGCAGAACTATTTGCCAAAATCAGCAAAGTAACCCGACCGGAGATTATAGCGACGGCAAATAAATATCTGGATTTTGGGAAAATGTCGATTGCGGCAATCGGGCCGGAAAGTGTTCGGGAGGATATCGAGAAAAATTATCAAATCTAAAAAGGAAAGGTAAAAGATGGCGAAGAAACAAACAAAGAGCCCAGCCTATGGACGAACCCTGGTTTTGGTTAAGCCAGATGGAGTCCAACGCGGTCTGGTCGGGGAAGTTATCAGCCGTTTTGAGCGTCGAGGCTTGAAAATCATTGCGATGAAAATGGTTAAGCCGTCTCTTGAGCATATTGACAATCATTATCCGAAAGACGAAAGTTGGATTGAGCGGCTCGGACATAAGGGTTTTTCGACTTTTGAAGAGTACGGAATTGATCCGAAAGAAGTAATGGGCACCGATAATAAACTGGAGGCCGGGAAAAAAGTTCGGGAGTGGCTGGTAAATTATTTGCTCGAAGCGCCGATTATGGCAATGGTCATTGAGGGCATTCACGCCATTGATATGGTGCGGAAAATCGCCGGCTCAACACTGCCGCACAAAGCGGAGATCGGGACGATTCGCGGCGATTTCTCCGTTGACTCGCCGGCTGCCGCCAATATTGAGGGTCGGTCAATTAAAAATATCGTTCACGCTTCGGAGAATAAATCGGAAGCCGAACATGAAATCGCCCATTGGTTCGCACAGGAAGAAATTTTTGAATATCGTCGTGCTGACGAGAGTGTGATGTTTAACCCTGAGGGCTGAACAGAATGACGAAACCAGAATGTCGAAGAAAGTCAATTTGAGCATTTGACCATTTAATAATTTTTTCGTCATTCGGATTTCGGATTTAGTCATTTTCATCAGTGTCAATTCGGTGTAATCGTCTGTGTAATTACTTCTTTGAAATTATGTCTTACATTTTGACACTTCTAATTACCTTCATCCTCTCGGTTGTGCTGACCGGAGTTGTTCGCAGTTTTGCTCTCTCTCGCGGTCTGGTTTTCGCACCGCGTGCCCGTGACAGCCACAAGAAGCCATTGCCGCGAATCGGCGGAGTGGCGATATTCACATCGTTTTTGCTAGTATCTTTGATTTATTTCGCCGCTATTGCACCTGGCGCTGAAATTGCCCAGGGACATTGGTTCGGATTGGATAAGAAAATTGTTGGTATCTGGCTGGCATCGTTGGTGGTTGTAACTGTAATGTTAATTGATGACTTGAAGGGACTTTCGGCTTTAGTTAAGCTCTTTTTCCAGTTAATTGCTGTTGGCGTGATCATTGCTTCTGGCATCGGCATTGATTTTCTTTCAAATCCATTTGGCCCAGCAATAAATTTAAATAGTGTTTATATCCCCGTTAATTTATTTGGCACCACATATCACTTTTCGCTCTGGTCTGACCTTTTGACAGCGGTTTGGCTGATCGGGATGATGAATGTTGTTAATTTTATTGACGGCGTTGACGGCTTGGCAGCCGGAATTTCAGCAATCGCGGCAGTTGTTTTGTTTTTTCTTAGTCTCGGCGTCGGACAGCCGGCAGTTGCGATAATCTCGATAATTTTGGCTGCTGCGACCCTTGGCTTTCTGCTTTGGAATTTCTATCCGGCGAAGATTTTTATGGGCGACTGCGGCAGCATGTTTCTAGGATTAATGCTGGGAGTTCTGCCGCTTATTTCTGGTGGGAAATTGGCGACAGCGTTTTTGGTTTTGGGTTTTGCAATTGTTGATGGCCTAATTGTTGCCGCTGTCAGGCTCTTACGCGGCAAAAATCCCCTCACTACTCCGGATAAGACCCATTTACACCATCGTTTTTTGGCAGCCGGTTTTACCGTCCCACAAGCAGTGCTTTCGATGTATCTAATCGCCGCGCTTTTCGGCTGGGTGGCTTTGCGGACGACAACGCTGAACAAAATCATCGCCTCAACAATTTTAGTTATTTTGGTCGCAGTTCTAATATTAGTATTAAATTTTATCAAGAAGAGACGGCAAAATGTTTGAAGATCGAAGCAAAAAATGGGTTAGAATCGTCTTTATAATTCTTGTTATCTTGATGCTGATATTCACTATCCTGCCGTTTTTGGGGAGTATTTGATAATTTTGCGCTATAATTGATTTATGGACGATTCAAGTTTCACTTTTAAAGGTCAGCGCGCCAATGAGGTTGTGAAACGCGTTATTCGCCGTCATCCAATTGTTTTCTTTTGGCCGCTTTTACAAACGACGCTGGCGTTGGCGATCGCCGTTGTGGTCTTTGTCTATTTTGATTTTGGCCTGGTTTTTTATATAATCGGCGGCGCAGCAGCATTATTTAGCTTCGGCGTCATTTTTAAGGCTAATTTTCTCTATCAAAACAGCTTTTGCCTGATTACTAATCAACGAGTAATTAATGTTGACCAGCGGAGTTTTTTTGATCGCCAAATTACCGAAACCGACTATTCAAAAATTCAAGATGTTACGAATGCTACAGTCGGAATTATCGGCACGACATTTAATATCGGTGAGATTGTTATCCAAACCGCCGGCACCCAAAATCAGCTAATTATCAAGAAAATCCCCGACCCCTACCAAATCCAGCAAGAGATAACAAAAAATATTCAAAGAAGCTGAAGAAACGAGCCGATCACATTATTCTTTCGACTTATTGCTGCAGGATGTTTTCATTCCCAACAATCTCTTTCAATTTTCTTCTAACCACTGGACTCGAGTCAACGCGTGACTTAGTGCGCATCTCCTTATAACCCTGACTGCCGTCAGGCAAGTCTTCGCCATTTTTAGGAACGCGAACTATTACAGGATTTTTGCCGGGATGAGTAGTTAGTACTTCTTTTATCTCCGTCAGAATCGTCGAATCAGCGTTCTTGGGGATTGTTATTACCAAAATCTCTTCAAGTTGTGGGGGATGGGTGGTTAATTTAGTCTCATTTCTCGATCTGGGGGCGCCCTTGCCGTTAAAGCCGCTAGACCCATTCTTTCTATTTGGTCGTTTTTGGAACTCTCGTATCGTCTTGTCCTTTTCAATCGGGTAAACTGCTTCGGCTAGAATTTTTAGCTCGCCATCCTTATTGCTAACAAAGCCATCAACAACAATAACTTTGTCGATAATATACAAGCTTGGGTCGAGGGCTAAAACCTTGGGGAAAATCAGTACTTCTAGATTTTTAGTCTGATCCTCAACTTTGATGAAAGCCATTCGCTGGTTATTTTTGCGGGTAAGAATTTCCTGGACGCCGGTGATAATTCCAGCAACTCTCAAAAATTCCCCTTCATGCTCCTCGGTAATCTCAGCCAGCTTTTTAAGCTGATATGGCGCAAGTTGCGGAATAATGTCAGACATTGGATGCTCAGAAACGTACATGCCCAAGAACTCCCGCTCCCAAGCTAGGCGCTGCTTCTTGTCAGCTGGAGGTACGTCCTCAAGATCGATTTTAGCAATTTCCTTTCCACCTTCTTCAGCAAAAAGAGAGACCTGGCCGGAGTTTTTGTTCTTTTGAAAGCTGGTCCCCGCGGTCAAAATCTTTTCCAGATTGGCCAGAACTTGATTCCGCTCGGCAATATCATCTAACGCTCCAGCCATCGCTAGAGATTCTAGAGTTTTTTTGTTGATCACTTTACCATCAAGTCGAGTGACGAAGTTTTCCAGATTGGCAAATTTGCCGTTCTTTTTGCGCTCTTCAACAATCATCTCTGCCACACCAGCACCGACATTTTTAATTGCAGAAAGCCCAAAACGAACGTTTCCATTCTCTCTGACAACGCCAAAGTCTTCAAAAGATTCATTGGCAGCTGGTGGCAACACTGAAATTCCCATCCTCTTGCATTCATCAATACAGATTGCCAACTTGTCTAAATCATTTTGTTCTGAGGTCATTAGTGCAGCCATAAATTCGGAGGGGAAGTGGGCCTTAAGATAGGCGGTTTGGTATGCAATCATTGCATAGCAGGCGGAGTGGGCTTTATTAAAAGCGTATTGGGCAAAATCCTGCAACGAAGTATATAAACTTTCGGCGATCTTTTTTGAAACACCGTTTTTCACCGCGCCGGCGATAAATTCTTTACCGACTTTTTTCATCAGTTCGGGAATCTTCTTGCCCATCGCTTTGCGCAAAGTATCAGCTTGGCCGCCGCTAAAACCGGCCATATCTTTAGCGATTTGCATCACTTGTTCCTGATAAACAATAACGCCGTAAGTTTTTTCCAGCGCATGTTTGGCCAGCGGGTGAACGTACTCGATCTCTCTGCGGCCGTGTTTACGGGCGATAAAATCATCAATCCACTGCATCGGGCCGGGCCGATAAAGTGCAACCATGGCGATGATATCTTCAAAAACCGAGGGCTTGAGTTCTTTGAGATAGCGCTGCATGCCGTCCGACTCAAGCTGGAAGACGCCGATCGTATCGCCGCGTGAGAGAAGTTTATATGTTTTTCCGTCATCGAGGGGAATATTAGTGATGTCGATTTCCTTCTCCTTGGTCTTTCTGATGATTCGCAGCGCATTCTGGATAATCGTCAGGTTTGAGAGGCCCAGAAAGTCCATTTTCATCAGTCCCAGATCCTCAATCGGCCCCATCGAATATTGCGTTACAGTCGAAATGTCACCTTTGGCCGCTTTTTGAATCGGCAAATATTCAATCAATTTATCCTTTGTGATAACCACGCCAGCTGCGTGAGTCGAGGCGTGACGGGCTACGCCCTCTAATTTTCTAGCGATATCAATCAGTTTTTTTGCCCTTGGATCAGCGCTCACGAGGGTTTTGAATTCCGGAATTTCCTCGAAAGTTTGATTGAGCGTCCGACCAAAGGGAATCATCTTGGCAATTACATCAACTTCAGAGTAGCTCATGCCGAGTACTCGGCCAACATCACGTACCGCCATTCTCGCCGCCATGGTGCCAAAGGTGATAATTTGCGAAACATGATCGGCGCTGTATTTCCTAACGACATACTCAATAACTTCGCCGCGCCGGGAGTCGGCAAAATCCATATCAATATCCGGCATGGAAATGCGGTCGGGATTTAAAAAACGCTCAAACAAAAGGTCATATCTGATCGGATCAAGCTCGGTGATGTTTAAGGCGTAAGATACTATTGAACCGACAGCCGAGCCGCGTCCTGGCCCGACAGCAATTTTCTGGGATTTCGCCCAGTTAACAAAGTCAGCAACGATTAAAAAGTATCCTTGGTAGCCCATCTTTTCAATCACCCCAAGCTCATAGGTGTAACGATCCCAAACTTCTTGGGGAAGATACAAATCGCTGGCTTTGGCCTCTTCACCATTCAACTTCTCAATCTCGACGTCAGTTAGTTTTTTCGAGCCATATATTCGATTCAGGCCTTTGCGACATAGGAGCTTAAAATAACTATCCAAAGTAGATTCTTCTGGAATCGGAAATTCTGGCAAAATCATTCCGCCCAGTTTTAGAGTTAAATTGCACTTATCAACGACTTCAACTGTATTAGTTATTACTTCCGGGTGATCATGAAAATTCTCAAGCATTTTTTCCGTCGAGAGCAGAGAATAATCGTCGCTCATCATTGACAGCCGGTTCGAATCATCAACCATCTTTCCAGTTTGCAAACAGAGAAGTGCGTCTTGGGCATCGGCATCAAGAGAATTTATGTAATGAATGTCATTGGTTGCCACAACCTTCAAGCCAAATTCCTCGGCCAGCCTAAACATCAATTTGTTAGCGCTGTCCTGGTTTGAGAGATTTGGATGGTGCTGAACTTCAAGATAAAAGTCTTCCTTGGGGAAAATTTCTAAATATTCCCTAACCGTTGATTGCCCCTTATCGATACTTTCCAGAGCTTTTGAAGGAATCTCGCCTTTGATGCAGGCAGAGAGAGCAACTAATCCTTCCGCATGTTCTTTGAGCGTCTTTTTATCGACTCGCGGTTTATAGTAATAGCCATCGAGATGGGCGATTGTTGTCAGCTTTATCAGATTCTTATAACCTTTTTCATTTTTAGCCAAAAGGATCAAGTGATACGAATTGGCGTCAACGCGCGGCACTTTGTCGGATAGGGTTCGCGGAGCAATATAGACCTCACAGCCAATGATCGGTTTTATGCCATGACCCACGCACTCTTTATAAAACTCAACTGCGCCGTACATTGCTCCATGGTCGGTAATTGCCAGAGCCGGCTGGCCATCTGCCACTGCTTTTGCTACCAAATCGGGAATCTTGCCCATGCCGTCAAGCATCGAATAATGAGAGTGGGTGTGGAGATGAACAAAGGGAGTATTTTGTTTTGGGTCTTCTGTCATAATGGTAGCGATTATTTTAGTTTTTTCTGCTAAACTGAAAATTAAATAACGAAACCAGAATGACTAATGACCTGCCTGCCGGCAGGCAGGCGAAGAAATATCAAATGATCAAATGTCTAATAATTCAACTATTTTATTAGTCATTTGTCATTCGGACTTCTTAATTTGTTCGTCATTCTTAATTCGGATTTAGACATTTGCGATGGATTACTATTTCATCCTTGGTCGTGAAAATAAAATAAGCCAAAAAGAGATAGAGAGTGTTTTGGCTGGTTTTGGTGTTGGTTTTGGACCAAGTTGTCATTGCAAGACCGAAGGTCGTGGCAATCTATCTGAAAAGATTGCTTTGTCGCAAGCTCCTCGCAATGACCTTGCAATTTCCATTTTAGCTGATGATGTTTTAGAGATCAAACTGAATGCCGATACGAAAAAAGTTGCCGATCTAATAAATATCCTTGGCGGCACAATTAAAATTTTTCAAAAAGTCGCTTCCAATTTAGAAAATATAGACAATGTTCTTGCCGGCAGCCCAAAGGGCAAGATTATTTTGGGAATTTCAAATTACTCTAAATCAAAGATTGATTCCTTCAGGATTGCTCTGAAGATCAAGAAACGACTTAGCAAAAAAAGAAAAGTCAGAGTCATTGCCGGCAAAGATAATGATAGATTATCTAGTGCACAGTCGTTTCAATATAAACTTGATCGCGAAGGGGTTGAACTCGGGTTTTTTGCTGACCCGTCTCGCCCGGCGCCGGTCTCGGCTGCCTGTCTCGCCGTCGGTCTCGGCTGGGCAGAGCCCAGACGGAAGCCAAGGCGGAGTCCAAGCCCAGACGGGCGAGCCGAGGCAGGTGGAATAGGTCAGTTGGTTGCTGTCCAGAATATTGACGAGTGGAGTTGTCGCGATTATGGCAAGCCGCGCTCGGATGCCCGCTCTGGGATGACGCCACCAAAACTTGCCCGCGCAATGGTGAATATTGCGCTGGGGCAAGCTAGAAGTATGAATCATGAATTAAGAATCATGAACGAATCCCATAATTCAGAATTCAGTATTCATAATTCTTGCCTTGTCGTCGACCCTTTCTGTGGTTCGGGCAATATTTTAATTGAAGGATTGGTGCTTGGTCTTGATGTTATCGGTTCGGATATTTCGGAGAAGGCGGTTTTCGACACAAAAGCCAATCTGGAATGGCTTTTGCATGAATCAGGAATTATGAATCATGAATCATGGACAAAAACCCATAATTCAGAATTCAGTATTCATAATTCAATTTTCCAGGCCGATACTACAAAGTATGATTATGGCAAAATTGATCGCGACTTTATTATTGTCAGCGAGCCGTATTTGGGCCAGCCGCGAAAATCAAAATTAGAACTAGAGGATGAAGAGGATATAGAAGATATAGAGGGGTTGTATTTGGATTTTTTACAGAATTTAAAGCTAACAGCTGATAGCTTGCAACTAAAAGCTATATGTATCATTTTCCCGCTCTACGAACTGAAAAATGGCAAAAAACTTTCGATTTTTGAACATTGTATTGACAAAATCGAAAAAATCGGCTACACTCTTATTTGTCCACCCTTGACATATGGGCGCGATTATCAAATCGTAAAACGAGAAATCGTCCTGCTCAAACTCAAAAGTCAAAAATCAAAAGTCAAAAATCAAACTTCAAAATCAAAAATATTTAGTTAAAAAGTTTTTAGTTTCAGTTTTGAGTTTTGCGTTTTAAGTTTTAATTTTGTTTTGTTATGGCTCACAAAAAAGCCGGTGGTTCGACAAGTTTAGGCCGTGATTCTGTCTCCAAGCGTTTGGGAGTCAAGGTTTTTGGTGGTCAGCAGGTTGTGACTGGAAATATTATCATTCGGCAAAAAGGAACAAAATATCTTGCCGGTGAGAATGTCGGCGTTGGAAATGATTACACTTTATATTCTTTGAAAGATGGCGTTGTAGCTTTTAAGCAGGTTAAAAAAACCACTTTTTCCGGCAAAGGGAAAAGAAAGACCGAAGTTAGCGTCAGATAAATGACGAAATCAGAATGACTAATGACCTGCCTGCCGGCAGGCAGGCGAACAAATATCAAATGACCAAATGTCTAATAATCCAACTATTTTATTAGTCATTCGTCATTCGGACTTCTTAATTTTTTAGTCATTCTTAATTCTGATTTAGTCATTAAGGTAAGGGTTTCAGATAATTGATCGTCTAGAGTGGTGATTAGTTATCTGCAACCTTATGGTTGCAACGTACATCCCCAAGGAAGGAGGTTGCCGTCCAATTCTGCTTGAAGGGAGGGCAGAATGGCGGAACTCAAACCGCCAAAGTGGATCTGCAGTACCTGTGGAAGGATCCACGGCTCAAATGGGCCATGCAAGAGCTGTGGAAATCTCACAGTCGAATCTCGTCTGTAAGGCGGGACAAGGCCTAATGGGAGGGCCATACCCCGGTGAAAGCAGCTAGCGATGTAGGACACCCTAGCGTTGCGGGGTCAAGGCCCCAAAAACGCTAGGAGAGAAGTACCGTGAAGGAACATATTCTGGTTCCAGCTGGGAAAGACGGAGGACTGGTAAGGGCGACGAGAGTGGAGAGGTTGAATTCCGGCGCGATTATCGCCGGGTACAACCACCAGTTCTTCCTTGTCTACCCGAACGGCACAGAGAGGAAGGTCAGCCGGACCGAAGCTGAGGATGCCAGGGCTATGCTTAGCGGTCTTGCGCCGCTCGGGCCCGGGCAAGTCGTGATGCCAGCATCGTACGTTGCTGCGGCGAGTGTTGGTGCTGGCAACGTCCTCGGTTCCTGATGTACAACAACTGAATGCCGTAAGGCAGAAGGTCGAGGGGATCGAATCCACGTGGACCCTCGACTGGAGCCAAACAATGCAGCTCTGCAGAGCTGCACAAAACCGCAGTCATAACGACTGCGGAGCCGTACCCGGCGGAGGTGCTGATCGCCCCTCCGCCGTTCCCTCTGGACTGAACTCGTTTGAGTTTAGAGGAAGACGAAAATCTAATTCAAAAATCAAAGTTTAAAAATCAAAGTTTAAAATTGACACTCCAGTGTCATCCTGAACGCAGTGAAGGATCTTTCGAGATCCCTCGCATGCTCGGGACGACTTCGTCGTTTTGATTTTTGCATTTTGTATTAACACCATGAATCAATCTATTTTCTCCAAACATCTGAAAAAAAATATCCCGGAAATAAAAGCTGGTGATACTGTTCGCGTTCATCAAATTATCAAAGAAGGCGACAAAGAACGCATCCAGGTTTTTGAGGGGCTGGTAATTG
>Ga0210056_1003014_pt1 | contig 13851 bp, 10 predicted proteins | sample CryGeyCG2014_080_2_FD_183965 | JGI IMG/M metagenome (GOLD analysis project Ga0210056, IMG submission 183965) | Groundwater microbial communities from aquifer - Crystal Geyser CG07_land_8/20/14_0.80 (SPAdes) (version 2) | ecosystem: Environmental > Aquatic > Deep subsurface > Groundwater | place... | reverse complement strand
ATTGCATAAGCGGCGGCCCCTGGAGGTGTGAGTTGTTCGTCCACATTGGCGAGAACGTGAAGGCGCATCACACGGTGCGCACCTATGGCAGGAACTCAGTCGGTGACAACTCGATCCTGTTGGACAATGTCTCTCTTAGATCCCCCTCGACGGACTCGCCCCGCGACCCCTCAGTGAGGTGTGGCTCTTGACGGCTGAGCTGCGTGCTGGAGTCATCGGCGTCGGAGCGATGGGGCAAAACCACGCGCGGGTGCTTTCTCAGCTTCGCCGAGTTCGCCTGGCCGGCGTCGCGGACGTCGATGAATCCCGCGCGAACGCAATCGCAGCGGTCTATGGCGTTCCCGCCCACACCGACTTCCGCGAGCTCCTGAAGGAAGTCGACATTGCCACCATCGCCACGCCCACGGTCACGCACTGTGACGTTGGGTCTGCCGCACTGAATGCGGGCGTGCACGCCTTGGTCGAGAAGCCATTGGCAAGCACGCCAGAGGAGGCGCAGCAGCTCTGCGGACTGGCCGAGACCAATGGCGTGAAGTTGCAGGTGGGGCACATCGAGCGGTTCAACCCGGCATTCCGCGAATTGCCAACCGTGCTGGGCGACTCGCGGACCACCGCCCTTTCAGCCCGGCGACTGAGCCCGGTGCTCCGAGTCACTGACGTGGATGTGGTCTTGGACCTCATGGTCCACGACCTCGACATCATCTGCAGCCTCGTCGGCGACGTACCAACGTACGTGGACGCCGTTGGCGTTTCCACCAATGGCGTGGGCACTGACCATGCCGTAGCGCATCTTGTCTTCCCGGACGGCACGCTCGGCCAGCTCACGGCGATCCGAATCACGGCGCATCGAGTCCGAACGTTAGACATCGTCCAGAAAGGCGCTCACATCGAGCTGGACTATCTGAGCCGACGGGTGGTGGTGCACCGCCAGCAGGGCCCCGCTTCACCCTGGGACGACCACGATGTCAGCCATAGGGAGGGCGGCGTCCTCGAGAAGGTGTTCGTCCCCGATGTGGAGCCCCTCCAACTTGAGCTGGAATCCTTCGTCGGATGCGTTTTGGGCGATACGGAGCCTGAAGTATCCGGGCAGGATGGGCTGCGGGCTGTCGAGTTGGCGCACGCAATCCGGCAGTCCATCGACGAGAAGGGCTGCCTGGGCAGTCGTTCCCCCAATCCCGCCGCTCCCTGGACAGCGCAATGCTCCACCTGAGCACTTCGGCTGTGGGCGAACCTGAACGTGGCGTCGAGACGGACGGCCAGATGTTCCCCGGTATGCGGCCGCGAGTCCTGATACTGGCTTCATGGTTCCCTGACGAGCGCTCCCCTTTGGCCGGGATCTTCGTACTGGAGCAGGCGCAGTTGCTCTCAGAACGCTATGAGGTCGCCGTCCTCGTCCCGAGTCTGGTCAAGTGGCGCCACTTGCTCAAACGCACTGCCTGTGTCGGTGCCCGCGTGGAGACGACGACGGGTCTGCCGGTCTACCGGGAGCCCAGCCTCAGCCTGCTACCCGGCACCCGGACGTCATACAGTCGATACTGCGCGGCGGCGGCGAGAGGGTTCAGGCGCTTGGAGAGGAGCTGGGGCCAGCCAGCTCTCATCCATGCCCACGTCGTTCTGCCCGGGGGATGGGCTGCTGTAAACCTGGGCAAGAGGCATGGCGTCCCTGTAGTCATCACCGAACACTCCAGTCCATTCTCGATGCATCTGGGCACATCCCCTAAGCAACAGATGGTGCGGTTTGCGCTCTCGCAAGCCGACTCAGTCTTGGCTGTTAGTCCGGCATTGGCAGAGCAGATCCAGACCTTTGACAGCAGTGTCACCGTGCGGGTGGTCGGGAACGTAGTGAGAACCAGCTTCTTCACCCCACAAGGCGAGGCTGAAGGTCCCGAGAGCCGACCTCTTCGCTTTCTGTGCGTCGGTCTGCTCTCCAAGCAGAAGGGGTTTGGGTACCTGCTTGAGGCTGTCTCCCGTCTTCAGCGCCTCGGGTACACTGCTTTTGAGTTGGCAATCGGCGGAGACGGGAAGGAACGGCAGAGCCTGGCGCAGAGGGCCCAGGCGCTCCGCGTGAGCGAACGCTGCACTTTCCTCGGCTTGCTCGATCGCGAGGCGGTTCGCACTTGGCTCCGCTGGACCGATGTCCTGGTTCTGCCCAGCTTGCACGAGACGTTTGGCATCGTCCTGGGCGAGGCGATGGCCTGCGGCAAGCCCGTGATCGCGACTCGCTGCGGCGGCCCGGAGTATGTGGTCACGCCGGATACAGGCGTTCTCGTAGAACCCGGGAATGCCGAAGCGCTGGTCGAGGCGATGGCTGCGTTCTTGGAGGGGCGCGTCTGTTTCGACTCGCGCACTATCCGGCGCAGCGTCGAACAGCGGTTCGGCGAGCAAGCTTTCCTGGGGAGGCTGAGCGGTGTCTACGAGGAGACCCTCGCCGACTTCCGGAGTAAGTCCCTGACCGCCACCTGAACCGCGGCGTTGTTCGCCAGTGCCTGCGAGAGTTCTTCTCGCTCCCAGATCCCGAGCAGCCTTGCAGGGAATCCCTCGATCCAGTCGTCCAACGTAACCTGTGGCTTGCAGAAACCAAATGGCGGCAACTCCAGGTTGAGGAGCCGAAACGACCCTGTCGGGATGTCCATGTTCTGTTCGCACTCCGGGTGAGTGGAGGTGAGCCAATAGCGGACATCACTGCGCAGGAAGTTCGCGATGGTCAGGAACACGTCCGCGTTGGACAGATGAAACAAGCAGTCCCGGCAAAGCCACAGCTCGGCGGCGGGCAGTTCATCGCGGATGACATCGAGCTGCCGGAAGCAAGTTGTAGCATCCCCGAACACTTCTTGGTTCCGGCGGACCAGCGGCTCCACGATGTCACCGCCGACGTACGTAGGTCCCTTCGCTCGGGGGATGTGCCTGAACCAGTTGTAGTCGCCGCAGGGCGCGTCCAGGATCGTCTTCACACCAAGCCTCTCAGTCAGACGAGGGATTCCCCTCCGAATGTTCTCCGTGTATTCGAGTGTTGACCCCGCGCCGGAGACGCTCTCCTTGTTGCCCCACCGATTCACGGTGTAGTAGTGCGTAAAGAGCTGCTCGGCGTCCCGAAAGGCCCGGAAACGCAGTCGGAACTTCAGGTTGTGGTAGATCGCGCGCAACCTGCGGACTGTCTGAACCATGGGCACACTCCGTGCGGCTACTCGGGCTGGTCGGCGGGGGAGGTCAATCGGCTGATCTGAGCGCCACCGCAACCAGCGACTTCGGCTTGGCTCCTGCCAGCTTCAGCAGGCACTGGACTCCCTTCCAGAGAGCATAGGGCAGACGGGTGAACAGCTTCCGCGCGCGGACCCTCCCCTGCACGAGTTGAGTTCGGAAACCAGCGCGATCCAGCATGTCCTTCATGTCCCCTTCGGCAAACGAATGCAGGTGCCCGCTCAGCGGCGTTATGTTGCCGCAGTGTATGCACACCACATGGCGGATGCGCTCTCGGTAAGGGGTGGAGACAACCAGCGTTCCGCCCGGCGCCAAGATGCGTCGGAGAGACGCCAAGGTCAGCTCGGGCTGCGGCTGGTGTTCAAGCACCTCGGCGCACAGCGTGTGGGTAAACGAGCCCTGTCGGAAGGGAAGATCCGTACTGCTCGCCACCACAACAGCGGCCGAGGGGGCCGTCTGCCGGGCTCTGCGCGCCTGCTCAAGCGACAGATCTGCGCCGATGACTGTTGAGTGCGCGCAGACTTCACTGAGAACAGCCATCTGTCGACCTGACCCGCAGCCGACGTCAATCAACGGTCCGCAGCGGGCGCTCTGGAGAAGCTCGGCGTAGATTTGCGTCCGTCGCGCCTCCTCGGGGTCTTCAGAGTACATGGGGTTCTGGGGATCCCAAGGAACGGTCTGGCTGTAGAGGCGTTCATAGAACGCTCGAAGTCCTCCGGAGTCCCTGATCGATTGACTGTCCTTCTTCGGCATGTTGGTAACTATTGCCTTTCCAGAACTCTCGTGCTCCGCCGATGCGGGATTGGATTGTAGCCGACTGGGTGCTCGCCGGGCAACACAAGCCGGCTTCCCCGGGGAACCAGCGCCCAGACTACGTCGGTCTCACCTTCGGGACCGGTTGTGGCTGCCGACGTGTAGCCGGCATGATGCCCAGCGAAACCGCATTGGTCGTTACTGCTGCCGCCGCTGCAGCTCCTCGGCAGGCGTGCGGGTATGGGGGGAGGCATAACCCTTCCCGAAAGCAGAGCTGAACACGCTCCGACCGGCTTCCCATTGTGGAGGCGCGCCCTGTGCCTCAGCGCAATCATCCGCGCAGCCACGGCAGCGGCGAATTCCAGCTCGCCGACTTCAAGCGGCACGGCGACAACGTCGTCTTCGAGCCGGGCGCGCTCGTCTTCCACCCGCAGACCATCAGCCTCGGCAGTGACGTGTACGTGGGGCACTACGCCATTCTCAAGGGGTATCACAGGAACGAGATGATCCTTGGGAGCGACGTCTGGATCGGCCAGGGCTGCTTCCTCCACAGTGCGGGAGGTATTCGCATCGGCGACCACGTCGGGATCGCCCCTCACGTCCGGATCCTCACCTCGACCCACGAGGAAGCCGGCCGGCAGCCGGTGATCTTCGGCGGACTGGAATTCGCCGAAGTGGTGATTGAAGACGGCTGCGACATCGGGGTCGGCACGGTGATCCTGCCCGGGGTCACCATCGGCGAAGGGAGCATTGTGGGCGCCGGCGCCGTGGTCACGCGCAATGTAGCACCCTACAGCGTGTACGCTGGGGTCCCCGCCAAGAAGTTGCGCGACCGGAACGAGTAGCGCCGCCTTCGACGGTGGGCTATCCTCCCTACGCGGCCTGGAACCACTGACGACGAGACCTCGTTTCCACAGGAATCATCCATGCTCGTGCGTTTGAGCACCACGACTCCGCCGGCTGCCGCCAGTGAGCGCGCCACCGAGCGGGCAAGCTGCCCCGCCGTACGCCGTTTCCATAGGAATCACTCATGTCCGCGGTTCCCTTGGACACCCCGGTGGGTGAAAACGTCGCTCCGGGGGTGTGCGATCGGTCGGATCAGTCGGATCGGTCAGATCGACAGGCGCTGCCCCGAAGTAGTTCTTCTCGAACGAGCGAGCAAGCTGCCCCGCTATACGTTGTTTTGCAAGGAGCCCAAACATGGCAAGCCGCAAGCTGACTTCCCTCGTCGTCGCTCTCTTGGCGGCACCCGTTCTCAACGCGGTTGCCGCCGACTACGTCTGGATCGAGGCTGAGAATACGGCCTTCACCAACCTGAAGCCGGAGATCAAGGGCTGGGGCCGGCAGCAGTTCCTGTCGGGGGAGAAGTGGTTGCACGTCGCCATTGACGCGGTCAAGGTGGATCAGGAGCTGCCGGCAGAAGGTGGGTTGCTTCAATACGCCTTCAACTTGGACAAGCGGGGAACATACGAGGTCTGGAACCGGATCGGCTATGAGTTCGCCCGGTCGCAGTTTGATTGGCGAGTCGACGGCGGGGAGTGGACGTCGGTGAGCCCGCAGGAGCTGACCACCGACCTGATGGAACTGCAAACGTGGAACGAAGTCGCTTGGCTGAAGCTGGGCGAGAAGCCGCTCACCGCCGGCTCACACAAGCTGGACATTCGACTGCCGAAGGCAAAGGACGACAAGGGCAAGACGGCGCGGGTGCTGTACGCCTCGGATCTGCTCTGCGTTCACCTCGGGCCGTTCCACCCGAACTCGAAGTTCAGGCCCGCCGAGAACTACCGGACGCCGGAGGACGAGCAGGCAGCCAAGCAGGTCTACGAGTTGCCGGCGCCGGCCAACGCGGGCGCCCGGTCGTCGGTCGTGCTAAACGGGTTGTGGGAAGTGTGCCGCGACGACGAGCAGAGCCCCGGCGAAGTCGCCGAGCCGCTCAAGGCGTTGCCCGAGCATCCCTACTGGCGGGCAATCCAGGTGCCGGGCGACAAGAGCAAGCTGCGTCCCGACCTGATCTTCTGTCACCGGCTGTGGTACCGGACGCGGGTGAACGTGCCGGCGTCGCAAGCGGGCCGTTCGTTCTACTTGGTCTTTCCCCAGAACAACCTCAACACCACCGTCTTCGTCAACGGCGTCTTCTGCGGGTTCAACAAGAACCCCTTCGCCCGCTTCAGCCTCGACGTAACCAAGGGTCTCAAGCCGGGCGCCAACGAGGTGTGGGTCGGCATTCGCGACTGCTACTACGGTTTCTCCGCCAATCCCGACAAGCCGAGGAAGCTGCGCCGGACGTTCAACTACCCGATCGACTGGTGGAACAAGGGCTTCATGGACTTGGCGTACCCGGTGTGGAACCACCCGCAGTCGGGCATTTTGGTAACGCCGGAACTGGTGTCCGCCGGCCCCGTGTATGCGGCCGACGCCTTCTGCAAGCCCTCGGTGGCGAAGAAGGAACTCGCGGTCGAGCTGACCCTCAGCAACCCGTCGGGCAAAGCAGCTTCCGGAGAAGTGCTCTGCGAAGCCGTGAACGCCAAGACCGACCAAGTGGAGAAGGCGTTTGCGCCCAAGGCGTTCGCTCTCGAAGCGGGGACGGAACAGACTGTCGAGGTCACCGAGAAGTGGGACAACCCGAAGCTCTGGTGGCCCGATGACCCGAACCTGTACCGGTTGCGGACGACTGTGCGCCTCGGCGGGCAGGCGGTTGACGTGGCAGACACCACTTTCGGCTTCCGCGAATGGAGTTGGGCGGGCCGCGACTTCAAGCTGAACGGGATTCCCTTCCATGGCTGGGCCGACTGTCACACGGCCGGCAGCGAAGAGGAATGGCTCGCCAACTACCGCAAGTTCAACGAGACAGTGATGCGGTTCTGGGGCACGAGCTGGCAGGGGCTGCCGCCGGACCAAGCGCTCAGCTTCTACGACGAGAACGGCGTGGTCTGTCGCCGCTCGGGCGTCCTTGACGGAGAAGCCATCGGCTACTATGCCATCGAACGCGATGAGGACCTGAAGAAGCGCTACAACTCGGGCATCAAGATGGACCTGATGGACAACTGGCGCGATCAGGTGGTCGCTCAGGTCAAAGGCGAGCGGAACCATCCGTCGGTGATGGTCTGGTCGATGGAGAACGAGTGGTTGTACATCAACTGCATCAACCTGTACGGCGGGCTGATGGACAAGTTCGAGGACGAGGTAACGAAGACCTCACAGGCCGTGCTGGCGGTCGATCCGACGCGGCCGAACATGGTCGACGGCGGCGGCGCCACCAAGGCGCAGACGCTGCCGGTGCATGGCGACCACTACGTCGCCAGCAAGCCGCAGGACTACCCGGAACTCGCCTACGCGGTCAACCCGAAAGGCGGCGGCCGCGGCCGGTGGGAGTGGGACGAGCAGCGACCGCGATTCCTCGGCGAGGACTTCTTCATGACCGGCAACCACCCGGAGGTGGCGTATTTCGAGGGTGAGGGCGCCTTCGCCGGCAAGCCGCGTCGCGGGGTGGCGATCTGGGAGCGGATCCTGCAGGAAGGCTACCGCTGGGCTGGTCAGGGCGCGTGGCAGTTCTGGCTGGGGCAGACCGACACTGACCAGAACCAGTACATTGCGTTCGCGCCGCGGGCGGTGTTCTGCCGGCAATGGGACTGGACGTTCGAGTCCGGGCAAGCAGTCAGGCGGACATTCGGTATCTTCAACGACACGCACTACGACGACCCGCTCACCTTCACCTGGACGCTGATGCTGGGCGGGAAGAAGGTGGCGGGCGAGTCGAAGCCGCACGCCGTTCCGCCGGGAGAGAACGCGAAGTTCGACGTGACGATCCCGCTGCCCAAAGTGACCGGGAGGCAGGAAGGCAAGCTCTTCCTGAAGCTGGCAGTGAAGGGGCAGGAGGTGTTCAGCGACACCAAGGACGTATCGGTGCTGGCGCCGTCTCTGGGCGCCGCGTTGGCGGCTGCCTCCACCGAACGCAGTTCCGACCGATCCGACGGATCAGACCAATCGGACCGATCAGGCAAACAGATCCTGGCGGCCCTGCGTGGCACCGCCGGCACCCACGGTCTGTTCGTCTACGACCCCGCAGGCACCGTGGGTCCGTTCCTGCGGAGCCGCAGCATCCCCTTCACCTCACTCGACAGCCTCGACAAGCTGCCGCCAGACGGCAAGGTGCTGATCGTCGGCAAAGACGCTCTGGACTCCACCGAGAGCACTTCGAGCCGACTGGCGGCCTACGCCGCCGGCGACCGGCGGGTCATCGTGCTGGAGCAGATCAACCCGCTGCGCTACCAGGGGCTGCCTGCCGACATGCAAGCCGCCGTCAACGTCGGCCGGACGGCCTTTGGCGAAGACTTGGAGCACCCGGTGTTACGCGGCCTGCAGCAGAAGGACTTCTTCACCTGGGGCGCCGACAAGCTTGTCTACCAGAACGCCTACCAGAAGCCCGGTCGCGGTGCCAAGTCGCTGGTGCAGTGCGACGACCACCTTCGCTACACCGCCCTGGCCGAAGTGCCGGTGGGCAACGGGCTGATGCTGCTGAGCCAGCTCATGATCGGCGAGCAGCTCCCGACGAGCGCCGTCGCCAAGCAGTTGCTGCTCAACCTCATCGGCTATGCGGCCACCTACAAGCTGGAGTTCTACCAGGTCGCCGCCGCCATCGCCGACAGCCCGCTGTTCGCGAAGGCGCTGGACGCCATGGGGCTGCAGTACACAAAGGCCGACGGCCCGCTGCAAGCACTGACGGCGCAGGGCGCGAAGACGGCGATCGTCAACGCCTCCCCCGCCAACTTGAAGACGCTGGTCGACAACCAGAAGCAAGTCGACGCCTTCACCGCTGCCGGCGGCAGTCTCGTGCTCTGCGGGCTTACGCCCGAGGGGCTGGCAGACTACAACAAGCTCGTCGGCGTCGATCACATGATCCGGCCGTTCAAGCGCGAACGGGTGCTGTTCCCGCCGGTGCGGGACCGGCTGACTTCGGGGCTGACCACCGGCGATGTGGTGCTCTTTTCGTCCGAGCGCATCTTCTCGTGGACGGCTGGAAACTACGCCGCGTCAGACGTATTCAGCTACGTGGTTGACTACGACGAAGTGGCGTCGTTCGGCAAGTCGCCTTTCTTCGCCTACGACAACATCACCAACGGGTTCGTCTCGGCGGACGGCTGGCCGCTGATCATCAACTTCCCGAAGAACGAGGACGACTCGCCTTACGACGTGCCGATCGCCCTGCAGAAGCCGCAGACGCTGACTGAGTTCACCTGGATCGGCAACGTCTTCTACTACCCGCAGACCAAAGTCAACCTGCTCTTCGACGGGAAGCAGGACGATAAGCTGTCCTTCGACGTTGCGCCCAACGCGGAGCCGCAGACCTTTGAGATCAAGCCGCCGCGACCCGCCAACGAAGTGACCGTGCAGATCGCCGGCTGGACGCCGGTCCCTGACAAGGCGCCCAACCTCGGCATCGACAACGTCTATTTCAAGGCGCAGCGCTCGCCGGAGTTCTATCGGGATGTCAAGCAGATGCTCAATGTGGGCGGGCTGCTGCACTACGTGAAGGGCAAGGGGAACATTGTCCTGTGCAATCTGCTCTTCAAGGACAACGAGGAAGTGCCCGAGAACGCCGTCAAGAAGCGCACCCTCCTGGCGGCCATCCTGCGCAATCTCAAGGCGCCCTTCGCCGGCGGCAAGACCCTCATCGCTGGCGCCAACCTGGAGTACACCCCGCTGGACATCGCCAAGCAGGCGACCCAATACCGCGACGACCGCGGCTGGTTTGGCGAGAAGCAGTTCACCTTCAAGGACATGCCCACCGGCAAGCAGACCTTCGCCGGTGTGCCGTTCCAGATCTACGACTTCCCGACCTCGCCCGTGCCCACCGTCGTCATGTTGGCCGGCGACCGAGTGCCCCACCAGCTCCCCAACGAGGTCAAAGGTATTCCGGTCAACCAGAAGGCCGACGCGCTGTTCTTCCTGCAGACCGCTCGGATAGACGCCCGTCGCAACCAGCAGGAACTGAGGGAGAACAAGCAGTACGAGATGCTGCGCTACGTCGTCACCTATGCCGACGGGCAGACCGCGGACATCCCGATCTACGCCGAGGTCGACCTCGACGACTACCACCCGCAGACCGCCGCCGCCCTCCCCGGCGCCCAACTCGCCTGGACAACGCCCTATGACGGCACCGACCGCTCCGCCGCCGCCTACCTGAAGCAGTGGAACAACCCGCGGCCAAAGGTGGCAATCAAGAGCCTCGACATGGTCTACGGCGCGGACCGGCGTGGCGTGCCGGTGCTGCTCGCGGTGACGGCGGCGAGGGCGGCCGGGTGAGGGCCGAGCACGACTGGATCCCCTCCTCCGAAAATGCACTCCGGACGCCCCAACTTGTTGGGGTACTGCCCGCGCTCGGTAGCCGACGTCGCCTGCCGTCAGGCCCTTGGTCTGCACGTCGTTCACCAGCGCGTCGAGCACCGCCTGTCGCTTCTCGGGGGGCACGAGACCGACGACCAATGGCATCGCCCGACCGGTCTGCGAGTCCCACAGCTCGGGGAACTTCGCCTGGAAATCTGCGCGGATTTCGGCTGCCAATTCGGCGTACCGCCGCGCGTCGTCGGCGCGGTCGAGCAGCTTGGCGACGTTCTCCAGGACGGTCACGTCTTCGTAGTAGATCGCGATCGCCGTCAGCGCCTTGGGCGTGAGCTGCGTTTCGCCGGGGGCTTCGGGCCGAGGTCGTACCAGTCGCCGAGCCCATGATCGACAATGTGCTCACTCGCCTTGCTGCCGAGGTACGCAACGTAACGCTGCATCACCTCCTAGTAGCGGCGCAGCAACTGGAGGTCGCCGCTGAACTGGTACTGCTGCCACGGCACCAACACCACAGCGCTGCCCCACTCTGGCGAGTCGCGGAAGCCGCCGCTGAACTTCACATACTCCGGCGCAATGTCCGGGACGAGACCGTCCTCCAACTGCGAGTCCGCCATGTCGTTCATGCCCTTGGCAAACAGCGTGGTCAGGTCGAACTCGTAGCGCAGCGAGGGTCCGTTCAGGTGGTACTGCTCCAGCCAGCCGAGCTTCTCCCGGTGCGGGCAGTCGGTCAGCACGCTCATCATGTTGGAGCGCTGCGCCCAGCGGACGAGCGTGCGGATGCGGTTGAACAAGTCGTTGGAGCAGGAGAACTGGCCCACCGGTGCGGCCGACGAGTGCACGACGACGCCTTCCAGCGACGTGACTTCCGCGCCGCCGGTGCACTCGACCTTCAGGTAGCGCGCACCGCGGTAGAAGAACTTGGGGAACCACGCTTCGTTGCCCGTGCCTGCTAAGGTGTAGCTCCAGTAGCTCTTCCCGCCGCACACCGTGTCGTCCAGTTCGCCCGAGGGCTTGAGCAACTCGGAGGGGATGATCTTGACGACGGAGCCGGCGGGGCCCGTCGCCCTGAGCCGCGGCATCATCGCTGCGTTCTGACCGAGGTCGTACACGTTGTTGTCAAGCCGGACCGGCTGCAACACGTCGAACGCGCAAATGGGCGGGGCGGCGCAGGAGAGCCCCTTCAATGTGCCGCCGGGGCCGGCAACGACCTTGGCTGGCTCCCACTCCGGCTGGCAGCGCGCGTCGAAGTCTTCGCCGCCGTGGACGCAGGAGAAGCTGATCGGGCCGGGGCTGACCTGTCAGCGCTGATCCGTGCCGAGAACCTCGGTCGTGTCGTCAGCGTACTCAAGCCGCAACTGCGCAATGGCTTTGGGCGGACCGAAGGAGCCTTTGAACTTGGTGTAGCGCCCGCCGCTGACGTTGTACATGCCGTTGCCGAGCAGTAGCCTGACTTCGTTGAGGCCGGGCCGCAGCAATGCCGTCAGGTCCCGCGTGTCGTACAGGCAGGTCTTGTCGTACTTGGTCCAGCCGGAGGGGAACAGGTCTTCGCCCACCTTGACGCCATTCAGCGTCAGCTCGTACTCGCCGAGTCCGCACACGTGCACCAAGGCGCGACGCAGTCCTGATTTCACGGCGAACTCGCGCCGCAGCACCACCGTGGGGTAGTCTCTGACCGCCTCCGCACCGGTGCCGACAGCGCCATCGGTGAGCGCCACCTTCCCCCGCCCCAGTCCTCGGCGCCGTCCAGCGCCGTGACCGGTGCGCCCTTGGCAACGTTCCGGCCGTCGGCGACCACCTCCAACTGGCTGAGCGCGAAGCAGTACTTGGTGGTGAACTTGCCGAGCTTGGTGGCCGTCACCCGCACATACCGCCCCACGGCCCCATTCGCGTCGAACGCCACCGGCTTGAGACCAGGATTCGGATAGTCCGCGGCGGTCTGGTCAGCGATCAGAACAGCTTTCCGGAACTGCGGGTCGTCACTGATCTCCACCTTGAACCGCACGGGAAAGCCGAAGCCGTCCCGGTCCGCGTGCCGCATCGGCACCAGCCGAATCGCCGCCAGCGGCTGTGATCGCCCGAGGTCCACCTGAACCCACTTCACCTCGTCCTCCCGCGTCGCCTCTGCCGCATGGTACCCGCGCGGCGTCCGCTCGCCCGTCACCGCCTCCGGCGCCCCAATCCACTCCGCCTGCCACTCCTCCGGCGCAAGCACACCCATCGTCCACGTAGCCGGTTCGCTCCACTGGCCGCCGGGCCACACGCGCACCTTCCACGCGACGCACTGCGAAGACCGCAGCGCCTTGCCGGCGTACTCGATACTGAGAGACTGGTCGGACTCCACCTTGCCAGAATCCCACAGCCCGTCCACAACGACTTGGTACGCCGTCTGCCGCCCCGCCGTCAGCCGCCAACTCAGCCGCGGCTTCGGGACATCGATGCCGAGCGGGTTGGTCCGGTACTCGCAGCGGAGATCGGTGGCGACAGGTGTTTCGGTCGACGGCGACTCAGCGGCGGACGCGGGCAAAGCGAGCGCGAACAGCGAGCAGGTCAGTGTTGTGAGCATGGTGGTGGTTGGAAGGGCGAGACGAAGGTTGGAGTACGGTGAGTCTGGAATCGTGGGCTGATTGTCGTCGACAGGTTGTCATTCGCCAACCGCAATATGAACAGGTCGAACTGATGCACGATCTCCTGGGTAGGGTCGGCGTTTGGCGTGCTCACAATGGACTCTCCTCTCACGGTTGATCGTCGGCAGCCGTGCACCAGTCAGCCTCCGCCCAAATAGGGGGCAGTGGGATCGATGTCCGGCGGCCAGACTACTGATTTTCTCTGAGCTTCTGGATGAGCAGATCGGCTATCTGGGCTACTGACAAGTCGTTGAGGGACAGATATCCGACAGTCGGGGGGAGCCCGTCGAGATCGGTGTCATCCACGCGGATCGGGAGGATGTAGTCTGCTCCTCTGTCCTCCAGGGCGCGTGCTTGAGCGCTGCGCCGCTCGTGGTTCGTCCACATGCGGTCAGCGTATTCCTGGGACACGAACATGACGCAGTGCCTTGAAGCCTTGCGGTACACGTAGTCGAAGAACGACACCAAATCCTTCCCCCCGAGTTGCTCTGGGTAGAAGCCATCGTAGAAGACCCCGAACCCCGCCGCCTGAAATTCCGGTGCCAAGGGCATGTGCCTGGCGCGGTAGTGCGTCGTCCAGCCCTTGTCTCCGGCACCGTCAATGAACGTGAACACGAATCTGAAGAACTCGTCCTCGGACTCCTTCAGCCGTTCGGACTTCGGGGCTACGTGTCCGTCACCACCGGCACCCATGCGACCAGCCATGCGGCGACCGAACTCGGTTTGGCGAGGGTGTATTCCGCACCCCTCCAGAGCGCGCACACCCGTCTTGAATCCCTCAAACGCGGGCGCGACTGCGCGAGCGATCTCTGCTATACTCGCGAAGGTTAGGAATACACCGAAGTGGAAGTTCGCAGAACTTCACCCGGGGGCGTGTGGTGAGCACCCAACACACTGCTGTGCACGCAGAGGCGTCGAACTTGTGCAATAGCTTCGG
>Ga0210056_1003011_pt1 | contig 13855 bp, 14 predicted proteins | sample CryGeyCG2014_080_2_FD_183965 | JGI IMG/M metagenome (GOLD analysis project Ga0210056, IMG submission 183965) | Groundwater microbial communities from aquifer - Crystal Geyser CG07_land_8/20/14_0.80 (SPAdes) (version 2) | ecosystem: Environmental > Aquatic > Deep subsurface > Groundwater | place... | reverse complement strand
AGAAAAAAGGGTTAAGCAAAGCCAAAGCAAAAGAGTATGTATCAGGACAATCGTTTAAAGGATTACCAGTTCGCGTAGCAAAGAAACGTAAGAAAAAATTAAAAGGAGACACAAAATGTCAAAAGCAAAAAAGGAAGAAATAGCTATCGCTGTGAAAGAAGATGATGCAATGTTAGCAGAGTTAAAAGATTTTGCGCAAGAAAATTCGTTAATTCAAGTACGTAGAGAAATTTTACAAATTCCAAGATTGAAAATGGTGCAAAAAATGTCAGAAGCTTCAGAAGGTCTAGGCAAGCCAGGTGATTTTGTATGTGAATTAAAAGGCAAAAACTACGGTCAATCGGTTGAAATTATTCCAATTATGGCAAAGGAATCAGCTTCTTTAATGCAAGAAGGGCAACGTACACCAATATGCAAAACGAATAATTTAATTACAAATTTAAACGGCGTAAAATGTTCTGAATGTCCACATAATGCGCATTGGAATAATTGGGGTACAAAAGAAAGCCCTATAGTTCCAAAATGCAAAACTTCCATAGATGTTATGTGTTTAATAGGAAAAGAAGGAAATTTGGTTGAATTAAACTTCAGAAAAACTTCATATTCTGCTGGCAAATCGCTTATCAATCTCATTTTTAATGATCGTTTGCCGGTTCCTTTCTGCTCTTCTTATTTATTAAAAGCTAGAGATGCCAACAAAAAAGGTTTTGATTACAAAGAAATAGACGCTTATATTGAACGTAAAGCTTTAAGTAATAGTGAAATTTTAGCTATCATACCAATTGCTAAAAAAATGGTCGAAATGGATAAAAAAGGTTTTTTAGAACGCGAAGAATTGGTTGAGGACGAGGCAACACCCCTTTTTTCAGAGCCAACCTTTACCCTTCCAGTCTAATACATGTTGGGTGAACTGGGGTTACTTTATGTAACCCCTTGTTTCTATTGTTAAAAGGGGGATAAGTGCATAAAGTATTCAAGCAAATCATAGATTCGCTGCCATTACTTGATGAACATCGAAAAGAATTAAAACTGAAAAGGGGTTTTTCAGATGATATAATAGACAAATTTCAGTTTCGTTCTATATCTAAAGAATTGCTTGAAAAATCAAATGGTTTAAATGAAATATTACCGCAAAACTTTAAAAATGCTTTTCAAGCCAAGAATATTCTTATACCTTATTTTCAAAAATTTCCTGATGGAACTGAAGATATTATTTATATTCGACCGCACAAATTTAGTATAGTTGATCTGCCTATTCAAATTTATATTCCATATGCATTAATAGGAGATGATCATACTAACCTAGTAATCAGCGAATCAGAATTTAAAGCAATAGCGTCATGTATTTATAACGTTCCTACAATTGGGTTGCCTGGGATTGCTTCATTTTCAAACACTAAATTTAACATTCTTTTGGGGTTATTAGAAAGTCTTGAAGTCAAAAAGGCAATTATTTGTTTTGATAATGAGATAAAAGATAATCCAGCTTATCCTAATTACAAAGAAGATTTTAGAAAACGATACGATACTCAATTTTATGCATATATAATGGCACGAAAAATCAAAGAAATAGGCAAAATAGATGCTTATATTGCTACTCTTGACTCTAAATATATGATAAATGGCAAAATTGACATAGATGGATTACTTGCTCTTGGAGTTAAAGAAGATGATTATAAACGTATGATAAGCAATCCTCAAAGTTATTATGAATATAAAAAAACTTGGAATGTATTACCGCAGCATAGAAGCTTTATAGAGCGAAGGATAGATCGTTATTTTTATGAAGGTCCAATTATTGAAAAAGAGGGGGAATACTATAACAAAGCAAACAGTAAAAAAATATCTAATTTTAAACTTAAAATTTTGCATACTATTATAGACGGTGAAAATAAAGCCGAACGGCTTGTTCAGTTTATATCTAAATATGGCAATTCAACTCCTACATATCTTTTGCCGGATGCAATGGTAAGCAAAGCTATGTTTCAAAAATTGTGTTATGATTGTGGAGATTACGAATTTTCAGGAAAAGATGAAGATTTAATGAATATTTGTAGATACTTGTTTATACACCAGGATGGTAGATTGGTTTATAAAATACCCCATTACGGTTACTGCGAGAATCTTAAGACGTGGTTTTTTGGCAATGGTGCTTATTGCAATAATGAATTTTTTCAAATAGATGAAGATAAGATTATTTGGATAAATGACATAGGTTATAAATTGGCTGAAGAAATGAACGGATTGGATATTCCTATTCTTTCTAAAGATCGTACAAGAGAAATAACAATTGCTACTATTTTTTCAAAGGTTAGCAAAATTTACAATAGTAACGAAGCTAAATTACTGATAGGTTGGGCATTAGGCAATTTTTTTATGCCTGAAATACTTGAAATTTATAGAGTTTATCCTTTTATGTTTCTATATGGCAAACAAGCAGCTGGAAAATCTACAACTGCTAATTTAATTTCTTCTTTCTTCGGATTTACTCAACAAGGGATAAACTTTTTTTCTACAAATGTAGGTATTTCAAGATACACAAATCAAATGTCCATGATACCTATCTGGCTGGAAGAATATCGAAATAAGGATAAGGATATAGGTAAAAAAAATAACTTTTTACGCTCTATTTATGATCGTTCTACCATCGTTAAAGGCAGTAAAAAGGAATACGAAATTAAGGTTTATAAGGCGCGTTCCACTCTTATAATATCAGGAGAGGAGCATCCCCAAGATGCAGCTCTCAATTCAAGATGTGTTCAATTTCCTATTTATAGAAGTGCTGATTCAGAAGATACGACACAAGAATATGAATGGCTACAGTCAAACAAGGGAAGTTTTAATGAAATAGGAGACGATTTATTGTTAAATAAAAAAAAATATTGGCCAGTTATAAAAGATAGAATTGATTCATATATTCAATCTTTCAAAGCAGACGGAATTAAAATAAGTGATCGTCCTAAAATTCATCATTCAATTTTAGCTGGTATTTGTGATACATTAATAGGTAAAGATGAAATTTTTTCGCAATATGTTGGGGAAAAAGCTGTTAGCCAAGATTCAAAAGTTTATTTTGAACAAGCTCTTTATGTGTTCTTTGAAGATGTTCTGAATATGTATTTATCCGGCAAATTTCCAAAACCAATAGTTGAAGCAAAGAATGATGAAATATATTTTGGCTTTGGTTTTGTTTATTCACAATGGGAATGTCATTTTAAAGGTTTGAGAAATGACATACCAGCTAGCAAGATTGCTTTAATGGAACATATTAAAAAAGAACCTTATTTTAAAGATACACGACAATCAAGAATAGGTGGTGTCAGCATGTATTGTTTGATTTTAAAAGAAGAAAATGCACCGGAAGCACTTAAAACAATTTTAGTAGATTTAGAAGATAAAGAATTGAAAAGAGGAAAATTTTATTATGAAGCCAATAAATATAGCGATAATTAATAGCATCAGTGAATGTAAAAATAAAGAACCAAATTTTATTTATCTTATTGGATGCCAATTAGATGATATAGTTAAAATTTGTAAAGCTTGGACATTAAGTAATATTCAAATAGAACCATCACTATTTAACGGTCAAAATATATGGGAATGTATTTTTCTTGATGCTGATAAATTTCTACAATTAGCAGGAAATACAAAAGCTGGAACTTTTGAAGGATTAATAAAAGCAGATATTCTTTATCCGGATGGTACATTTAATGCTAATTTTGTTAATAATTTAATTTGTATACAGGAAGCTAAAAATTACCAAAGTCATTAAAAATAGGCTAGGTTAAACATGGCAAAGCTAAAAATAATTGATTGTAAGGCATTTTTGAAAGCCTGACAGCAGATACAGTAATAATCATAATTATATGGTTATATAAACAAAAAGAAGGAGGAGCTAATGGAAAAAGAAGTAGAATTATCAATACAAGTAGAATTAAAAAAGTTACAGCAAAGAAATAAAGACATTGATGACAGAGTAGCTAAATTCAAATGTGTGCATGAAGATATTGTTTATATTCATAGATATGATAATGTTAAAACTCTCACATTTCTTGCTTTGGCAGAAGGTAGCAATGCGAACAGATTACGCACATCTTGGTATGGTAGAGTAATACGAATAAGTAACGTAAATTGCGGTGATGAAATCAGAGAAGGGAAGAAAGCGTTGTTAAAAAAAGATGATGTTATAAGTTTTAATCCTGATGCAGCTTATGCTTTAAACGTTACTGGATTTGAAGAAATTTGGATCGTACATATTGATTCTGTACTTCATATTGATGATGGCTTTGAATATATGAAATATATGGAACAAAATGCTAAAAACAAAGCAGAAGTAGAAATGAGATTAAGAATAAACGCAGAAAGACAAAGACAAGCAATTTCTACGCAACCTAAGATAACTACAATTTCTGATGTATTAAGGAGAAAATAATGGGAAAATATCAGCGTAGAAAGGGATTAAATTTTGAAAGAGAAATAGCTATTTCTCTTCGTACTTTAGATTCAGAAGCAAAGAGGCATTTAGAATATCAAAGTGATGAAGCTGGTGGCATTGACATAGAGACAAAGCTTCCTATTGCCTTGCAATGTAAATGTTCTCCCCAAATTTCACTTGCTTTAAGAGGATATTTTGAAGCTAAAGACGATGCTAAACCAGGTCAAATACCCGTTTGCGCTTGGAGATCTGATAGAAAAGGGACCTTTGCTTTGATATCATGGGAAGATTTTCTTGAAATGCTAGCTCTTTATCATAAAGGTATATAGTCGCTTTCATCATAGACGCAACATCACAAAGGTTAATAAGAAACCCACTGCAGGGGACTGTCAAGATCGGAGCTAGACCTTTAAACGACATGTCCCCACTTTCAATGGGTTCTGGGGAATAAGAACTATTTAAAACAAGGTTCTTTTTCCATTTTAATAATGTGATTTTTTAAATTTTCATCATTTATAAGAACGGGTTGCTTAGTTATTTCACACCATTCTTCGCTATTTACCAATTTACAATTTTTAACTTTTACTACTATTAATTCTGGTCTAAGGAGCTTCGGTTGTCTTATCAGGCCATGTGGACAACAGGCGTTCAGATTCAACATCAGATATGGAATTAGACAAAATTTTATTAATCCGTTTGTCATGAGCTATCTCTAATTTTTGTTGCTCAATTTTACATTTTACAATATCTTTTATTTGTTGTTCTGTTTCTTTTACTTCAACTGATTTTTTGCCTTTTATATAACCGCCAATCCCTGCAGAAATAATCAATATTCCAATTAATACATATTTATTAAGCAAAAACTTTTTAATAAATTCAATTAATAAGAGAAGTGGAACCATCTTTTTTTATCCTTTTTAATTTATATTTTTTAAGTTCCCAAATTGAATTTGCTACTAAAGAAGATTCTTTAATAAAATAATTTAAAGTTTTTACTAATGTAGTCAATGCTCCAATAAGAAGTGTTAAAGCTCCAACAATAGCTAATATTTTTTCCATTTAATATTTCCACCAATTCCAAAGTTTACTTTCTTCCGCCAAATCCAACTGAGAAATGTCCCGCATCTGATCCCCAACTTCCACCCCAAATAGTTCTGTATTTAGAAGTTCCAAGAGTTTCCCAAAACTCTCCAAGCGGCCTATAAGATTCAACATCGACAAGATAGTTATCTCCTCGAAAAAGATTGAGGTCAATGGCCAGTCGGTCACAGTGTAAAGAGTTTTTAATTCCTTTTCCTTGTTTGGCATATAACACCGCCGTTTCTGGTGGTCGCCATGTTTCGCCAAATGTCAAAGCAAAACCAAGCGAATAAGCATGACCTATTAATTCAGCAACTAAATAAGTAAACCTTTTTTGAAGTTCTAAAAGTTTCATTTATTTTGAAAAGCTTTTCTAAAAGCTCTTTTGATTTTTTTATTAGTATTTCGTTTAAAAACGTTAAAAGAACTTTCATCTTTATCTTCTTCTTTCTCCTGTTTTTTTTGTCTTTTTAATTGAGATTTTGTTCCAAAAACATAAGCAGTTTTCCTGTTTTCATCTTCAACGTTATACATTGCATCTTCGTCTAAAAGAGCTTCTCCACTTTTAAATATTTGACCTCCACCCGTCATGCCTAAAGTCATAGCTCCTCTTAAAGCATTTCTTTTAGCAGATGATTTAGAATCCTCGTCTTGCGTAGCAGCACTATAAACATTTTTAGCAAGATCTGTTACTGCTCCGCCTACTCCTTTTACACCATACTTAGCACTTGAAAATAACGGTATGAAATTTTCTACATTACACGCTTCAGGAGCTCCTATTGCATCTAAGGCAGCATTAGTAAGAGTACAAGCCAAGTAACCATTGTATAACATCTCTGTTGCCTTTTTAGCTCCGCTTCTATTTACAACTTGCGGCAAATCATACATTACCATTGCAGCTAAGTTAGTAGAGAAGCTTTGAAACTGCATAAAAGCTTTTCCTAATGTATTATGAAAAACGTCTGGCAAATTTAATTTACTAAATGTTTGTTGAAATTGACCAGCCATAGCTTCTGCATATTTATTTTGATATTGTTTAGGCATACCATGCATTTTAGCACTTTCAATCCCCGTTAAATAACCAACATCAAAAGCAAATAAATCAGCTACTCTAAATCCATGAGAAACCATTTTTTCAAAGTATCTCGTTACTTGTGCCGTAGTGCTAGTCCCTGGCAATTGGTTCAAAGAGTCAGCAGCACCATCAAAAAATTTATCATCTATTGCTTGATTTAAAAAAGACGTTCTAATTTTTCTAACTTGTGATTGAGCTAACATTTCCTTTGCATAGGGTGTGCCCATTTTCAACATAGCAGAAGCAAATGCCCTTTTACCATTAGCTGCAACCATAGTAGAAGATGCTAATTGCTGTAAAAAACTATTCACATTTCCTATTACAGCTCCCTTTGATAATCTTTTTCTAATCCAATTAATACCAATCTTTAACGGGGTTGGTATCTTTTTTTCAAGTGGAGATGAAACACCAACTATCCTATCTTTTATTGCTGTTAAAAATTCACCCATACGTTGCGGAGCTAACGCTCTTGCCGCATCTAATTCTCGAATAGCCCTTGTATAATAAATACTATCTAAAGCTGCTGGATAATAAGCATTTAAAGCAGCTAACGCACCTTTAAGACCTTTTGTTTTTTCTGAACTGGTTTGTTCTCTTTCAAAACCAAATTTAGGACGGATAGGATCGTAACTTAGTTTGCCACTGTCCATATTATACAATCTTCCAGAAGGTAATTCTTCCAATAATGTTTCAGGATGACTAAGTGATCTATTCCATAATTCTCTAAGATCATCTTTTAATTCATGCAAATGAGTAATATAATCTTCTCGTTTTGTAATTTCAGGATGATTATTAACTTTACGAACTATATTAATTCTATCTAAAATATCATTGTATTCTTTTCTAAGAAATAGTTTAGCTTCTATAAATTTTTCTTGCATCTCTGGTTTAAGAGCTAAAAATTCAGAATCAGTTTGACTAATCTTCTCTTCTGCAAACAAACGTAACAAATCATCTTCTTTGCTATCTGCTTTAATTCCATTTTTACCTTTTGTATTTTTTGTGAATTGTTCTAATTGATTATTTTTTTGTGCAAGCTCTGCATCTCTTAAACTATTAAGTGTTTCTAATTTATCTACAATAAATCTTTCAGTAGCGCTGTTCATTCCAAGTTCTTTTTGTAATTTACGTCTAAAATTAGCTATAGTTGTTCCTTTTATAGACGATGGTGATATATCAAAGTCCCTGCCTCCAACTGTCATTGAATGCATTTCATCGGCAAGCTCCGATCCGGCTCGAATATAAAGTGTATTTTCTTTTACACCTATTCTTTCCATTACTAATCTAAGCTGTTCTGGTCTATCAGGCATAGCTATTTCAGCCGCTAATTGTTTTACTTGAGTTTGCTGATCTGCTGTTAAAGCTTCAATTGTAGTTGATTCGGCTCTTATCTCTCCAGCCCAGCCACTTAATTTAGAAGTGGAACGCTTTAACGCCTTTCTAGCTTCAATTAATTCTTCTGATAATTTAATTTTAGTTTCATCTGTTGCAGATTTAATTTTATTTTTTAAATCTGTTACAACGCTTATACAATTACGTTTATTTTCAGTTTCTTGAAGTATTCTTTTACTCAAAGTTGTCATTTTAATTTGAGACCTAACTGCTTCGCTAACTTCTTTAGGAATATTAATGTCTTGAAGTGGATAAACATCACCCATACCTGGTTTTATAAAAGAATTAAAAACAGCCGTAGCTAAATCTTTTCTACTTGAAACCGCAGCTTTAGTTATTGAATGAACATCTCTTAACATACTCATATTTTCAAATGTTAATGGATTGCCAGGATTTAAAGCATCAAGAGAAATTTTTAATAACGCATCAACATTATTATTAGCATCTCGCGCTAACATACGAACATCGGTAAAAGCTTTCATACCTTGTTGTAAAACATTTTCAGGTTTAGTCCCAAAAGCTTTTTTCAATTGATCCTTTGGAGCTAACTGTTGAACCTGTGCCAATCCACCTTCGGTTGGAGCTTCCAAAAAATCTTTCACAACATTAAATATTTGAGGTTTATTTGGATCTAATTTATTAGCTATTTTAGTAGCTATAAAATCAGATGCCGATTTAGAATTGTTCATAAATGGAGAAACAAAAAATTCTCCAAGCGTTTGATAATCACGAATATTCTCTCTTAAATATGCCTGCCCTACATCTATTGCATCATGTAAGCGTCCTTCTTTAATCATTGCTTTAAGAGCTTCGTTATTATCGTATAAAGGTTTTAATTGTGCTTGAGGGCCAGTAAACCAAGTTGAGATCAAATCATCCGTTGCTTCATCTGATAAATCTTTAACATTTTCAAGATAAGATAAATCTTGAGGATTTATATCTCTCATCTTTTTTAAACCATTTAAAAATCTTTCATGTTGTTCTGTCCATGCTGATTGAGTTTTTTCTAATTTAGATGTTGGTTTGTTTTCAGCTTTTATTTTCTCCAACAACTCAATTTTACCATTTATATCTTTAGGAGAAATAAATTCTTCCGCTGTTTGTTGAGCTAATTCAGACTGTAAATCAGCCTTGATAGCTAGATTGGTTTCAATTGGTTTTGACAATCCTTTGCCAGTTAATCTGGTAAAAATATTTCTAGCTTTTGGTATCCCTCTTTCCATTGCATAACCAAAAGCCGATACACTAGTATAAACAGCTGGTCCAAAAGCCGCAAACTTTAAACCTTCCCAAGCTGCATCAGATACTATATCTACAAATTTTTCCCCTTTTAGCGCAGCCTTACCACCGCCAGCTATCATTCCAGTAGCTGCCAATTCTGGTAACATTGTACCCACAATTTTAGCATGTTTGGATAACTTAGAAACTACTCCAGTAGTTTTAGCGGCTTGAACTCCTTCTTGATACGCTTTAAAAGCTTTTGTAGCCTTTCCTATTGCCGGAGCTGCTGCACCAACCACTCCAATTACTTCCCCAGCACCAGCAATGCCAAGCGTCCAACCAACCATATTGACAAGATTGCCAGCAATAGCTGTTGTTTCAGTGTCAAATGTCTGTAAAGCTTTGCCTAACTTATATGGAGAAGCTTTCATCTTTGGAACTTTAGCTTCTGGGTCTAACGTTCCAAAAGAAACTCCACCAAGCAAATTGCCAGCTAAATATAAAGCTTTATTGTATTCATGCTGAAAGCCTTCTGATATTTTTTGAGCAATAGGAATATCTTTAGCAGCAGCTATTTTTAAATCTTTTGGCTCGTTTATTTCTTTATCACTACTAGCAATAGCAAGTTTAGCTTTTTTTTCTTTATAAATTTGTTGAAGCTTTACAGGATTAACTGTTTTATCTTTTAACGCTTTTATAACTCTAGGATCGTTTGGAATTAAATCTTTGCTAATCCAATCCTGAATTACTTCATCTTTTGTAGGATTAGTTAGCATTGGAGAAACAACTGGTTCTTCTATTTTAGTTCCTGCTGAAACTTTTTCAGGAATATTTTCATCTTCTGGATTTTTAACAGTTAAATCAGGAGTGATAGGCTCAATTGTAGCTTCTGGATTATTTAATATTTCAGCTTTCATCTATTAGCTCCTTACTCCTCAATTACTTCCTCTTCCATTATAGGCTCTTCCATTATAGGCTCTTCATTACTTGCTTGGTTTAATATATCTTGAACAGCATCTGTAGTAGTTGTAGTTCCATCTTCATTTTCTGTTACAACGTTAGGCGCAAGTCTAACCATGTCTGCCGCATTAACAAAAATAGAAATTGGTTGAGACATTCCAAAACCGCCGTTAGCTTTAAAAGCGCTATAAGTTTGAGAAGCTGCTCTTATAGCAGTTGGCAAATCTGAAAAATCATTTGAATATTCTTCTGTAAGTGCATCAATTATTGCCTTTTCAACTTCAGAAGTATTTCTACCAGGATAACTATCTTGCCAATCTTTTATAGCTCCAATCCAATCACTAGCTTTTAAATCGTTTCTTACCTTTCTGCCCTTTTTATCCCTCTCTATTGCTTTAGCATCAATCCCAAAATTTTCCAATACTCCGTTTATAATTGGAATAGCTTTAGCTCCATTTTTAATTAAATATTGTACCGGATTTTTAGGTGCAAATTGTTTATTAAGATTATCTTGATAAGCAATACTTTTAGCCGCTATTTCATAAACTTGAATAGATTTTAATAAACTTGCATGAACTTTAGGATCTGTTTTAGATGCTTCAATAGCCGCATTGATTAATGGAAAAAAATGCTTAGGATCGCCATCTGTAACATCTAACCCTGTACTAGTTTTAATTTTAGCTTTAACATCTTCTGGTAATGCTAAAAGTTCTTTAGTAGCTCCAACCATTTTAGCTTTTGATATTTTACCAGGAGTAAATGATTCTCTAAAAGAATCAGTTAAATTAGTGCCAGATTTAAGCGTAACAATTAAAGCTTTTCCCTCAGATGTTCCATACAAAGGATTCTCTGGATTTGATTCAATATCTATAGCCATTTCTTCTTTCACTTTATCATGTTTTTCAGCCAATGCTAATTGACCATACGCAGGACCAGAAGAAATTCTGGTCCTGAGAGTAGCTTCAGCAGATCGTTTATTTAATCCTTCCTCTTTTAATCTAAGCTCTTCCTTTTTTTCAATAGCTTTAAATGCTTCTATAGCTTTTTTTGCTTTTTCTTTTGATTTTTGAAGGCCCCAAATAGCTTTATTTCTAGCAATGTTCTCAAATGAATATTGAAGCAGTTCAAGCCCTTTTAATGCTTCAGCTACTGACATAAATTATCTCCTGTTATTAAAAATAAAAACGATTAGATGCTCCTAAATTTTTACCTAATGCTGTCTGTGGCTACAGAGCACCAATTCCACTCATAATTGCTCCTGCTGATCCAGCTCCAGCTCCAACTAATCCCGTAAATGTATCTAAAAAACTTGGACTTCTTGTTTGTGTAGTTGTATTTTCAGCAAAAGTTCGTTGTTGTTCTGTATTCAATAATCCAGTAGCTGGCTGTGCTGCTGCACTAACTTGTCCAATTGCTGCGTTTATTTGTTGATTTTCAAACCCAAGTGCAGATTGACCCAAGCCTATTTGCTGCGCCCCCAATCCAACATTAAACAATGTATTTTGTTTTTGCTTTTCAATATTTAACAATTCTTGTCCTGCTGTTCCAAGCACTTGCTCTTGTTTGGCAAATTTTTGCCCTGTAAGTGCAACACTTTTCCCAGCAAGCCGTTCCTTCTTTTCGCCTTGAGAAGCTGCTAACGAAACTTTAGCTAACGAAATTGATTTTTTATCACCAGCTAATTGCGCTGCTATACCCATCTTGCCAGTTGCTTCTTGAGTAGCAAGTTCTAATTGCAATTGAGTAAAAACATCTTGTTTCATTTTAGCTTTTTGATAATTTTCCGATTGAGAGCCTGGAGGAAGTCCAAGCAAAGCTGCTTGCTGTGAGACACTTTTATCTATTTTATCAAACAATAAATCCTGTTGAAACTTAAACTTCTTTTCCGTAGATTGAAGTACATCAGTAAGAACAGTTCCTAAATTTTCTGCATTTTTTTTCATTTGAACTTGAGCCGCTTCTAATGCAGACTTAGTATCAAATCCAGTTTGGTCAATTGCTGTGCCAATTTTATTTAATTCTGCTTGCATTTTTACATCATCATCTTCATATTTTTGATTTAAATCATTTACTGTCTTATTAACAACATCTCGAATGGGAGCATAATAAGAATCTATTTGAGCTTTCTGTTCATCAGTTGTTGAATAATCTCCATTCATAAACTTGGCTAAAGCTTTGTAATATCCTCTTGAAGCGGCAGCCGTATCAGTTGCTTTTTGAACTTCTTCTTGCTCAAGAGTTTCTTCCATTTCTTTTGCTTGCGGAGAAAAAGCTCCAAATTCTTTTATAGCTGCTTCAAGGCGTGGATCTGGTTTTTTGGTAACTGTATATTTATCGTATGTAGTTTGAGGCAAGTCAGACAATTCGTTTTGTTGATTATTTAATCGTTCCAACAAATTATTTAATTGCTGTTGTCTCGGGTCTCCACCTCCACCGGCTTGACTAGAAAATGAATAATTTACAGGAGCAGGATTAGCAGCTAAATCAGCTCTAAGCGCGTCAATTTGTTCTTGAGTACTTTTAGCTTGATTTTTAAGAGAATCAGCTTTTCCTTGATCTTCATATTCAGTAACCTTGACTGACTCCATTTTATAACCAGCCACATCCGATTGCTGAATCATATATCCCTGAACAGCAGATAACATACTTCTTCCTTCAGGAGAAAGCTTACCAGTTTTATTTTCAGTTGTTGTAGTCTCATCTCCCACAAAGCACCTCCAGTTTTCTATAAGCCGTCTCAGGATTACATTTAACTACAGTTAAAACATCTCTTGTAACCATACCAAGTGCTTGTTTGCAAAAATTTCTAACTGCTATATTGCATGGCCTATTAACAAGTAAACCATACATTAATGTGCAACCTTTATCTGATAGTTCCTTAAAAATATGAGAGCATAATATAAGTCCAATTTCAGATCTCCCAGTAAAATGTTTCTGTCTGTTTCCTTCGGCTACTACCAAACAATCAAAATAAGCTACTTTACCGCTATACATAGCCCAAGCAAAACCAACTATTTTATTTTTTATTTTGCAAACATAACCTATTCCAGATTCATATTCATCTAATTTCCAAACACCAAGATTGTTAGCAGCAAGCAACGCTGAAACTTGAGCGTAATCATCTGAAACAAATTTATGTATCTTACTTTCCATATCCACCCATTTTAATTTTACGTTTGGAAATAGGTTTAAATGACGTATTCATTTCAGCTTTTCTAGCATGCTCTGCTGATTCCATCTGCACTGATACTTTTGACTCATGAGCTTTAGAACCTTCAAGACCTATAGAAAATCCCTTTCCCTTTTTTCCTATTCCACAAGGGTTAAATTTTCCATGCAACGGTTTCATTTTAATTTTCATAACTTCTCCTTTAATTTTTATCAATATCTACAATTATCCTAGTCATTTTTATTTTCATATACTTTTTAATCTTGCTTCTACTTCAAGTGGATTTTTTACATAACCATATTTTATATGATAATAAATATATAAAGGTAAAAAACCAACTATCCAATAACGCTTGTACTGTTCCAAATGTTTTCTTTTATGGTTAACCAACGCCTGATTTATTCTAAACGTAGATGGATAAATAAATATAAAAGGATAAATTGTTATACCTTTAATATTCGGTAGAAACCAACAGGCTATCTTAACTATTATCTTTGATATACAATTTGTAATTATCATGTTA
>Ga0210056_1003010_pt1 | contig 13855 bp, 16 predicted proteins | sample CryGeyCG2014_080_2_FD_183965 | JGI IMG/M metagenome (GOLD analysis project Ga0210056, IMG submission 183965) | Groundwater microbial communities from aquifer - Crystal Geyser CG07_land_8/20/14_0.80 (SPAdes) (version 2) | ecosystem: Environmental > Aquatic > Deep subsurface > Groundwater | place... | reverse complement strand
TTCTCCATCCTCTTCCCCTGCCTCCTGTCATAGGCCCTATACCTGCCGGGCCGGTTCCATTGCCTTTTGGCATTTTAACCTCCTTTTGTTATTGATAATAATTATCAATTACAAAGAAAAAAAAATTAACTGCATTCCTTACATAGGCCGTAAAAATGTATCTGGTGCGAACTTATCCTAAAATTATACCTTTTCGCCAGTTCCTTTTCGAGTCTTTTAAAAAACTCTGCCTCTTTTTCGACGAAATTGCTGTAATCAATTATCTTGCCGCATTCCGTGCATACAAGATGTTGGTGATGCCCTCTCTTGCTTTCTGCCAGTTCATAGCGACTTTTCCCGTCTCCGAATTCAAATTTAACCACCAGGCCTATCTGGGACAACAGATCCAGGGTTCTGTAGATTGTGGCTATGCCTATTCCCGGGTATAATTTGTTTACTGCCGAAAATACCTCATCGACACTGGGATGTTTATCGGTTTTACTTAAGAAATTCAGGACTGCTTCCCTTGGCAACGTAAAACGGCAGCCGTGACCCCTGAACTTCCCGTGCCATCCTGAACAATCGGATATCATATAAACCTCTTTTTGATAATCATTATCATTCTGATAACTATTATAACATATTTTTTTAACTTTGTCAAGCTTTTTCTTTTTTTCTTGATAAAATCTAAAAAAACAATATAATAGTTATTATCATAAAGTGGGGGTGTGCTATGCCAAAAGAAACAATGACTCCAAAAGAAAGGATGCTTGCGGTTTTAAAGCGGCAGAAGGTGGACCGCGTTCCGATGAACTACAGCGCGACTGCGGAAGCGCACGAGAAACTTAAGAAATATATGGGATGCGACGACAACGCTCTTCTGGACAAGCTGCATATCGACCGCATCGCGGGGGTAGGCCCGAAATATACCGGGCCGCCTGTTCCTGAGGGCATGGATACGTTCGGGTGCAGGCATAAAAATATAAGCTACGGCACAGGGGTATATAATGAATGTATATTCAACCCGCTTGCCCAATACCAGACCCTTGATGAGATGAAAAAGAACTACAAATGGCCCAGCCCTGACTGGTATGATTACTCGGAGATCCCCGGCCAGATAAAGGGAATGGATGACTACCCTATCCAGGGCGGGGGTTCAGAGCCCTTCCTTATATATAAGAACCTGCGAGGCCAGGAGCAGGCTTTCCTGGACCTTATCCTGAACCCGGATATAGTGCATTATTGCCTTGACCAACTCTTCGGCCTTGCTTACCAGAACACCCTGAGAATCTTTGAGGCTATACCCGGGAAGGTCATGATCTCATACGTTGCTGAAGACCTTGGCGGGCAACAGGATTTGATGTATTCGCCGCAGCATATACGGGAATTTATGCTTCCCTGGATGAAGAAGATGATGGACCTGGTGCACCAGGCAGGCGCGTTCGTGTTCCACCATACTGACGGAGCCGCAAGGAAGATAATACCTGACCTGATAGAAGCGGGCATAGACGTGCTGAACCCTGTTCAGTGGCGTTGCAAAGGAATGGAACGAGAAGGCCTGAAAAAAGATTTCGGGGATAAGCTTATATTTCACGGCGGGGTTGATAACCAGTACACGCTTGCTTTCGGTTCTGTTGAGGAGGTCAGGCAGGAAGTGATCGATAATATCAGGATCCTAGGTAAAGGCGGGGGCTATATCCTTGCCCCGTGCCACGCGATCCAGGCTGTGAGCCCCCCTGAGAATGTCATCGCTATGTATGAAACGGGGTACGAGAACGGTTGAACTTGAGATGCAGTGACCAGTGTCCAGTATCCAGTGTCCAGTGTCCAGCAAAAACCTTAATCAACTAATTTTCGCATAATTGTTTGACGCCTTCTTGTGTCATTGCGAGGGCAAAGCCCGTGGCAATCCCGTCGTAAAAAACGATACGCGATTTGCTATCTGCACTTCCGCGCATAGACATTAATGTCCCTTCTTCCCAATTTTTCTTCTTTCCCGTAAAAACTGCGCAATATCTTAAACCCGCGCTCGGAAAGCCTTTTTTCAAGTTCCTTCTTTTTGCTGAAAAAGCGGTGCGCCATCGCCAGCATCGGTATCTTAACCTCTTTGCCCTCATATTTCTTCTTGAACAATCTTGCCGAATAATACCGCGTGACCGCGCCTTCTCTCTCAATCCTGCATTTCATTCCGTATTTCTTAAAATAGTTAAGCATTTTCTTCGGTTTTTCCGGATAACCCATTTCTTCCATATGGAATATCCCGCCCGGCTTTAGGATCCTATATGCTTCTTTTAAATATGCCGGCCTGTCCTCCCTTTTACTCAAGCAATGGTAACAGTGGTAGTCCAGAGCCAGGTTAAAGCTTTCGTCTTTAAGAAACGGTAGGTTTGTTATATCGCCTATCCTGAATTTTACATTTTTAAGCCCTGCCTTTCTCGCGCTCTTCCTTGCCTGCCTGATCGCGCTGGGTGACGCGTCAATCCCCAGCACGCTGTATCCCTGCCTTGCAAACATAATTGAATATTCCCCTTCACCGCACCCAAATTCAACGGTTTTCGCAGGCGGAGGTATTAACCGCTTGTCAAATACTTTTTTAAAAGGAAGCTTGTAAATTTTTGTTCCGGCAACTACCCTTGCATAACTTTTTATGCCGGCTTTGAAAACGGCCTTGTAAATATCCTCGTAATATTTATAATATTTCTTTCGCAACCGCATTTTTCCCTCAATCAGGATAAAAAAACCGCTTTAAAAGATAAGGCGGTTTTGGGTGTTTATATTTTCTTTTTTAAGGCATATCAATATTTGAATTCGATCTCTTTTTTGTTTTCACGAAATATAATTTCAGAGAAATTTTCAAAAATTCCTTTTCTTCCAATGAGATTGAAGCCTACATTTAATTTATCGGAAAAAGCAACATCGGTTTTAAACCTGCATTCTGCAATCTGCATATAGATATTGATAATGTAACCCGGTATAAAACCTCCGTTTCCCACTACGAACATTTGCTTTCTTGCTGTCTTTAAATCAAAAGCGAGGATTTCTGCAAGCTTAAGGTCAAAAATGCTATAAGTAGCGCCGGAATCAACAAATGCTTCAGTGGCTAACTGGATTCCTTTACCAGAGAGAATTAAAGGAATTATAGGCATTAAAAAAGACTGCCTTTCCTTGTAAGGAAAGATTATAGAATACATTGTATCTCTTCTTTCTTTGGAATAGGAGAGATTAAAGGTGTGTCGCCTGGAAATTTTTTCCTTGCCTTCTTAAACATTTCCGAAAGCATATGTTTTGGGCCAACCATCACCTTTTTGCCGCCTGCGATCGCAATCCACAGCCCGCCGTATTTATTAACTAACTCGGTAAAATTTTTCCTGAAATATTCATCATTAGAGAATTTTGTTTTATACATCTCTTGCCTCCATTGTTCCCTTTATAATAATATATTGGTTATTGTCTGTCATGCCGCTTTTCGTAATTCCTGCTTTATCCGGTCTGAAAGAAATATTTTAATCAAAGATTGATAAGGAACGTCTTTAGAATTTGCCAGCTCTTTTATCCTCGCTAATAAATACCCGGGTACTCTTAAAGAAATAGATTCAGTCGTGGGTTTTAAATTTGGGAAAATGACCGGCTCGGCTTTAGTTAGATCGAAATAGTCAGTTGAATCATGCTTTGCCCAGAACTTTCTTTCTTCATCCTCATTTTTAAATCTTGGGATAGGTTTTAATTTTTTTTTCATACACTCTCCTTTCTTTTTTGCTCATATTTCGTGCTGATATTACTCTGACCTTGTCTTTTGTAATAGTGAACACCACAAAAAGTAATCTCTCTGCTTTTGTTCTGCCATAAAGACCATACCTTTCTTCTTTCTGGGAATGTTTTTCATCCCTGAAAATAAATTTTGGATCATTTTCAAAAACTTCTTCAGCTTCTCTATTTGCAACATTATGTTTGACTAAGTTTTTATCAATGTTGCCCTTATCCCATTCAAAGAAAATCGGTTCAGGTAATATTTTCATAAATATAGTATATCAAAAAAATATACATTTGTCAAGTGAAAAATGATTTTTGTTTGAATTTTTTTAAGTTTAGATGGGTTTATTACTTACAGTAAGGAAGAGAATTGTGGACGGGAATTGAACTGCCGTCGTGCAGCTTGCCCGCTAATTTTACTGGGCGGGTCATACGTCGTAAATTGAATTTTATATAATTCATTGACGTTTTTAATGTCATTGCGGGCCCGAGGGGCGCGGCAATACCGTCGATAACCTGGTTTTTAAACTTTTAAATCTCAGAATGGTTTCGCGATATCTTTAAATTTTAACTCTTTTAACATTTTCTCTATTTTTGAATCGGGCACTTTTTCCACGTAATAAATTCTCTCCAGTTCTTCGGTTTTTTCCTTTCTGGCAAGCTCCCAGTTAGACAGAATCAACTTATTGCTTATTGTCCTCCTTATTTCCTTTTGTCTCAGGAGCGCGAGAACATCCTTCGGCCTTAAACCATAATTCTTTAAAATCATAAATAAATCATAGAAGTCTCTGTACCTGCTTCTGTCGCTTGTTGCCCTTATTTTTTCCGCGCAGACTTCTTTTATGTCCATTACTTTGACTTTTGTTTTCATCCTCCAGACATTTTTATACTCTATTTCTCTTGCCGGCAGAACCACGTTCTGTAAAACATCGATTTCGACTTTTAAGGAATTCGGCAGGCCAAGCGGCCCGTCATATTTCAGACGTTCAATTTTTATGGTTGCTTTTGACGCGTATTCTTTCTTAACCTCTAAAAAATCCGCCGATTCCAAAACTGCCTTAACCTTTTCCAGAGTAAGAGATTTGTCCGTGGAGGTAAAATCAAGGTCTTCTGAAAATCTAAGCTGGGGCAGATAGCAATGATATATTGCCGTGCCCCCTTTGTAGACTAATTTATCTGACAGGTCTGAATCGTAAATAATTTTTGAGACGATGCAAAGAAAATAGTCTTTTTCGGCAATTGCCAGCGGGTAACGCAGGGTCTTTCTGTTTATAACCTCCAGCTCTCTTTTGGTCAGTAAGTCCTGATTAACGGTATTATTCAAAACGTTCTTCATAATACAACCGCCATTTCGCGTTGAATTTTGCGCTGTCCTTGGTCATGCGGGCACAATTTTTTCTGGTTTTTATCAGATCATGGAGATGGCCTGAGTTTATGTCGGCTCTGTCAAGCAGAAAGCCCGTTATCCTCTGAACCGTTACCGCTTGTTTCTCGCAGAATTCATTAAGGCGCTCAAAATCGAGATCCTTTTTATATTCTTTTATTTTTTCCAAAACCAGATCTATGGAATAAGCATTTCTTTTGAAATTCAGCAGGTCAAGCATTGCTTTTTCGGGCGTGGCAATTTTTACCAAATGGTTTTCTATTCTTTTTTCTTCATAACCGTAAAAAAGCTCTTTTTTTGTTTTTATGAATCTATAATTTGTTCCCTGGATCTCACTGGTTTTATATCTTTTTAACGACACCGAAGTGATCGTTTTCAAATGCTGGTCAAACATTCCGTAATGCTGCAGGGCTGCCTCAAATGAAACATAGGAATTTTTTACCAGGACCTGCGCTGTTTTGAACGTGGAAAGTGAACCAAAGCCCCTTGATTCCAAACCCGCGAGTTCATACACACCCCTCTTGATGGTTACCAGCCAGCCGTTTTTCATCAGTTTGCTGATAAGATTCCTTGCTGCCTGGCGGCTCATCCGGGCTTTTAATTCTCTATAAACCTGGCCAAACGTTACGATTATCCCATGCCCGGCAATAAGGTCTTCTATTAAGGAAGACTCTCTTTCCGATAAAATTGTTCTTTTTGTGTTCATATAATAATCCTTTTCCCATTATTATCTGTCTATATTATATACAAAATCACTTTTTTGTCAAGAAAAAAACGCTCGTTCATGCCCAGAAACGAAGACCCCAGTAGCTTAATTTCGACCGTAGAGTCATTGACCTCAAGCACAGGCTTGAACTTATTCCCAAGCTTCTCCCACAGGTCTGTGGAGCCCTGGATATCAGTGAACACTATTGTGACAATGCCTTTAGGAAGTTCCATGATTCCCTCCTGTTTTTTCTCTTAGAAAATATTGTTAAAACTTGACAACTATTGCCTTTTGTGATATAATTATTAGTAATTTAAAGTAATGAAAATATGCCACGGAGGTTATTATGTCTAAGACCATAGAATTAGAAATACCATCGGAACTCAGATACATTGTTAAACTTCATCCTGAAATAGACTGGACCGGGATCGCCCGCAAAGCTATGTGGGAATACGGCAGAAAACTCGAGTCTTTAAATAAAATTCTTTCTCGCAGTAAATTGGCCGAAGGTGATATCCTGACAATCGGCGAAACAATCAAATCAGGATTACTTAAAAAATATAAGCAAAGATAATGCGATTAGTCATTGACACGAATATCCTGATTTCCGCCTTATTAAAAGATTCTTCCGCGAGAAGAATTCTCCTTTTGCCTTTCTTTGAATTTTATATCCCTGAATTTGCTCTTGAAGAAATTGAAAAACACAAATTCATGATCTGCAAAAGGAGCGGGCTTACCGAAACGGAATTTTCGCTCATCTTGAGTATTTTGTTAGATTCAATTTCAATTGTGCCGCGCAGCCGCGTTCAAAAACTTATCGAGCAGGCAACTAATCTAATCGGGCAAATAGATGAATTTGATATACCATTTGTCGCTCTTGCGCTTGCCATCCCCAATGATGGTATTTGGTCTGAAGACAAACATCTGTTGAAGCAAAGAAAAATAAAAATCTGGAAAACTGAAGGCCTGCTGAAAATGTTATAACCTTCCAAAAAAATATCCTCATTTTTAACCTTCCATAAAGCCCAAGCCTCAATCTTCCAGCGCTAATTTAACGATTTCGTCTATACTCATCGCTTCTGCTTTGGCTTTCGCCTTTTCAAATGCTTCCTTACCCATTTCTTTTTCAAGGCGGGCGAGTTCATTTGCTATTCCTTTGAGCTTACTAGAGTCAATTACTTGAAGTTCTTTCCATATTTTATCAACACCAACTTGAAAAATAACTGCTTTTTCTTTTTCTTCTGATTCCCAAGCCATTAGTCCAAAATTATAAAGAGAATCCCCAGCAAAAGGATGGAGATTAGTTTCAGGAATCAATTGCAGTGCCTGTTTAAAAAATCTTTTAGCCTCTTCATACTTATGTTCTGCATAGGATATTCTGCCCAAAGAACAGAAAGACCATCCGACACGAAAAGGAACATTTGCTTCAAGATCCTGCTGCAATACCTGCTCAGAAAATTTTCTCGCTTCAATATATTTCTTTTGTGCCATGGCTATACGACACAAACCTTTGAGCGATTCCCTAATAGTGAGTTTTCCACCATCGTCACCATTTAATGTAAGTGCTCTTTTATATAGTTTCTCCGCCTCATTAAAGTTGCCTGCAACAAATTCTATCCATCCACAATGCTGCAAGGATCCCAAAACCCCTATCTTCCATTTTATCTCTTCCACGATTTTCATAGATTCCTGAGCATATTCTCTTGCACTCTTAGTATCACCTAAACTATCTGAAATCACGCTTAGCATATACAGAATTCTACTGGTGAATCTTTTGTCTTGTTGATACTTTGATATGCTCAAGCTTTTTTCAACCAATTCTTTTGCCCTTAAAGGATCTGGTTTAAAAAATGACCGACCAAAACAAAAGAGTGCTCTGGCAAGCAGGGGTTTATCATCAATCTTTTGTGCTATTTCAACAGCTTCTTTAGTTAATTGTTGGACTTTGTCGTATTCGTGTTTGAAACCATATGTTATATAAAAAGAGGGGAGCAAACATTTAATCTCGGCAACCTGATAAGAACACTCACCATAGGTTTGTTCAATAATTGGAAGTGCCCTTTCCAATCTCTGGCGTTTTTCCTTCATCAGACTAACACCGTCATCACCTAAGTAATAATAATCACTAAGAACTCCTTTTGTCAAGGGCTCTGCATATCCGAAAGCTAATTCTCCATTTTTGTCATTTATTGCCCAGTCCATTCCCGCTCTCACATTCTCAACTTCTTCCTTTACTGGCACTATATATTTCTCTGGTTCTGGACCTTCAAGTCCTCCACAATATTCTATTGCAGCCTTTAGGAAATATTTTGCGTGTCTTTCTGCGATAATTTTTAGTTCTTCTTTTTTTAGTTTTGATTTCGCATATTCCCTCACGATCTCAAGCATACTAAACCTTGTCTTGCCCAGCACTTCCTTTGTGGAAAGTAAGGACTTGTCTTTTAAGGAATAAATTAATTCAGAGACAGCAGGGCTAAAGCCCTGCGCTACATTTTCAGGCAGCTGACAAATTTCTTGGGCTGCTTCGAGGAAGAAGCCGCCGGAGAAGACGGATAGCTGGGCGAAAAGTTGTTTTTCCTGTTCTGTTAATAGCTGATAGGACCAATCTATGGTGTTGTATAGCTTCTGGTGCCTGGGGGAAATGCCCGGGGACGGAGTAGAAAGAACCTTGAACTTATCAATTAATTGGACCTGGATCTCCTGTGGGGTCATATACTTTATCTTAGATGAGGCAAGCTCTATTGCTAAGGGGATGCCTTCAAGAGTGGTGCAGATACTGGCTATGGCAGAAGAGTTCTCCTTAGTCATTTTAAAGCCCTGTTTTAGCCTGGATGCCCTTTCAAGGAATAGCATGACCGAGGCGTATTGGCTTAAATCTGCTAAATGCTGGATGCTGAATGCTAAAGGTTGGATGGGAGCGCTAAGAGGAGAGAGCTCGTACAGGATCTCTCCAGGAAGGTTTAATGGGATCCTTGTGGTGACGATTGCCTTGGCGAACTGGGCTTTGGCAAAGATCTCCTGGATGTAGGAGGCAGCAGCAGTCACCTGCTCAAAGTTATCCAGGATTATGAGGGTCTTCTTGTTCTGAAGGTAATAGCCAAGTTGTTTCTGGGGTTCAAGCCCAGGGGTAGGCATAAGACCGAGAGCAAGGCAGATCTCAGGAACAACGTTCTCCTTGTCCTTTACCTCTGCAAGCTCAACAAACCATACCCCGTCAGGGAACTCATCTATTGACTCAGCTGCTATGTGCAAAGCAAGCCTTGTCTTTCCCATGCCGCCAGTGCCGGTTATGGTGATAAGACGGGTTTCCTTGTCTTTGAGCATGTCCTTGACAGTCTTTCTTGCATCTTCCCTGTCTATGAAGGAGGTCATCTCAACAGGAAGGTTGTGTTTTACCTGGGCAAGGGTCCTGGGTGCAGGGAACTTCATCTTGGGTAATGAAGGATGGGTTACCTGGAACAGTTGTTCTTGTCTCTCGAGGCCTTTCAGGCGGTGGAACTTCAGGTCGATCAGGCTGACTTCGTTCTTCGTGCATCGTGCATCGTGCATCGCTGAATGCTTACTTTCAGATTCCTGAAGCTTTAACATTGGAAGGTTATCCTTAACTGATTCCGCGGTCTCTGCTGAAATCAAGATCTGGCCGCCGTGGGTTGCATCCTGCACCCTCTTTGCCTTGTTTACCATTGAGCCGAAGTATTCCTTTCCTATGGTAAGGGGCTCTCCTGTGTGCATGCCCATACGGACAAGGATCGTTCCCACTTCCTTGGGCCATTTGTGGTTGCTAAGGTCATACTGGGCTTTGACTGCAAAGCTTATGGCGTCCCGGGGCTTTGTGAAGGCAAGCATATATGAGTCCCCTTCAAACCTTACCTCAATGCCGTTGTACTCCGAACAAGCCTTCCTTAATATATTGTTGTGGTCTTCAAGCACGGGCTTGAACTTGTTCCCCAGCTTCTCCCACAGATCAGTAGAGCCCTGGATATCTGTGAATATGATGGTTACAATACCTTTAGGAAGTTCCATAAATTCTCCTTACGAGATTGCTTCCCCGCCACGAAAATTGGCGGGTCGCAATGACAGTTGTCAACGTATCTTGATAATAGAAAAAAATTATTTTGTCCCTTTTGCGAGAAAATCTATGCCGGTCTTACTGATCCTGTATTCCACTTCAATACCGTTTTTTATTTTTTCCATTAAGGATAATTCGGCAAGCCGGGATACTGTGCCGTTTCGCTGCGTGTTTATCACGGCCCCTGACCAGTTCTTTGGCCAGATTTTTCTCAGCTCTCTGTTAAGGGATGATTGACTATTTTTGCCTTCTTTCAATAAGGAAAGAACGTCAACAAACGCGCGGGTTTCACCCGGCACTTCTGACGAAATATGCCTGAGGTAAAACTGCCTTCCTTCTTCGCTTAAACTTCCGCTGTTATAAACGCCCGCGTCAAGGATCGGATTTTCCAGCACGCAGAATTCAAGCCCTTTTTCAGTAATCCCGATATGGGTCTTTCTGTTCTCTTCTCTTTTCAGGTTCACGAATTTCAGCCTTCCCAGCCCTCCCTCTATTATTCCGTCTTTCCTCAGGTACGCAAGGAACTGCATTTTATACCTTGACGCGCTTTTGTCTGAGTCTTCCGAAGGCAGGCCTGACCACAAAGAATCTTTTTTGCCGGTTATCTGCAGGGTTTCAGCCATAAGCCTGCTGCGCACCAGCTTGGCAAGTTCCACCGCCTTTTCAGTGAACTCATCAAGTTCAATATATTGCTCATTCTTTTCAGCCAGCAGATTTGCCAGGATGCGCAGGCCGACCTTCATAGGAAAAATACGGTTTATCTGACCCCATAAAAATAAATCGTTTTCTGAATCCGAACCGGGATAAAGTAACTGCTCAGGCAGCGGTGTAGCCACGGTTTTTATCAGCTCTTTTCCCGGTTTTAAAACGAACCTTTTAACAATGTCTTCCCTGGTTTTTTCACTAGTGATCGTGTCGGTATCAGGCAGGACCACATCCGTTCCTTTGGACAAAGTGGTTTCCAGGAGCAGCTGGTTTTCAACCGCGGCTATGAAGAAATCCGAAGAAGATGCGTATTTCCCTGATTCGATCAACTGTTGGATCTTATTGAATATGCTATTTGGCAGCACTAATAATAATTTCATCTTATTCTCCTTTTCAACATAATGTATTCATCTTGATAACATTATAGCACAATTCCTTCATTTTGTCAAGTTTAAAGTGATTTTTTTGAATTTTTTAACGTTTAGGCGGGATTTTTATACGGAAGGTAAAAAATGCAGATTGCTTCCCCGCCACGAATATTGGCGGGTCGCAATGACATGCGGGAGTTGAACTGCAGTCGAACGTCGTACACTTTCAAAGCGTGTCAACGTGTCAACGTGTCAACGTGTCAGAGTTAAATATAGATGCAGAATTTATTCAACTTCTTTTTCCCGAAGGGATCCCCCTGGGACAATCTCTCAATCTTTCATAAAGAACCCCCGCGTCTAGTCCCGATTATATCGGGACTGCAGGGGGTAAATCTCTAAATCTCTCAATTAAGGTACTTGTCAAACCAGTCCATCGCGGCGGCGCGGAATTCGGCGCGCTTGTCATTATACAGGCATTCCGCGTGTTCGGTGCTGTCCAATATCACAAGCTTTTTTGGTTCTTTGGCCTTCTCATACAAAATGCGGGATTGGTCGCTGTCCACGATCCAGTCATTCTTTCCCTGCATGAAAAGTATGGGGCAGTTGACCTTGTCAACCGAGTTCAAAGCGTTGCCGACCTTCAAAGGGACTTTTATCCTGGAATTCCTTAAAGTCATAAAGGCCTTGCCTGCCGCCTGCAGGAAAACCTGGTCAGTGCATAAAAGTTTTGTCATTTCACCTTTGGCTTTCTCCGGGCATGAAGGTGAGGCTACAATAACCATAGCCTTCAGGTTGTGGTTTTTTTCCTGCTCCTTTATTGCGGCTATGCCGCCTGCCGAAAAGCTTATCACACCTATTTTCTCATAACCGCATTTTTTCGCGTAATTTACCGCGGCGGCAACGTCATATGCTTCGGTTTCCCCGCCTGTGAATTCCCCGGTGCTTTCCCCGTGCCCGCGCAGGTCTATGGCTATTACGTCAAACTTGCCGCATATATCCCTGGATATCTCCATGATCTGCTGGTTCTTCCGCGATATGGCTATGCCGTGCACCACGATCACAACAGCCCCGCGCGCTCCAGCAGGAGCCGGAGCCTTTTGCTGCAGGCGCGTGCCTTTTATCATGACACCGTCTTCGCAGCGCTCTGTGAAATTAGTGAAGGATAGATCCTTGTATAAACCGGGCTCCGGATTTACCACGGCCTGCGAAATCACCAGGCCCACGCCTACCACAAAGTCCGCGATGCCCCTTAATATATGATTGGTCGCCAGCCAGTTCATCTGTCACCATCCATCACCTGCTATTGGCCAAAATAAAATTCAAACGCACAACTTAAAAAACTGCCGGCATCCTCCTAATAATGTGTTTATTTTATTGTTCCCTGTTCTTTGGCGGGCCCACCACGACTTTTGCCATTTCCCTTATATGCGCCGGGGTGGTGCCGCAGCATCCGCCTATTATATTCACGCCAAGGTCTTTAATGTCCTGAGCGCACTGCATAAAATATTGCGGGTCTATGGAATACTCCGAGGAACCGTCTTTATAGCGCGGAAGGTCCGCGTTAGGCTGCACGGAAATTTTTCCTTTAAAATGGGGCGGCAGGGACTTGAGAAGCTTTATCATCATCCTGGGGCCTAGCGAACAGTTAAGCCCTACGACATCGGCCCCCAGCTTTTCAAGTTCATAGAAACAATCCGCAAGCCTGTCTCCGTATAAGGTTACGCCCTCATCGGTAAAAGTAAGCTGGCATATTATGGGCAGATCGGAGATCTCTTTACACACAAGCACCACTTCCTTGGCTTCCAGAAAGGATGTCATAGTTTCAAGCAGAATTATGTCCGCCCCGCCTTCTGCAAGGGATCTTATCTGCTCGCTAAAAACGTCGTGCGCGTCAACCAGCGAAACCTCTCCGTAAGGGCTTATGAGCCTGCCAAGATTGCCCACCGAGCCAGCCACAAAGACCCTGCCCGCAGAAGCCTCTTTCGCGATCCGGGCTCCCATAATATTTATCTGGCGCACCTTTCCGGCAAGGCCATATTTCTCCAGCTTGAACCTGTTGGCTTCAAACGTATTCGTCTCTATTATCCTGGCGCCCGCCTCTATGTATTCAGCGTGTATCCCTTTTACCACTCCCGGCTTTTCAAGATTGAGCGCTTCCAGGCATACATCCGCGCCGAACCCCTTGCTTCTCAGATACGTTCCCATCGCCCCGTCGCATAACAATATTTCTTTTTCAAGCGTTTCAAGGAACCTGCTCGGTTTCCTTCCGGTGCTTTTCTTTTCTTTCGCCCGCGGAAAATAATATCCCTTTTTCAGGTTTTCTTTTGCCACGCGGTCGTATTCCCTGTCTATGTCTATGTTCCTTTCCCGCAGAAGCCTTTCCATCATCTCGACCGTATGTTCAAGGTCCACGAATTCATTGAGCCAGGCCTGCGGCTTGTCCGGAGACTGCGTTATCTTGAACTTCAGGTCTTCATATTCCTGGCTTACCTTATCAAACTGCTCTTTTAAGCCGTAGGTAGTTTTTATCCTTGGAAAGTGGAAGAAACTAAGGAGGTTTTCCGAAAAATGCTTCTTGAATATCAGCCTGTCCACGTACCAGAACACACACGCCAGGCAGAACTGGTTCAGAAGGAACGCTGGTATGGTCTTTAGGCCCAGCGTATCCGTAAAAAGATACTGGACGATTGCCCCGGCAATGCCTGAAATAACAACCCATCTCCCGAAAACATAAAAAAACCATTCTTTCGAGAACATTCTGTCTCCTATGGTTTATCCTGCGGTTTTTTGAGCACGCGGTAGATAAAACTGGCCGCGCCGAATATTATAATCACGCCTACCGCGCCTGAAAGGGCTGTTGACAGCTTCTCGTTCTTTATGCCCGGGATCGAATA
>Ga0210056_1003000_pt1 | contig 13881 bp, 10 predicted proteins | sample CryGeyCG2014_080_2_FD_183965 | JGI IMG/M metagenome (GOLD analysis project Ga0210056, IMG submission 183965) | Groundwater microbial communities from aquifer - Crystal Geyser CG07_land_8/20/14_0.80 (SPAdes) (version 2) | ecosystem: Environmental > Aquatic > Deep subsurface > Groundwater | place... | reverse complement strand
TATACCGGAGCCAATCCGGCTATACACCAATATACCGCAACTTCTTATGCCGATAATTTTGTTCAAATATCTAATCAAATTACAAACGTAAAAAAGGAATTTAAAAACTTTGAAGAAGCAGAAATTTTTCCTAAAGAACGCACATTTCAAACACATTCGAGCGATAAAATTGAAGACTATTTAATTAAAACTCCAACGACTTTTATCCTTAATTTCCTTCAAAAAATAGGTGTTTTTCAAACAGGCAAAATTCAGCATTACCTGCTTTATGCCTTCGCATTTATTATGATGATTTTTATACTCACTTTACTAAATCTGATTTAAATGATGAGTCTATTTTTCATATTAATTACCGCACCATTTTTTGTTGGAATCATCCTTAAAGTGAAAGCAAAATTTGCAGCGCGCAAATTGCCTTCAATTTTGCAACCATTCTACGATGTTGCTCGCTTGTTTAAAAAAGGCGCTATTTATAGCACCACTACCAGTTTTATTTTTAAAATTGCCCCGCTTGTTTATTTTGTTTCTGTTTTAATGGCTGCTCTATTTATCCCAATTGGCAGCCTAAAAGGCTTTTTGTCATTTAATGCCGATTTTGTGTACTTCGCTTATTTGCTGGCTTTTGGAAAATTTATGATGATTATTGCCGCCATGGATACCGGCAGTAGTTTTGAAGGCATGGGCGCTAACCGTGAAGCCTTATATTCCATGCTCATTGAACCCGCTTTTTTTATTTTAATTGCTTCATTGGCATTGTTTACAGATAATAATTCATTTTATGGTTTATTTTTAAACCTACATATTAGCACCAACCTCTCTTACATTTTAGGTTTAGCCGCCATTTATGTGTTAATGTATATAGCGATGATTGAAAATTCGAGATCACCCATTGATGATGCTAAAACACATTTAGAACTCACTATGGTACACGAAGTAATGGTGCTTGATAATAGCGGTTTTGATTTGGCTTTAATTCATATCGCCACTTGGATTAAGTTTTCAATTTATGGAACCCTGATTTCTAATTTTATCATTCAAAATGAATGGCCCTTGGCATTGCAAATCGGCTCATTTTTCTTTGTCCAGATGGCATTTGCCGGCGTAGTGGGACTTTTAGAATCATTTAGGGCAAGAAATAAATTAGAAAAAAATCCACAGTGGATTATTATGTTATCGGCCATAGCCATCGTCCTGTTTTTAACCACTTTAATCATCACTCAAAAAATTATTTTGTACTAACATGACCTATTTATTTATCATCTTATATGCCATAACCCTTATTTATTTTGCACTTTCAGAGCGCACCAAAAAATTTGTTTGGTTGTTGGCGATTCAAGGGTTAATTTTATTTGGAGTGGTGTTTTTTAGCCTTAACAAGATTGATATTTTTGATTTTATTTTTATCCTTTTAGAAACCATTGTAGTAAAAACCTTAGTTGTGCCATGGTTTTTAAATAAAGTGCGAAAACACAACCAATTAAAAAGAGAACACGAACCTTATGTTCCCGTTTTTTATTCGATTATTGTGGTTGTAATCATTTTGATAATCAGCTTTATGTTGAGCAATTATCTTAATGACAGCCAAATGCATACACAATATTTTACAATTGCCTTTACTTCAATAATTTTTGGTGGCTATTTTATTATGATTCACAAAAATTTATTTTCGAATGTTGTGGGTTATCTCATTATTGAAAATGGCATTTTTTTGTTATCGCTAGCGGTTGGCAGCATCATGCCAATTATGGTGAATTTGGCAATACTCCTCGATGTTTTTATGGGCGTTTTGATTCTCGGCTTATTTATAAACCGTGTTGGTGACACTTTTAAAAGTGTAAAAACGGAACATTTATCTAAATTAAAAGACTAGTAAGATGTTAATGATATTCTTTGCTTTTTCAATAATAATCAGCCTTTTAACTTTTTTATTAAAGCATAAAACACTTACAAACATTTTACCAAAACTATTTTTATCAGCTCATATTGCAGTCAGTTTTTGGGCGCTATTCAAAATCAATCAATTTGACTCTATTTACTATAAATTCGATGCCCTTTCTGTGCTATTATCATTTGTTTTAAGCATCTTAAGTGTCACCACTTTTTACCACAGCTATCTCTATTTAAAACGCCACAAGGTCTCTGTTGAACAAGAATCAAATTATTATGCGGCTTTAATGATGCTCATTACGGCGATGACCAGCGCCTACTTTGCCGAAAATATCGCTGTTTTATGGATAAGTGTAGAAGCCACCACCCTATTAGTTTCAATACTAATTTTTTATGAACATACCGAAGAAGCCCTTGAAGCCACTTGGAAATATCTATTTATCTGCTCGGTTGGAATTGCCTTTGCGTTTATTGGTATTTTATTTTTGAGTATGACTGCCGGTAACAACGGAATTACAAGTTTAAGTTCGTCAAAGTTAATTGCCGTAGCACCACTTATGAATCCGCTATGGTTAAAGATTACCTTTCTTTTAGTTTTAACCGGATTTAGTGCCAAAATGGGATTGTTTCCGCTTCACACCGTTGCGGTTGATGCACACACTGTTGCGCCACCTCCCATAAGCGCTTTTATTTCTACAACCCTTATGAATGTTGGATTTTTGGCTATATTTAGAATCTTTACCATTGTGGCTCAAACCGAAATAATTCATTGGGTTCAAAATGTTTTATTAATAGTTGGCGTCCTTTCAATTTTTATGGCAACCATTCAATTACAACGTGTTAATCATTTTAAACGGATGTTCGCCTTTTCAAGTTTAGAGCATATGGGCATTGTGGCCCTTGGCTTGGGAGCTGGCGGTTTGGGTTATTATGCCGCCATTTTACATCTTATTTTTCACGCATTTACAAAAGCGAGCTTGTTTTATCAAATCGGACAAGTGTATCAATTTTTTAAATCTTATTGGATAAAAGACGTTTCGGGATATTTTAAGCTCAATCCCATTGGCGGTTTATCGGTGCTGTTGTGCTTTGTTTCAATCTTGGCGGTTCCTCCTTCCGGTTTATTTGTAAGTGAATTTTTGATTTTTAAGGCACTATTTGTCAATGAGCATCCAATTGTTGCGGTTGTTGTATTGGCCCTTTTATCTGTTATAATCTATACCATTCTTAAAAATATTTTGCACCTTTTATTTGATGATGTGCCAACAGGATTGAAGGTTGACGCTTTAAAAGTAAATCCTTATGAAACCATTTCACAGTTTGTGCTCTTGAGTTTGGTCATTTATTTGGGAATCAATCCCCCCATATTTTTTACTGATTTAATAAACGAAGCCATTTCTGTTTTAAACTAATTAATGATGTTAAGATTAAAAAATAATCAATCGGTTGACTTAGATAAACTAGAAATTCTAGCGTATGATGCTTTTTCATCACTTGCAATCGCACTTTTAACCGAAGAAGCAAACCACTGTGCGGCCTATTTTGCTTATAAGCATGAACTTGGCTTGCAATTTATTATGGCTATTGCCGATGATACCCATCACGACCTCATCATTTTGTCACATCTGCTAAAAAAAGAAGACAACAAGACCTTAGAATCCTTAACACAAAGCATTTTTGCTTTGCATATTTTTGAACGCGAGCTACACGAAAATTTTGGAATTGAATTTAAAAATCATCCTTGGCAAAAACCCGTTCGCTTTCCACAGAATGGTGCAAATCCTAATCTCCAAATAAATGATTACCCATTTTATACGATAAAGAGTAAAGAGCTACACGAAGTTGGCGTAGGTCCTATTCACGCTGGGATTATTGAGCCGGGACATTTTCGTTTTATTTGCAATGGCGAAAAAGTTTTGCACCTCGAAATTCAGCTAGGCTACCAACATCGCGGTGTTGAACAACTCTTTTTAGATAAAAAACAAAATTTACAACGCCATTTATTAGCCGAAAATATTGCCGGCGATACCGTCATTGGTCATAGTAATGCGTTTGTTAAGCTCATAGAATCTTTATCTGATAAAGAATTTTCGGAACAGCTTCAAATTGAGCGCAGTTTAGCGCTTGAATTAGAGCGCATTGCCATTCACACCGGCGATATTAGCGCCTTGTGTACCGACGCTGCTTATCTTTTAGGCGCAAGTGTTTTTGGTACTTTGCGCACCTTAATTATCAATTTTATGCAATTTTGGTGTGGAAACCGTTTTGGGAAAAGTTTGGTGCGCATGGGTGGAACACATTTTCCATTTACCGAAGCGCTTAAACAAGAATTGCGAACAGTTTTACAGGCTTTTGAAACCCAATTTGAGGAAATGGTGTGTTTGGCCTACCGCCTGCCGAGCATTCAAAACCGCTTCGACTTTTCGGGTATCCTCACAAAAAGACAAGCGCAATTATTGGGAATGGTCGGCATCTCGGCGCGGGTATGTGATTTGCCTAGAGATATTAGGGTTAGCCATCCTGATTTTGCTTACCAAAAATTTACATATCAAACACTTAGCCTTGAAAAAGGAGATGTGTTTGCCCGATTTTTACTAAAAAAACGAGACATCCGAAATTCAATTGCTTGGATAAAAACCGTGCTCGATAATTTTGAATTTAGCGAAACAAACTGTGAAAAACCCAATTATAATTTGGCTTTAAAACCAAACAGTTTTGCCATTTCGCTAACCGAGGCTTGGCGTGGTGAAATCTGTCATTGTGCGCTAACCGATAAAGCGGGCGCTTTAAAACATTACAAAATAACCGACCCTTCAATGCACAATTGGAAAGCCTTAGAATTGTCGATGCGGTCTATGGAAATTTCGGATTTTCCCATAAATAATAAGAGCTATAATTTGAGTTATTGTGGACACGATTTATAAAATATCCCATCGATGAGAAGAGAACTTAAAATATTAATTCACAACGGAAAGCAATACATTCCTGACTTAAAAAATGTTAGTTTACGTCCCCCATTTCGCGGACTTCCCGAAATAAGTACCGCAAAAGTGGACGAAAAAGCACTGGTAGCCATTTGTCCTTTAGGCGCTATTTCGGCAGGGCCAATAAGCTTAGATTTAGGCAAATGCGCTTTTTGTGGCGAATGTGCTTTTGCTTTTCCTGAAAAGATAAAATTCACAACTAATTATAAAATTTCATCAAATAAAAGAGCACATCTCATTATAAAAGAAGGCGCAACTTCAACCAATCTTATGGATGGTAGCGCAATACCAAAAGTCGTTAAAAAAACCTTCTCAAAATCCTTAAAACTGCGTCAGGTTTCGGCTGGTGGCGATAACTCCTGCGAAATAGAATTGGGCGCTGCCAGCAATGCCAACTTTGATATGGGGCGTTTTGGTATTGAATTTACCGCTTCGCCACGCCACGCCGACGGCATCGTTATAACAGGACCAATCACAAAAAATAGTGCAAATGCATTGCAAATTGCCTACAACGCCATACCCGATCCTAAAATTGTGGTGCTTTGTGGTGTTGACGCTATTAGCGGAGGCATTTTTGACAATAGCAATGCCATTGAGCGCAGCATTTTAAACACCCTTAAAGTGGATTTATACATTCCCGGAAACCCACCACACCCATTGACTTTTATAAACGCCCTATTAGATTATACCAGGTAATTTAAACTGCCTAAACCCTATTTTTTCACAAAACAATTATCAATTTGATTGTTAATAATATACTATTATTAAGTTTGCTTAATCCGTTGAATTTTCAGTATTTTTATACTGTTTTAAATTTGATACTTTAAGAAGTTTATTAGGCCACTATTGCAACAAAACCACAGTCGTTTTCACACATCTAACGGCAAAAAGCTTTGTCTAACTAAAAAGCCCTTTTGATGATTTGTAATGAATTATTTATATATTTACCAATATAAAGTATGTAAATTTTCATATACCTATCTAAAATGGTTAGATAAGTATGATGGAGTCATACATATAAGTAAGTTAGCTGCAAGTGTAAAAAGACAGACGAACCAACAATATGACAATGAAATTTTTGCTGCATAAAGACATAAAAGAAATAGCCAACGCACAAATGGCACATTTGGTTTTGCCCGACACACAAGCCAACGCTTCGCAAAACCAAAAGAGCCATTTTTTGCCAACGCACCACAGACAGACTACAATATGAGTACAGATAAAAATCAAAATCCTGAACAAATTGCCCGTGACAAAATCGACTTGATGTTGAAAGAAGCGGGTTGGATTGTTCAGTCAAAAAACGAAGTGGACTTAGGAGCTGGCAGAGGCGTTGCTTTGAGAGAATACCAAGCCGAAACTAAGTTTGCGGACTATGTGCTTTTTGTTGACAAAAAACCTGTTGGAATTATTGAAGCCAAAAAAGAAGACGAAGGACACAAACTCACAGTTGCCGAAGACCAAGCCAAAGAATATTCAGTTGCTAAACTTAAATATCTAAACAACGACCCTTTGCCTTTTGTGTTTGAAAGCACAGGAACAATTACACGTTTTAGAGATACGAGAGACCCAAAGCCAAGAGGAAGAACTATATTTTGGTTTTATAAACCCGAAACTTTGGCAGAATGGTTACAAAAAGACAAAAGTTTAAGAAGCCGACTTTTAGATATTCCTGCTTTAAATGAGGCAGGGCTTCGCCCTGCTCAAATAAAGGCTATCAAAAATTTGGAGCAATCTTTTAAAAAGAACAAACCCAAAGCCTTGATACAAATGGCTACAGGAGCAGGTAAAACTTTTACGGCTGCTACTTTTGTCTATCGTTTATTGGAACACGCCAAAGCCAAACGGATTTTATTTTTGGTGGATACCAAAAATTTGGGCGAACAAGCCGAACAGGAATTTATGGCTTTTCAACCCAACGACAGCAATCGAAAATTCACAGAATTTTATAATGTACAACGACTGACTTCAAGTTATATCGCTTCGGATAGTCAGGTTTGCATTTCTACCATTCAACGGATGTATGCCATTTTGAAAGGCGAGGAATTGGACGAAGGTGCAGAGGACACCAACCCAAATGAATCCCGATACCTATCGGGATGGATGGAGCAACAACGAAATAAAAAACAGGCAATCCCTGTTGATTATACCCCCAGAGTTCCTATTGAACAATTTGATTTTATCGTTATTGACGAATGCCACCGTTCTATATACAACCTTTGGAAACAGGTTTTAGATTATTTTGATGCTTTCCTCATTGGCTTAACTGCCACACCCGACAAAAGAACTTTTGGTTTTTTTGAGGAAAATGTGGTGAGTGAATACACGTACGAAGAATCGGTAATTGATGGCGTAAATGTGCCTTATGATGTATATAATATTGAAACTGAAATTTCGCAAAAAGGAAGCGTAATTAAAGCAGGTTGGTTTGTGGACCGACGGGACAAACTCACCCGAAAAAACCGTTGGACACAAGAAGACGAAGACACTGAATATCTGAAAAATGATTTGGATAGAAAGGTGGTAAACCCAAGCCAAATTCGTAATATCATTCGCCGGTATAAAAAAGCATTACAGACCGAAATTTTCCCGAACCGAAAAGACGAAAACGGAGAATATGAAGTACCTAAAACTTTGGTGTTTGCCAAAACCGACAGCCACGCAGACGACATTATAAAAATCATTCGGGAAGAGTTTGACGAAGGCGATGACTTTTGTAAAAAACTAACTTACAAAATAGTAGAAGACCCAAAATCGGTATTGAACCGTTTCCGAAATTCCTATTATCCTCGCATTGCCGTTACGGTAGATATGATTGCAACAGGTACAGATGTAAAACCTTTGGAAGTATTGCTCTTTATGCGAGATGTAAAAAGCGTAAACTACTTTGAACAAATGAAAGGCAGAGGCACACGAACCATAAGCAAAGATGCTTTGCAAATGGTTTCTAAAACCGCCAAAGCCAAAACGCATTTTATTATTGTTGATGCAGTTGGGGTAACCAAATCAAAAAAAACTGACAGCCGACCATTGGAACGAAAACCAACCGTTGGGCTTAAAGATTTATTGGGTGCAGTTACAATGGGCGTTGCCGAAGAAGATTTGTTTCTTTCCTTGGCTAATCGACTTATCCGTTTGGAAAAAGAAATTTCCGACAAGGAAAAAGAAAAATTGCTGGAACATTCCAAAGGCAAAAACCTGAAACAAATCAGCAAAGAATTGCTATCGGCTTTTGATGATGATGTAATTGAAGAAAAAGCAAAACCAATCATTGAAGCAATTCCAATAAAAGACCGAACGCCTGCCTTGATAGAGCAAGCCAAACAAGAAGTACAAGCAGAATTGATTGCAACGGCTGCTTCTACTTTTAACGGCAAACTAAACGATTACATTGAAAAAGTACGCATAGAACACGAGCAAATTATAGACAGCCACAATATTGACAAAGTAACCAAAGCTGAATGGGATACTACTTCGGTAGACAAAGCCAAGGAAATTGTAAAAGATTTTAGCGAGTATTTATTAGCCAATCAAGACGAAATAAAAGCACTCACTATTTTTTACAAGCAACCCTACAACCGCAGGCACCTTACTTTTAAAATGATAAAAGAAGTGTTTGATAAACTGAAATTGGACAAACCAACGCTTGCCCCCGATTATGTGTGGGCAGCATACAGCCAATTGGAAGAAGTAAAAAGCAAACAACCCATTGACGAACTTACTGCTTTGGTTTCCTTAATACGCCGAGCATGTGGCATAGATAGCGAACTAAAACCCTTTGATAAAACGATTGACGACAATTTTAAAAACTGGATTTTCAAACAAAATGCAGGAAAACACAACCGCTTTACCACCGAACAAATGGACTGGTTGCGTGAACTCAAAAACCATGTTGTTAATTCCTATCACATAGAAATTGAAGATCTCGACTTTACGCCTTTTGACGAAAAAGGCGGACGAGGCAAAATGTACCAACTCTTTGGTGCTGAAATGAACAATATTATTAATGAACTTAACGAGGCATTAGCTGCATAAATTCTTATTTTTGCAGAATCTATAAATATTTTATGTATTACAGAAGAAAAATTATATTATCACTTATCGAAACCTTTGGGGGAGAGCTTGAAAAATTTCAACTTCAAAAGTTGTTGATGCTTTTTGGAATCTATCAAAAAAATCCAAGTTATCACTTTGTACCCTACAAATATGGCTGTTTTTCTTTTCAAGCTAATGCGGATTTAGCAACTATGCGTAAATATAAATGGGTAGAGGAGGGTGAAAAATATTGGAAAAAAACTACTATCCAATCCTATTTAGGAGAATTGACAGAGGGAGATAAAAAGGCATTGCTTGACTTGAAAAATAATTTTAATGGTAAATCATCTGATTATTTAATTAAACATACCTATAGAAACCATCCTTACTATGCTATAAATAGTAAAATTGCTCATCAATTACTAAGTGCAGAAGAACTTGAAAAGGTTGCGAAACAAAGGCCTTTTTCTGAAAAAAATGCACTATTTACAATTGGTTACGAGGGTGTTAGTATTGAGCAATATCTAAATAAATTAATTAAAGCGGATGTAAAAGTGCTGTGTGATGTTAGAAAAAATTCATACAGTATGAAATATGGCTTTAGCAAATCACAATTAAAAATGGCTTGCGAAGGTGTTGGAATTCAATTTTTACATATCCCAGAGGTTGGTATCGTTTCTGATAAAAGAAAAGAATTGAATAGCCAAAGCGATTATGACTTATTGTTTGAAGATTATTTACAAACAGTAATACCCAAAACATTGTGCGAACAGGAAATGATTCTTAATCTAATTAAAGAGCATCAGCGGGTTGCCATTACATGTTTTGAAAAAGATATTTGCCAATGCCATCGCAAACACTTAGCAGAAGCCATTTGTCAATTACCTGAATTTGATTACGAACTCATTCATCTATAACAATGCCAAGAAAAAAAGTATTATTAACAGTAACTACCTATCCGCTACCATCAAGAAGTTATGACGAATTAGTTTGTACAGCAGGCCTTTTAGAAAATGGCGAATGGATAAGAATTTATCCTATGCCTTTAAGTTTTTTGAATGGTCTTAAAAGAGAAGGCAAAATAGCACAAACAAAATATACTTGGATTGAACTCGATTTAAAAGAAAGAACAGACGATTTTAGACCCGAAAGTTATTCACCTCAAGACTATGAATTTAAAGATTTGGTGATTGGCGAAACCATTGATACCAAAAGCAATTGGCTGCTAAGAAAGCAATTTTGCTTACATAATGTCTATGCCAATCTGCAAACCTTAATTGATGAAAGCAAAGAACCTAAAAATAAATCTTTAGCCACTTTCAAACCTACCAAAATTCATAAATTAATTATAGAAAAAGACGAAGACGATTGGAAACCAGTGTGGAAAGCACTGCAAAACCAAATGACCTTGTTCCCCAATGAAAACAATACAGAAAAAGAACCATTTCCAAAAGTCCCCTATAAATTCAAATACAAATTTGAAGACGAAACAGGAAAAATAAGCAACCTAATGATAGAAGATTGGGAAATTGGGCAACTCTATTGGAACTGTTTAAAAAATGCCAATGGCAATGAAGAACTTGCCCTTGAAAAAGTACGAGAGCAATATGAAACCAATTTTATCAACAACAAAGACCTCTATTTCTTCTTAGGCACCACCAAAGAGTGGCATACCCGAAGGTCTAAAAATCCTTTCGTGATTATTGGAGTATTCTATCCAAAAAAAGAAATACAAACTCAATTATTTTAAATTAGAAGCATAATGAGAGAAGATTGGATAGAAGTTGAGTTACAAGAAGTTTTTGAAACTGTTACAGGAAATACACCTTCAAAACAGGAGATTGATAATTATGGACAAGATATTCCATTTATTAAACCTCCTGATATTACCAATAGTGCAATCAAATCCATTTCAGAATATTTAAGTAATAAAGGCAAATTGAAAGCGAGGGTTTTACCTTCAAATTCCGTTTTAATTACTTGTATAGGTAATTTAGGTAGAGTTGGTTTTAATAAAGTTGAAGTAGCTTTTAATCAACAAATAAACGCAATTCTTCCAACTGATTTTATTGATTTTAAATTCACTTTTTATCAAGCTCAATCTGGAAGTTTTAGAAATCAACTTGAAAGTCTAAGTACTTCTACAACGGTTGCATTAGTAAATAAATCAAGTTTTAATTCAGTCAAAATTGAAGTCTCCCCACTTCCAATCCAACGAGCCATAGTTTCCAAAATTGAAGCTCTGTTTTCCGATTTAGACAACGGCATAGCCAATTTTAAAAAAGCACAAGAGCAACTCAAAATATACCGCCAATCAGTTTTGAAAAAAGCATTTGAGGGAGGGTTTACGAATGAAAATGTAGTTGCGGGCGAATTGCCGAATGGGTGGAATTTAAAAATGATTTCTGATTTATGTGATATGAAAGCAGGATATTTCATAAAAGCTGATGAAATAAATTCTGAATTTGAGGATGGATTATTTCCCTGTTATGGTGGTAATGGACTTAGAGGCTTTGTTAAATCCTCAACTCACGAAGGAATATTTCCGATAGTAGGAAGACAAGGTGCATTATGTGGAAACGTACATTTAATAAATGGAAAATTTCACGCAACAGAACACGCAGTAGTAGTGACAGTTAAAAATGAAGTAGATGTAAAGTGTTTGTTTTACAAACTTACTGAGATGAAATTAAATCAGTATTCAACAGGCACTGCTCAACCTGGACTATCAGTGAATAAAATACTACCGATTGAAATAATTTATCCAAGTACATTTTCCGAACAAACCCAAATAGTTCAAGAAATAGAAAGCCGTTTATCAGTTTGCGATAAAATGGAGCAAAGCATAAACGAAAGCATAGAAAAAGCCGAAGCACTTCGCCAAAGCATTTTGAAAAAAGCATTTGAAGGCAAGTTATTGAGCAAAGCAGAAATAGAACTTTGTAAAAAGGAAGCCGATTACGAACCTGCCAGCGAATTGCTCAAAAAAATACAAGCCGAGAAATTGGCAAAAGAACAAGAGAAGAAAAAACCAACCGTTAAAAAGAAAAGCAAGAAATAATATGTCAGAAAGTGCAATCGTATCAAAAGTGTGGAATTTCGCCAACGTCCTTAGAGATGATGGCGTGGGTTATGGTGATTATTTAGAGCAAATCACCTATTTGCTTTTCCTTAAAATGGCGGATGAACTCAACAAACCTCCATACAATAAAGGTTTACCATTCCCCAAACTCAAAAATGCCCAAGGCGAAGAAGACCCAAATGGCGAAACCTGCGACTGGCAAACCCTTTCGCAAAAACGAGGTTTGGAATTAGAAACATTTTACAACCTTATGCTTCGCAGTTTGGGAAGTGAAAAAGGCACATTGGGTCAAATATTTGTAAAGAGCCAAAACAAAATTCAAGACCCTTCCAAACTCTTAAAAATCATTGATATGATTGACAAAGAGCAATGGAGCCTGATGGGAACAGACATAAAAGGAAAAATCTACGAAGGACTTTTAGAGAAAAATGCCGAAGACACCAAAAGCGGTGCAGGGCAATATTTTACGCCACGTTCCTTAATCAAAACAATGGTCGCCTGTCTTCGACCCAAACCAATGAAAACCATTATTGACCCTGCTTGTGGTACTGGTGGTTTCTTTTTGGCGGCTTATGATTTTATTAAAGCCCAAGAGTTAGACCAAGAAGAAAAAGCGTTTTTGAAAAACGAAACTTTTTACGGAAACGAAATTGTAGCCAACACACGCAGAATGTGTTTGATGAATATGTTTTTGCACAACATTGGCGAAATAGATGGAGAAACTTTGATTTCTTCGGCAGATGCTTTGGTTTCAGACAATGGCAAGCGTTATGATTATGTGTTAGCCAATCCACCTTTTGGTAAAAAAAGCAGTATGACCATTACCAACGAAGAAGGCAAACAAGAAAAACAAAATTATATTATCAATCGTCAGGACTTTGTGGCAACCACAGCCAACAAACAACTGAACTTTATGCAACACATAAAAACATTGTTGAAAATCACAGGACAAGCAGCCGTAGTATTGCCCGACAATGTGTTGTTTGAAGGTGGAGCAGGTGAAACGGTTCGTAAAGAGTTGATGAAAACAACCGAATTGCATACGATTTTAAGACTTCCAACAGGGATATTTTATGCACAAGGTGTAAAAGCAAATGTGTTATTTTTCGACAACAAACCAGCTTCTAAAGACCCTTGGACAAAAGACGTTTGGATTTATGATTACCGCAGTAATATAAGCCATACGCTAAAGAAAAACCCTTTGCGTTTTGACCATTTGCAGGACTTTATAAAACTCTACAATCCCGAAAACAGAAACAAAAGAACAGAAACGTGGAGCGAAGAAAATCCTGAAGGCAGATGGAGAAAATTTGCATATGCTGAAATCATTGAAAGAGATAAAACCAACTTAGATATATTTTGGATAAAGGACAAAAGTTTAACTGACTTAGACAACTTGCCCGACCCTGATGTTTTGGCAAATGAAATCATAGAAAACATAGAAGCAGGATTAAACAGTTTTAAAGAAATAATGGAGACAATAAACGGAGACGAATAGCCAACGCAGTAGTCAAGTACATTTGCAGGTCGCACAAGCCAACGCTAAAGCCAAAACCTGCAAAAGAGCTTGCCTACTCCAACGCACCGACAAAAGACAATGCAGCAAAAAATAAACATAACGACTGACGAGAAAGAACACCGAACCGATAAACAGCGGTTTTGCAAAAAAGCGGGTTTCAGTGGTAATTTAAGCATCCTGCCCCGCTCAAACTTTGGTGTCGGTGGAAAGTCTTGTAGCCCGCAATCCCTTACTGCATATAGCCTCAACCGTTGTAAAAAATTTACGAAATGAAAATAGGATACAAAAAGAAACACCTGAATGTGAATTTAATTATAGGACTATTTTGGTTAATTTGGTTCTTTGTCAGAGTTTTTGAAAAAAATGAACCCAAT
>Ga0210056_1002997_pt1 | contig 13890 bp, 11 predicted proteins | sample CryGeyCG2014_080_2_FD_183965 | JGI IMG/M metagenome (GOLD analysis project Ga0210056, IMG submission 183965) | Groundwater microbial communities from aquifer - Crystal Geyser CG07_land_8/20/14_0.80 (SPAdes) (version 2) | ecosystem: Environmental > Aquatic > Deep subsurface > Groundwater | place... | reverse complement strand
GGTGCGCAATGAAGAAATCTCATTTTGAAAATAACTGATTGATTGCTGGAAAGCGCCTTGATGTTTCTGTAAAAAATTATTCATAGGACTTTATATTAATACAATTTAAGATAATGTCAACAAACAAGCCTTATTTGACCGGAAACCAGACGGCCAGATAAACAACGTTGGGATTTTCCGGATCAATGGCCAAGCGCCAGCCGTTCTTGCTGGTGGGGAGCCGTTTGGTGATCCAACTGGCTCCGCCGTCCGTTGAACGCAAAAAAGCGGTATTCGTGACATAATATATTTCCTGCGGATCTTTCGGGTTAACGGCGATACCGTTGATCGATGCTTTTTTATCCGGCGGAATCAATTCAATGCTCTCCCAGGTGTCGCCCCAATCGGAAGAACGAATCAAGCCGAAACCGGTCGCCAGATAAATCAATCCGGGCTTGGCCGGCGAAATGACCATATCCTTGAAATCGCGGCTATCCGGAAAGTCCTTCAAACCATTGCTCAAATCCGTCCAATTCTGCCCGCCATCCCGGCTCCGGTGGATGCCTTTTTTCTCTGTTACGGCAAAAATTATTTTACTGTCAACCGGGTCAATCAACAAGCGGATGATATTATTGTCCAGGCGGGCGATCGTCGCCCAACTCTGGCCGCGGTCCTGGCTACGTACGACTTCGCCACGGGCCGTGCCGATATAGATCTTTGCGCTTTGGCCGTAATCAATAGCAACTGTGTTGACGGCGATTTTTGGATCGCTGTCGTAATAAACTTGCGACCAGGAACGACTGCAATCGGTTGACTGGAGCAAACGGTTGCCCACGGCCGCGTACAAAGTGCATTTATACTGGGGGTCAACCGCCACGCTCCGGATAGTCGCGTTGCCCAGGCCGGCCGCCATCTGCCAACTGGCCGCGCCGTCATAAGAATAGAACAAGCCTTGGCCGACACTGCCCAAATACAAACCATTGTGGTCGCTTGGGTCCATTACGAACGTATTCACGCTGACCGCACCCAGGCTGCCTGGCCGGCCCGTGACCGTGGGGATCAAGGCCGTTTGCTGCCACGTCTCGCCTTTGTTGACGCTTTTAAAAATGCCGGCATCAACGGCCTGGTTAGCCTGTCCTCCGCCTAACGAGCAAGCCGACAGCGACAAAACCAGCCAAATGGGGGCGCCCGCCAAAAATATTTTTTTTAGCATATTTTTTAAAAATTTTTCCCCGCCCGCTTAAAGGCGGCTTAAATGAAATAAAATGTTCAAAGAAAATTTACCGCCAAATTTTCCAAAACCGTTTTCGGACTGACATTGGCGCGCAGATATTCACGGCCGGCCCGGATCGCTTTCTGCCACGAGAGAATCGCGGCCGGCGCAAAGCGCCCGACCAAAGCGGCAATCTCTTCCTGGCAAGGCTCATGCTGGATCAGATCTTTCTCGCCAAAATGCCAAAGCAAGGCATCGCGCAAAACCCCCTGCCAGCCGTCCAAAATCCTCTCGGCCGTCCGGACCTGCTCCTGACCTTTGGGAACGTCTTGGAACAGGCTATCAATCATATTAAAACGGCTGTTCAAATCCGCTGGGAAAAAAGACAAAAGGACATTGATCCGCTGGCGATAAAGCAGGTAAAAATCTTCATCTTCAAAAAATTTGCTGGCCAAGGCCGGCCGGCCCGCGGCCAAACGGCTGAAGATCAAAGCCTGGCTGCGCGGCGCCTTCTTTTCCTGCACCAAGTAATCATAGAGCCGGGCCGCCGGCACCGGCTTGAATTCAACCACTTGCGAACGGGAAATGATTGTCCGCGGCAGGCTGTCCGGCGCGGACGTAATCAGGATGATCAGAACATTGGCGCGCGGCTCTTCCATGGTCTTCAAAAGGGCATTGGCCGCGTCTTCGGATAAGTACTCCGCGTGTTTGATAACGCCGATCTTGTATGAATTCAAAAAAGAGCTAAGACCCAGGATTTTGTTCAATTCCCGGATCTGGGCGATGGAAATGTTTTTTTTGTCTTTGTCTTTCTTGACCAGATGGAAATCGCCATGCCGGCTGTCTTCGCCAAACAAGCCGTCCGCGCCGCCGGAAAATTGCCGGCAAGCCGGGCAATGTCCGCAAGGCAAAACCGCGCGCTTGGTCTTTTCCTCTTGGCAGAGCAAGATGCGGCTGAAATGCAAGGCGGTCGTGGTTTTGCCCAGATTATCCGGACCGGAAAAAACATAGGAACCGGACAAATTTCCGGACAGGATGACTTTGGCCAGATAATCCTTGATTGGCTCATTGCCCACCAGGGGCCAGGAAAAATTTGTCTGTCGCTCCAGCATTATGAAAATTTAGATTCTTTGGATAATCGCGTGGATTAAATATCATCAATTAATATTGGCCTGGAGCCAACTTGAAACGCCACAGGTTTTTTCGCGTAAATAAATCTGATCCGCACATATATTATAGCACGGCTTGTCTTTTTGGCAAAACCTTTCAAAACCTAATAATCTTGAATCTTTCCCCCTTTTTTGTTATATTGCCTTTATGCCGAATAATTTGAAAAAAATTTTCCTCCTGACCGGCGATATCGCCATTCTCTATATCGCGCTCTATCTTACCCTTTTATTGCGCTATGGTTGGGGTCAAGCCGGTGGCGAGTGGTTCAACCACTTATTGCCTTTTTCATCTATCTTTTTCGTCTGGCTGATTATTTTTTATATCGCGGATTTATATAATCTGCATCTGGCGATCAATAACTGGAAATTTTTCCAGCGCACCGCCAACTCTTTGGCCGTGGGCATCCTGCTGGCCTTCAGCTACTTTTATCTGAACCCGGCTATCAGCATCGCGCCCAAAAGAAACCTTTTTCTTTTTGCCGCGATGTTTGCTTTGGCCTTTCTTGTCTGGCGGCGTTCTTTCAACGCTCTCTTGAAAAATTATCTGCCGAAAAACAAGATTGCCCTGATTGGCGGCGGAGAATTAGCCAAAGACCTGCTCAAAGAACTATCGGCCAAACCCCATCTCGGATTCGTGCCGGTCCTGGTCATAGCCGGACTGGAAAACGGCGAGCAAGACACCCTGCCTCTCGGGCTAGCGGATGACAAAGATCCCGACATTGCCCGGCTGGACGATTTCTCCGCCCTGCCCGCATTGGTCAAAAAAGAAAAAATTTCCACCTTGGTTTTAGCCGCGGATCCGCGCCAATCACCCGCTTTGCGGGACGCCTTGTTCGCCTGTCTGCCTTTAAAGACCAATTTTGTCCGCTTGGCAAATTTTTATGAAATGATCACCGGCAAAATCCCGCTGGACGCGATTAACCGGATCTGGTTTTTGGAAAATCTCAGTGAAGGAGAAAAGCACGCTTTTAACGTCCTGAAAAGAACATATGACCTTTTCCTCGCGCTCGTTCTGCTGGCGGCCACTTGGCCGGCCTGGATTCTGCTGGCCGCGCTGATCAAGCTGGAAAGCCGCGGACCGGCCTTTTTCCTGAGCCGCCGGCTGGGCAAGGATAACCGCGAATTCAATCTTTATAAATTCCGAACCATGCGCGAAGAAAAAAATGACCGCTCCCCAACCAGGAATAATGATCCGCGCATCACCCGTCTGGGCCGCTTTTTGCGCCGGTCCAGACTGGACGAATTGCCGCAAGTCGTCAATATCCTGAAAGGAGAAATGAGTTTTGTCGGTCCGCGGCCGGAAAGACCGGAACTGGTTAAAAATTTGGCGGAAAAAATCCCCTTTTACCGGGAAAGACTGTTGATTAAGCCCGGCGCCACCGGCTGGGATCAAATTTCCGGCGAGTATCATTCCCCCTCCTATGAAGACACGATAAAAAAGCTCCAATACGACCTCTACTACCTTAAAAACCGCTCTGTTTATCTTGATCTCTCAATTATCCTAAAGACGATTGCCACCGTCATTTCTAACGGGGGAAGATAATAAACCAATAAAAAAGCGCACATCTTGCCAGATAGCGCTTTTTTATGTCCCTCCTTATTCAAGGACCGTAGCTTCCCCAAATACGATAGGGGAATAAATCCCCTCCAAGGAAAAGAGGCGGACAAGAAAATCTTTTACACACCTTCCCAAAGAAGAAATTCATTCTGTTTTTAGTCCCTGATGTCAAAAAACTTTTTCTATATTTTTATTTTAACACTTTTTTATATTTACGCAAATACTCAATTTTCTTCAAAAAACTCAATTATTATAAACATATTAAAAAGTTTTCCACAGCTTACCAAAATTTTTAATTAACTTATCCACCTCTTGGCCGGACAAATTATATTCCTGATAAAATTTTGTTAAAAAATTATTTACCGGCCTGAAAAATTGCCCGTGAGAAAAAATTCTGGATTTTTGCTCCATTTCCGTCCAAGCAACCTGAAAAATAATTCGATCGGCCGTAACTAAATTTTTTAGCGCCTTTTCCAAAGAATTCTTGCTTTCCGCCGGCAAAGAATATTTTTTGTTGTATTTTGCCAAGGACAGGATTGCCAAAATATTCTTGGCCGCCAGACTTTCATAGAAAAAAACTTTATAACCTTCTGGCTTATTCAAATGGATCTCGTCTTGCCAATATTTGTCGTCTAAACTTAAAGAAATATATTCTTTTGCCTTCTGGGCTTTTTGTTGAAAAACCGGATAAGAGAAGTTGATTGAGGAAACCAAGACCATCGCCTCTTTTTTCAGCTCTTGGGGAAGATTGGCGCGATAAATATCAGCATTAAAAATTTTCCCCGCGGCCATGGTCTGCTCGAAAATCCCATCACCTTCACGGTCAATGTCCACCATCACCCCGGCCTGGCCGGACTGGAGCTTGTCCCAATCAACGCGGTATTGATGCGTGGTGCTGGCTTTGATCGGAATGCCGGCCGCCTGGAATAAAGCGATTTCTTCGTCTTCATAATCAAAATGGATATCCAACGCGTATGTCTCGGCCGCTAACTTAAATGGGTCGGGTTGGCCGATTACTTCAATCCTTAATTCTTTATCCGGCTTATTTCCCTGGAAATAGACCGTGGCCTGCCCTTCCACAGGCAGGTAAAGCGCTAAAGGTATTTCTTCTTTTGTCTCGCCTTGGACAGAACCGGTCATCCGGCCGGCCGCGTCCACCAAGTGCAGTCCGGCCGGACTGTGCAAAATGGCGGTCATCCGGCCGGGCAATTTTATCAGCTCCGCGCTGGATTCAAATATTCCGTTTCCGCCCTGGTCAAAACTCAGAAGAATCCCGGCCTTGCCCTGGTTGGAAATTAATTCCGACCAATCAATCGTAAAACGATGCGTGTCAAAACCGGAAATATTGATATTTTTCCCAAAAACCCGAGCGCGCCGATCCGCGCTGTTGATATGCAGGCTGATAAAAGACAAAGGCGAATTGTTCAAATAAAATCCCCAAGCGCGCTGATCCGAGCCAGGCGGAATATTCCCGCCTTCAGAGCTTATTTCCCAGTCATATTCCGCGTCTCCGCCGGCACCGGCCACTTCACTCTCCGATTTTTCCCCGTCCGCGTCAAAAATGATCAGCCGATTCGTGGCTGGCGCGCCAAAAAAAGGCACAGACAAGCCGGATTGATCCGCGGGCGTAACATAAGTAATGTTATTAACCGGATCGTAGTAGCGCAGAGTCGGGCCAACGGCGCTTAAGCGGACAATTTTTTTGGGATATTCCGGCGTAGCCACCGGTGCAAAGGCCTGGATTGAACCGTTTTGAACGCTAATCTCCCGAAAAGCGCGCGGACTGCGGCCGTCCTTGGTCGCGCTCGGAGTCTGAATAAATAAAGGGTTGACATCTTCGGGCAAATAAAGATATTCCGTGTTTTCTTGATCAAAAACGCGATTGTCGTGCGTATGTCCGCTTAAGACAAGACGGACATTGGATAAATTTACAAAATCAAGGAATTCGCTGTAATTTTGGACAAATGAAGCATCACTTAGCGAACTATAAGGGCAAACAGCGGCGGTGCAAGCGTCCGTAAAGCCGGTCATGAGCGGATGGTGGGTCAGGATTATTTTCGGCTCAACCGGATCCAGTCCATTCAGAGCGGAGATGATTTCATCCGACAAGCCGGCTCCTTCCGGTCCTTGGTCATGGCCGTCGCCATACTCATAATCAGGAATATAATCCGCGCCCGTATCAAGGCCGATAAACCGCACGTCTTTGTGTGTGAAGCTGTAATTCAAAGAATCGCCGGGCAAAAGATAATTTTCTTCATTCAGGCCGGGCTGACTTAGATAATTATGATAACCGGCCAGATTGTCATCGCAATGTTCTTCGCCCAATCCCAGCAGGCCGCATTTCACATTGCCGGTGGCATCTTGATAACGGTCATGATTGCCAGGAACGAAATAAGCATTGATGCCTGTCTGGGCTGACCAGCCTTCAAGCATGGCGGCATAATCGCGCCACCATCTGGAATCGGAATATTCCACCAAATCGCCGCCGATCAGGGCGAAATCCGGCTTGCCTGCCAAATTGCTGACCGCGTATAAGGCGTCGGCCAAGCGCGGATACGACAATTCTTCATGCCATTTGTGCCCGGGCGCCCAGTTAGCGCCGATATGGGGATCAGTCAGATGAACAAAGGTAAAATTATTTTCTTCCGGCTCATCCGGAATTTCATAAGTTATTTCCAAATAAGGATCTAAATCAATACCAGGAGTTTCAGAAAAATTAACTAAAACACCACTATGAGTGCCTTGATTTAAATTTTCTATTGAATAATTTAAAACATCGTGCCCTTCTCTTAAACCAATAAATGTATAACCACCTCTAGTTATCCAGCTAAGGCCATTTTGGTTTAAACTCCAATAATTATCCCCAATAATCATTTCTTGTATCATTAATCTATCGCTTCCCTCGGTTGGATAATTTATTTCTCCACATTTGCCATAATCTTCATAATACAATTTTGAATTTGATAATTGCGATGAATGAACAACTACCAAAAATGATTTATCATCTAAAAGGTCGTAAAAATCACTAATATTAAGAAATAAATTTGCTGATAAAATATTAACATTTTCAGATAAATTTTTTGTATTAATAGGAAAATAACCTCTTCTTATCAAAAATTTATGGTTTTCCCATCCAGATGCAATTGAGCCAGATTCAATCAACCAATCAGCAATCGGCCAATGAGCATCGTTCCCTATTTCAGAGTCGTGAGCAGTTTGCCAGTCATAAAAATCTTTTTGAATCCTTCCATCACCACTATCTGCATAAAATTTTTCAGTTACTACCTTAGCTAAAGCTGACTGACAAGAAAAGAAGATAAACATTCCGGCAAACACTGTCGCGAAAAATAATTTTTTAATCATATTTTTTACCAAAGGGCCATGCAAAATTGCATGGCCCCGTCCCTCCTTAGTAAAAAATGCGCCCGGAGGCGCAGTTTTTCCTCCTTATCTGAAATTAAATAGTAGCAATAATAGATACTATTTAATTAATTTAATTTTAATTCTTTTTTTATTTCTTATCAAGACCATAAAAATTATCTAAAATTTGCTAAAATTAATTTTTAAGCTATAATTCTATTATAATTATTTGCTAAACCTGTGGATATCTTAAAAAAAACCACCGAATCTTTACGCTGGTCAGAAAAATGGACAAAAACCGATATGGTTTATCTGACCAAAAATGGCTCGTGGCTAACTCTGGCACAGATAGTATCCGGCGCGTCTTCTTTCCTTTTGGCTGTGGCTTTTGCCAATCTTCTGCCCAAAGAGGACTATGGCATTTATAAATATGTCCTTTCCGTTGCCGCCCTTCTCACCATTCCCACTCTGACGGAAATGCATTCGGCTGTCATCCAGGCTGTGGCCAGAGGATACGAAGGCGCGGTGGTCAGGGCGTTCAAAACGAAATTGAAGTGGGGCTCTTTTTCCACGCTGGCCGCGATTATCCTGTCTGCCTATTATTGGAACAAAGGCAATGATGTGCTCGTTGTCTCATTCCTTTGCGCGGGCGCATTCCTGCCCCTGTCGGAGGCGGCCAATCTTTTTTCCGCTTTTTTCAGCGGAAGAAAAAATTTCCGCGCGGCTTCGCTGTATAACAATTTCGTGCAAATCGGACTCACCGGCCTGATGATCGCTTCTTTATATCTTCTGGACAAAGTCCTTTACGTGATCATTGCCTATTTTTCCGCTTACGCGCTCTTGCGTCTGCTGGCCTACCGGCGAGCCATTAAAAAATACCGGCCGAACCGGGATGAAGATGGAGATACCATCGCCTATGGAAAACATTTGAGCCTGATTTCCGTTTTCGGCTTTCTTTCCAGTAATCTGGACAAAATCCTTCTTTGGCATTTTCTGGGTGCCGCGCCGCTGGCCATCTATTCATTCGCCCTGGCGCCGGTCAATCAGATTTCCCAATTACTCAAATCAATCATTCCGCTGGCTTTCCCCAAATTCGCGGCTCAAGACAGCGCAATTATTAAAAAAACTTTACCGGCCAAAGCGTTAAAGTTTTTCTTCGTTATTTTGCTCGGCGTGCTTGCTTACATCTGGCTGGCGCCATATTTATTCCGAATATTCTTCCCTCAATACCTGGAAGCAGTTAATTATTCCCGCCTTTGGTCTTTGGTTCTCCTGTTTTTCCCGCAAAAATTGATCGGCGCCGCCCTGCAGGCAAAAAAACAAACGCAAGCGCAATATGTCCTTTCAATTTCAAATTCTTTTCTGAGGATTATTTTATATGTTTTATTACTTCCGGCTTTCGGTCTGAATGGCCTGATCATCGCCAATATCATTCCCTACGCTTCAAATACTTTATTACTGGCGCATTATTTCAAAAAAATTTAATAAAAACCGACTATTTATTATATTGGCGATAAAGCGCCAAGATTTTTTCCACTTGCGTTTTCACGTTGAATTTTTCTTTAACGCGGGCATAGCCGGCTTCGCCGAACTGACAGGCCCTTTTTTCGTCTGACAAAATTTCTATCATTTTTTCCGCCATTTTTTCAAAATCAAAAGGATTGACGACATAACCGGTTTGTCCGTCAACAACCGCCTCTTTGGCGCCGCCAAAACAGGTTGCCACCACAGGTTTTTTGGCGGCCATGGCTTCAAATATTGTCCGCGGTAATGAATCAAGATAAATAGACGGAATTATTGACAAATCACAAGCGCGGAAAGCGATCTTCATCTGCTTTTGGTCCAGCCAGCCTAAATATTTTATATTTTTACGCAAATCATCATCAACATCTCCCACATCATGGTGGGCGGCAATAGCCAAAACCACTTCAGGCAAATTTTTTTTAATGATGGCTAAACTTTTCAAGATCACGTTTAAACCCTTAAGTGCTGATAAACGACCGGCAATAAAAATTATTTTTTTGCCGGTTAAATTTTTTTCTTTTTTAAAAAAAGCGATTTCCTCCTGTGTAACCTGATCATACTCGGCCGTATCAACACTGTTATATATCACTTCAATATTTTTAAAGCCATTATTCAAATAAGCTTTTTTTATTTCCTCGCTTACCGCGATGATTTTATAGCAATTATTATTAATCCAATGCCGGATTAATAAATTCCGACCGGGCAGATAAGCTTTTCTGGCCTGCTTCAAAAGATCAATCGCTTTAACTCGGTAATTATATTCTCTTTTTGTACTAAAATCTTTTTGATCAATATACCACCAATATTTTCCATAAGTAAAAGGCATAGTGTCGCGAGCCGTAAAAAAAACCGCTTTAGTATATCTTCTGGCTAAAACTAAACTATAAAAAGAGATATGGCTTGAAATAATTTGCGCATGAACTACGTCTGGCTGATATTCTCTGAATTTATTATTTAATATTTTTAATATTTTTAAATTATACAAACAATATAAATTCCGTAATTTGGAATTGAAGCTTGAATAAATAAAAAAAACATCTATGCCATCACAAATTTTATATTGCAGATCTTGGTCTTTATTCTGTGTAGTGCTTATCACCAGCATTTCGTGTCCAGATTGTTTTAAGGCCTTGACTAAAACATTGGTTGATACCTCGCCTCCACCAAGATAAGCAGGCGGATAATGGTCAGCCAAAAAAATTATTCTCATTTTTTTACAATCATCAAGTAATTAATAGTAAATTTTTCTTTGGCTGGACTTTTGTCCAGACGATCCAATAATAACATCAATCTACAGTAAAATTTAGACCAAACTGCCAGAATATTTAACCTTATTGGCTTGTCTAAATATTTAAGCCAAAAATACTTAATCAATATTTGAGCTCGTAAAGCAAAATACCCGCCAATAGGCTCAATTTTGATTTCTTGAAAACCAGCTTCTTCCGCCAATTTACGCAGTCCATATATAGTATAACGAAAAAAATCCGCTGGCTCTTCGTGTAATTCATTAAAAAAAGGGGCGGAAATGATTGCCACCCCCTCCGGTTTCAATATTCGGTAAAATTCGCGCATCGCTTGGGCAGGTTTGTCTAAATGCTCTAATACTTGGGTACAAACAACCGTATCAATGGAATTATCAGCCAACGGCACATCGTAAGCCGAGCCAATAATATCTGGTGCAAACTTTTTATCAATTTCTAAGGTTAAATATTTCGTATGATTATCAAAAATCCAGCGATAATCTTTGCCTCCTGAACCGACATCTAATACTGCTCCTTTGGCCAATTGCTTAATTTCAATTAATCGACGGTTTAATAAAATTCTTCCAATTTTATATATTTGAACCATAATATTCTCTAAATTGGTTAATAAAAAATTAGCTCCCACTCTAAATTTTCTTTTAAAATTAACTTAAAAATTCAAAAAATGACGATATATTAATAATTATTCTTTTTTTGAAATATTGCCCATAATTCCCTGTGGGAACTATAATAAATTTTCAAAGGTAAAAAATTCATTTTTATTAAAAGGGCATTAAGCTCCTTTTCCGAAAAATAAACCCCGTAATACCATTTTAAGAAACGAAAATTACCACCAAATGCCTTGTTCCCTCGAAATTGCACCTTTGCAATTCCGCTAGGCTTAAGTACTCTTTTAATTTCTAATAAATTATGCATAACCATTTTTTTTGTTGGAAAATGCTGAAAAACAATATAAGAAAATACTAAATCCACTACATTACTTTTAATCGGGTAATTATCTCCATTATTTTCATAAAAATTAATATTTTTTTTTCTAATCTTTTTTTGCCTTTTATAATCATGTTTTTAGAAATATCAATTGCGTAAATTTCATTAAAAATGTTTGACATAAATTCAGTCATTCTGCCATTACCACAACCAATTTCTAGGGCAACAGATTTTTTAAAAATAATATTTTTTGATAAAATGAGATCATTAATAATTAATTTTTTTACATCAAAAAAACCACTTTCTTTATATTTTTCTTCATCTTTTTCTTCAATGTCAGAATATATATAATAATCTGCATTTTTTTTACTTAAATATTCCCATTTCCATTTTTGCAATATTAAAAACATATCTTTACAATTATTTAATTATATTTAATAACAATCCCTTCGCCGGCGAAATATCGGATTTGCCAATTATGATCTGGCTATCCGCGATAATCTCAGCTCCGGTTTTTTGCGTGATTGCCTGGCTCATATCCGGTGAAAAGCCAAGAATCTTCGTAACTCCGAATTCTTGAAACGCAAAATCTAATTTATTTTCTGTTAATAATTTTGTTACTGTTTCTTCGGCAAAACGTACAAAAGACTTGTCCGTAAAATAATTCAAAGTATAAATCGCTCCCGTACCGAGCGGGGTGGCGATGATATCCTGGCTATTTAATTCGTGAGTAATGACTTTTTCCTTGTAGGCTCCCAGCAATAATTTCTGATTATGATTATAACTCTGGCCCAAAAGGACCTTCGCGCCCAAAATCAGCTGATAGGTCGTCAGGCCGGCCAGGATCACCAACAAAAAATTGGATTTCAAGCGGTGGGTACCGACCGAAAAATATTCTTGGCCGAAACGCGCCAATTCTGCCAAACCGAGAGCCAAAAGAATGACCAGGATAAAGGCAAAATCCATCAGATGGTTCCTTTGCGCCAGCACGACCAGGGAAAGGAAAAAGAGCACGCTGGCGATCCAGAGCCAGGCTAAGGTCGCCAAAGGATGGCGGCCAACGCGCAAGCGGCGCCAGCCAATAATCATGAATAATAGTATAAACGGTCCGCCGAGATAATACAAGGAAAAAAAGTTTGACAGGTGCTTGAGCAATAATAAGGGGGCGAGTTTGAAATTCTGCCCGATGGACGATTCGCCCGCTTCCACATTAGCCAGACGTTTATTGATGTTCTGCGCTTCCAAGCCGCCCAAAGCGGCCGCCGCGTCTTTCCGCGCCTGGAGATATTCTGTCCGCTCAAAATGATAGGTATAAGGATCCGGATAAAAATGCCCGTAAAAGCCGAAATCCGCGCCGGCATTCTTTTCCCCGCCAAAACCGAAATAGGAAAAATGGTAATTGCCGCCCGCGCCCAATATCCAGGTAAAAAAACTGCTGATAATCAGCACGGAGGCCAGAAGCGAGGCGAAAAAAGGCCAGATCGCGCGGCGATCGTAAAGGAAAAGCCAGAGAAGCAGGGCGGGAAAAATCAAGCCGGAGGCATTCCGCCCGAAAAAACTCAAGGCTAAGAGAAAGCCGGCCGCGATGTATTTCGCCTTGGCCGCCTTGGCCGTTGGCCAGAAAAAGACAAGCAGTCCGCCGGCCAGAAAAAGAAGGCAGTATTCATAGGCATTCGGCTCCAGACTGGTGCCCCAATTGACCGGCAGGAAAATGTACAGCCAAGAAAAAAGCCAGGCGGTTTTGAAATCGAAAAGTTTCCAGACCAACAGGGAAAAAATGAAAAAAGCAACGGCATAGATGAACAGGCCGATGAGTATCGCCTCTTTTTCTTTGGGTACGCCGAAAATTTTATAAATCGCGGCGCTCGCCGCGGGAATCAATTTTTCCGCGGCCGCGGAAGGAACGCCAGCGGCCGCGATGCGCTGGCTGGACAAGATTACGTTCTTTTCGTTTTCCAGGCTGAATTTGCCGGTCAAAACCAGATTTCTGGCCAAGACCTGGTTGGAATTGATCTCATTAAAACTATAGCCTTGGAAAAAAATCGGCGCGTACCAAACCGCTATGGCCAAGAACATTGTGCCAAGCAAAATGAGACAGTGAACAATATTCTTTTTGCTTATTTTTTCACGCATTTTATCGCGGTATAAAAAGTGATGCCGAGCAATTTAAGCTTCTTAACTTCCCTGACCTCAAGATGCTTCCTGATTTTTTCCAAAATTCTTTTCGGTCCGTTGATATGCTCTTTTAAGGCCGGAGATTTTTTATAATAGAACCAAAGCTTGATCAGCAGGTTGTCGGTGGGAAAACCGATAATGATATCGCCGTCCGGCTGAGCCACCCGGCCGATTTCCGAGAGCGCCTTGTCCATATCCTCAAGATGCTCAATCACGCTCAAGCTGATAACGCAATCAAAATGATTGTCCGGAAACGGAATTTCGTAAATACTGCCATAGCGGAAATCGCCTTTGAATAAAGCCGCGATCTCTTTTTCTTTGCCGTGGATGTCAATGCCGTATGTTTCTTGGGCTAATTTATTATAGGTCGGAAACAGCATGCCGTTGCCGAAACCGGCTTCAAGCAAGCGGCCGTAATCATCGCGCAGCAGATCAACCGCAATCTGCAGACGATCCAGATAAATTTTCCGCACCAAGGGATTTTTCGAGCAATAGCGCGCCGGCCCGCTTTCCGAATCGCTCGTCTTAATAATTTTTTCCGGCATCGGCAGTATTATTTTCATTTTTTTCCAGCACAATTAACATCTTAAAAGTAAATAATTTTTTTAGCCAGAAAATACGCCCGATCAGCCGCTCGAAAAAAATTCCCGCGCCCAATAACCAGTCGCTCATTAAACTGAACTTTTTATAGCCGCCGGACAAGGGATAGATCAGGCAGTCCCG
>Ga0210056_1002990_pt1 | contig 13909 bp, 13 predicted proteins | sample CryGeyCG2014_080_2_FD_183965 | JGI IMG/M metagenome (GOLD analysis project Ga0210056, IMG submission 183965) | Groundwater microbial communities from aquifer - Crystal Geyser CG07_land_8/20/14_0.80 (SPAdes) (version 2) | ecosystem: Environmental > Aquatic > Deep subsurface > Groundwater | place... | reverse complement strand
TGTAAGGCCTCGACCGACAACGGCCATACTGAGCATACCATGCCCAATAACACCCCCATAACCAACCATTTCGCCAAAGGAATGAACCGTATGAAGCGGGTTGAAATCACCGGATGCCCCTGCGTACATAACAAACTGAGTCTCAGTGAGGGGTTCTGACACAAACTCCGGCATGCTGCCTCCCTCATTAACATCTTCAAAGAATACCTGTTTTCCTGCCATGGTTTCACCTCTTTTCCATATGATTTTTATCTTCTTTGTATCATGGTACTTGTATCTACCAAAACCTTTTCCCCATTCTGATTGGTATAGTTAGTCTCCATAACGATAAAGTCCATTGTTCCGGCCTTGCCTGATTTTTCAAAGGCATTGGCAATCCTCACTTTTCCGGTAACGGTATCCCCGGGTTTAATAGGCTTAAAGTACTCATATTGCTGTCCGCCGTGAAGTATCTTTGCCAGATCAAGCTTCAAATCACCCAGCATCACCTCCATTAACCCCCCGGCCATAGCAAAGACAGTTGGGAATGATGGAGGAATAGCAAGTCCCTCAAAGCCTGCATCTTTAGCAGCCTTTTCATCATAGTACAGCGGATTTTTGTCTCCTATTGCCCTCGCAAACTCCCTTATTTTACCTTTCTCCACCTCAAAAGTAAACTCGGGGTACTCCCTTCCAATTATGCTCTTGTCTACCATTTCAGTCACCTCCTTCTAAGAATATCTCATTGTTCTTTCATATATATATCAGCAAATAAACTGCTAGCATAGATACCTTTTCAAATCAAGAAAAAAATTTATGCTTGAACAAGCTTCTTAAGGGCTATGATTAAGTTTTACCCCATTTTTGAATGTATTTCTCCTTTACCTCTGGATTCAGCCAGCCAACCGGCCATTCTCCCTTTAAAACCCGTGCTACCTCTCTAGCAGGACGGTGGGTGAGTTCGATAAAGGCCGGTATAGAGAAATGGGCAGAATGGCCTGTCACAATAAAGTTGTCCAGCGTCAGCAAAGGGTCATCTTGAGCGATAGGTTCTGGTTCTGTAACATCAACCGCAGCCCCAGAGATTATGCCCTCTTTAAGGGCTGTATATAAAGCCTTCCCGTCCACAATAGGGCCCCGGGCAGTATTAACCAGGTTAGCAGTAGGCTTCATCTTTTTCAGCTCTTTCAATCCCAGCATATGGTGCGTTTCCGGGGTAAGGGCACTGTGAATAGAGAGAATATCCGATTCCCTGAGGAGCTTATCCAGATCTACCTTCTCCACTCCCAACTCTGTAAAAACGCTCTCCGGGGTATAAGGATCACAAACTATAATTCTCATACCAAAACCCTTCGCCTTAGGAACGAGCGTCCGTGGGACGCGACCGAATCCAAGAAGTCCCATGGTTTGCCCTTTTAGCCGGGACATCTTGGGCCATATCTGCTTTTGCATATCCGGGTCAGGTTCACTCTTCCACCCCCCACTCTTTACCGTCTCGTTCAATTTGACGATCCTTCTGGTGCAGGCAAGGATAAGTGCCATAGCGTGGTCTGATACCTCTTCCAGACAGTAATCAGGTATATTGGCTACCAAGACGCCATGTTCAGTCGCTGCAGCTACATCCAGCTTGTCATAACCAATGCCCATGCTCTGGATAAACCTGCACTTAGTCAACCGTTGAATCACCTTTTTCGAAAAGGGCTGAAAAGTACTTACCCCTATTATAGCATCGGCATCGTGGGCTGTATCGATGATCTCATCCTCGGACATACATAACTTTTTAATTACCTGAACATCCAACCCTTCCCCTTTAATAAGCTTTTCATAATCTGGTGCCCTAGGAATATCGAAGATTTGAGCTACCTTAAAACCCATTTTACCTCCTCCTTTCATAATTTAAGAGGTTACTAAAAACTTTTTCAAAGTTCTCTATTTACCTAAGCAAAGGCCTTTAGATATCCATACCAAAGACGTTATTTCTTAACGGTATCCCTCGGATTTACAGAAAAGACCTCATCAACCTTAATTGTTCCAACCCCTTTAACATCCAATTTCATTTTTTCTTTTACGTTTTTTGCAAATTGATCAAAAAGTGGGCCGGAGGTCTGAAATCCCTGAAATGTGCCCTTCACCTGATACCCTGCTGGCGGAAATTTAAAGGACAGGGCAGTAGCTTTCTTTGTCTCCTCCAGATTTTTATTGGTTTTGCTCCCAAATATGTCTGCGAAGGCCACGGTTTCATCATCAATTGCTGACAGCGTTCCCTTGGGAGCAAGATTTACAGTCCCCTTTTCATCTAATGTAGCCAGTATCTTTGATGCACTCTGGTCATTGAACATATCCATAACCTCTTTTGACATCTTAGCCATTGTTTCTCCTCCTTTCAAACAAAAAATAAACTACCCTTCCAATTTAAATGCCAACGCTACCCCATCCCCTGCAGAAAATTTATCGCCTTTTACCACCTTGTGCCCGATTGACACTCTTTTTCCTATCAGGTCCATAGTGGCTTTATCAGGATCAAGATCAACGATATTCCCCATAACCCACGGTCCTTCATCTAACTCTACCATACTAACAATATATGGGGCATCAAATCCTTCAGGGGGAACCCTTATCACAGTATAGGTCTTTATCTCTCCCCTGGCACTGAGCTCAACAATATCCATGTCTTCACTTGCACATTCCATACAAACCTTTTTGGGCGGCACTGTATACCCACCACATTTGTTACACTTAAGACCACAAAACTTATCACTCATTAAGGCCTCTTTGTATTTATTATACGTTAATTTGTATTCCACTTTCCTACCTCCTAAAGATCATATTGCATACTGTTGCAAGATCGCCGCCAAGGGTGTCTATCATGCCTATCTTTGCCCCTTTGACCTGTCTCTCACCGCACTCTTCCCGCAACTGCTTCACTATCTCGTAAGCCTGAGCAGCTCCGGTAGCTCCAATGGGATGGCCTTTTGCCTTCAAACCACCTGAGGGGTTTATAGGTATCTCGCCATTAAGGGATGTTTTACCTTCCTCAACAGCCTGACTTCCTTTCCCGAACTCAAAGAATCCCAGACCCTCAGTTGCAAGTATTTCTGCTATTGTAAAGCAGTCATGCAGCTCACAGACATCTATGTCTTTTGGTCCAACGCCTGCTTGCATATAGGATTGTTTGACGGCTGTCTCTCTTGCCTTTATCCTGGTAAAATCCTTTTGAGTATAGAGGGGGCCCGCTGATCCCTGCCCTACTCCTGCGATATAAATAGGCTTTTTAGTAAGCTCTTTTGCCTTGTCAACAGAGGCAAATACCAGGGCAGATGCTCCATCGGAGAACGGACAGCAGTCAAGCAATTGCAAAGGATCTGCAATAACAATACCGCTTAAAACCTTTTCCACTGTTATCTCTTTCCTGAATTGGGCTTTAGGGTTTAACACCCCATTCTTATGGTTCTTCACAGCAACCATGGCCATCTGCTCTTTCAGCTTTTGGAGGGGAATTCCATACTTCTTTGAATAAAGATGGGCCGCCATCCCGAACGCCCCTGGAAAAGTAATACCGGCAAAACCCTCATAACGGCTATCACTCCCCATAGCAAACGTCCTGGTAGCCATGGGGGTTCCCATAGCCATCGCCTTCTCCGTACCCCCTGCTAACACTATGTCATAGAAGCCCGATGCAACCCACAGATATGCATTCCTCATGGCCACCGTAGCAGAGGCACATGCCCCCTCAAACCTTGTAGCAGGCACATTCGGTATTCCAATATCGGCTGCACACATAGGGGCCATATTCATCTGACCTTCCTCAAAATCCCCAAGACCATTCCCCAAAAAGAGTGCCTGGATGTCTCTGGGTTCTATATTCGACTCGGTTATTGCATCCATTGCTGCCTCTGAGAACATCTCTATTTGGGTTTTTTCTGACATGCCAAACTGAGTCATGCCAACTCCAACTACTGCTACTTCTCTCATCTTCAATCCTCCTGGAAGAACTTTCTAATGTTTTCTCAACAAAAAACGGGTAATGTTTGAGCTAGAAGATACTCCTGGGCAAATTAATGAACAGTCCTAACCCATCAGGGTATTAGCAATAACTACTCTTTGGATCTGATTCGTACCCTCATAGAGCTGAGTTATCTTTGCATCCCTCATCATCCGTTCCACAGGATACTCTCTTATATAGCCATATCCACCAAGAACTTGAATGGCGTCCACAGTCACTTTCATGGCCGTATCAGAAGCGAAATTCTTTGACATGGATGAAAATCGAATCACCTCAGCAGGCAATCTACTCATATCCTTGGCCTGCTTTTCAAGCAATGATGCCGTTTTGTATAAAAGCTGCCTTGCTGCCTCTACATGAGTTGTCATATCAGCCAGCATAAACTGTATACCCTGAAAGGTAGTGATAGGTTTGCCAAATTGCTTTCTCTCCTTCGCATATCCAACAGCATAGTCAAGGGCACCCTGGGCTATGCCAAGGGCCTGAGCAGCTATACCCGGTCGGGAGAAATCCAGCGTCTTCATACAGATTGCAAACCCCATCCCTTCGTCACCGAGAAGGTTCGCAGCCGGTATCCTGCAACCATCAAAGATTAGTTCTGTCGTATCACTTCCCCGAATCCCCAATTTTTTTTCGTGTTTGCCGACAGAAAATCCGGGGGCTCCCTTTTCAACGACAAAAACACTCAAAGCCCTGGAAGACTTTTCTGTATCCGGGTCTGTCTTTGCAAAGACAGAGTAAACATTTGCAATACCGCCGTTTGTAATAAATATCTTGGTGCCGTTTAGAATATACTCATCTCCGTCTTTTACTGCCCTTGTCTGAATACTTCCCACATCGGAACCTGCGCCTGGCTCGGTTATGGCACATGCACTAAGATGTTCTCCGCTGGCTATCTTTGGAAGAAACTTTTGCTTCTGTTCCTCACTGCCTCCCAAAAGGATTGGCAGCAAACCCAATTCCTGAACAGCAGGGATGAGTCCGGTACTGGCACATGCTTTTGATAACTCTTCAATAATAATACACAATGCCAGGGGGCCTGATCCCATACCGCCATACACCTCAGGGACATCAGCACCCATAAGGGCGTTTTCCTTGAGGAGTTCCAAAATATCCCACGGGTATTCTTCTGTTTCATCTATTTCGGATGCCCTGGGGGCAACCTTATCCACGGCGAGTTTCCTCACTGTCCGGCGGATCATCTCTTGTTCTTCAGTCAGATCATACTGCATTTTCCCCCTCCTTCGCGGCTATTTGGATAATCCCTTTGACCAGAGATTATGGTTCAATTTTCCTCGAATCCTCGAATCCTCGAACCCTCTCAATCGGCTTATTATCTTCCCTTGAATTGTGCCTTACGCTTCTCTAAAAATGCCTTTGCCCCCTCTTTCTGATCTTCGGTTGTAAATAGTTCACCAAAGAGTTTTTTCTCTAATTTCAGACCTTCACTCAGGGTCATATTAACACCCTCATCTATCGCCTTTTTAGCATACTTTATAGCTATGGGGCATTTCTCCATAATCTTCTTTGCCATATTCTTTGCCTCTGAAACGGCTTCTCCTTTTGGGGCAACCCTATCCACAAGGCCGATCTCTTTTGCCTCAGAGGCAGTTATCATATCGCCGGTAAATATTAGTTCCTTAGCCTTACCTTTCGATACTAATCTTGGAAGTCTCTGGGTACCGCCTGCCCCCGGAATAACGCCCAGGTTCACTTCTGGTTGTCCAAACTTTGCACTCTCAGAGGCAATCCTGATATCACAGGCCATAGCCAGTTCACAGCCTCCACCTAGAGCCATACCATTAACCGCACAGATAACCACTTTCTCAAGACCCTCGATTTTGTCAAAAACCCCCTGGAGTTCCTGAGAAAACCTCTCACCCTCTTTTTGTCCCATTTGAGGGAACAGACTTATATCCGCTCCTGCTACAAATATCTTCTCCCCTGCCCCGGTTAGTATAACGGCTTTTACATCCTCATCCTTTGCCAATTCTTCAAAAACCTCGTTTAGTTCATAGGTAGTCTTATTATCCAGTGCATTCGCCGGCGGATGGTTAATAGTAACAACGGCTATCCCTTCTTCGATAACATAACTCACAAGGTCTCGACTCATTATCTATCCTCCTCAATAATTATATCTGATTTCAAACAACTCGTTCATAAACGTAATAGGTTCGTATATTCCCTGTTTTAGGGGTTATAAACGAATCTATTACGTTTATCCCGGTTCTGGATGAAACGCCATAACACCTCTCTGTCTGACTTTTTTATCGTCTACATGGTTACAAATCAACATCGTTCCATTAAAAGGGTGAACTCAATACCCCCATGGTATCATAATGGTAACCGAATGTCTCTCTTATTGTCCCATTTATCTCACCGATAGTTCCATATGCCTTTACTGCATCTATTATAAAGGGGAGAAGGTTTTCTACTGATTTTCTCTCTGCAACTTCCCGAAGCTTCATCAGGGTCTCTTTCAACTTTTCGTTATCCCTGGTCTTCCTCAACTCCCTGAGGCCTTCAATTTGGGTCTTTGCTGCTTCACCTGAAATCTTATGGACATCACCTTCTATGTCCTCTTCAGGGGGTATTATGAACTCATTCACCCCAACAACTATCCTATCCTTGCTGTCTATTTCCTTCTGGTACTTATATGCTGCTTTTTCTATCTCATTATCCAGCCATTTGCTATCCATGGCAACGGTTATTCCACCCATCTCTTCAATCTCATTGATTATCTTGGCAGCCTCCTCCTCTATCATATTCGTGAGGTTTTCAATATAGTAGGAACCTGCCAGAGGATCTGCCACATTAGCTACACCTGTTTCATAAGCAAGGACCTGCTGGGTTCTGAGGGCTATCCTGTGAGCCTCTTCAGTAGGTAAGGCTATCGGTTCATCGTAAGAACAGCAGTGTAAAGACTGCACTCCGCCTAGAACAGCTGCCAGTGCCTCGTAAGCAACCCGAATGATATTATTCATGGGCTGCTGGGGAACCAGTGAACAGCCAGCAGTATGAACCCCAAACCTGAATTTTATCGACCTGGGATCCTTCGCCTCAAATTTCTCCTTCATTATCTTTGCCCACAGCCTTCTTGCCGCTCTTAGCTTGGCTACCTCCTCAAAGAAATCTATGTGAGAAGAACAATAAAATGCCATTCTTGGGGTAAACTCATCTATTTTCAGTCCCCGCTTCAGTGCCGCCTTGATGTATGCTATTCCCATAGAAAACCCGAATCCGATTTCCTGAAAGGCATTTATTCCTGTTTCCCTCAAGTCGTATAAATTAACATTCATTGTATACCAATTGGGCATATTTTTCGTACAGTATTCTATTATATCAACGGCCGACTGAAGACACAGGTCTGTATGGGCTGTGTTGGGACCAAACCCGCAGTACCGACCCTTTAAAGGTTCATTTTGAATGGTCCCCCTTACCCCGGATATATCAACCCCTCTGTTCTCTGCAAGGGCTATATATTGAGCCAGCACGATGGGGGCAGTACACGTGGAGACGACTATGGATACACTGACTTTATCGATGGGTATCCCTTCCATGAGAGTCTCCATATCCTTCAGGGAAGAGAGAGGAACACCAATAACTCCGATCTCTCCTTCGGCCAAGGGATGATCAGAGTCTATCCCTAGGGCAGTAGGCAGATCATTGATAAAATTCAACCCACTCTGTCCCTCCTCTGTCAGATATTTAAGCCTCTTATTTGTATCTGCAGGGGTCCCAAACCCGCAAAGTTCTCGCTTTGTCCAGACTCTACCCCTGAACATATTCGAATGGATCCCTCTGGTATAGGGATAATCGCCAGGATTAGCTATATCTTTAGAATAGTCAATTCCACTGAGGTCATGAGGGGTATAGACTTCTTTTACTGGAAAACCGGACCAGGTCTTCAAGCGTTTCGCACCTTCATAGTATGCCCTCTCTAACTTCTCAAACTTGTCTTCCATTATATTCCCCTTAATTACATAACAATCCCGCCGTCAACCATTAATACCTGACCGGTTACATAGCAGGCATCGTCAGAAGCCAGGAACGCAGCAACAGGAGCTACATCTTCCGGTTGACCAAACCTTCCCAAAGGAATCTCAGAGATGAATTTCTCCCTGAACTTTGGGTTTGTTCTGATTGCTTCTGTCATAGCCGTTTCAATAACCCCAGGTGCTACCGCATTAACATTAATCCCATATTTGGCCAGCTCTCTTGCTGCTGATTTTGTGATCCCAATCACCCCTGCCTTTGCAGCTCCGTAGTTAATCTGACCCATTGTCCCCCTTACACCTGCTACCGAGGTAACATTTACGATCTTCCCATACTTCCTTTCCATCATATGTGGAGCAACTGCTCGAATACAGTTGTAAACCCCTGTTAAATTTACGCCTATAACCTGATCCCATTCTTCCTGTGTCATTTTGTGAAGCATGGCAGTCCTCGTAATGCCTGCATTATTAACCAGGATGTCCACCTTGCCAAACTTTTCTATGGCTGTATCTATGAGCCCTTGAGCCTCTTCTCTGCTGTTAACACCGGCCCTTACAGCAATTGCCTTTTTGCCCATTCCTTCAATCTCTTTTACTACCTTATTGGCATTATCCATATTCACATCATTTACCACAACATTGGCACCCTGTTTTGCAAATTCCAGAGCATAGGCCCTCCCAAGCCCCTGTCCTGCACCTGTAACAACAGCCACTTTCCCTTCCAGTCTCATTTTATTACCTCCTTATTAAATTATTTAATTAATCCACACTGAAAAATTCCCTTTTCCGCTCTCTGGTTCAGGTTTTAAAAACTGTTAACCGTTAACGGTTAACTGCGAACTGTAAACGATTTAATGATCCTGCTCATGTTCGCTCCAAAGGAAATTTTTCATTCTTCAGGATGAACTTATTATTTAGCCATTGGCTCTTCTGTATCCAAGGGCATCCATGCCGATTATCGTCTTCTGTATATTGGCAGCCCCCTCCACTATCTGGTAAATCTTTGCTTCCCTGTAGTACCTCTCTACAGGGTACTCTCCTGAAATTCCATAAGCTCCATAGAGCTTTATGGCCTGATCAGCTGCCCTTACGCCGTTCTCCGTTGCAAAGTACTTTGCCATACTGGTCTCCAGGGTATTGCGTCGCCCCTGATCCTTCTGAACAGCACACCTATGGGTCAGTAACCTGGCAGCCTCAGTCCCCACAACCATGTCCGCTATTATCTCCTGGTTCATCTGAAACTTACCGATAAGCTGCCCGAACTGTTCCCTCTCATTGCAGTACTTTACACAAGCATCTATACATGCCTGGGCAACTCCAACTGCCCCAGCAGCACAGCTCAGGCGAGTACAGTCGAGATCAGCCATAACTATGGCAAACCCCTGGCCTGTTTTTCCCAGCAGGTTTTCTTTTGGAACCTTAACATCTTCCATAATAATCTCGCCTGTAGGGCAGGCATGCCATCCAAACTTATCCGAAATCTCAGGGGTTGAAATACCTGGAGACTTCATGTCCAGTATAAATGCGGACATACCCTTGTGTTTGAGACTTTTGTCTGTATAGGCAAACATCACGGCCACATCTGCCACCGATGCATAGGTAATCCATGTCTTCGTACCATTTAAAACAAAATAATCTCCTTCTTCCGCAGCAGTTGTTTTCATCGATGCCACATCTGATCCCGCATTGGGTTCAGTAATGGCAAAGGCGCCCAACCATTCAGCGCTCACCAATTTGGGGATATACTTCTTCTTCTGTTCCTCATTTCCAAACTTCAGTATTGTCATAGAAGTACCCATGGTTTGCATATTAAAAGGGGCTCTTAGGGAACCGCTGACTCTCGCAATCTCCTCTGTTACTATGGCATGTCCCAAAAATCCTACACCTGAACCACCGTACTCTTCAGGAATAGGACAGCCCAGGAACCCTAACTCCCCCATCTTTCTTACAATCTCCCTTTGAAACCTGTGGGCTTTTTCATCAGCATCAACTACAGGTGCAATCTCTTTGTCTGCAAAGTCCCTTGCCAATTTCTGCATCGCCAACTGTTCTTCCGTAAGATCGAAATTCATTATTTTACCCCCTTAGGAATTGTGTAACCGTTCACGGTCCTCAGTTTACAGTTTGTGTTCTAGTAACCGTTAACTGCAAACCGTAAACTCTTACTCTTACTGAATAACCATTCATTTCAACGATTAACATACAGGTACTGTTTTGTCAAGGTTTTTAGTTGTCCATAACAAGGCTGTCATGGAGCAATCTGGCCTGTCAACCTATCAGAGAGTGCCAGGAGGTCTTTAGGCACTTCATTCTCTGTTTTTATCATATGGAAAGGTATCGCATACTCTCTTCCTGAAAGCACAGCCGGCATTAATCGAGAGGTTCCAACCTTTAAATAGGAAGCAACATTATAAGCCATTCTTTGAGCGAGGGTAATGTCCTGATTATTAGGCGCTGCACCCCTTATGTCTCTTGAGAAAGGCTCACACACCACCTTTTTATTGATCTTTATACCTGTCTGTTTCAGTTCTTCGTAAAAATACTCTGCTGCATTCATTTTTTCCCCTTTTGCTTCCCTTTCATCCCTCTTATATCCTTCAGCAACAACTATTACACATTCTTCTCTCTTGTTAATTGCCTCCACTGCCTTTTTATGGTCTATTTTGCTGCTGGGGAGAACAGCCAGGTGTGCACGTGCCCCAAGACAAGAATGTAAAGCGTGGAATCCGCCCCGAGCTCCCATCATTTCTACAATGTACACCCTCTTATGGGTTCTTGCATCTGCCATATATGACCTTATCTTTTCAGAACCAACCTCTATACCTGTATGCTGGCCTATACAATCGGTTCCTGACAAATCACTATCGATTGTAACTGGAATAAAAAATGTTTGAACAGAGGCTGGAATAAACTCGCACAGTGAGCACAACCCTCTAAGAGTACCATCGCCACCAATGGCAATAATGCCTTTTATCTTTTTCTTTTTGGCTGTTATGGCAGCTTTTTCTACAATCTCTTTATTTTTAAATTCGCCGTATCGCTCACTCCTCAACATTGCACCCCTGGCTTCAGAAAGGGGTGCCGCATGGTAAACTCCAGAGATATGATCCAGTTTCTTGAAAAGAACCGGATCATACACTAAGCGGACAAAATCATCATCCCCCCCCAGTACCAATGATTTAAATCCTTCCCTGGCAGCATAGACTTCTCTTCCCTGGTCTTCAAGATGTTGGGTTATAAAAGCAGTAACAGGATTATATCCTGGGGCACATCCGCCATCCTCTATGAGCAAAACGTCAAACTCAGAGAACATCCTTTTCCATTCAAAGGCAGATTTTTTAATCTTAGACATCACTTTCTGAGCTACCCTAAGCCTTACTTGAAGCTCCCCAGCATCAACTGGTGTGGATAAATAGTCATCTGCGCCTTCATTCATAAATTTAATCATCTCTCCCTTCTCCTCTAAGGGGGCTGTGACTATGAAATATATACCGGAATATGCGGAGTCAGGATTATCTTTCAAACGTTTGCACAACTCCTTTGCGTCCATTCCTGGCATTTTAAGAGAGCAGATAACAATATCAGGAACTGCCTTTTCCGACATCTTTAATGCCTCTTTACTATTCTTTGCTTCCCACAATAAGTAATCCTTGTTTTTCCCAAGCTGGTTCATATACAGTTTTCGTGTTTCTGCATCATTTTCCACCACTAAAATGCGACACTTTTCTATCATTTATATCCCCCCTTCAAATTTTAATCCCCTTATCTTAAAATAGTTGACTGGATAGTCTTTTTTTGTTATTTGTTTGTGTAATTTCATTGAACAATTAATTTATCTATATCTTTGAGGTGAAAACAATTATGAAAGAACCAAAATACATACTAGGGCCAATGCGCGTCCCTTTTCTCATCTTAACACCAGCCTGCGTTTTATTGGGGTTTGGGACTGCAATCTGGAGATCTCATGAAGTAAGCATCCTTTACCTTATTTTAGCCTTAATTGGGGCTGTTTGTGCACATATCAGTGTCAATGCTCTTAATGAATACTTTGATTTCAGGAGTGGTTTAGACTTCAAAACAGAGCGAACCCCCTTCAGCGGTGGCAGCGGAACCCTGCCTGAAAAGCCTGACATGGCACGTTCAGCTTTGAAGACAGGACTGATAACCTTTGCCATCACAGGCATGATTGGGTTATACTTCGTTTATATAAGGGGTTTATTGCTTTTACCATTGGGCATTCTTGGACTGATAATTATATTTACCTATACTATCTGGATTACCCGTTATCCAATTTTGTGCCTGATTGCCCCTGGGTTGGGCTTTGGGACGTTTATGGTAATGGGCACGGACTTTGTCCTCACAGGCCAATATTCATGGACAGCGTTTATTGCCTCACTCGTGCCATTCTTTTTGGTAAGCGACCTCTTGCTTTTGAACCAATTCCCCGACACTGAGGCAGATCATAGCATAGGCAGAAAACACTTCCCCATTCTTGTTGGCAGGCAAACCAGCAGCCTTATCTACGGTCTATTTCTCCTGTTTGCCTATATGTCTATAATCTTTGGTGTTTATCTTGAATATTTGCCAAAGGTCAGCCTCCTAGGAGTTGCTACAATTGTCATCGCTGTGCCTGCCTTTGTTGGTGCGTATCGCTACCCTGAAGACATAAAGAAGCTAACGCCTTATATGGGCTTGAATGTGATTATAAACATAGCAACGCCGATACTGGTTGCTACAGGGCTGTTTATCGGATAGGCGTTTAGAGCATGTAGGACAAGTCACCCCCTACCCTACCAACCCCATGTATGCTTCAGCAATCCTTTTACAGACAGGGCCTGGGCTGCCATCCCTTATCTTTTTATCGTTTGCTTCAACGACCGGCATTACTTCCATTATAGAATTTGTCAAAAACACCTCATCTGATGTGAAGAGTTCTTCAGGGGTAATTCTTTTTTCAGTTACATTGAGTTGCAATTTAGGAATGATACGCAATACCGCCTCCCTTGTTACCCCGGGCAGAATATGGCTGGATACGGGGGGGGTAAAAATCCTCTCAGATTTTACTGTAAAGACATTGCTTGTAGCACCCTCGGCCACCCCCCCCTCAGAATTCAATAGGATAGCTTCAAATGCCCCTTTTATTCTCGCCTCTTCCTTTGCCAGGATGTTGTTAAGGTAGCTTAAGGATTTATGCTGAGACAAGGGAGAAAAGGAATTCTGCCTGATGTCTGATATTATTACTTTAACACCTTGAGTATAGTATTCTGGAGGATATGGTGAGATTTCCTTTGCCATTATGACAACAGTGGGGTCATAGCTATCATTGAAAGTCAGAGTGCCACGGTGGGGCCCCCTGGATACAGTAAGCCTTATATAGGCATCGGACAGGCGGTTGAGTTTTATCAATCTATCTATGGCCGATTTCAGATCTTCTTTATCCTTCTTGAGAGGAATCCGTAACTTATCAAGGGAGTTGAATAATCGTGAGAGATGTTCGTCAAGCATAAAGACCCGGCCCGAATATGCCCTCATAGTCTCAAATAATCCATCTCCGTATAAAAACCCCCTGTCGAATACAGAGATTTTCGCCTCTTCCCTTGATACAAAATCTCCGTTTAGATATATGCAATTGTTCACAATATCGATTCTCCATTAAATAGTTCGTTCCGGGCGAGCGACCCCTCCAACAGCATACTTAAGTGTGCTGTTGAAAAGAGTGAGATTGCTTCGTCCCAACTTGTCGGGGCTCGCAATGACAGAACTAGTGCTTTGACTCATAAATAACTTTACCAAAAATGTCTCCCCTCCCTTGGTGGGAGGGGATTAAGGGGAGGGGGCAACATAGCGATTCTTCACCCCTACCCTGCCCCTCCCCCATCAAGGGGGAGGGAATATTTATAGTAATTCATAGTAAAGGTATTAAAGGGACATT
>Ga0210056_1002989_pt1 | contig 13911 bp, 17 predicted proteins | sample CryGeyCG2014_080_2_FD_183965 | JGI IMG/M metagenome (GOLD analysis project Ga0210056, IMG submission 183965) | Groundwater microbial communities from aquifer - Crystal Geyser CG07_land_8/20/14_0.80 (SPAdes) (version 2) | ecosystem: Environmental > Aquatic > Deep subsurface > Groundwater | place... | reverse complement strand
TGGCTATCAGTTTATGGATTTACCATTGATGACCCGCGAGAATTAAACGATGACACGAAATTTATTTTGGCGGAACTTCCCGGAAATCCAGAGCACGAAAATATAACGAGTCTATTGCCAACACAGCAATGGCAGGATGTTAAAGATTTTCATACGCGCAATCGCGAGTGGATGAAAAACGTTAATCATCTAGTGGTTTTAGCGGAAATATCAAGTCGATATGAAAGGGATTCCGGCCTTGTAGCCAAAATCAAGTTGGCACGCGGATCTGCGTGCCAAATTTGCGGGTACAAATTCACCAAGCGCGATGGAACCGATTATTGCGAAGTACACCACCTAGAGGCTTTGGCATATGGTGGATTAGACGTTTGCTCAAACATGTTAGTGCTTTGCGCGAATTGTCATAGAGTATTTCACTATGGAAATGTAGAAGTACAGAATCACACGTCTTCAAAGATAGCGCTAACGATAGATGGGAGCCCATACTATTGTGATCTTTGGTAATTCCTCGATGCTTACATGGTTCTTCCAACTATTTAGAGCAAAGCCGCATTGCGCGACGCATTCTCAAGAAGAAATTGCCTACAAAGAAAGGCAATGGGAACTGCTCTCTGGAATACTAAAAAAGGCCAATACAAATCTCACTGAAGATCAATGGCGACTGATTAAAGCTAAAGTAATGAGTGAATTTGATAGAAAGATTGATTTAGCCAGATCGGCGGGCAAGACTGCCGCGCAGATAGATCAAGAGCGAGTTGATGCCCTAAATACTCAGTTCTACACGCATGGCGTAACTCCGCCAGGAGACGATCAGAAATTTGCAGCATGGCTTAACAACCATTTCAAGAGTAAGTAATTCGGCAGCATAAGCCAGCACCACTATATTTCAGCCAATCACCACCCGCTCAGGCGGGTTTTTTATTGCCCAATACAAATATATTCACCGTTTGGTGTTGACTTGTAATTCACCGTATGGTGTAATTCTCCCAAGCCGCAACACAACGCATCGTGAAGCAGCAACCAGCCGGAGCGCAGGCAAAACACAAAGCACCGTGTTCCACAAATCACCGTGGGTCAGTAGCCAAACCCAATAAGCGCAGACGTTACGCCTCACACATTGCCGAAGCCGAAAGGTGGAGAGCTGAATAAAGAGAGTTGCTGGGACGGGTTAAAAGTAGTGGCAGCCAGAAGCAACAAAGAATCCCTCTGGCTTGCATTGCAGGTGCGATGTGAGCTGGTTAGCACGGTGTCACCGACCGGGATAGGTAGGCAGCCTGATAGCCATACAGGCCGACCGTAGACAGTTCGAAAGAAGTCTATCCCTGCTCCGGGTGAAGGCGTCAGAACAATTGAATGGAGGCGCAAATGCGAAACCAGTTCGGATATGACGAAAGCGCACCAAACCCATCGTGGCTTATGCGCGATGTGCAAAACAAGTGCGAGCAGTGCGGATTGATATGGGTCGGGGTCAGAAGTTGCCTATGTCATCAGTGCTCAACTAAATCGGAGAAGGGAGATTGTCATGCAAACAGCCAGCAACATGATTGCAAGCCGTCCTGAAATGGGAGTTACGGCATATCGCGAAGCGGTCGGATATTTCCGTCCATGCCAACTAGATGAACGCCTTGAAGACGTTGCGATAGAGGCAAAAGAGCACGGAAGCATCATAGCTTTCAAAGGGGCTGTGTTTTGCATACTTCCGACAAAGATTGAAGGGTGGACGCAGATTCATTGTGCCAAGAAAAGCGCGAAGAAATGATTACTCAAGCGCAACTCAAAGAACTCTTTTCTTACGACCCAGAGACTGGGGTTTTCACAAGAAAAGTGACTTATGGCAGATGGAAAGCAGGAATGGTCGCCGGAACCTATGCGCACGGGTATGTGCAGATCAATATCGACCACAAGCTGTATTACGCACACCGCCTAGCTTGGCTATATGTGCATGGCGAATATCCGAGCGGAGACATTGACCACATAGATCACAACACGTCGAACAACAGCATGTCGAATCTGCGAAATATTACGACTGGCGAGAATCTACAAAATCAAATTGTCGCAAAGAAAAATAATCAGTCTCGGTTTCTTGGGGTTCATTTCCATGCAGAAAAAAAGAAATATCAAGCGCGCATTCAGGTTGCTGGGAAGCAAAGACACCTTGGGTATTTCGATACTCCAGAATTCGCATACAGCGCATACGTTTCTGCAAAGCGCGAATTGCATTCAGCCAACACGTTATAGGGAGCCGCAATGAGATTAAACAACTTAAACCGCTGGATTATCACAATGCGCAACTGGCATTACTACTTGTTGTTAATCGGGATGAGCTGGGCTGGCGCAATTGCTTTATGCATGTTGTTTTGGTGGCTGATAGTAAAGAAATGAGTTTCGCAAAATCAACGTAAATTTAATGGAGATAAAAAATGAATCAGCAAGCACAAGGTCTTTACCACAAATTCAACATATCACGCACCGACGGAACCGATGCGCCAGGCGGGAAGCACTTCGGCGACGAATACTTCGTCCTAAACCTCACTACTGATAAGCACACCATCCCAGCGATTGCAGCATACGCAGAATCATGCGCTGCTGAATACCATCTGTTGGCTTCCGACCTGCGCGCCAAAGTGGCTGCCACAGTTAAGGCAAGCAGCCTTTTCATCACAGTGCCGGAAGTAACGCTTCCAAGCGGAAAGGTTGTCCCATCTTTCCAAATTGCTCAGTACATCGCAACACGCGGCCCAGCCGGTATCCCGCAGTCTGTTGCCGATGCTATGCCTTGGGTTGAGATCAACTACGACGAAGCGCGTAAGGCTTGCGCCGTTGCTGGTTATGACCTGCTGGCAGAAACCCGCGCACTGGCGATTGCTTACGACATCAGTCAGCAAGACATCAACTGGACTGGCGGCAGGGTCGGCGAAGGCAAGATTTTCCAAGGCATCCACAAAGATAACGTCAGTGAAGCACAAGCCGGCACCTACGAATCCGAGGATGCAGAAGAGCGCCGTTGGCACCAGCTCTCGAACGGTGAGCGCATCTATGACTTTGCCGGGAACTGCTACTCATGGGTATTCGACGATGTTCAAGGTGATGAGAACGGACTGACCGGCAAGATCGCCGCCGATTCAATCTCGCTTACCACCGCGCCAGCAAAATCGCAAAAGAATGGCGTCGGCTGGTACCCAGAAGGTGGCGCAAATTGGTCTGGCCGTGCGCTCTTGCGGGGCGGCTTCTGGGGCTCCAACTCGCGTGCCGGTGTGTTCCGTCTCAACGGCGGCTACCCCGAGTATCGCGGCGACGACGTCGGCTTCCGCTGCACCAAGAGTCTCTGATCGCTGGTCACGGGTCGCGGCGTAAGCCGTGACCTCCACAAAATATAAAAACAACAGGAGCACACAAAATGAACGACAGAACAGCACTGGCAACACAAGAAGATTTCGGCGGAACAGGCCGGACTATGGCGGTTGTCGAAACCGCATCAACGGCAATCGCGGCCCAGTCAAAAGCAATGGTTGAATCGCGCTACATCATGGCGATGCGCAATCCACGGAACATGGATGCAGTTCGTCAGGAATTGCTCAAGGAATGTCGCCGACCCAGCTTCGCCAATAACAAGAGCGCCTATTACATCAAGCCAATCGGGCAAGGCGTGGAAGGTCTTGGGATTCGCTTTGTCGAAGTAGCACTACGCTGCATGAAGAACGTGCTGGTCGAAACCACCATGATCTTCGAGGATGAGCAAAAGGAAGTTCACCGCGTATCAGTCACCGATCTTGAAGCAAATATCACCTACCCGCTTGACGTTCGCGTGTCGAAAACTGTTGAACGCAGCAAGCCGAATAGCGATGGCTCCTACATCAGCGTGCGCAAGAACAGCTACAACAAGGACGTTTACACCGTACTCGGAACTGACGATGACCTGCTCAATAAGCGCGGGGCCCTAATTTCAAAGGCCATGCGCTCGCTTGGCCTGCGCATCATACCTGGCGATCTGTGCGACGAGGCGGAAGAGATCATCAAGAAAATCCGATTGGACGATGCCGCGAAAGACCCAGATGCAGAGCGTAAGCGCATCGTGGACGCATTTTCTTCCATCGGTGTTACCGCTACCGATCTGGCCTCGTATCTTGGGCATGACCTAGCCAAATGCTCGCCGCCGCAAATCGTGACGCTGCGTGGAATCTTCGGCGCGATCAAGGACGGAGAGGCCACTTGGCAAAGTGTGATGCAGAACAAAGCAGAGCAAGGCGGGAATTCAGCATCCGCCGCAGCCGATACCGGCAAAAAAGAAATCCCCATCTGCACACCGGAGAACTTTGAGAAGAAAAAAGCCGGATGGCGGAAGGCGATCATCGAAAAGACAAGAACCGTCGCCGACCTGATCGCTACCATCGAAACCAAGGAAAAGCTCACTGACGATCAGAAACAGACGATTGATTCGTGGTCACACGAGAACGACTGAGGCTGACATGACCATTACCGTAAAACATGAATGTGGCTCATGCCGTGGAACAGGTCTGTATTCCGGCATGGGTGAGAGCAAAGAGGCCGCGATAGTTTGCCACAACTGCAAAGGCTTTGGGTTCAGGGTATCCGAGTTCGTCGAATTCACTGGCCGCAAACAATTGCCAAATGTTGTGCGCGTCTATCAGGCCAATCCCGGAATCAAGATCGGGGCCGGCAATGGGTTGGCGCTTGAGGATTTTGGCGGGATTCCTGTTGCAGACTGGGAGCAAGGAAAGCCATTCCCTGTTGGTACAGAAATGCGCTCATTCACATGCCCACGGTGGTGGTTCCAATGTGCCGGTTCAGTCAGTCTTGATTGGAATATCTGCAATTCGAATATTGGACAGTCTTTTTCTCAATGCCAACACTTCTCGGACAAGGGTTTGTGCTGGGATCGCTGGGACAAAGAGCAAGCATCTACAGGAGATAAAAATGCAAATTCATAACCTACAACAAGGATCGCCAGAGTGGCACCAGCACCGCGTAAAGTGTTTCAACGCGAGCGATGTTCCGGCCATGCTTGGAATCTCGCAATATAAAACACGCACTCAATTGCTTGAGGAATATGCAACTGGGGTTGTCCAGGAGTTCGACGAAGCAACGCTACGCAGATTTGCCGACGGGCATCGCTTCGAGGCGCTTGCCAGACCGATTGCCGAAGAAATTATTGGCGAAGACCTGTACCCGATCATTGCCACCGAGGACTATGGATTGTCTCGCCTGCTGTCTGCGTCATCCGACGGCATAACGATGGCGTATGACAAAAATTTCGAGCACAAGAGCCTCAACAATGATCTGCGCGATGTTTTCGATAACGATCTCCCACTGTCTGAACTTTACACCTCTCAGATGGAACAGCAGCACATGGTATTGGGTTGCGATGAAACGCTATTCATTGCTAGCAAATTTAACGATAACGATGAATTGGTTGAAAAGCGCGAACGCACCTACAAGTCAGATTCGGCAATGCGTGATCGCATCATCGCCGGATGGAAGCAATTCGAGATTGATCTTGCCAACTATGTGCCTCGTGTAATTGCCGAGAAGCCAAAGGCGGAAATAGTAATTGAGCTTCCAGCCCTATTCGTTCACGCCAAGGGTGAGATCACCACTCACAATATGAAAGAGTTTGGCGAAGCATTGAAGGCCAAGCTCGAAGAAGTACGCGCCATCGCGCTTGTTTCAGACCAAGACTTCTCCAACGCAAAGGCGGCGGCCAAGATGTTCCGCGACAAAGCCAAAGAGATCAAGGTATCGAAGGATTCGATGCTGTCGCAGACCGTAACCATCGGAGAGGCTGCACGCATGATGGATGCATGGAGCAAAGACCTCAACGAAACAGCGTTGCAATTGGAAAAAGATGTAGAGAAAGAAGACCTCGCCAAAAAACGCCTGATGGTAAGTGAGGCCGGAATTGCTTACTCCGCACATATTGAGGCGCTAGAAGCTGATACTCGCCCGATTCAATTGAATGTGCAGCGCCCTGACTTTGCCACAGCAATCAAAGGCAAACGCAACTACACCAGTATGCAAAGCGCAGTGGATGATGCCTTGGCGAATGGCAAGATCGTCGCAGATGCGGCGGCAAAAGACATTCGCGCCAAGCTAACTTGGTGCAAAGAAACGTCCGCCGGGTTTGGGTTCCTGTTCAACGATCTTGCACAAATCATTGGCAAGCCAATGGATGACTTTCAATTGGTAGTCACCTCGCGCATTGACGCTCATAAAGCCGCCGAAGCTGCAAGACAGGAAGCCGAGCGTGAAGCAATGCGCATCGAGGAAGAAGCCAAAGCTAAGGCCAAGATTGAGGCAGAAGCCGCTGCTGCACGCGCCAAATCGGAGGAAGAAGCCAAGGCGCAAGCAGATGCACAAGCAAAACAGGTTGCCGAGCAGCAACCAGCCGTTGATAGCGCCGCCAGCATTGCCGTAACTCAGCCAGTCAAAGATGGCGTGCGTCCAGCTACTGTTTGGCCGTTCCCGATGAAAGATGCAGTCACAACAGAGAAAAAAGCCGTCAGCAATTACGAACAGCCAAAAGATGTTCGCCCAGCTCGCGAACAGATCATTGCAGCCGTGGCAACCGCTTTCGATACAACAGACTCAGTTGCTCAGTTATGGCTCAGTGAAGAGTTCGCCGGAGTTGCAGCATAAATGTCATGGTTAATCAGCCAAGCCCTAATGCAGAACTACGAGAACTCGCGCTCTTCGCAGGCGCTGGCGGTGGAATCCTTGGCGGTCACATGCTTGGATGGCGAACTGTCTGCGCCGTCGAGTGGGAGTCCTACCCCGCAAGCGTTCTGTGCGCCAGACAAAATGACAGAATTCTCGCGCCTTTCCCGATTTGGGATGACGTATGCACCTTTGACGGAAGACCTTGGCGAGGAATTATTGATGTCGTATCGGGCGGGTTTCCCTGCCAGGACATATCAGCCGCTGGGGGGGGGGGAAGGCATTACAGGATCCCGCAGCGGCCTCTGGAAAGAAATGGCACGCATTGTTGGCGAAGTACGACCTCGATACGTGTTTGTGGAAAACAGCCCAATGCTCACTTCTCGCGGACTTGGAACAGTTCTTGGAGACTTGGCCGCGCTGGGGTTCGATGCGGAATGGGGCGTGCTATCAGCAGCCGATGTTGGCGCGCCGCACCTCAGAGAAAGAATCTGGGTTCTGGGCTACTCCAACAACGATGGACAAGTTGCCGCCGAAGTCAGCCGAATCATTGCACAGAGAAGCAACGATCAACAGACCGGGGCGCAGCAAGCCAGCGAATTTGCGCGATCAAGTGAGCAACATGCAGAACTGGCCAACTCCATCAGCTACAGATGGAACACGCGGCGGAGTGATGACAGAGAACATGACCGGGCAGTCTCTGACGCAGGTAGTGAATACGCTGGTGAGATTTCCAACGCCATGCGCGTCCGATCATAAAGACAGCGGTAAGACTGGGACGTTGCGTGATCGACTGGACTATGCGGCTGAGCGTGGAGCAACAAAGAGCAACACATACGCGACGCCGCAAGCGAGGGACTTTCGCAGCGGGCAAACGAGTCGCTGGGATGACCCCAATAGATCGCGCAATTTGAACGACCAAATTGGCGGGCAACTTAATCCTGATTGGGTTGAATGGTTGATGCACTGGCCGGTAGGCTGGACTTCGCTTGAACCAATGTCTATGGATGATTTTTTGATGCACGCAACGTGGGAAGTAGAGCCTGAAATTGGAAGGGTCGCAGTCGGCGTGCCGGCGCGAGTAGATAGGCTAAAAGCAATAGGAAATGGGCAAGTCCGTTTATGTGCGGCAACGGCTTTCAAGTTACTACACGAACGTATTGCCGCTTGAACATTAACCAACAAGGAACCTAAATCATGGCACTTGAATTAGAAAATAGCGTGGCGGCGGTCAAGCACATCAATGCACGCAAGGAAGGCGCGCAAGACGATAAGGAACTGGCTGTCGATATTAAGCTGGAAATCGACGAGGTTGCCGTGGCAGTCCTTCCACAATTCGACCCGGCGCTACGCAGCTTCCTGTTCGACAAGGATTCAGTTCGTTTCCCGGCAATGGGGGCGGTCAAGTGGAGCGGAGAACACGTCAATATGGAGATTGAGCTTTGCGGCTTCACGTTCATCGAAGCGCGACTTTCCAAGTTTGAGATTGAGCCGTACATAGACCCGCGCGGCTCAGACCTCGAAGAATTCACCGACTTCCAGCGTGTGCGCGTCACCTTGAGCGCGTCGTTCAAGCCGCACGGTTCTGAGATAGCTACGATTGCTGAAATGCTTGGCGAGGACACAAAAATCAGCATCCGCGCACGTCAAAAGGAGTTGGCGGTATGAGAGATCAATGCACAGAGCTGCGCTTTTTAGAAGATGTCGCCCGGCATCAAATGACGATCTTGCGCGATGACGGCGTGAATCGCCATGTCCGGTTTAAGCAGCCAGACTCTTCCAACATGTTTTTGATCTCATCACTTGGCCTGGCTGTCTCTGCTACACGGGCGATATGGGGACGTATGTATTCCGCAGATTGGAAGACATGTTTGAGTTCTTCCGCACTGATCGCGAACATCTGCATCTTAAAGATGGGAAAACGCTGGCAATCAATCTTGGCTACTGGGGAGAAAAGCTGGAAGCACTTGATAAGTGCGACGGGTACAAAGGATACAGCGAGGAAAAGTTCAAAAGCATTATCAACGAAATCGTTGATGAATACATCGAAGAGAACGAATGGCCGGTTCATGGCACGAAGGCTATTTCATTGCGCGAGGCAGTAAGTAATGAAGTTTTGCATGACTGCGAAACGCAGCAAGACGCCTATGAGTCAGCGCGCGACTTCAATCATGACGGGTTCGAGTTCAGAGACTTCTGGGAAAGAGATATTACCGAATACAGCTATCGCTTCGTCTGGTGTTGCTACGCGCTGGCATGGGGAATTCAGCAATACGACAGCCTGAAAGAAAAGAAAGCTGCCGAACAGGAATTTTATTTACAGGACTCCCGCGATTATGTCGGCAATGATGTCCTGTGGTGGGCGGAAGCTGGCGGATATACCACCGACCTGAATAAGGCCGAGATTTTCACAAAAGAATCTGCCTATCGCCAAAACAAAATGCGTGAGACAGACATACCGTGGCCCAAGAGCTATATCGACGGCAAATCTCGCCCGGCAGTTGACATGCAGTACATCCAGCCGACCGCTGAAATGCTGAAATCGCGCGAGGTGACAGCATGAGAAAAGCAAGCACGTTTCTCGCAATGGCGGCGGCACTAGGCATGTCTGGAATGCCGATGCCACGTTACGCCAGAGGATCTACATCGAACCGTCACAAACCACATCAAAGTACCAAAGAATGTGCGCGGCGCGTTCGCCAGATGTGTGGAGTGAAGCTGGAATGCAAGCCACGCCGAGTTTGGGTGCTTAACAACAGCACACAGCGCGCCGATCACGTCTCATTGTGGCGCTGGGAAATTAAGTGGCCTACGCGCAAACCTTTAATCAGACTCGGTAAGTTGAGCAGATTTCCGGTGGTGTTGAAATGAAGATTACCCCGATTGAGTGGTTGCTCGGCGATGACACCGGCACAAGTAGCGAGACGATCTGCGCAGTGATGACTGGCAGCGCATTAGACCACGCTGACGTTCCGTATGACGCTGATGACTTTGGCCGGTGCTACAGATTGCTGCGCAGCTTTCCTGAATGGCGCGCGCGAATGTCTGAGGTATCAGCCAAGTTTCCGAAATGGGGGCCGATTGTAGCGGCATGGGACGAGCTCACTGCGATGTACGAGCAATTATGCGATGTAGAGCATGGCCGAATTTCACGCGCAAGCCACGCGGCCAATAAAGACAAGTCGTCGGCAATGTTCAAGCGCATTTCTGAATTAGTTGATGCAGGGCGCATTGCTGATGGGTGGGAAATGACTGGGCCGGGATGTTGGAGCAAGAAAGATTCTCAAATTATTAGCGTCGGCGGCGTTTCGATTCGCTCCGGGAAAGACTAACCATGCGGAATATATCGTTTGCCATGACAACAGCGCAGATCGTGGACGAATCAAAAACTGTCACGCGCCGCCTTGGCTGGATGAACTTGAAGCTCGGCGACTTGCTACGCCCAGTACGCAAATGCATGGGGCTCAAGCCAGGTGAAAAGATTGAGCCGCTACGCGGGCCAATTCGTGTGATCGGCATCCGGCGCGAACCGCTACGCAATATGACTGACGATACAGATTACGGGTTCGCTGAATGCGCGCTAGAAGGGTTTGCAGATCATCCGTCCTATCGTTGGCCGTCAGAGTTCGTTTCGATGTTCTGCGCAAGCCATAAGGGTTGCACGCCCGAAACGATCATTACTCGCATTGAGTTTGAGTACATAAATGGAGACGCAAATGGCTGACCAGCGCAACGGCGGTATCGCTTGGTGTACGGAGACTTGGAATCCGTTGCGCGGATGTTCCCGCGTTTCTGATGGCTGCCGAAATTGCTATGCAGAAGCGATGGCCGGAAGATTCTCGGGGGTTGGTCAGCCATACGAAGGTCTGACCACCAAAGACTCACACGGCACTGCCAAATGGAATGGCACGATCAAGCTGGTGCATGACAAGTTGACCGACCCACTTCGTTGGAAGCGCCCGCGCATGGTGTTCGTAAATAGCATGTCAGACCTATTCCATGAATCTGTGCCTGATGATTTTATCGATCAGGTATTTGCGGTGATGGCACTGGCAAAACAACACACGTTTCAGGTGTTGACGAAACGCCCGGAGCGGATGCTGAACTATCTACGTTCGAGCGCCGTCCGTGACCAGTGGGTGCGTGCTGGTGACACTTTTGCCGACACGATGGAGCCACTGCATTACGCCAACCTTTCGCACATCGGTAAGCAGGGAAACTTAGTGAGTGTGTTCTCGCAATGGCCCCTACCAAATGTCTGGCTTGGCGTAACTGTTGAAAATCAGGAAGCCGCAGACGAGCGCATTCCGTTGTTGCTGCAAACGCCTGCGGCGGTGCGCTGGTTGAGCATGGAGCCACTTCTTGGGGCGGTTGATCTTGCACATGCTTGCGATATTGGCGAGGAAATCGTGTGCGACGGAAGCTGGAGCGACATGAAAGAACCGCAGCGATGCCTTGAGGCGCTAAGGCACGGTAGTCTCAAACTGTTGGACTGGGTTGTTGTCGGCGGAGAGTCCGGCAGCAACGCACGTCCAATGCACCCCGAATGGGCAAGAAGTCTGCGCGATCAGTGCGCGGAGGCTGGCGTGCCGTTTCTCTTCAAGCAATGGGGTGAGTGGCATACCAACGCCTTCATCGCATCCACAGGAGAACCAGTATTCCGTCAATTCGACTCTTTTCAGCAGTGGGTAAATAAGGCGCAAACATGGGTGCAAGGCGGAATTTGCCTAGACTGTGATGGACGCGAACTCAAGAACGGCGGCGACATGATGCGGGCACGAGACGATGGGAAATTCCCCGTTACGATCATGCACCGTGTTGGCAAGAAAGCCGCTGGCCGACTACTTGATGGCGCTCTTCACGATGGCTATCCGCATGGGGTGGAAGCATGACCATCACCGCCTATCCCCTCACTTGGCCGAAACAGTTCCCTCGCGCCAAGACGCACGACAAGGGCCGGTTCAGCACCACCTTGGCCGGCGCGCTCAAGAATGTGCAGGAAAGCCTGCGTCTGTTCGCCGTTGACAGCGGCAAGAAGCTGGACGGCCTGACGATCAGTAGCAACGTGACGCTTGGCGTGAACAAGCCGCTGGATGCAGGCGTGTCCGTTTGGTTCACTTGGGATGGGCTGCAAGTTTGCATCGCCGTTGATCGCTACAGCAGCGTGGAAGGAAATCTGCAAGCCATCCACCACATCATCGAGGCGCGCCGCGTGGAATTACGTCACGGCACATTGGCGCTGGTGCGTGCCACATTCCAAGGCTTTCTCGCCCTTCCCGCATCAATCGCCCGCGACTGGTGGGTAGTGCTTGGTGTAAGCAAGGATGCATCGCCCGAGCAGATCAAGGCGGCATACCGCAAAAAGTCTGCCGATCATCATCCAGACAAAGGCGGAAGTGAAGCGGCCATGACAGAGGTAAATCTAGCTTATCAAGAGGCCATGCGGTGAGGCTCGTATTCGAACAACAAGGCACATTCGCCGCGATGTATGCGGCTGAGGACTGGTGCAGAACGAATGGAGTCTCTGTCGGATGTGGAGAAAAGGGAAAGCCTCGCGGCCTTCTTCGCGGTGACTTCGCAATCTCGAAATGGCGAAACATGAACGCATCAGAAATAGCAGCACTTGATGGTCGCATGACCGGTGACATGAGAGACGGCCCAGTAATTATTGAAATGACAAAGGAGATATAGATGAAATACCTGCAAATAACCCTATCCAACGGCCAGAAATGGGGCGTGCCTGTTGAAATGATCGCATGGAATCGCGCCAAACATTACGCCGGCGAGTTCGACGGAGATATTAAGCGCAGCTTGGAAGAGGACACTTTACCCCTGTTCGAGAATAGCCCATACGACGTGCAGGACTGGGCAGTAGGAAACATGAATTGGAGCGACTTCGACGGGCATCAGATCAAGATCGCAGATGCTCCGACACCAAATTTCCAAGCTGAATGGATGAGTGGACAGTTTGAAGTAATTGAGCGCGTCGAGATTGCGATGACCCCATGCACCAACTCAAGCCAAGTGATCGCGCATGGCTATGACGCCGCCACCAGCACCCTCGCCGTTCAATACAAAAACGGCGGGACGTATCACTACAAGGCAGTCCCGGCGAAATTGTACGAAGAACTACTTGCCGCCGAATCTGCTGGAAAGTTTATTCATGCTGAAGTGAAAAGCGTCTATGAATTCGTGAAGATGCCAGAGGTAGCAGCATGAGCGAACAAATCATAGCTTACGACTCGCCAGAGGCCGCAAGTATTCAGACAGTAACCGGCTGGGTTTCAAGAGCGGGAAGATTCTTTGGTAACGATGAGCACATGGCGCGCTACGACGGTTGCACGCATCGCCCATGCGGTAAATGTGGTGCGCTTATTTCAGTTCGCAGCTACTGCCGAGACTGTTCCGAAAAAGCGAGGGTAGAGAAATATGCGGTCATGCCGCGCGCTGATTGGAATGGTACCGACATGCTTTATTCGGAATCGCACGATGTCTGGATTCAAGATTCTGATCGCTTGGCTGAATATTGCGATGAACACGAATGCACTCCGAAAGAACTGTGTCTGGTTATCGCCGTTCCTTGCTACGCCAGCGAGATTGATGCCAACGATCATTACACCGATGACTTGCCGGAAGACGGCGATTTGCCACCTGAGATTGAAGAGGCGTTCGCTAAATTGAATGAGGCGATACGCGCAAGCAAATCAATCCTCTCATGGCAACCGGGTAAATTTGCTGCGACAGACGAATCGACCTCAATAGCCATTGAAGGAGCGGTAGCGTGAACGTCAAAGAGGTGGTTGCCGCACATCTAAAGCGATATGGCTATGACGGCCTGTTCTGCCCTGGTGAGTGCGCATGTCAAATCGATGATCTTGCGCCATGCGATTCGAGCAGCTTCATAACCTGCGAACCGGGATACAAAGTTCCATGCAAGAACAGCGCGCAATGCGAATGCGGACACGATGAGCCGCGCGCCGGTGAGTGCTGGAGAATTCAACGAGAAAAACAAACGGAAGGAGTAGCAAATGTCAGTTAATAAAGTGATCTTGGTGGGCCGCTTGGGAAAAGACCCAGAAACCCGCTACATGACCAGCGGTGAAGCGGTGACCAACGCCACGCTTGCAACTTCCGAAACATGGAAGGACAAGGCTGGGGAAAAACAGGAAAAGACCGAGTGGCATAGCTTGGTGTTCTACCGCCGCCTAGCTGAGGTTGCAGGAGAATACCTAAAGAAGG
>Ga0210056_1002985_pt1 | contig 13922 bp, 8 predicted proteins | sample CryGeyCG2014_080_2_FD_183965 | JGI IMG/M metagenome (GOLD analysis project Ga0210056, IMG submission 183965) | Groundwater microbial communities from aquifer - Crystal Geyser CG07_land_8/20/14_0.80 (SPAdes) (version 2) | ecosystem: Environmental > Aquatic > Deep subsurface > Groundwater | place... | reverse complement strand
AAAATGGGGGCGGACGACTGGTGCCTCTCCGTCTTTTCCGACAACGCGGGGATCATCCGCTTCAACGACGACTGGAACCTCGTCTTCAAGGTGGAAACCCACAACTCTCCCTCAGCGCTCGACCCCTACGGCGGGGCGCTGACCGGCATCGTCGGCGTGAACCGCGATCCGTTCGGCTGCGGCCGGGGGGCGAAACTCATCTTCAATACGGACGTCTTCTGTTTCGCGCCGCCCGACTACGCAAAGCCGCTGCCGAAGCGGATCCTCCACCCGCGGCGGATCTACGAGGGGGTCCGGGAGGGGGTGGAGCACGGCGGCAACAAAAGCGGCATCCCAACCGTGAACGGCTGTCTCGTCTTCGACGAGCGCTATCTCGGGAAACCCCTTGTTTACTGCGGGACGGGAGGGATCATGCCCGCCCGGATCAAAGGCGCCCCAACCCATACGAAAGAGATCCTTCCGGGCGACCTGATCGTCATGACCGGCGGGCGGATCGGGAAGGACGGGATCCACGGGGCGACCTTCTCCTCCGAAGAGCTCCACGAAGGCTCCCCCGTCACGGCGGTCCAGATCGGCGACCCGATCACCCAGAAAAAGATGACCGATTTCCTGCTCATCGCCCGGGACCGGGGCCTCTACCGGGCGATCACGGACAACGGGGCGGGCGGCCTCTCCTCCTCCGTGGGCGAGACGGCGACGCTCTCCGGCGGGTGCGAACTCGACCTCAAGAAGGCGCCGCTGAAGTACCCGGGGCTGAACCCCTGGGAGATCCTCATCTCCGAGTCCCAGGAGAGAATGACCCTCGCCGTGGCGCCGGAAACCATTGATGCGTTCCGCGCCCTTGCCCGGAAGATGGACGTGGAGGCGACGGTGCTCGGCCGCTATACGGATTCGGGCTGGTTCCACATCCGCTACGGAGAGGAGTCGGTCGTCTATCTGCAGATGGCGTTCCTCCATGACGGCCTCCCGCAGATGAACCTCCGGGCCGCCTGGACGCCCCCGCACCACGCGGAGCCGGACTTTCCCGAACCTGCGGATCTGGGAGGCGCCCTGAAGGAGCTGCTCTCCCGGCTCAACATCTGCAGCAAGGAGTCGGTCGTCCGCCAGTACGACCACGAGGTGCAGGGAGGAAGCATCGTCAAGCCCATGACCGGCGTCGTCAATGACGGCCCGAGCGACGCCGCCGTGATCCGTCCGCTCCTCGACTCCTTCGAGGGCATCGTCGTCGCAAACGGGATCTGCCCCCGCTACAGCGACATTGACGCTTACCACATGGCCGCGGCAGCCATCGACGAGGCGGTCCGGAACGCCATCGCCGTCGGGGCCTCCCTCGACCGCATGGCGGGTCTCGACAACTTCTGCTGGTGCGATCCGGTCCGTTCGGAGAAGACCCCCGACGGGGAGTACAAGCTCGCCCAACTCGTCCGGGCCAACGAGGCCCTCTATGCGATCACGACCGCCTACGGCGTCCCCTGCATCTCGGGGAAGGACAGCATGAAGAACGACTACCAGATCGGGGAGATCCGGATCTCGATCCCCCCCACGCTGCTCTTCTCCACGCTGGCGAAGATGGAGGACGTCCGGAAGGCCGTCACGATGGACGTGAAAAAGCCGGGGGACCTCCTCTACGTGCTGGGGAAGACCTATCGGGAACTCGGCGGCTCGGAGTGGTACGCCCTTCACGGCGCGATTGGAAACGGCGTTCCGCAGGTGCACGCGGAAACGGCGAAGAGACTTTATAAGGCGCTCGGCCGGGCGATCCAGGCGGGCCTCGTCGCCTCCTGCCACGACTGCTCCGACGGGGGGCTGGGGGTGGCGCTTGCGGAAACGGCCTTCGCCGGGGGTCTTGGTCTCACGGTGGATCTGAGAAGCGTCCCGGCGGACGGGATCGGAAGAGACGACGAACTCCTCTTCTCGGAGTCCCAGAGCCGCTTCGTCGTGACCGTTCGTCCGGACGCGCGGGAGGCCTTCGAAGCCACCCTCACGGGCGCCGTCTTCGCTCGGATCGGGCAGGTCATCGCGGAAGAGGTTCTCCGGATCGACGGTCAGGGCGGGAAACGGATCATCGATGAGGAGCTCGCCGCGCTGAAGGCGGCCTGGCAAAAAACCCTCGCGTTCTGACGACGGGATTAAGGTAAGAAGAGATGCCGAAGAGAATCAGTGCAATCGTGATTACCGGAAACGGGACGAACTGCGAGATGGAGATGGCCCACGCGTGCCGCCTCGCCGGCTTCGACAAGGTCGATATCGTCCATATCAGCGAGCTCTTCTGTGGAACCCGGCGGCTCGACGACTATGACTTCCTGAACCTGCCCGGCGGATTCTTAGACGGCGACGACCTTGGCTCGGCCAAGGCCGGCGCGAACCGGATCCTCCATGCGGCCGTCGCCGGAGGCCAGGAGCGGTTGTACGATCAGTTCGCCCGGTTCATCGCGGCGGGAAAGCTGATCCTTGGCGTCTGCAACGGCTTCCAGCTCCTTGTCAAACTGGGGATGCTCCCCGGCCTGGACGGCGTGTATGACCGGCAGACCGTTACGCTGATCTTCAACGACTCGGGGCGGTTCGAGGACCGATGGGTTTATCTCCGTGTCGATTCCGACTCCCCCTGCATCTTCACACGGGGGCTTCGGGGCCTCTACCTGCCGGTCCGCCACGGCGAAGGGAAGTTCGTCCCGCAGGACACGGCCACACTCGAACGCCTGCACCGGCAGAGGCTGATCGCGCTGCAGTACAGCGACGCCCACTACCGGGCAGCGACGACGGACTATCCCGCGAACCCCAACGGCGCCGTGGACGGGATCGCCGGGATTTGCAACGAGACGGGCCGGATCTTCGGCCTCATGCCCCACCCCGAGGCCTACCTCCACCGGACGAACCACCCCCGCTGGACGCGGGAGGAGCTCCCCGAAGAGGGGATGGGGCTTTCGCTCTTCCGGAACGCCGCATCTTTTCTCCGCAGTGAAGCCTATTAGATATTAGACCTTTCAATCGGCGCTTGGTCGATCCGTACCCTTCCGGATAATCCCAGGTCATCCAGAATCTGTTTGAGATCTGCTTCAAAGCTCCTGGAAACGCCGTTTTCCACCGTGACGGAGAACGCAATCCCGATCTTGAGGTCGGCGCCGCTCCGCAGCTTCGGCAGGACCTTCGTCCCCAGGCGGTTCCAGATCTCCGGGGGCACTTCGCCGGTTATGTGGAATGTTCTGGCGGCAGCGTCCGGCGGGGGCGTCGGTTCGGGTTCCGGACCCTGCCCGGGAATCGGCGCCGATTCCGGTTCAGGTGCGGGTCCGAGCTCCGGACTGACAGGGGATGCCGGCTCCGATGCGGCCTTGAGGCGTCTCGCTTTTGCCTTTAGGAGCAGGAATACGCCGGGCTCAAAACCAACTTCATCGGGGGTTATGGGCTCGTTGAACCAGACGCGGTCGTACCCGCCGCTGCCCGATTCCCCTGTCTGCCTCGTTGCGCCTGCCTGTGACGTGCCAGGCGCAGCAGACGCAGGCAGATGGCCGGAAGCCAGACCGAATTCGCCCTTGGACACGAACTCGACGATCTTGACCCGCAGCACCGCGTCCGGATCGAGCAGGCGGGTCAATGAACCGTTCAGGAAGCTCTGCCGGAGGCTGGCCAGCGGCCAGGCGCCGGTATCCTTCAGCGCCGGCGGCCAGTTGCGTTCGAGGTAACCCGCGCCCACCGATTCGTTCAGCAGCGCTTGAGATTTCAACGCTGTGATCACGCGGCCACAGAGGGTCTCGCTGCCGCTCGAATGTCCCGCCCCGAGGTCGATGGTCTTCAGCCCGTCCGGCTCCTGGTGATCGGCCAGGACCGCAAAGCGGTAGCCGCCCCACACCTCGTCCTTGGCGGCCTCCTCGGCGTCAGCCACTTTCGTGATGATTTCCGCCCGATCCGCACGGTCGAAATCGCCGCCGAGGGTTCCCTCGGCGATCTCCTTGTTGACCCTCTTCCAGGCCAGCCACAGCTCGACCTTGTCGCGCAGGTCGCGTCCCGGTTTCTTCAGACACCAGACCAGTGATCCCGGATAGAGCCGGGGCGACTTGCCGCGCTGCCTCATCCACTCCGCAATCTGCCCGCGGAGCGAACCGCTCCCCTTGTCCGCCGCGGCGTCGCAGGCAGGCGTCCACTCCGATTCTGGATCAAGGACGACCAGCGTCAGTCTCGGCGTATCCTGCACGGCCGCCCCGTCCGCAGGAAAGGGAACGATGGGTATGGTCCTTCCCCGGTCGAACTCCTTCAGGACAAGCGTCCGCAGGGCAGGCCGGATCTCCGAATCCTCGTCGAGGGAGGCCCGCCGGTCGCTCACCACCTTCTTCATGGTGGCCTGGTGACCGATCTTAAAGCCATCCGAGCCGACCCGCCGGATGAAATAGGATTTGTCCTCGAGGGCGAAGACCGCGTTGTCCACGGAGGTCGTATCCACCTCCGGCTCGCCAAGGGCGAAGCGAAGTTCCGGCAGATGGGCCACCTTGTCCACCTGGCCGCCGGAGGACTCGAAGAGGATCGTCGTCCCGACGCGGCGGTGGATGTTCCGCAGGCCGCCCTTGGTGTCCGCATCGAGGGCGCGGGCGTGGGAATTGCCGCCGGAGATGTCCGCCTCGATCGCGGCCACAAGCCGGGATTCGCCGAGCTGCCCCAGGACCACGCTCCGGAACTCCGGCACGTCAAGGGGTGCGGAGCCGAGGGTGATGAGGGGCTCCCGGCGCGCCTCCGTGAAGCCCGTCCGATAGGCCCAGGAGATCCACTGCGCCAGCATAGCGAGGGTGCCGCGCGTCTGCTGGTACTGCGAGAGCGCCTGCCACTTGCGCTGGAACACGGATAGCGTAGCCGGATGAAACGGGTAGCAGGTCTCAAAACGGCCGAGGAGGAACTCCCTGGCCTTCACCTCCGTCGCCGCGCTGTCCACAGCCGTCCACTCCGGCGGGAGCTGCGCCCGCCGCTCAAAGCACCAGTCCGCATAGATCTTCGCCACGTTCCTGCGCACGCGCTCGCCGCCGATGTCCTCGAACAGCCGCCGGCGCACGACCTCGCTGATCTCGGTTTCGTCGTTGGCGATGAGATCCTTCGCCACGCGCCGGACCACCTTGGTGATCCTGTCCTGCCACTGCATGTCCCAGTCGGTCATCTCGACCTGGCTTCTCGGCAGGCTGATCACCGCCGCACCCAGGGTTGTTCCCGTCGTGGCCACCGTCAGATTCTGGAGGAAGGCATGGAATGGATCAGCCATATACCGGTGGCGGTTAAGGTAGTTAAGCACCTCGTCGAACAGGAGAAGCACTGGCTTGCCAGCCGCCTGGAAAACGCGGATGAGGGTTTCCGTCCCCGGCGGCGTAGTCACGGCCGCTGCGCCAAGCTCTTGGACGCCCCGGTCGCCCGCCAGTTGCCGGGCGATGTCGATCCACGGCGTCTCGCGGCCTTCCCGGGGGTCCCAGGCGTTGCCGACGAACGCCGCAACCTTCGCTTCGGGAACAGAACGGAGACCCGCTTCCCGGATCAGGTCCGCGACGCCGGCATATTCAACAGACTTGGCTCCGTCCTTGACGAGATGGTAGAGCGCCGCGAGGGTGTGGGTCTTCCCGCCGCCGAACTGGGTGATGAGCGTCATTACCGGCGCAGTGTTGGCCGTCTCTCCGGCAAGCCGCCGGAGCACCATCCCCGCATGCTCCCGGAGGGCTCGGGTGAAGCACGTCCGTCTGAAGAATTGTATCGGGTCCCGGTAATCCTCCGGCGCCGTCCCGGCGATGACCTGCTCCAGATGGATGGCAAACTCATCCGGATTGAACGAGCGGCCTTCCCGGACTTCCTTCCGCGGCGTAGCTATCTTGTACCAGGGTTCCATCGGCATACTCCTCGTCAGGTTTCATTCGTTCCCATGCCAAGAATCGCCGCGACGATTTCTTCATCCGTAAGAGCGGAAGTGCTTCTTTCCCGCAACTTTTCGCGTGGGCGGCTGTGTTCCGGCAGATCCTTGATGGTCTTCATTATGACCCCTATGGTTTAGGACCTTCAGTACGATCCGACGCGATCCGTCCAGTAGCGTGGCAAGCGGTGTAAGTGGGTAACTGCTATGACGACGATCGAATCGTCTTCCATCCCGTAGATCAATCCGTAAGGGAATCTGGCCAACAGGCATCGTCGCAGACCCGGTTCAATTTCCGGGCAGGACATAGGGAAAGCAACCGTCCGTCGAACCGCGCGGTCCACTTCATCGAGAAAGTCATATCCCAGGCCGGCAACCTGTTCGTTATACCAAGCGACGGCATCATCGAGTTCCTGCTGAGCTAATGTGAGAAAACGCACCTTCATACGCGGCGGTATTTGTCCATGACATCCAGATACGATACGGACGAGATCCGGCCTTCTTTATAAGCGGTCCAGCGTTTGCGGGATTCTTCAGCCCAGATGCGATCCAGTTCCGGGTCTGGCCTGTCAAGGTCGGCGAGAATCGTATCCACCAGGTGCAGTTTTTCCATATCTGTCAGCGATTGAATCTCCGATGCCAGCTTCTCCGTCGTCGTTGCCATGACAGCACCTCCTTTGTTATCGATCCTTGTGCTCATCATTGTCACACCAAAATTAATAATTCTCAAACATTTTCGCCCCAGATCTCCACCAGCGTATGGATCTTCCCGCCGCCGAACTGGTTCCCTTTTTTACCTCGGCGCCGCCAGGAGCATCGCGTCCAGGAGCCGCTTCTCCTCGCTTTCTTTAGGATAAAGGGCCGACAGGGCATTGGCAAGACGAAGGAAGTCCGGGCTGCGATCCTGTTCCGCCTTGATGAGCGCCCGGAGGGCATTCGCCTGGCCGCCTGCCTGGAGCAGCATCGCCGCATGCACCCGGTCGAGGGTGGTCGCCTTGCGCATAGATTCCGCATCCACCGCGGAGGGGTCGATGCTCACCTTCCGGCGGCCGCGGCCTCGAATCCTTGGGGCTTGATCCCGTTCCATTTCGGGGAAGAGAGCCAACTGCAGTTGCTTACCCGGATCGTCCTCAATCCAGTCGGCGGCGGAACCGACTCCGTCGTCGCCGAAGAGCTGCCTGGCGCGTTCGGAAACCGGCAGGAGCCGCACCACGCCCTTCTCGGTCGTGACGATCCGGTTCTCCCAAAGGGGCAGGTTGATCCCCAGCGGCTGGGCAAAGCGGCGCACCACATCGAAGACCAGGCTGAAGCCCTTGGCCTTGCCGCGTGAGGCGGCACCCTCATCCTCTTCGCCGGCGTCGCCTTCGGCATCTTCCCCCGGATCCGCGGCGGCGCCGTTCTGGCCGTTCGTACTCTGGAGCGTCCAGAGGAAAAGGGCGGTCAGTCGGGCGTCTTCCTCCAGCGCCCCCGCCGCGCCGTTCCTCGCCCGCGCTTCCGACGTGCCGAGGACGTGTTCGAGGGCCGTCCGACCGACGACCTCCCAGACATAGGATAGGTACCCTCGTTTGTGGGGTTCTTTGGCTGTTGCGTCGCCACCCAGCGGGATCTCAATCTCGTTAGGATCGACCACCTTTGAATAACGGCTGTATATCTCCAGGGCCGGTCCGATGCAGGCAAAAACGAGATCCGCACCTCGGACTTTCTCGGCCTGAAGCCGTTCCATCCAGTCGCCCACACGCATTGGCAGCTCGCGCAAAACATCCGCCCAGTCGCCGACCGGCGCATCCTCCGGCCGGGGTCGGCAGACGAGATGGACGCTGGTAGCAAGAGCGGCGGAGTCGCGAGCGCGGAGACGCGAAGCCATTTCCGTAGCAATTGGCCAAGAGGCTGTAATGGTCCAACCGCCTCTGATTAGACCAGTGAGCAAGGCTTCCCATCCCTCTGTGGTCTTATGGGCGAACACCACCGATCCGATACCATCTTCCCTGAGAACTCTCCGGCCTTCGGCAAACGCCTTAGCCATCGTCTCTTCAAAAAAGGCGCTGTTCTTGGGCCGTCCATCGACATTCTTGGTCTCGTCCTGTACTGCTTCCTGGTCCTTGGGTGAAAGCGGGTTCGACAGATCAAAAGGATCACGCAAAAGAGGATGGTTGGGAAGCGTTCGTTTTAGCCAGACAAGAAAGAAGTCCGAAAGGTCAGAGTAGGGTATCGCGTCATAGTAGGGTGGATCGGTAAACCACAGACCAGCGCTCTCCGTAGCCAAAGGCGAGTCAGTCGCATCACAGAGTTGGACTTGTCCAACAGTTGATCCATGAGGCCACATTTCTGCAACATCATCAATCAAATCGTAGCCGCTATGCCAATCGCCGGGGGCCTTGGCAATAGGTACCACTTCAGCGAAATCCCAAACGATGGGAAGAGCCTGCCGACCGAACGTATGCTGCATCTTCTCGGCAACAGCATTCCACCGCGTACAAGACATGTCACTCATAGCTACGCGGCTAAATGCACATGCCAACACCCGCTTTGTAAATGATGGTTCGTCATTTACCCCGGTAATAAGGGTACAGAGTGCCCCCAGAGTGAATTTCTGCCGCGCCGTAAAGAGGTCACCCCACTGGAGCATGCCGTATCGCTGGACACGGAAACCGAGCGTCCCAATAGGAGGTAATGGTTCATCCGGTACCGGGCAGCGGCCCTTCCTGCCGCCCCGCTCCCATTCATCGAGAATCGCTTTCAGCCGCTTCTGTGCCTTCCAAACGGCTCGGTAGTCGCTCTCGTTGGGCAGACGGTAATGACGGCCAGTCTCACCGGGCCGTATCGTCACGACGGCCAGCAATCTTGCTCCGCCGATGCGATTGCCTTTTTCATCGAACACAGCATCCGCCCCGCCGCGCTGCTCAGAAAGCTGCGCCCGCACCCGCTCCGGCGAAAGGACGGCGCCGCAACACAGGCACGTCGCCAGGGCGCGGGAAACGGTGCCGCCGGGAACCTCCTTTTCACTTTCCGGTTCAAAGACCGCGAATTCCACACGGGGAAAGCCTTCCTCCCCCCGGAGGACATTGTGTCGAAGCGCCCGACGACGGTTGGTTTTCTTGCACAGCCAGAAAGAATGCATCAACGGAATCTCCGCGCCGCAGTTGGGCGACTCGCACTTCACCGTCCGCGACCACAGATAGGCTATCGGCGTTGCACCGTCCGGATCCTTGGGATAGAACTCCGCCAATTCCTTCTCGGCTTCTTTTTTTATCTCTGCGCCGACGCGACGGAGTTCGTCGGCCAGTTCCGGCCCGTGGCGGGGAATATCTTCCAGCATTACCTTCAAGATCAGGCAGGCGACAGGATTGAGGTCGCTAGCGAAGGCCTCGCAGCCGAGCCGCAACGCCTCCAGCGGGATCGAGCCTCCACCCGCGAACGGATCAACGACCAGCGGGGTTTCCTCGGGATGGGCGGCTTTGACCAGCCCGCGGCCAACATCAAGGTAAATCGGATCTGCAGAGTTATCCCAGTCGGAGAAATCCCCAATGAACTTCAGGAGAATTTTCCGCAGGCCCTCATCACTCTGGATGTCCCGTTCCCATCCCCGGGGACGGCCATTCATATCCAACAAGATCCGCCGAGCTTCTTTCTTGAAATCTCCAGGACAGTGAGGATCGCACGGATCGGGCAGGAGCAGCCCCAAGAGCATCGCCCGGCAGGCCGCCAAGGGCCGCCGCGCCCACCAGAGATGCAGCGTGGAGGGATGCCCGTGGCGGATGGATTTTTCCCGCGCCGCGTGCTTTGATACCACGGCAATGGGAAAATCCACTTCAGCCAGGCGCTTGCATTCTTTGGGGATCATTGCCCTTCCCCTCGTCGAGGCTTCAAGGCAACGATTTTCTCGACCATGCCCTGTAGCGTCCCACTCGTCTTGCCCTCGGCGAAGGCACCTTTCACGATCCGCTGGAGCACCGCAGGATTCTTTAATGCGTCCTTCTTCTTCGCGATATCGAGCTGCTCTTGGGCTTCTACGAGCAAGCGGTCAAACAGGTCTTTGCCGATTTCCTCAGCAAGCGTGGTCTCGAGTTCGGTCTTGAAACATGCGTGCCGATCCTTTACACCACAGGGCCAGTCCTCTTCCGATTGACCTACAAGCCGCAAAAGTTTGCGATTGTGCTCCGCTTTAGCATCCGCCGCGCCATGGTCTCCATCCCAGATGACATAGACCGGAATGCCAAGACGACGGAAGATGACCAGAGGCCGGTCCAGGTTGTTCTTGCCCATGCAGGGGATAACAGAGATACCGGCACTGTCGAAGTTGTGCCCCATCGATGCCGCCGCACCGAGAATAGCAGCGCGGTCATCCTCGCCCTCGACCAGCACCGCGACATCGGCAAAGAACCCTTCGTTGACCCACGGGGTCATAACAGCCTGAAGCCGGGGGCGAAGCGTTTCGGCGGTGTACCTGCTGCCTTGACTGCCACCGGCGACCCAAATTTCATCAGCCACGGCGTCCAGTTCTGCCTTGACGGCCTTTGTCACCCTCGGTTTCCCGTCGGCGTTGTCGGCTTTCCGCAAGAGACGGATGTGTTCGAAGCGGTCGAGGCCAACAAATAACGGAGAGTGCGTAGAATAGATCACCTGCGTCCTCTTCGCCACGCCGGGAATCGTACCCTGGGCGAGTTTCAGAAGGACGGCCGCCATGTGCCGCTGGCGGCTCGGATGCTGATACAGTTCCGGCTCTTCAATGGCGAGAACCAGTCCGGGGAGCTGCGGTTCTCTTTGTTCAGGGATCTCCGTCTCCGATGCAAAGCTCCCTTCGGTTGCAGCCTCAACACTCCTGGCCGCGACTAGATGCTGGAGCATGGTCAGGATGAATGCGCGTTGAAGACCGTGGCCTGTTCGTTGGACCGAGGATTTATATCCGTCTTCCTGTAGTTTGACCTCGGCCTTCGGGAGAGGAAAGTCAATGTCAACGAGTTTGGTCCATTCCATCGAGACATTCGCCTCTGGGGCGAAGTACCGCAGGGTGTCGGACAACTGCGTCTGAAGCCCGGAAAGTTCTGTTAACTTCAAGGGGTCCATGATTTCGCGGTATTTTTCCTGGGTGTCGTCCTTCAGTGCGACAAAGTCCTTCCGGCTGGCGAGCGTCCGGCGTACCACAAGGTCCATGATTGCTGTGACGCATGACCCCTTGCCCTCGGTAGCATCGTCCGATGCATCCCGGACGGCAGGAATATGGATAAACCGCGTGTGACGACCGAGGTAACCATTGCCGACTTCCGTAAAACCGAAGAACTGACCATCGTCGCGTTGCTTGGTACAACTGCCTGGGCTTGCCATCTCCCATTGCTTCATGGCTTCAAATGCGTCTTCGGCATTCTTGACAACGGGAAGCACGGCATACGTGCCTTGTTCCCGCAACTCCTTGTATTTGACAAGAATGTCGCGCTTGCCGCCAGCATCACGGACAGGGGCAAAATCCGCGTTTTGAAGCCGCATCCCGTGATAGGTGCCAGACTTCTTACCCGACAAGGCAAAGATTCTGACCACGGTGAGGTCGTTACCATCGAGATACGGCGCAAATAGGGACTTGTCATCGGTACTGAGGTCGGTGAACGTCACGGCGATTTCGATCTCCTTGTCCGTGTCCTCGGCATAGAAATCCTCCGCCGAGACAGCCGCCTTCGTGTCGTAGAACATCTCCATTGCCCGCAGGAAGGACGACTTTCCCGTGCCATTGCGCCCGACGAGGACCGTAAGATTGTCGCAGTCGATCCGCTCGTCGAGAATCGAGCGGAAGTTTTTAACGTGAAGGGTCTTGATTATCATGTCCTTTACCTCATCTGTCTGTCGGGATACCGACCTTTGATGTGGTCGTGGAAATAGGACCCTTTTGAGGCGGCTCGCATGAAGCCCTGATAGATGGTCTCAAGCACCCCGGCGTACTGGTAGATCCCGCCGCTGTGAAACTCCACCTCAAGGGTTCTCGTGTCCAAGTCGTAGCCCACGGAGCGTATATTGCTGGAGCTGACCGACGATCTATTCATGCTTGCGCCTCTCTCATCTCCGTTGTCTCCGGCACGGCAAGCGCGCGGGGCATTGTTTCGACGGGCGACAGGGGGGGGATCGCGTTTCCGGTTGCAGCCCCCAGGTCCTTGAACCGTCGCGCGGCAGGCAGAACCCTAACTTCCAGCGAACCGACAGCGTTGTTGTAAGCCTTGTTGGCCTTCTCCAGGCCCCCTCCAATTTCGGAGATATGCCCGATCATGACTTTCATCCGGTCGTAAAGCTGCTTGCCGAGCTCACTAATCTCCTGAGCGTTCCTGGCAATCTGCTCCTGCCGCCACCCGTAGGCGACAGCCCGGATGAGGGCGATCAGCGTCGCGGGTGTGGCCAAAACGACGCGCTTGGTCAGGGCATCCTCAATCAATTGCCGATCCGCGTCCGCAGCGGCAGCGAAAAAGGATTCGCCCGGTATGAACATTACCACGAACTCCGGGGCCTTGGGGAACTGTTCCCAGTAAGCTTTTCCTGCCAGTTTGATCATGTGGGCGCGGATCTGCGCGGCATGACGGGATAGGGCGTCATTTCGCCGTTCCTCGGACGTCGCCGCCACCGCATCCAAGAATGCGTCCAGGGACACCTTGGCGTCAACAACGATTTCCCGCTCGCCCGGCAGATGAACTATCAAATCAGGTCGCTGGCGCCCTTCTTCGGAATCGACTGTGACCTGCTCGGTGAAATCGCAGTGGTCGGACATGCCGGCCAGTTCGACGACCCGTTTCAAGGTCAGTTCGCCCCAACGGCCACGCACCTGGGGGTTTCGAAGAGCCGTGACAAGATTGGCCGTTTCCTTCTGGAGTTGCTCTTGGGTGCTTGTCAATGTCTTGAGGTGTCCCTCCAAATTCGTGTAGGCCTCCTGGCGGGTCCTCTCCAGCAGGCGGACATGTTCCTCGAACTTCTGAAGTGAGTCGGCCAAGGGTTTTACCAGACCATCGATGGCTTCCTGGCGCTTGCCCACCTCGCCCTTGGCTTCTGCGAGAACCTTGTCAAAGGTCTCTTTCGCCAATTTCAGGAATGAGTCGTTGCTTTTGTTTAGGGCGTCCCCGGCAAGGGCCTTGAATGCGTCGGTAAGCCGCGCCTTGGCATCGTCCAGCGTTTTCCGTTCGTCTTCAATGCGGAGGCTTACGTCCTTGAGTTCCGTCTCAGCCTTGACCCTGGCTTGTCGCTCGTCATCAAGATTGGATCGCAACTGTTCGATGCTGGTGTCCGCCCTTTGGACCTGTCCACGAATCTCAACGATGGTGGCGTCGAGAGCGCTTGCCCGGACTTCTGCATCAGCCGCACGGCGCTCGGAAGCTTCTATCATGACGGCCATCTGTGACCTCGTGCGGTTTGCAGCCAGAAGCCAAGCCAAGATCGCGCCAATCAAGGCTCCCAAGATTGCACACGCTATGTACCACATGGCGAGTATCCCCCTATAACTATGCTTACTTTACTTTCCCGCCGCCGTTCGAAAAAGAGATTCTGCAGACACTGTCTGCGGAATCTCCATGCCTTCTGATTCTCCAGACACTGTCTGGAGAATTGGCCATGCGAGACAGAATGCCCGCATTTGCCAGATATTGCTAATAGAGAACCCTCGGCCATAACGGAAGGACAGGTCGGCAGCCAATCGTTTAATCATTTCCTCGCCATATGCCGCGCGTTTCTCGCCCGACTGCTCGAACTCCACGATGCGCTTTCCTATCAGCCAATAAGCGGCCGTCATGACGCAGTTCACCGATCGGGCAGCCGAACGTCTGGCCCCATCGATCAGTTTGGAGATATCTCCAAGGATGGAATCATACTGGACGGTCAAGCCATTTTCGGTTCTTCCGCAGAATTTATGGGTAATAAAGGGCCCCACTCGAGTATAAAAGTCAGTTAAAAATAGAAGTGCATCCCGCTCTCAAATCTGGCAAGATGGAAGTTGTGCAAAAACAAACCATCACACCAGAGGAGAAACGGGATGCGGATTAATTATATCCTTAATCGGATTCAAAAGCATAATGGTTTTGTATACGGC
>Ga0210056_1002979_pt1 | contig 13933 bp, 11 predicted proteins | sample CryGeyCG2014_080_2_FD_183965 | JGI IMG/M metagenome (GOLD analysis project Ga0210056, IMG submission 183965) | Groundwater microbial communities from aquifer - Crystal Geyser CG07_land_8/20/14_0.80 (SPAdes) (version 2) | ecosystem: Environmental > Aquatic > Deep subsurface > Groundwater | place... | reverse complement strand
GAGGATAAAGGAGAGGGTGATTATTACCTGATTTTTAAACCAGCCAGCCTAAATAATTTTCCCCCGGCTATGTGACACTTTGATTGTTCCCAATGTGACCTTTTGATTATTTCCGCACAGGAAAAACCCCACTTTAGTGCTTTCTGACGCAGACCCCGGCGCGTGTTACTTTCTTCTTGCTTTTTCCTGAAATTTATGTATAATCAAGCTTGTGACGAAACTCCCCTCACCTTCACCCTCTCCCCAAAGGGGAGAGGGTTGGGGTGAAGGGCAAAATTAACAAAATCTGATTTTCTCGTAGATAAATTGATTGGGAGTTATTATGAACCAGGCAAACGAGATGCAGCGGCTGATCAACGAACAGAGGAAGATGCTGAACGAAAATCTGGGGCTAAGGGAACAGCTGCTTAAAAAGGAACGCCAGATAAACGAGCTGTTCCACCAGATGGATAAGCTTTCAGACGAGGTGCAGGAAGTCTGCTTCCAGCTGCTATCATCCGTGTCGATAGCGATGGAAATGAGGGACGGTTTCGCAAGGGATTTCGCCGAAAGAACCGCTGAATACGGGGCAAAGGTCGGGGAAAAAATGGGCTTGCCGTCAACTGAAATAGACGTGATACGGCGCGCGGGTTACCTGCTTGAGATAGGCAGGATAGGAATGAGGGGAGACATATTCACAAAAATAGGAAAATTAAGCGAGACGGAGTATGAAACGATCAAGTCGCACACCACTCTCGGGCACGATATCCTTAAGCCCATAAAATTCCTGAAGGGCATTGTTCCGATAGTGCGCCACCACCACGAGAGGTATGACGGCAGAGGCTATCCTGACGGGCTGGGAGGAGAGCAGATCCCGATCGGCTCAAGGATCCTGGCAGTAGTGAGCACTTTTATCGCGATGACCCAGCCCAGGCCCCACAGGAAAGCGTTGACCACTGACCAGGCTGAGATAGAGCTGCGCGGCGGCTCAGGAACCCAGTTCGATCCGCAGGTCGTGGGAGCTTTCATCGCGATCCTCGAAGAAGAGAATAAAGTCGCCCCTCCCCCGGACCCCTATAAGTAACCCCGAAAAAATAATTATGAATTACGAGTTATGAATTATGAATCAACAACAAGGATTTATATTTAAATTTAATTCCATGCCTTTGACTCATAACTCATAATTTATAATTCATAATTGATTATTAAAGCTACCAGAGGTTTCGCGCGGAGTTAAGGACGGAATTTTCATACGCGAGAAGAAAGTTCGAAGGGCCTTCGGCGATAAGAACCAGCCTTATAAAGATCCTGTGCGCGCTGCGCGGCCCGATCACAGTAACTTCAAAACCTGAGGGAAAATAACCCGAAGGAAGGCCGAATTCGGGCACTATCTGGCTTGTCTTCGCTGATCCGCCCGTGTTCGGCGAGATACCCGACCTATACCTGCCCCACATTATCCCCTTGGCGAATCTTGTCATATCCTCCTGCTCGTCCATAACAAGTTTATGAGTTGCGGTATTCGGAAGCGTGGCCGCGAGATTTATCACGTAAAAAGCATTTGAGGGATCTGTCGCCGTGGGATCCCAGGCCATTCTTATATTTCTATTGAAAAGCGCCTGGACGGTCAGGGTCCTTGTATTCCCGCTTAACACATTTAACTGGGTGTAGTCCGCGTATTCCTTGCTGTGCCATCCCATAAGCCTGATCACCGGGGTATTGCATATTGAAACGCCGGTTGTCTGCGCCAGGTAGTAATAATTGAAAACATACGCGTCGATCCTCACGCTGCAGGTCGTAGACAGTACCAGCACTTCCGGGAATTCCGTGTTCGCGAAGAAAAGTGAATTACCCACGCCCGAAGCCGTAAAAAGCGGGTCTCCCGGAGAAAGAGAACCTGTCTCCTCTATCCTGGGAAGCCTGCTCCCGGGAAGTATGGTCTCGATGCCTGCCACCCTTGCGAGAAAAGGCGTGTCGCTCCCGGTATTCTCGAAGATCCTTTTGCTTTCCGAAAGCCGCAGGCCTATCTTGTTCACCGCCTTCTGGCTGCACGATTTCATCTGGTTGGTTGCTTCCGTGGAGGAAGATGCTTTAGAAAAAGTTGACATAGACATGAAAACAACCGCGGCCAGCATGGAGAATATGCTGAGCGAGACCATCATTTCCACCAGCGTTATACCCTTTTCGTCGGACATGAAATGTCCTCCTCAAATCCGTCGTACGTCGTAAGTCGTGCGTCGTACGTTTTAAAGATTTATACGCATGACGTAAGACGTTCGACGCTCAACGGGTTAATTACCAAATGTAGAGGCGCACAAGCTGATACGTGTAATGCAGCGGGTAATTCTGCCTGTAACCTTCAACCCTGAGCAGGTATGTCCCCGCGGGCAGGGCGTTTACATCCCACATATATCCGGTTGTGCCGGAAGCAAATTCGTGCGCGGCATCCCGTATTCCGGGTAATGCCGGTGTCCCGTCCTGCACGAAATTCCAGGACAGGCCGTTATTGGGCGAATATTTAATGTTATAAACAACGGGCTCAGCCTCGGCAAACCCGTCCGCGTAAGCAGAGGTGTATTTTTCGCCGTCCCACCTTCTCCAGGATATGGACCACTGGATGGTTTCCTGGTTCGTTGAAGACTTTACTTCCTCGCCGCTTTTCGGGCTTGAAACCGAGATCAGGGGCACCTGCACTATCCTGCCGGTTGTAACAGACGGCTCACCTGCAACCAGAAACTGGTGCAGGACTCCCTGCAAAGCCTGGCGCGAGATCTGGACAGCGCCGAAACCTGCCTGCTGCTTTACTCCCTGCACAACCATGTATCCCGCAAGACTGCTAAATGTAAGCTTCATTCCGGCGCTTGAATAATAGGCTGGGTCAGATGGATAGTTATAATATGCTTTTTCGAGCGTGGTTCTTACCCTTTGCCCCTGAACCGAATCATTATACTCAGAGTCATTCCATTCAGGGGGCCTGTTTCCGTTATAATTCAGGGTAAACCTGCGATTGGCATCTATGGGAGTAACAGGAGAGTAATTGTATGTTGTGGCCAAAATATTCCCATCCGCTGTTATTACGCCCTGGTAATCGCCCGAAGTATGCATGAAGGGATTGTTCGTGGAACCAGACATAGAACCATTGACAAAAGAAGCACATCCAGCCATGGCCGTCATCTTGGTAGGGTTAAAAGGGAAACCGAAAACCGTGGGGAGTGCCCTGTAGAAATTACCGGCGCCGGTTGCCAGGTTCCCGTTCGCTTCCCAGTTCGCCCACTGGTCATCCGGACACAATTCACCTATCCAGTACCTGCCATACCAGGAATCGTTTGTCCTGGCTATGACCCTTGCGTTCTGAATGTCATAGCTCGGCGGGTTACCCCCGTTATATGGACCCCAGTAATTTGTAATCTCATTCACCCCTTTTACCAGGAGACTGTCTGTTTTTGACCAGGGCTTTTCCCTGACCTCAAGCCCTTTAGGCATATCGTTTGACGCATCACCACCTATCTCTCCGCCAATACCTAAGTAGTAAAAACTCCATCCTGAAATTGGGGTCAGAACACCGTTTGTAAAAAGCAGGCCCCTGCGGTATATCTGGAAAAACCTGGGTACATCAATGTTCAGTTTGCTGGCAGAATAACCCCCGCACCATCCCGGCTGATTGGAGGGGTCCACACTTGTTGTCTTTGTATATCCCTGGTAATCTCCTGCCGGAACACCTGCGAAAAACCAGTTATACCTGTTTTCCTGATTAGGCGCTGACCCCCATAGCTTAACATCAATGTAAGGGTTGTGCCTGGGGTCGCCCATAAACTGGAACTGCTCTGTATACGGCGGCGTGAGGTTGACCCAGAAATAAGTCCTTGAAATGTTGGGGTAATCCGAGCTTGTCTGGCTGCCTATCCTCACGTCAGCCTCATACCTGCCTGCTGCAAGGACCCCGGCATTTATTATAATCCTCCACCTTGCTGTATTTTTTGCATTGTCTCCGGCATCAGTCAGGTCTTTCTGAAACGTCACCGGAGTTACGGCGGGATGCATCGGGGACGGGATATATTCAAGACCGTATAGACGCTTTGCGGAAGGAAGGCCTTTCGGAGGGGCTCCGTTCTCAGGATGCCGTAGGGGAGAATTGAAAAGGGTGATCGTGGTCCCGTCACTTGCGCTTCCTGTAGAAACCAGGGAATACTGAACTCCTTCAACGCACGGGCTTGTCCAGGCATAAGCGGTTAATGAGTTGCCCTCGCATTTTTCCACGGTTATGTCCGAGCTCTGAAGCCTTATGTTGGGGAAATGTATTGTCGCGTTGGCAATAACGCTGTCATGCGCCACCCCGTCCGGGTTCATCACGTAGCTGTAAACGCGCAGGGGGATCTGGTCCGCAAGGCCGAAAAGCAATTTTTCCGGATGCGCCACAATGCGGGCATTCGGGCTTGAAACAGGGTCCTTTGCCGGGTCCGAATAATTGCGCATCGGCGGTATGGGAAGCAGTTCCCCGTGCAGGTTCACTATAAGGACGTTCCTGAGCTCTGAGGGAGACGAATTCATTTTTTCAAGCAGCATCCTCAGGCTGATCTCCCCGCCGGACTGCGCGTAAAGGCGCTCCTCGTCAGGATACCTTACCGCGTTGTTGTACTGGTCAGCGACCGAATAAGAGGAAGCGTTAGTGACAGTGCCGTCAATATTGATCTTTCCCCCGATATAACCGGGCACGTAATAGAACTCGCTGTAATCAACCCCTCCTGAAGTTCTTTTCTTCACAAGCCCCGGATAATAATATACATAAGGAATATCGGTAAGCTGGTCAGCGCGGACGCTTTCGTTTATCCATGGGGTGTAACAAGGGTCCCTGCCGTAGGCAAGCCGGGTGATCCAGTGGGTGCGCAGTTCAAGGCCGGGATTACGCGTTTGCAGATCGGTAACAAGCTCGTCAGCCATAGGCCTTAGATCCGCGGTGGACGTCCACCAGCCGGGTATGTTCTCTATGCACAGGAAATAAACGTCCATCACCTGGATAGGGTTGCAGCCCGCTACAGACGTCTTGATGATGCTGACGGATTTAGCCAGGAACGTCTTCCCTGCTGACGGGTTACTCTCATCAGCAAGATATATGCTTACCCTGACCTTCCTCATATACGGGTCAGCGCTCTCGCCTATTATAGAGATCTGGCGCAGGAATCTCCAGTTGGCGCCCATCCTGACATTCCCGCTCAAGGGGCTTGAAGGATCGTAACCAAGGCTCTGCGTATCCTCTGTTGTGAGGAAAGGAGAAAAATTCACGCCGTTGTCATAGTTGTCAAGTATCCCTATGCGGTCGGTCCTGCCTACAAGAGAACGCAGTTCTTCCATTATCTGGATGGCTTTCTGGGTCGCGAACGTCTGGTATTTCACGTTAGTTGTCTGCCTTGCCATTGAACCCAGGAACATAAAAATAGTAAGGGTAGCTACTCCGATTATGGTAACGGAGACCATTGTCTCCAAAAGAGAGAATCCCGCTTCTTTTTTAATAAACATAGCGCACCTCCCTACCTTATAAAGACAGTAACAAGTGACAAGTAACAAGTGACTAGTAACTAGTGCTCTGTTAAATAATATTTGATAACTTTTAAGGATTAAATCCCCTTTTCATCCCCCTTTATAAAAGGGGGAAAGAGAGGGATTTAAAATGTAGCATACGTTATTTAACGAGGCACTAGTGTGGTGTCACATAAATCCCTTGACATTTGATTCTGCTTTGAGTTGTCATTGCGAGCGACCAAAGGGAGCGTGGCAATCTCGATTTTTAGGTCGAGATTGCTTCGTCGTTAACACTCCTCGCAATGACAGCCCAAATGTAAAGAACTGTTAGACGCACCACACTAGTATCTAGTATCCAGGATCGAAGAAGCAATCGGAGCCTGCATGGAAATGTTTTTCAAACACTTCCTGGGCCACCTTGGGCATTACGCTCTGGACATCCTTCCCAGCATCGCGCTGGGTTTCCTGCTCAGCGGCATAATACACGAGTTCCTGCCGCAGAGCATCGTCGAAAAACACCTTGCGAAAAAGGGCATTCTGCCCATTATCTACGTGACCATCCTGGGTATGATACTGCCTTTGTGCTGTTTCGGTTCTTTGCCGGTCGCGATGGCGTTCAGGAAAAAGGGCGTTCCTCTTGGCCCGGTGCTCGCTTTCCTCATCGCGACTCCTGCCACGTCCGTGTCCGCGATCCTGGTTACCTGGAAACTACTCGGGCCCGCTTTCACGCTTTTCCTGTGCCTCAGCGTTGTCCTTATGGGACTGATGATAGGCATAATCGGCAACCGCCTGAAATATCCTGAGGTAGAGAGCGTTGAAGAAGGCTGCCCGATGTGCTGCGAGGGAGAGCACGAAAACCACCGGCACCACCGGAAGGGATTCTGGAACAGGATCGCTTCCGTCCTGACCTACGGATTTATTGACATACCCAAAGAAATGGGAGTTGAACTCATTATAGGGATCCTGCTTGCAGCCGCGGTTGTTTCCGTCCCGTTCATCAGGATACTTATGGAAAAATACCTGCTGGGGTTTTCCGGTTACCTTTTCGCCCTTGTTTTCGGTCTGGTTATGTACATTTGTTCAACTGCAAGCGTTCCGCTCGTGCACGCTTTCATAGCGCAGGGATTGAGCAGGGGAGCCGGATTCGTGCTTCTGCTTGCCGGCCCCATCACCTCATACGGCAATATACTTGTTTTAAAAAAGGAATTCGGCTGGAAGATACTCATAATCTATCTGACGTTTGTTTCAATTTCCTCGCTGGTCCTTGGCTACATCTTTTCCTTCATAGGTTAATGCTTTTCATGTCATTGCGAGGAATGAAATGACGAAGCAATCTCGATATGTGGTCGCTTCGTCAGTACCTTAATCTCGATCTGTATTTAAACAGGAGGAACAATGGCCAAAAACGGAAAGACGTTCTCGGTTATCCTGATAATGTGCGTATCCGTGTTATCGCTTTGCATGCTTGCCGGGTGCGCGGAAAAAGCGAAAAAGGCCGTGGAATGGGGTGACTCCCCTGATTTCACCCTCAAGCAGCTGGACGGGACCAATTTCACGCTTTCCTCCCTTAAGGGGAAGGTAATACTGCTCGATTTCTGGGCTACCTGGTGCGGTTACTGCGTGGATGAAATACCCGACCTGATCGCGATGAGGAAGGATCTTGCGGACAAGGGCTTTGAAGTGGTAGGCGTTTCGCTTGATAAAAGAGCGGAAACCGTGAAGAAATTCGCCGAGAAAAACGGTATAAATTACATCCTTGTGATGGGCGATAACAAGATCGGTGACAAATACAATATAAGCCGGGGAATACCGACGACATTCATCATAGACAAAGACGGCAACAGCGTGAAAAGTTTCCTGGGCCTGACAGGCAGGAAAGAGTTCGAGCAGGTAATACTGGAACTGCTTGAAAAAGGTAAATAACAGTGGAAACCAGCGTTCCTTCTCTTATGATGGCGTTCGGAGCAGGGCTTCTTTCTTTCTTCTCCCCCTGCATACTGCCCCTTATCCCGGTTTACCTCTCATTCCTTACGGGGTTCTCTGCAGACGAGTTGCGGGAGAGCGGCTCCAAGACCATAGTGAGTAAAAACCTTGCCAGGATCCTTGGACAGACGCTTCTTTTCGTGCTGGGATTCTCGGTTGTATTCATAGCGCTTGGCGCGTCCGCGACTTTACTCAGTAACTTTCTTTTCTCCAACCGCCGGCTTATCGGGCTTATCGGCGGGATAATAGTGATCGTTTTGGGGCTTCAGGTTGCCGGGTTCTTCAACCTGAAATTCCTGCAGATCGAAAAAAAGATCCACTTTGATACCAAGCCCGCGCACGCGCTGGGTTCATTTGTGATAGGTTTTGTTTTCGCTCTTGGGTGGACGCCCTGTGTTGGGCCCATACTGGGCAGCATTCTCGCGATCGCGGCAACCAAGGAAAACATGAGCGAGGGCATAAAGCTCCTGAGCTTCTACTCGCTTGGGCTTGCGATACCGTTTATCCTTACCAGCATTTTCGTGGGACTTGTTTTCAGCCTCTTCGTGAAAATAAAGAAATATTTTAAAATTATCTCTATGGTTTCCGGTCTTCTGCTCGTTTTTATGGGCATCGCGCTTGTCACCGGCCTTATCCGCTTTTAAAACGTGTCAGCGTGTCAACGTATCAACGTGTCAAAGTGTCAGAGTAGCGGTGCGATTCATCGCACATGTAACTCAGGGCTTCAGCCCTGATTCCTTGTACTAATGGATCATTAGACTATTGAACTATTGAGCGATTTTAACGATTTTTAGCAGTTGTTAACACGTAACACGGCAACACGTAACAGGTTTAAACAAATGACAAATGACTAATGACAAATGACTGTTTTTGGAGGAAAAATGTACAGCGATGACGCGGGCCTGATAGAAGAAATAATGCGCTTAAAGGAAAAGCGCAAGGCGATACTGCTCGTGCACAACTACCAGCTGGGCGAGGTGCAGGACATAGCGGACTACACCGGGGATTCGCTTGAGCTCAGCCGTATTGCAAGCCAGACAGACTCCAGGGTAATAGTGTTCTGCGGTGTGCACTTTATGGCTGAGACCGCCTCTATCCTCTGCCCGGACAAAACAGTGCTTTTGCCGGATATAAACGCCGGCTGCCCCATGGCTGATATGATCAACGCCGGAGGCCTGCGCGCCCTTATGAAGGAGTATCCCAACGCCCCGGCTATAGCTTACGTGAACACAAGCGCGGAAGTGAAAGCAGAAGCTTTCATCTGCTGCACTTCCACCAACGCGGTGAGGGTTGCCGAATCAGTGGATTCGCCCGAGGTTATATTCGTGCCTGACAAATACCTTGCGCATTACACGTCTTCGTGCGTGAAAAAGAAATTCATTATTTGGGACGGGTACTGCCCCACTCACATAAAGATAATCCCGGAGGACATCCTGCGCGAAAGGGCGCTCCACCCCCAGGCAGAGGTTATGGTCCATCCCGAATGCACTCCTGCTGTGGCAGCGCTCGCAGACCGGGTGGTTTCAACGGGCGGGATGTGTAAGTTCGCGAAGGAAAGCAGCGCGAAGGAATTCATAATAGGCACAGAGATAGGGATGCTTCACCGCCTGCGCAAGGAAAACCCGGATAAGAAATTTTATCCCGCGTCCGAACTCGCGATCTGCCCGAACATGAAGCGCATAAACCTTGAAAAGGTCCTCTGGTCGCTCCAGGACATGAAGAACGAGATAAAGGTGCCGGAAGAGATCCGCCTTAAAGCCAAGTCCTCAGTTGACCGCATGCTTGCCGTTAAATAGGATTTTACTCCTTGATCTTCCTCGCCCCCTCGAAAATATTTATTCCTAATCTTCCTCGCCCTTTGAGGGAGAGGAATGAGGTGAGGAGGGGTGCGCGTAGGGGCGGGCAAGCCCGCCCTGTTTCCCCCTTTATAAAAGGGGGATTAAGGGGGATTTTGCAGCATTAAGACAAGAATAGTTCCTTCCCGGGCAAAATAACAGCTTTTGGAGGATTTGTGGCAAGGTCAGGTTTTCAGCATAACGAAGAAGTCTGCGTTATTGACCCGTTTTTTTGCTCAGGGCATAAAACTAAATCCACTCAATCCAAAATTAAAATGAGTGGGTTTTTGATTTGAAGGGAACGGAGCATGCTTAAATTCGGAGACTTTATAAAAGAATATTTCCGCCATGTCAAACCAATTTTGAAGGGTTTTCTTGTGTTAGTGATCTTTACGCTGGTGATCATGGCGATCGGCAGGGTCCGTTCCCGGCAGGGGTGGTTCTTTATCTGGATCAATATAATTCTCTTCGTGATCCAGTTAGTGATATTCTCGGCAAACGCAGGTTTTAACAAAGGGCGGCAAAGACCAAGCATTGGCGGAAAATGGCGGGATAGGCTGTTTTTTCTGGTCTATGTGCTGATATTTTTGAGCGTGTTCGTAGTTTCAAGTCTGGATACGGGACGGTATAGATGGACAAGAGATTTTCCCGTTTACGGATATGTGATAGGATATATCCTTTATATTTCCTCAGTGGGCCTTTTTTCGTGGTCTATGTGGACAAATAGATTTTTCTTAAGCACCGCCCGCGTGCAGAAGGAAAGCGGTCAGGAAGTAGCGCAGAATGGCCCTTATCGTTTTATAAGGCACCCGGGATATTTGAGCAGTATTATGATCGTGACAGCCACCCCCCTTGTATTCGGGTCCATGCGGGGATTTGCTCCTGCCTTTATCGTGATAGTCATACTTATTATACGCACTTTTATTGAGGATGAAGCGCTTCAGGAAGGATTGCCCGGTTATACCGAGTATGCTAAAAAGATAAAGTACCGGCTTTTGCCTTATATATGGTAAATAAAAATGAAAAAATTAGAGAGCCAAAAGCAATTTTTCAGGGATCTATTTAGCAATTCCGCGTTTCCCGGCCATGGCGTGCGGGTTAATTTGGCGCCCGGCCCGGAAGAGATAAACATCCTTACGCACGGCAGCATAGAAGACAGGGCGCAGCTGGGCAGGAAGAAATTTCTGCTCGATTGTGAATATGCTGGACCAGCAGGATCAATAGGCGATGACCGCGTTCCGATGCTTCAGGCCTGGTCAGGGACAGAGGTTTTTGCGGCTGCGTTCGGCTGCAAGGTTCACAGGCCTCAGGATAACGCTCCTTTCGCGCTGCCTGTTGTGTCTGACGCAGGGGAAGCTGACAAGCTTAAAGAGCCTGATATCTATTCAGGGCCACTCGGCGAGATCTTCAAGCTGGCTGACAGGCTGGTTGAGCTATGCGGCACGGGATATCCCGTGCGGATATGCGATATCCAGAGCCCGTTCGATATCGCGGCGCTGATATGGAAAAAGGAAACATTCTTTCTGGCACTGGTAGAATCACCTGACGCGGTCCACAGGCTTCTGAAAAAGGTCACTAAAACAATGATCGGTTTTATCAGGGCGTTCAGGGACAGGTATAAAGACGTATGCCTTGTCCATCATCCGGATCTGTGGATGCCTCCGGAACTGGGGATCTGTTTGTCCGAGGACGATATAGGTTCTATATCCTCGCGTTGTTTCGAAGAATTTTGCCTGCCCTGCCTGCAGCAGCTGTCCGTTGAATTCGGCGGAATATCCATGCACAGCTGCGCGAACAGCCAGCACCAATGGGATGGATTCCTTAAATTATCCGGTATACGGTATCTTAACCTGTCCCATCCCCCGACCGACCTCGGCGTGTCGATAGAAAAATTCTCGGGCAAGGCTGTTCTTGTGCCCGGGGGCAAGGAAGCCAGGGAATGTGTTTCACTGGCAAAACCGGACACGCGGTTCTTCTTTTGCTTTTCCGCGGAAAGCGTTGAGAAAGCGCGGGAAATGACGAAAGAAATAAAAAGGCTCTGTAAGCGGCAATAAAACAGCCAAAAGCCGGAAAGCAGATGGCAGGTGGATCAGGAATTGATAGAACGGATTAAATCCTTAACTAAATTCAAAAAAGCGCAGGAGAAACAATATGGATTATATATTTAGTTCATCGTGGTTAACAATAACATTTTTAGGGGTAATTATTATATGTTCTATAATAACAGGTTTAATTGCGAAAAGAAAAAACCGCAATGTTGTTGGGTGGGTATTGTTTGCGATCTTTTTTGGATTAATAGCGTTGGTAATAATTACATCATTACCACCCAAAGGGGAAAGAAAGAATATTTTAAAGGTAATAGGCTCGGTTGCATTATTAGCTATAATCCTTTTTTTAATAATAGCTTCTATCAGGACTTTTGTAGTTAAGGCTTATAAAATACCGTCTGGAGCTATGATGCCAACGCTTCAGCCAGGGGATCGTATTTTTGTTACCATGTTTAACTATAAAACCAAAATGCCCAAAAGGGGCGAAATCGTAGTGTTCAAGTACCCTGAAGATCCCAAGAAAGATTTCATTAAGAGAGTCATTGCGGTAGAAGGTGACACCGTGCGGATAATCAACAAGCGGGTCTATGTGAACGGGATTGCGCTGAACGAACCGTATAAGATACACAACGATCCGAATATTTATCCGTATTCCGTTCAGAACCCCAGGGATAACCTCGGAATTTTCCAGGTGCCCAAAGATCATTTGTTTATGCTGGGAGACAACAGAGACCAGAGCCTTGACAGCAGGTACTGGGGATTTGTTCCAAAGCAAAACCTCCGTGGAAAAGCAGTAAAGATATACTGGCCACGCAACCGTACTAGTGCATTGTAACATTAATTTTTAATCCGCTTGTCATTGCGAGCCCGAAGGACGCGGCAATCTGTATACTAGATTGTCCCGAAGGTCCCTATGGGATCCCTTAGGGAGATCCCTTTGAGACTTCGTTACTGCCGTTCCTCGCAAAGACAAATTAGTCAGTGATTTGTGTTACAGAGCACTAGTTCAATTAAATAATCTACCTTTCCGACTCCAATTGGTATGGTAGTGTAGTACCCCCCATCTTACCCTTGAGTCATTGAATATAGAAAGAAGTTGGAAAGCAGATGGCAGGTGGATAAGAAATTGATGGGGCAGATCATTGTTAAATAGGAATTCCAAATGAACCTTAATAGAACTTTAGTTTCTGTTTTTCTGTTTTTCCTGGTCATCACTATCTACGCTCAGCAAAATCCAGCTGTAACAGAATGCATTCATGACCTTAAATATGGAAACCCTGATACCAAACGTTACGCAGCCATGGCCCTGGGTGAACTTGGTGACAAATCCGCAGTGCCTGCGTTAATTGAAGCCTTAAAAGATGAAACTGTAGATCCCAGAGTATCTGTATACCAGCCTCTCCGCAAACCTGGCGATACATCCGTAGTGCCTACGCTATTTCGGAAATTTAAGGATGCAGGTCTTAGGTGCTGTGCAGCCGAAGCTCTTGGTAGGATTGGTGATACATCTACGTTGGAGACATTAACTTATGTTGCAGAAAATGATGAAGATACCAGAGTAAGAACCATAGCCAAAGAAGCAATAAATAAAATTAAACCATAAAATAGCATAAGAAAGAAAAAGTGATTTGAATGTAGTGTCCTACCTTGACTTTAAGCTGAATATAGATAAAAGTCGGAAAGCAGATAGCAGGTAGATGAGGAATCGATTTATGGATGTTATGGAGTATCTAAAAAACGAATTAATAAAAGATAAAAAGTTTAGTTCTGTTGAAAAAACAAAAATACCCGAACTCCAGGTTATTCAGCAAAGAAATTTGGATTTCATTGGTTCGCGAAAATGCTGGGGATCTTTTTTTACGATTCTACTTATAAAGGGAGATAGATTGGGTAAAGATGATATTGCAGATTTTTGTAATGTAGTTTTTTCGCAGGTAAAGGAATCAAGAAAGTATGCAAATTCTATGCCGTTATTCATGCTACATTTTCCATTTGTGTGGCCCTCTTTCCTTAGGTTAGGCTCTTTTGGGCTCATATGTTTTGTCTTAAACAAATATGATAAAGAGTTAATTGAATTTATACGCGAACAGAAAAATATTGATCTTCAATCACGAGTTATTACTGTCAGTTGGATTTTAGACATTGAAAACGTAGTTGTACATACACATAAATCATTTCCATTAACAATATTTCCAGGTCGCAAATATTTAGAAAATATAATACGTAAATATAAATTGATAATAAATACAGCATCTCGGCTTAACCTCGAACCACTGAATATAGATGGAGAAGATAAAAAGAAGCTAAATGTGGAATCCAGCCAAGATCGATCTAAACAGGAAAAAAAACAAAGTAAAAAGGAAATATTTTCATTGATTACCGATATCATTTTTGCCCCTATTGTATTATTACTCTTTTTTGTGTGCAATGTCCTTGTTTTACTAGTATGGTGTCACATAAATCCCTTGACATTTGATTCTGCTTTGAGTTGTCATTGCGAGCGACCAAAGGGAGCGTGGCAATCTCGATTTTTAGGTCGAGATTGCTTCGTCGTTAACACTCCTCGCAATGACA
>Ga0210056_1002970_pt1 | contig 13962 bp, 13 predicted proteins | sample CryGeyCG2014_080_2_FD_183965 | JGI IMG/M metagenome (GOLD analysis project Ga0210056, IMG submission 183965) | Groundwater microbial communities from aquifer - Crystal Geyser CG07_land_8/20/14_0.80 (SPAdes) (version 2) | ecosystem: Environmental > Aquatic > Deep subsurface > Groundwater | place... | reverse complement strand
GACCTCTACTGTTTCGTGGCCTTCCATCCCGACGACCAAGACGGTCTCGCGATGGCCGCCGACCTGCTGGACCACCCCCGAATCCTCGGCTTCAAGCTGCAACTCCTCGTCCAGCGTTTCTACCCCGACGACGAGCGCCTCTTCCCCCTCTATGAGCTGGTCATGGCGAAGCAAAAAAGGCTCCTCTTCCATGTGGGAACAGGGCCGGTAGGAAACGCGTTTGTGGGCGTCGCCCCCTTCCGGCGGCTCCTCGCCCGCTATCCGGACCTCCCGGCGATCGTCGCCCACATGGGCTCCCTGGAGTACGGGGCTTTCGGGGAGCTCCTCGCCGACCATCCCGGGATTTACCTGGACACGGCTTTCTCCTTCCTCCCCCGACTCGGTTCCATGTTCGATCTCGGCAACGATTTTCTGGAGACGAACCGGGAGCGGATCATCTATGGTTCAGACTTTCCGAATATCCTGTTCCCCCGTGAGGATGAGATCGACACCCTTCTCGGACTTGACCTCTCCCAGAGCTTCTACGATGCGGTCTTCCGCGACAACGGCCTGCGCCTCATCCGGGAGTGCTCTCAAGCGCGGCCGTAGTCGTCCGCAATGCGTTCGATATCATCCTCTCCAAAATAGTCCCCCGTCTGGATCTCGATCACGACCGCCTCCTCGTCTCCCGTGTTCCGGAGGCGATGGGACGCCCCGCAGGGGATGTCGACGGCCTCGCCCGCCCGGAGGGAAATCTCCCGATCTTCGATGGTCGCCACCGTCTCCCCGCGGACAAGGTACCAGTGCTCCGCCCGACGTCGGTGGCGCTGGAGACTCAGGCGCTTCCCCGGATAAACGCAGATCCGTTTGACCTTGTGGTCCGGCGCATCGCTTAGAACCGTGTAGTACCCCCACGGACGGTGATCGGTTTCCATAACGCCCTCCTTGGCAGTCATCCGCAAGCAAAATGTGATCCGGCCCCTTCTTCCCCGCACGGGGAGACACAATTTTTACGTAAAACCTAAAACGTAAAAACCTTCTCGCCCTCGCCCGCAGGTGGACGACCCGATCCGGTCTTTCACTCGAAAATGCGCTATCAAATTATTGAAATCATTTGATCCAACTTCCCTCCCCTTCAAGGGGAGGGCCAGGGTGGGGATGGGTCTGCCCAGCCATTTTCATCCCCCTTTGTGAAAGGCAAGCCGTCATGAGCGTTTCATAACACAGCGACGCGTGGTTGAGAAGGGCTGTTTTTCATCTGAAAATGCACCCCAAATCCCCCTCTATCCCCCTTTGTTAAAGGGGGACTTTATTATTCCCTCTTTGGCAAAGAGGGGTTAGGGGAGATTTTCATCGTCCTTTGTGACGATTCGTCGTCATGAATGTTTCATTCAAACCGGTTTTGTGCTAAGGATAACCCAACAGACAAATCACGGAAAGAACATGACAACACCAAACAGATATCCGCCGGTCACCTCCCTCGGAAACGGCGAAGAGGGAATCATCCATGCGATCTCCGGCGACCATGCCCTGATCAGCCGGCTGGCGGGGATGGGGATCGTCCTCAACACGAGGATTCGTTTTCTCCGTGCAAGCGGCGGGCTGGTCATCGTTCAGGTGGCCGACACGCGCGTCGCCCTCGGCGCCGGCGAGGCCGCAAATATCCTCGTCAGCCGTCTCCCCCGTGAAGAGAAGGGTCTGCGTCCGCAGAGCGAGGCGCTCCTCGTCGCCCTCGCCGGCCAGCCCAACGCGGGAAAATCGACGGTGTTCAACATCCTGACGGGGCTTTCGCAACATGTCGGCAACTGGCCCGGGAAGACCGTTGAAAAAAAGGAGGGCGCGCATACCGCGGACGGCGTGGAGATGAGGATCGTCGATCTCCCCGGCACGTACAGCCTGACGGCCTTTTCGGAGGAGGAGAAGGCCGCCCGGGAATTCATCATCCATGAGGCCCCCGACGTCATCGTCCTTTTGGTCAACGCCGCCGCCCTTGAGCGGAGCCTCTACCTGCTCGCGGAAATCCTCCTCCTCGGCTCGCCGGTGATCGTGGCCGTGAACATGCTGGATGTGGCGGAGGCGCAGGGGATCAGGGTGGACGCCGAAGCGCTGGAGAAGGCCCTCGGTCTCCCGGTCGTCCCGATGATCGCGACAAAAAACCGCGGCATTCGGGAGCTCGTTCAGCGGATCATCTCCGTCTCCCACGGGGAGGCGCAGACCCTGCCGAAACTTCCGCTGGTCAGAGAGGATCACCGCAAGCTCTTTGAGGAGCTGACGGCCCTGATCCGGGATTCGGTGCACCCCCCTTACACGACACCGTGGATCGCCGCGAAACTCATGGAGGGGGACCCGGAGATCTCGGCGATGATGGAGGGGCTGGCCCCGGCGCCGGTATGGGGGCAGGTCCGTTCGCTCCTCATCGCCCATGAGGATTCCCTCCACGCCGTCGTCTGCGGCAGGTACGACTGGGTCGAGGAGATCACGCGCGCCTGCGTCTCCCGGTTCCGGATGGGACAGGTCGTCATGACCGACCGGATCGACCATGTGCTGACCCGCCCTGTTTTCGGCATTCCGGTCCTCCTCGCCGTCCTCGGCGGCGTCTTTTTCCTGACCTACAAGGTCGGCTTCCCCCTCCAGAAACTCCTGGAAGGGCTCATCAAGGGTTTCACTGCCGACATCACACCGTTTCTGACGACCGCCCCGGACTGGCTCCGGGGGCTCCTGATCGGCGGGGTGATCGGAGGCGCCGGGTCGGTCCTGACCTTTCTGCCGATCCTGCTGATCTTCTTCGCCACGCTGGCCCTCCTCGAGGACGTGGGTTACATGGCCCGGGCCGCCTTTGTCATGGATCGCTTCATGCACCTCGTGGGGCTCCACGGCAAGAGCTTCATCCCGATGTGCATCGGCTTCGGTTGCAACGTCCCGGCGATCATGAGCGTCCGGATCATCGAGTCGAAAAAGGCCCGCCTCCTCACGATGCTGCTGACCCCCTTCGTCCCCTGCACGGCGCGCCTTGCGGTCCTCACCTTCGTCGCCGCCGCCGTCTTTGCGGCCGATGCGACCCTCGTCGTTTGGTCGCTCGTCACCCTCAACATCCTCGTCTTGGGCGCCGTCGGAATGGTCATTCACAACTTCTTCATGAAGGAGGAGCCGACCCCTTTCATCATGGAACTCCCCCTCTATCACCGCCCCGACCCGAATACGATCGGGCACGTCGTCTGGTGGCGGACAGTCGCCTTCGTCAGGAAAGCGGGTACGATCATCCTGACCATGTCCATCCTCGTCTGGCTCCTGGCCTACTTCCCCGACGGCCGGACGGAGACCAGCATCCTCGCCTGGATCGGTCACCTCCTCGAACCGCTCGGCCTACCCCTCGGCCTCGACTGGAAGATGGTGACGGCGCTGATCACCAGTGTCGTTGCCAAGGAAAACGCCATTGCCACTCTCGGCGTCCTTTACGGCGTAGGGGGTCAGGGGCTCCTGAAGGTCCTGCCCACGGTGATGGGACACGCCCCGGCGCTCTCCTTCCTCACGGTCCTGATGCTCTTCGTCCCTTGCGCGGCCACGATTGCCGTCATGAAGCGGGAGATGGCCGACCGCCGCTGGTTTGTTACTTCGCTGGTTCTGACACTCGTCGTCTCTTATCTCGTTGGCATGGCGGCCTACCGGATCGCCCTCTGGACCGGGCTGTAGATCCCCGATCCCGATTCTGCTCCGGTGGCGGCGTGGAAGAAAGCGCCGTTCAATTCGTTGTTGCGCCCACAATGATATTCATGCGTCCAAACTTCATTTGCCCTCCTTAAGCCACTCTCTTCCGAAGAGTTCTCTCGCGGCCACGATCTTGCAGATCTGTGCGGTGCCGTCCGCGATTTCCAGCCCCATGACGTCCCGCAGCCGCTGCTCGAACCGGTATTCCTGCGTGTATCCGTAATGGCCGTGGAGCAACAGGCAATCCCGGATCGCATCGACGGAGAATCGGGGGCCCATCCATTTGACCATCGCCGCCTCTTTGGTGTGCGGAAGGCCATGATCGCGCAGCGACAAGGCTTTGTAGCAAAGCAGCCGGACGGCCTCTAACATGGCCGCATGCTCCACCACCGTGAAAGAGACCCCTTCAAACTGCGCGAGGGGCTTCTGAAAGGCAAGGCGCCCTTTGGTGTATTCGATGGTCTCCTCCACGGACTTCACCGCCGCGCCGAGGCAGAGGAGGGCAAGGTAAACGCGGCTTACGTCGAACCCCTTCATGAGTGTCCGGAAGCCCTTTCCCTCCTTCCCCAGCCGATACGCTTCCGGGATCTCCACGTCATCCAGGAAGATCGATCCGCGGCAGAGCGTCTTGCTCCCCATATCCTCGTAAAATTGACGCGTGAGCCCCGGAGAGTCCCCCGGAACGGCGAAGGCGCTCACACCTGCCGCGCCGGCGGCAGGATCGGTCTTCGCGAAGATGACAAAGAAATCCGCCGCCTTGGCGAGGGTGATGCCGGACTTCTCCCCACTGAGAAGGTACCGCTCCCCTTTCCGCACCGCCTTCGCCCGCATCGCAACGGCGTCCGTGCCGCAGTGGGGTTCGGTCACCGCGATGGCCGGAACCTTATCCCCCCGGAGCATCGGGGCCAGAAAATCGGACTTGGCCTGCCCGCTCCCGGCCAAGAGCGCCTGGGCGCACAATTCCGCGGCCGCAAAGGCGGCCACGCCGATATTGGGATCACCCCTTCCCACCGCCTCGGCCGCGATCCCCTCGGTGACGCAATCGGCCCCGTGGCCCCCGTCCTCGACGGGCGCGCCCATCCCGATCAGTCCCAGCTCGCCGAGTTTCTTCCAGACATCCCGGGGGAACGTCTTTTCCTTGTCGCGCTGGTGGTAGCCCGGCAACAGTTCCCGTTCCACAAAACGCGTCACCGCCTGGGCCAGCGTCTTCTGCTCCGGTGAAAACCCAAAATCCATTCCGCCCACCTCCTCCCATGACCCCTGAAGACGGATATTCCATAGACAAACATCCTGCCTTTTCGTTCCCTGGGACTATTTCGGACCGCAAGCGACGCCCACGCCCAAATGAAATCGGGCAGAAAGCCCACGCGATTACTTCTTATGGCATTTGGCACAATTGGCGCTATCGTCCGTTTTGAATGCCTTTGTACCATTATGGCATTCACCGCAGAATTTTCCCGCGTTCAAGTCAGCCATTTTCATGGTCGTTGAACCCTTTTTCATCTTGAAGATCTTTGTATGACAGTCATTGCATTTCAATCCCTTGTCCGCATGCACCTTGCCATCAAATGTCACTTTTCCTTTGGGGCTGTCCCATCCAAGCGTTTTCCCGGACTGAACAGCCATCGCGTTCCCGATCATCATTGCCATTACCAAAATCGTCGCCATTGTAATTGTTTTCACTTGGTTCCTCCATCGTTTATTGTAATATCCTCACTTGGCGGGCATGATGCCGCCGGTTACTTTCCATGTTCATAGTTCAGGTGGTAGTGCTCATGGGTGCCAAGCTTGATGCGTTCATTAAAATAAAATTTGTAGTCCCTTCCCACAAACGGGCTGCGCGCGTTGTGGCATTCCCGACAAACATTCTCCGTTGGCGGATAGTTCAGCCCTGCATTCCTGGCAGCGGAAGTCTTGAAGGTTGGATTCTTGGGGTCCATCACCGTGTTTACGTATGCGCCGCCATGTCCATGGCACGCCTCGCAAGTGACACCGGCCATATCGGGAGTCTTTTCGATTGAAACGAAGCCGCCCACCAAACCGTATCCGGTCGTATGGCACGGCAGGCAGGTCTCATCCTGTGTGTAGTCCTTGTCCGGATCGAGGCCGGCTATTCGCTTCTCCTGAACCTTCTCGCCTGCCCGAAGTACATGGAAGCTGTTCGCCATTCGGGTCTTTTTCCACGAGGCGTATTGCTCTTTATGGCATTCCTTGCACTTGCCAGGTCCGACGAACTGGCCCTGCGAAGTATGGTCATACTTGCCCATGGTCACATAGAGAAATACACCAATGCCCAATAGCACGACGACTATGGTCATTGGCCATGTGGATCGGGATATCCGCCGGCGCATCTCTTCGGTTACGAAATTGTTCGTTCCTTCATTTTCTTCATTCGGCATAACCCACCCTCCGTTTTGCGTTTAACATGGGACAGGCACTCGCATAACGCATACCCAAATCAATCGCCTTCATTGAAGTATGCCACAAGATCGATTAATTCTTTATCGGCAATCTTCCGCCATTTTATGTTTCTTTCTTTCATGATTGCTATCATCTTGGGACCATGATTCCATAATGCCGTTGCCATGTAAATGGGAGAAACGATTCCTTTCAGCTTGGCCAGATTGGGCCCTTCTTTTTTACCTCCCGCATCTTTCCGAATATCGTGGCAAATGTTGCATCGCTTTTCCTGGAATAACTTCTTCCCAGAAACTCTGTCTCCAATAGGGTCAAAATAGCGGATAGAGAATAGATACGCGGTAATAGCGGCTATATCTTTGGCTGATAGCTCCGGTATTTTGATATTCTCCTTCTGCATTTCATCAAACATCTGTGGGAAGTGATTCCACATGAGACTTGCAAACTGACCTATCGTCGGCGGAAAATCCTTTTTCTGTACGCCAAGGTTGGCCCCCTTTGTTATACCTGTTCCCTGGGTGGCATGGCACTGCGCACAACCTTTTTGAGAAAATAGCTGCTTCCCCTCCGCGGGATCGCCAGGAGCGAGAAACACATCTTCTTTTTTAGAGGATTTAAAGGTCCTTATGTAGGCAATGATGTCTGCGACATCATCCTTTCCCAGCTTTGGCCAGGCAACCGTCCCTTTATCCATCGCATTTTTCATTTTTAGGGCATGGTTCCACATCATTTGCACCCAGAGTACGGGATTCGTAAATTCCGCCCACATCGCAAGGTCGGGACCGATTTTACCGCCTTTTTCCCCAATGCTGTGGCATTCGGTACATCCTTTTGTCCTTAACACTTCTTTCCCTTTAGCAGCGCTCCCCGGTTCATCCAGATAACGGATGAAGTAGAGAAAAGCAAAGAGATCGGACATCTCTGTCTCGTTAAGTCGTTCAAATTTAATCCATTTTGCAGACATCTTTTCCCACATCTCCGGTGCATGGTTCCACATCGCCGCCGCCAATCCGCCGGAGGACAGATGGGAGGAGGGGCGCCTCGACAGATCAGGCGCTATGCTATTTTTTCCTTTTTCACCCATGCCATGACATTGGATACAACCTTTTTCGGAGAATGCCTGCCAGCCTTTCCGCGCATCCCCGGGAATAAGATATTTATCTTCAGCAAAGACGCAATGGGGATTTAGCCCCCAGGCAAGCAATATTCCAAGCAAGATGATCGTTACGTTAATTTTCGCTTTCATTGGCCGGACCTCCATTCTCCATGATTTTCCTCTGGCCTTCCCTTATGATTGTAGTAAATACCATGGTAACCACGGACGTCAAGATGATAAATGCAAAGGTTATTACAGATGCCAGGATCACCGCATGCGCCACTGGGTTATCATGTTCTGCAAATGCTCTATAGACCGCATACCAAAGAAAGGTGAAAACCCCTAACACAAAGGTATAAAAACCAAGGAGCAGGCCAATTTGACACCCCAAGATTATTTTATTTCTCCCGGCTGTATTGGATTCTTTCATGTAATCACCTCATATTCCTTGAATAAGCCATTTTAATTCGGAAGATAGGTACTGAGTCTCTCCGCAACCTCCGCCTGGGCCTTTTCCCTTCCCTCCTGAACCTCCCACAGGGAGACGATGGGAAATAGCTTGGTAAAGGCCATATAAATCATCGTAAACAGTGCAAAACATCCGGCAAGAATGGACCACTCAACCCAGGTTGGACTATATGATCCTATCTCATAAGGCAAACGGGGATGCATCAGAGTAGGAACGACGATGGTAAAGCGCTCCAGCCACATGCCGATATTGACGGATACGGAGGCAATTACAGTCCCCGTGATGGTGCGCGTCCTGTTGTTTGCGAGTATTGTAAATGGTATGATAAAGCATGTTACCACCATGATCCAGAAGTGCGGCGCGTAGTGGCCCGTAAATTTTTCCATAAATACCTTTATTTCATCGGGCTCTGCCCCATAAAACACCGTAATATACTCCGAAAATGTAAAATAGAGCCACAAACAGGTCATGACGAGGAGCAGTATGCCGAGATAATTAAAATGGTTCATCCGACTAAAGCATACTTCGTCTCATGAATGGCCATAATTTTGAGTTTGAAGAATTCCATATCTCTGAAGCCGTAGGCCATTCGTTTCATGGTTTTGATTTTGTTGTTTGTGCCTTCCAGGGGTCCCGATGAAATGCGGTAATCATAGTAGGCAAGGATTCCTGATTTGTACCCGGCCAAGGTATCGGCAAACTTTTTGAGCATCTTGATACTGGTGGCTTGAGCTCTTTTGACCCAATCGGTGAAGACCATTTCGGCAGTCTCTTTATCCGGTTGCAGCCAGATCTGTCGGAGGTCTTCCTTGAGGTAGTAGGCACATGCGAGAGGCTTATTGAGCTTCAGGGCTTCCTCCAGTCGTTCTTTCTCCTTTTTCTCAGGATCGAGATTTTCAGGATTTTTCAGGAGGAGCCACCGGGTTCCTTTCAGGACTTCCTTGTGGAGATTCTCCGTTGTTTCCCGGTACAGATCTCTTCGGAGATTGGATAGTTTGTCATTGAAGAGTTTGGTAACATGAAAATGATCAAACACAATGGTCGCCTTGGGAAGATGCTCAAGAACGGCGCTGATGTATGCCGGCGACATATCCATGGCGACAGCCTTTACTTTGGCCTTGGAACGTTTGAGCTTTTTCCAGAAGGGCTCAAGGGCGTCACCCCCCTTGCCGTCGCCAACGAAAATCACCGCTCCTGTGTCCATGTCCAAAACCACTGTCATATACCGATGTCCCTTGCGAACCGCAATCTCGTCTATGGCAATCCGCTTCACGTTTTTCAAGCATGGTCGGGAAAAGCGCTTGGTCAAATCCCTTTTCTGGATCTCCTTGATCACATCCCAGGATATGCTCAGATGACGAGCCACATCCTGAATGGTCATATGTTTCGACAGATCCAACGCATACCGTTCAAAAGCGTGGCTGTAAGAAAACCGGGGATCGGCAAATCCGAGCTTCTCCTGGCGGATATTCCCGCAATGCCGACATTCAAGCCGCTGAACCTCATAATCGAGAAACACCCTCTTCAAACCAATGGGAACTATCCGGAATCGCCTGGAAAACTTTCCCCGGAAGAGAATGGCCCGGCTCCGGCAGACCGGACAACGAATCTTTTCCCGTTTGCGCTTGATGGAAAAGATGACTGCCCCTCCTTCGTATCGGGTACGAATATATTCATAGCCAACCAGACCAAAACCGTGATACAAAATACTCGTGGACATACTTCCCCTCCCATAAAAAGAAATCGTTTCCAATTTCTTTATGGGGTTGTATGTCCATCTTTTTCAAGTCAAAAGTATGCATGAACCGGATGAACCATTAAAATGGACTGCACGGAAATAGTCTTCCAGGTGATAAACTTTCCTGAGCACCGCCATGGCCACGATAATGCCGGCGATGCCGGAGTAGATGGCCCCGGCAACAAAATAAGGACCAAAGATGGTGCTGTGCCACATGGGTTGAATGGTCATGGAAAAAACGTAAGACACCACGGTGTGCACGGAAACAGCGATCGGCAGACATGTAACGGCCATGATGCCGATGCCCTTCTCTAAGTAATGAATTTGTTTTTCTGTCCCTGCCCAACCGAGAGCCAGGACCTCATATAGCCCTTTCCTGAATCCTCCCGGCATCCGGTCTCTGAGAAGCGCGATATCCGGAATGAGGGGGAGATACAGATAGATGGAACTGGCAGTTAAGTAAGTGGTCAGGCTTACCACGTCCCAGAGAAGGGGCGATTGGAAACGACCATGCGCTATAACAATCAGTAAGCGGTCGATACGGCCCAAATCTATAAGTATATTGCCTAAACCAAAAAAGAGCACCAGAACAGTGATCACCTCCGCGGAGCGGGTAATAGAACGGCGCCACTCCGCTTTGGAGATGCGGAGTATGGCGGAGATGAGCGTTCCGGCATGGCTGACCCCTATAAAGAAGACAAAATTCGTAATGTAAATGCCCCAAAAGATGGGGCTGTTCAAACCTGTTACCCCTAATCCCTTATGGAATTGTTGGAAGTAAGCAAATGCCGCAAACAGCACCACCAGAGACAGAAAGGCAAAAACCATGTAAAAGCCCTTGCCCGTCTTCAAAATAGGCTGATATAGGATCTCGTCTCTAATCTTGGCTACGTTTTTCCCCCTTACCGATCCCGCGTCTGGTTTTAATGCTTCCACGCTAAGCTCCTTCCCTCAGATAATACACATTGGGTTCAGTGCCGAGTTCTTCCAATAATCTAAATGCCCTGGGACTTCTTGCGAGTTTAGAAACAGTACTGTCCTTATCGTTTAAATCTCCAAAACTGATCGCTTTACTCGGGCACGTCTCCGCGCAGGCAGGGATATAATCATCAGGGGTCATCTCCCTTTTTTCGGCCTTCGCCCTGTCCTTTGCCTTCTGTATTCTATGGGAGCAGAACAGGCATTTTTCCACTACTCCCTTTGGTCTTACGGTAACATCGGGATTCAGGGAATTCATCATCTCCTTGGGCCAGGCGGGCTTATACCAGTTCATGGACTTGACGGTATAGGGACAGGCATTGACGCAATATCGGCACCCGATGCAGCGTCCATATACCTGATCAACGATGCCCTCTTTCGACTTGTTGGTTGCCCCAACGGGACAGACCTTGACACAGGGAGGATTTTCACACTGCATGCAAGGCACCGGCATAATATGCGCTTTGATATGGGGGTATTCCCCCTCGATATTTTCCACCATTCGCATCCAGCCGATAGACCGAGATATGGCGGCCTCCTCCGGACTTGGCGGCGGGATGTTGTTCTCGATCTGGCAAGCGACGACACATGCCTGGCATGCCGTACACTTGTCCAAGTCTATCACCATTCCCCATCTAATCATGCCATCCTCCCTTATGCCTTATACCTTATACACTTTGACCCTGGTTTTGTTCAACAGGGGCTCGCCCGTGAAAGGTTCTGTAGAATGAGTCAGTAACCGCCCGACATTTTCCCCGATCCCCTTCGCTCAACGGCCAAGAGCCCTGTGTCCCAGCCCCAGCGGGACATTGACCACTTGCGGCATTGCCCCGAGCGTCAATTTTGCCCTGCATTTCAGCTTCGCCAGGGGAGATTCCACCCAGACCCAGTCATCTTCCTTAATGCCTAATTTCTCAGCGGCGCCAGGACTTATCTCTACCCATGAATTCCACTTCTGTTTGGAATGGATGCTGCTGATATCCTGTCTGTACGGATCATTGGCATGAATAGACCCAGCGAAAACCAGAGGGTTAAATATCTTCAAGTGGAAGGGATAATCCTTTTCACTATCCGGGGATGCGTTCAGTTTAGATTCCCAGTGAGGCAAAAAGAGTTGATCTCCCTTTGCTTCTACACCTGAGGCTTTTAATCCGTTGAGGACATCGCTTGCCGGGACTCCACGCTTTTCCAATTGATATTTCAGGGTCTGTGAGTAAAATTCAAATTTTTTGGAAGGCGTCCGGAATATCCGTTCCCATTCTTCATAAGAGTAGGCAGGATCCCACCATCCCCCTTTTTCTTGTATCCCTGCCCAGAACTCCTCAAAGTTCTTGTATCCGGGGGCCCTCCATCCGCGTCTCACAAGCTCTCTCAGCAAGGCTTCATCCAATTCGGGAGCAAAGAGGTCGCCTTTATTCATTGCATAGACTTTTTTTATGGTCTCGGTCAAAACTTCCCGGGAATCTTTCCAGGGGAATGCCTTTGCGACCGGCTGTCCCAAACCCTTGGCGATCTCTATAATTACGTCAACCGTATCTCTGGTATTGTATCGGGGCCGCACTACAGGTTTTCCCACCCCTACAACAGGGAAGCCTTGAAATGTATAGGTGAAGTTGCTTTGCCATTTCTCCAGATAGGTGTGATCCGGCAAGATAAGATCGGCCATCTGAGTCGTTTCATCCATATAGGGTGAGAAACTGACGATAAAAGGTATCTTTCCCATCGCTTGCGAAAAGCCTTCTATATGACCATGGGAAAACAGGGGGTTGCAGTTATAAAAAAACAACGCGCTTACGTCATAGGGCTTCCCCTGCAATACCCTTTCAGGAAAAAGTGAAAGCATGCTATCGCTAAGAGGAAATTGACCATCGCCGCCACCGGCAAGGGGAATCATTTGCAGACCCCTTCGCGCCGCATCATCGCTTTCCGGCGCCGGCAGATCGAGAATCGGGGGGGGGTGATGGTCAGCACCCCCCCGGACTTATCAATATTTCCTGCCAGGGCGTTCAGAGAGTGTACGGCCATCTGCTGATAAATATCCCCTCTGGTTCCAATGGCAAGGGCGGGGCCGCGAGTGGCAAATTCTTTCGCCGCTCTCAATATGGATTCCAACGGAATGCCCGTAATCTCCGAAACCACGCTGGGGGAAAAATTTTGCAATACCAGGTTCTTATAACCCTGGTGTCCCGTACCGGACGGATCTTCCCAGTCTTCAAATCCAAAAGTATGTTTTTCTACAAAAATTTTGTCATACAATCCCTCTTTGATGATAAAATGCGCCATCCCCAAGGCCAGAACGCCTTCTGTCCCGGGTTTTACCGGCATCCATTCATCGGCCTTTGCCGCTGTAACAGAATAACGGGACTCCACCTGCACGATCTTTGCTCTTACGTCCTTCACCCTTCTCGTGTAGCCGAAGGCATTCATAACCTGCACCGGCGACCAGAATGATTGCAGCAGGTCCGAATCGAATGATATTATGTAATTTGCCATCTCCATATCGTAAACAACGCCGTCTTTTATGCCCTGCATGAGATAAAAGGCATCCCTGCTGCCGGAATCCAATCCGCTTGGAAAATTAATGTAGTTCGGCGAACCGAACTGGCGGAGAAATCTTTCGAAGAGCATCGTTGTAAGGCCGCTTGCATCCCCGTTCATAAGGACCAGTTTATGAGCGGCATTTTTTGACCTTATTTCTTTCATCCGGCTTGCCGCGACCCTGATCGCTTCGTCCCAGGTAATCTCCTGCCACTTTCCCGCACCCCGATCGCCTACCCTTTTCAAGGGTCCCTTAATCCGATCCGGGTCATTTAAGCTCATTAAGCCCGACTGACCTTTGGGACATAATTTGCCCCTATTAACGGGATGGAAGATATTTCCCTCAATCTTTACCGGTCTATCGCCTATCAGCCTGACACGGATGCCGCAACCGCCCGGACACTGCCGACACAGTGAGGCAACCCACCGTTCCGGCCCTTTGGGCACATCTACCCAGTCTTCGCCCCAAGCTGCCTCAAATGCCTTAACGGCGATATCCGGTGCATACGCCAAAACACCGCCTCCAGCAGCAACTCCTAACACCGTTAAGAATTCTCGTCTTGTAACCTTTCCCATCTTTCACTCCTTATGCCTTCTGGTCTGAAGAATAAGCGCCGAATGCGGTTGGCAATTCCTACGCGTCGTCATTTATGGCAAATGACACAGCTCGTATCCACATCATTCTTCTCATGGCAGGCAATACAGTCGCCCATGCCAAGACTAACCAGGGCTTTACTGGGTGGCCTTGAAGTTTTCCCCATATTCCCATGACACTTCTCGCATGCCAATTTGCCAACCGCCACATGTCTATTATGGGAGAAATACACATGAACGGGATTCCGATATAGCCTTTTCCAAGGGATAGTATGGTTGTTTTTTATGAAACTGAGCAGCTTTTTCTCTTCCGGGCTATTTGACAGAGGTTCGTCTTTATGACATCCCATACACACCTTGATGTCGGGTATTGTCGCCGACGCCGAATTTATGACACCGGTATGGCATTCTTCGCATTTAAGCATCTCGGTGTGCACCTTATGGCTA
>Ga0210056_1002967_pt1 | contig 13982 bp, 21 predicted proteins | sample CryGeyCG2014_080_2_FD_183965 | JGI IMG/M metagenome (GOLD analysis project Ga0210056, IMG submission 183965) | Groundwater microbial communities from aquifer - Crystal Geyser CG07_land_8/20/14_0.80 (SPAdes) (version 2) | ecosystem: Environmental > Aquatic > Deep subsurface > Groundwater | place... | reverse complement strand
AAAAGTGATTGAGAGATAGTTATCTGACATTCTTTCTTCCGCCTGCGGCGCGTCCCGTAGGGACTAAAAATCTCAGGGCTAAAGCCCTGAGGGTTTAACAAAGTTTGTCAAAAAAGTCTGTTCATGACCTATCTTCTGATAAGTCAAATAATCAACTCCCTGCCAATGCTTGTTCTGGCATCTTTCTATGTAGAACTTTCTAGCGTCTGCTGTGACTGAGCCGACTGTCTCATGGAAATAACCATCCGTCCAGAATGAACCGCCAAGATTGAATTTCTTCAAATCTCTGGATAATCTCTTCCTTATTTCATAAGAAGTCCTTCCTTTGAACATCTGAGCTAGATAGGCAATAGAATAATTTTTCCAGTTTTTGATAAACAAATGCACGTGTTCTGGACCAAATTCTACTGCTTTCAATTCAACTTTCAAATTCTTTGCTATCATTTTCATCAGATTTTTGCATGCTCTTTTTAGGTATTTTTCATAAAACAATTTTCTCCTGTATTTAGGAGTGAACTGCAGGTGGAGATAAGATTCTCCATAGCTATGGCTGAAGCTGTTCCATCCCATGTTCTCAGCCAGATATTTTATCGTATCCAGCATTTCATCGTCGTTAGTAATCTCCATATTCAATGCAAGTTCGCTGCAGTTTGGCTACATTATCATCCGCCATTCACCTTTGTTATCTTCAAATCCTCATAGAACGGGACTGCATATTTCAGGTATTTCCTGAGCAGCCCTTCCGATACGCCTACGTGGAAGGTGGATTGATTCAAAGGGAAGCAACCTATTTTCGGAGGGGAACATACTCTATTCATACGGAAGGCATTTTCCAATAGCAGTCAGGCTAAAGGACTGCTGGGTGGTGAATAACAGGACTTATTCGCCGACTACATCAGCCCATCAGGGGCATTTTACAAGGGCTTTAGGATTCAAAAATTTAAAGAGCATGTTTGGTCTCCAGAATGTCACGTTCCCTTCCAAATTTGGAATTCCCTTCAGGTCGCTTGGGTCTTTAAGCGACATTCTCTCATCCGCAAAGACGAAATACCCTGTCAAATCATCCTGATTCAGCATCTCCATTTTTTTCTCAAATGTAGACCTGTTCCAGTCTATGAATTGGCATTTCTCCTTTTCTGCTATCTCCCGTGCCACTTTTCCTACTGTTCTGCTTTTTCCTATACCAGTCGTCCCGTGGACGAATAATGGTATGTTCACTTCATAGTTCTTCCACAAAACTTGCTCTAGCTGTTTGTGGTTGACCTCGTTATTCATTTAGCCGAGGCAATCTGGCTAAAGCCGAGAACAGATTTACCATTTTTTCTCCAATTTTCCTTCCACTTATACTTTTAACCTTAATTTCTTTCCAATCTCCTATTACCATATTTTCACCTCAATATAATCTTTAATTTATCTTCTGATTTGCTCAATTCTCTCCAAGCAAATTTCGCCGCCTGCATAACTGGAATCCACGTAATTATCAAAATTGTCGTTGATGTTATTGACAGCTTCTTGTAGGCTGCCTGCTTCTAGCACTCCTACTGAGAGCAGATAGGCTTGATTTCTGTTATCCATCCTCCTTTCAAAAATGACATACTTAACCATTCCAACCACACATCTAATTAATTATATTAACTTCCTCATTTATATAAATTATTTTAAGGATAAGAACAACGATAGAGCCCTGACTACCCACTTATTTCTTTTTTCCTGAGAAATAATACCTTGAATAGACTGATGTTATATTCTGCCTGTCGAACATCAGTGCAACCGGAAGCGCCAACCATGGGGAATTTTTCACAAAGTGGATGGCAAATAATGGAATAGGCGAATCTGAGGAAAGCGAGCACGAAATGGGGGCATATGAATTGTGCATAGAAAACCCTGAAAAGATTTATTCTGAGCTAAGGCATGATTGCGAAATGAACATACCCACAATCCACTTATATGCCTTCAAAAAATCAGAGTTTATTGGGATGCTGACAAGCCAAGAGGCGAATTACGGGAAGGAAATAGCAAAGAATAATTTAATATTGTCCGGCGGGAAAGAATATTTCAGAATGATTGACGAGGCGTCTAAAAATGGATTCAATGGCTGAAATATACATTGAAAGAGCAAGGAACGAAATTATGGCTGCAGAATCCTTAAAAAAGTTGAGCGAAGAAAAAACACAAAAACAAGCCTTCAGAATACCATCAAACATGACTTTCTATAGTTCAGTTATATCGCACTCTTATTATGCAATTTTCTATGCTGCAAAATCCATTCTTTTGACGAAAGGAATAAAAACTTCAGCCCCAGAAGTGCATAAAAAAACTTATGATGAGTTTGAAAGGCATTTAGTTAAAACAGGCTTGCTTGACGTGAAGTTGCTTGAAATTTACAAAGAAGCAGTTGTTAAAGCTAATGACCTTCTTCAAATCTTCAAGAGGGAAAAATGGAAAGGGGGAAATTTTACCTATAATACCATACCTCAGGCAAACAAAATCCCAGCAGACAAGTCTCTAAAAAATGCCAAGTTTTTTGCATCAAATATAATAAAAGTGATTGAGAGATAGTTATCTGACATTCTTTCTTCCGCCTGCGGCGCGTCCCGTAGGGACGAAAATCAACAAAGTCCAACTTATTTAAATTCTATTAAATAATAAATTCAGTATGGCTCTTAAGGAAAGATTCCTAAAAATATACTCAAATCTGCCTCTAGGTCTTAGAGAAGAAATAATCATTGTCTTAGACAAAAAGCCTTTAACATGGAACGCAGCATATATAGAAGTAGTAAATAATACAAAAATCAGCGATGAAATACTGAAGAAGCTTGAAAAAATGGGGATAATATGAAAGAAGAAATAGCCCAAGAAGCAAAGGAGCTTGTGATTGCCAGATTGCTGCTGCTTCCTTCAGGCAAAAAAATATCAATAGGCTCTTACGGGAATTTTACAAAAGAGGAGCTTATAGAAAACATAAATAAGGGCAATGAAGTTGGCAAAAAAATAATCGAAATAGAGATGGATTTTCTGAAAGCCCTGAAGAAGGGAGATCTCTATGAGTAAGACTCTTCTGATTACAAGGCCAGATCATGATATCACTACCCACTATCTTTCAAGCTGGGGAAGACTTACTTTTGAGGCCGCAGAGAAGAACGGTTTCAAAATATTGGATTTACATGGAAAAAGAGCTAGTAAATCTGAATTTGAAAGTTTTGTAAAGGAATTTTCACCTAAGGTTATACTCTTCAACGGTCATGGGAACGAGAATACAATTGGCGGCCATGAAAATGAGCCTCTTGTGACTCTCGGGAAAAACGAAAAATTGCTCGCCTCCAGGATTATTTATTCCATTTCATGCAAGTCAGCCAAAAACCTCGGAAGAAAAAGCATAGATTCTGGCGCGATGAGCTTCACTGGTTATGACGACGATTTCATATTTTTCTACGATGTTAAAATGACCAGCAGACCGGTTGAAGATGAAACAGCAAAATTGTTTCTGGAGCATTCAAAAATCTTTGTGAATTCTTTGCTAAAAGGAAATTCTATTTCTGAATCATACAATAGGGCAAAGGGATCGATGAAAAATAACATTACTAAACTTTTAAGCAGCGAAAGCCCAGATTCAGGAATGATTAGATTCTTATGGTGGAATATGAAGCACTTCGTCACACAAGGGAATGCTGACATTAAGGCATGATAGGAGGCAGTTCAAGTACAGGCCGAGATGATTTGCAGCTACCGCACAAATTACCAACCTGATCTATGTTTGGAAAAAACACTCCTTCAAAAGAATCTGCTGGAAAGTTATAGATGCTATAAAAGACAGGAGAAAATTCAAGTACAGCTACAAGAAGGGTTAACTTTCAACTTCCGCCTGCGGCGTGTCCCGCAGGGGCGAGAATCAACTATTCCTCAAAGAATAACCCCATTTCATATAATCCTTTCCTTTATTCTCCCTAAGATGATCAAAAAAAGAACAATAACCCCGCTAACAAGAATAACAGGCAACAGCAGCTGCTCCTAACCTAAAAACTTTAATCCATCTTTAATTTCCTTCATCACTTTCTTAAGATCTGGCCTGCTGTAAACAAGCCTTGACAATTCCCTTTCCCAATAAGGCTTCAAAATCCCCTCCAAATTATCTGGGAACATTTTATTTAAGGAAAAATCAATCCCTTTAGCTTCACACTTCTGAAGAAATATCTTCTTCACCTTCTTTAAATCAACCTTCAGGGACAACATTTTCCAAACATCATAATAATCCCTTGTTTTATCTCTTTCAATGAGAGCTCTCAGCTTCTCTGAAAATATCTCTTCCAAACTCATAACCCTCGCCTTAAATGAAGGATAATCTGAATAAGCCTTCGGCAGAATCTTCAATACAGGTTCATCCAAAATACTCTCTCTAGTTATATCTATTTTTCCCCAATTTTTTCCGAGCAGAGCTTGGTATTGAATCTTGAGCTGAAGATATTCTGGGTTTTCATACCTATTTTTGAGCGAAAATCCTATCCCGCTCTCTTTTGAAACCCTTTTCAATATCTCTTCTATATCTATATTCTTGAAATCCCCCTTTGGCATTGAAAAATCCAAATCCTCAGAAAGCCTCCATATTTTCGGGAAATATATTTTTGACAAGGCTGTTCCGCCTTTAAAAACCATCTCTACACCAGAAAAACCGAACAGCAGCCATCCAAGAACATAGTCCTTTTCAATCATGCCTAAATTCAGCTTTCTCTTCCTAGCCTTGCTTAGAAGCTCTTTTTTATTTATCAATACATCCAACTCTCTGGATTTATTTCCTTGTTTATTAATAGAAACCATTTTTTATTGTATCTGCCTTTTTTGGGCGATAGTGGATCTAAAAGACTGAAACTATTTGGTATCCCAGATGCATCAACATCATGCCCTATTCCGCACACATCCAGCATAAAGCCAAACCTTTTCAGTGCGGTCAAATTCTCCATCCTTATGAGATACTTTTCCACTCTTTTCAGGTCGATTTCTTTATGGCTAAAAAACAGGGATTTGGCAATCTCGTCTATTCCACCCCCATGTTCAGGGTGATCCAAGCAATCTGCAATAGTTTTTTCTTTGTTTGATATATTCACCTCTGCTCCATCCACCGTAATTGCTTCAAACCCAAAAAATTTCTTCTTAACCAGCTTCACAAAATAAAAATCTGAGTAGAGTATTTTTATCGGCTTTTTTGCTTCCAATCCTGCAACAAAAACTGTGCTTGGTATCTCGTCTGTCAATCCATGATAATTCAACGCAGACCAATACCCAATATAATAAGGTTTGGCCAGATTTGAAGCTATCCTGAAATTATGGATTATGTAGTCATCTGAACCCTTGGGGCCTATTTCCATAGGCACTCTTACATACAGCCCTCTTTTGAGCCTCAGTATCCATTTTTTTTTGGAGAGAAAATGGAGTGTTTTGAGAGGGTTGTTTAGTATTTTTTCCGCATCTTCTATCGTAAATACTTCTTTATCCTTTTTAGCTAGAGATAACAGCAGAAAAGACTCTTTCTTTCCAAGGCCTCTATAATTTTTTGTAGATAATTCCCTCATATGTAATTAATTACAATTTATTATATTTATTTGTTTGGGTTGAGATGTAAATCACGGAGTAAAAGCTGTTCTTATCCCAGAAATACATGGCTTTTATAGGCCTTTAAAACAGCATAGACTGGTTATTCTCTTGGAATCTTAGTAGTTTTAATTCTTGGGTATTGAACAGAAAAACCCTGGTATGTTAACTTTTCAAGATCATCTTGGCTCAACACCCTTCGGATGGAATACAAATCTTCCCCTATTTTTTCAGGTCTATACCCAGTTCTTCTCAGATAATCAATAACCTGCCCAGAGTTTATTTTAAGCCTGTCGACTATTTCTACTTTAACACCTAGTCTTTTTGCCATATAACCACTTCAATCTTCCGCCTGCGGCGTGCCCATCAGGGGCGAGAATAAGTATTTATATAAATATACCCATTATTTTTATATAGAATCTATATAAAGGTGATATAATGCCTATGATTAGTGTTGATATAAGCAACAGAATGAAACAAATGACAGACGAGTTAGTCAAGAGTGGATATTATACTTCCCAATCAGAAGCTATCAGAGATGCTATCCGTGAACTATATTTCCTAATTCAGGAAAAGAACAAGAAGAATATTACCCTCGAGGAAGTAAGAGAATTAACCGGACAAATCACAAAGAAGACTGGGAAGAACTTATCTCAGGTGATTATTGAATCAAGGGATGAAGAATGATTGTTTATTTTGATTCTAGCGGCTTCATAAAATATTTTGGAAAGGAGAAGGGAAGCGAGGAGATCATAGAAATAGTTGAAAAATCAAAGAAGCATGATAATCTTCTCATGAGTTCAACCTTAATGATATCTGAGATTATTGGGGGTATGGATAAATGGTACAGGCAAAAATTAATAACCAAGAAGCAATTCGAACAACTAATAAAAGTTTTCTTGGATACTCTCATAGAGTTGATAAATAAAGGTTCAATGAAGTTCATACTTCTTGATAATTCACAAGCTATCAATAATATGGGCATTCTGCTAAAACACCATTTCGGTGGTTGTGACCTTATTCACTTAAATGCCGCTTTGATTTCAGATTGTGATCTGTTCGTTGCTTCTGATAAGCAACTTTGTAATGGAGCCAAAGATTTGAAGTTGAAAGTTTTGAACCCAGAGGAATAGTTAAATCTGCGATATGGATTTGACTCTTTCAATCTTCCGCCTGCGGCGTGTCACGGAGTGACTAATAGATAGATTATTTAAAGATATTCTAGTAGTAATTCTATATGTTATCGAAAATTGGAATTGAAGATTTGAAGGTTTTCATGCGTAAATATGCCCCTTCATTTATTGAAGAAAATCCTGCGGGCATTACAATCAGGTTTTCGGCGGTTCAGCATCCAGGGCGTGCTTACACAATAGCTGGAGAATTGCAGGAATATCTTCAAGAACGTGGTGTGGAAGCTAATGCTACCCCAGAAATTCGCGGAGTTTATGTTCCGGCACTGAATGTGTCATCCAGAAATTAGAATCCTTTCCTTTATTCCCCCTCAAATATTCCACAAACAATATTACAACACCTGAAACAAGAAAATAATAACAAACAATAGCAGCATTATTCGCCAAGCCCTCATTCCCGACAGCAAGAATAACCGCAGAGACAACCAACAGACTTAAAGCGATTGCAATAGGAGCCCTACCATCAAGCTTGAACCTTATTGCAGCAATTGTGTAAACAAGAATTACAGCGGGTATTATCCTTTCAAGAACCAATACTTCAGTGAGCCCAAACATACAATTCTATGCAACAACAACAGTTAAAACTCTTGCGTTTAATCAATTTAATGAAAGAGATGAGAAAAACACAAGAAATCATATTATTGCTTTTGATTATATTGCTTGGCATCTTCATAACATACATCCCTCATCTCGAATACCCATTCCCGCTGCATGTTGACGAATGGCATCACATTGCATTGGCAGAAGAAATAGCAAAAACAGGAAGCTTCCTTCAATATTATCCTTACACGGGAAAGCCAGCAACACACGACCTGGAGATAGGATACCACATGCTGCTAGCGGGGATTCAGGCTTTAACTGGACTGGGAATACGCATGTTTATTCTGACAGGCCTTTTTACGATTGCCTCTATACTGAGCGTCTTCACTCTGGCAAGAAGATGGGGAGAAGACATAGCATTATTGTCAGCTTTGTTTGTGGCAATAATACCAAGCACCCTGGCGATAGGAGGTCCAGTTTTTCTCATCCCGGTAAACCTGTCTTTAATCTTTATTCCGATCGGGCTGAAGCTCGCTTTCGATGCCAAATCTGCAAAACATTATCTAGGCTTATTCTCGGTTTGTTTATTCCTTCTATTATCGCATCCGCCGTCAGCAGCGGCATTGCTGTTAGTCCTGTCAGTCTATCTAACCCTCAACTTCAAGAACAAAGGCAGGCAGTTATTCCTAACTTTGCTTCTGTCAATTCTGATCGCGCTTCCAAACTATCTTCCGTACATACAGGAAAAGGGGATACAGTCAGCAGTCTTTTCATCCCACATAACTTTAGGCGGGATAGCGCAATTGTTCGGATACATATCAACTTTCTTCCTGCTGGTCGGGACTTACTTTATATCAAGGACAAGAGACCCGGAGAGATGGTCTATGCTAATTGCAGTGTTTCTTCTCTTCATTAACATGCTAATATTCATCAGAACAGGATTCAACCCTCTAATACCATATATAAGAATTTTCCTGCCAGCGATGCTTCTGATGTCGATAGTATCTGCGCATGGCATTTCCAAGCTGAAGTTAAAACCGCTGATTGTGTTAACCGTAATCTTAATAGTTGGGTTGTCTATCAAGCAGCATCTTGACCAGCCTTACTACCATGTAATTGGCAGCCAGGAATACCAGGACTTCTTGTGGATAAAAGGCAACACGCCAGAAGACGCTAAAGTTCTTTTAGACCCGTGGAAGGCAAGGGCATTAACCCCAGTGGCAGAAAGGCAAGTCCTGTCAGTCACGCCGTTCGGGCCAGTTGAAAAAATAGATAAGTTCAATGACGAAATAAGGGGATTCCTGTTAAGCAACTGCACAGACATAAGCTTTCTGAAGAGGCATGGAATATCGCTAATATATTCAGAGTGGTGCGACAGCAAGGATTTGATTAAAGCTAAGGATAGGATTTATTTTGTTTCGGATTGATTTAGAGAGCAACTTTTATTCTGGCCTTCCCTTTCTAGTTATTTTTCTTAAATTAAGTTGTATTCAATCCTCCGCCTGCTGGCGTGTCACGGAGTGACTGGGATGAAATTTTGAATGTTTTTGCATAGTCTCATCGGAAAAAATTTCCGCTAAATTTCCGCTAAATTTCCGCTAAACTGTAATATGTTTTTTTATCACTAACGCCCCTCTTTATTACGATTTTTTTTTCAATCAATTCTTTTAAATCATTCCTTGCCATTCTCATGGTTACGCCAAATATTTCAGAATATTTCTTAGTTGTTATCTTTCTGTGCTCTTTGAGGTATTCTATTACCTTCTTTCCTCTCTCATTTAGACCTAAAGCTTCCAGGCGGTCTTTTGTTAACTTAGACAATCTAAAAGTAACAATCAGACTTGTTCCAGTAAATTCAAATTCAGGTTCTGGTAATCCCCATTCTTTACAACTTCTTATTATATCCAATGTTCCGCCGCCAACATCTTCCACATATTTAACCCAGAAAAGTTGTTTGAACAGAAGCGGATTTCTTGGTATGGATTCGTGTTTCTGTTTCAATCTTTCAACTGTCCAGCCCATCGGCAATCTTCCTGGATTCCAAATCTCAATCCTATCATTAAATATCCTAACCTGAACTTTTGAGGGAGATTCATAATCCCTGTGAACAACAGCATTAGCTATAGCCTCTCTGATTGCATCAGGAGGATATTCGTATTTTTCTTCTCTTTGAACCTGGTCAGGTATTAGCCAAATAGACATTTTTATGTTCCTGAGAACAAAATCCTCGGCTTTGTCCACCAAATCAAACACATCTCCATTCAAGGTTTGAAAGTCAATATACGGCTTGACAGGATCATTTCCAGAAAATCGTATACACTTTACTTCTGATTGCAAAAATTCTGGCTTTTTGGAAAACAGTAACATACATGCATTTGTTGGTTTTTTGTTTTTGAGTAATTTTAGTGATGTTAGTGCTTCTGTCATAGCAGCGTTTTTGGAAATTTTTAGCCCCCTTTCTCCTCTTGCCCTACTTATGAACAATCTAACCTTATTTTTATCAATATCCTCTAGTTTAGCTTCCTTACATACTTGAGAATCCCACAAAAATTCTTTTCCCTCAGAAATAATCTCTCTTAATTCATTTACATCAATTTTTTGGTTTGTTCTCCCGACTCTTTTAAATGCTATTGGAATTTTGTTTATCTTTGCAAATACCGGCTTGATATGGTATCCATTTACCTTAATAATCATCACAGATTTTCCTTGTAGGTCTTTCATCTTGATAGAAGGATAAATTCTCGGATCAGTATTTTGTTTTATTTCATTTGCTAATTTTTCTATAGTTTTTCCCCCAACATTTACACCAACTATTCTTTTGATTGTACCATCCTTATTTTCTTCAATACCAACAAAGATAGCCCCCCCATGCCTATTAGCAAATGCTGATATTGTTTCAATTATCTCCTTTATCACAGCTAATGATTTCTTGAATTCAATTTTTTCTGACTCTCTTAATTCAAGGAATTTTTCTGCGTCCATGCTATAACTTTTGGAAGAGTGGATATAAAAGATATTTTTCATGGAAGATACAAGTCTTTTTCTCAGAAAATAAAAATACTGACAAACTTTTCAACTTCCGCCTGCGGGGTGTCCCGTAGGGACGAAAATTAATTAATCTCTGTTCCCATGAAGCAGAAAAAACATGAGAAGAATTCTTCTTGACTAAGACTAAACTAATTCTTGCCAATCTGGTACAGGTATCCTACAGGCAATAGACCACCCCCAAGATTATACAAAAACTCAAACCTCAGCCCCCTACCTTTGATAGAAAATTCATATATTGATTTAAACCAATCTTGGTATACGCATCTCAACTCACCGACAGGAGTATCAAAGCCAAAGAAAACCCCACGCTCGTCCTGCCAAAATTTCAAAACACCTATCCCAGGCACTTCTCTTGTTTCCCCAGCTTTCAGGGCTGTTATATACTTGGCATCAAAAATCATTTGGTTTTTTATAAGGAAGAAAATGATTTAAGCCTATCTTTCCCTTCAATTTCCTGAATTTTTGGCAGCCTCAATCCTTCGCCTGCGGCGTGCCACGGAGCGGCAAGAATTAATTAATCCTTTGTTGTTTCGTTCAGGCGCCGTATTATTTGAGGCTTTCGGTCAATCTATTGCTATTCCGTTCATTTGTGCTGTTAGCTCCAATCCATGATAAAATCTTGTTAATTGTCTTTTAGCCCCAATATTGCCATGTCTTGCTCGTTTAACATCAGTATAAGGTGCAGAAGACCATCCGCGGCTTTCTGGTATTCTTTCTGTCACCCCTTTGAGCGCTCTGACTACTCTCCCATCATAAGGGCATCTGAACCTCATTATTCCGGTAGTTTTAGTGCCTGAAAACAGTACCCTATATTCACAGCTTGAGCCACAATTATGATCCATGCAAATAGGATATGATGGCATATGATTTACATTTTATTTGAAATTTAAATACTCTTCCAGTGCAGTAAAAATAACATCCCATACCTGTATGGCAAATCCAATCCAGATGGAAAAAAGGAATAATCCTTCGCCTGCGGCGTGCCACGGAGCGGCAAGAATTAATTTCTGACTATTTCCATGAGGCAGAAAACCCGCTATAACAGAAGAGAATTTAAGGTTAACCGCCAAAAAAGTAGGCATGAGTGACTTAAGTTCAATGTTTGGTGCAGACGGAAGAAATACAGTTGATTTATTCATTTCTTACCCTTTAGCTCTAGAATGCACGGGTTGTGAACATGTTAGAATGACTGGATCCAATTCACCCGAGGGATATTGTTCTCGCACCGACAGTTTAAGATGGTATTATTATAAAGGAATGGCTTCAAGAAAAACCCTAGAAACTTTCCCAAAAAAATACAGATGTGATGGCCATTCAGAAACTAGAGAAAGAATTACTCTTGGAAGAGTTATAACACCTGTTGAAGATTAAATCTACCTTTTAGATGGCTTGATTCTTAAGAACTTTTTAATTTCAATCTTCCGCCTGCGGCGTATCCCGTAGGGACGAAAAACAACAATATGCCTTCTGTAAGTAGATAGGGGCACTGATTTTTCTCCTGAGCTATTTGGTTCTGAACGAGGATTAAACATTGTTTTAACAAGAACAAAAGAACGCTTACTTCTTTCCCCAAACATAAAACCAGATATTATCAGGATCCTTATGGGCGTGCTCAGGAATTGGCTTGTTTGGTTGTGGCATACAATATTTTAGCAGTTGTGAATTAAGAGGATTGTGGTGGTTGAATTAGCAACTTCAAAAACAATATTTTCCAGAAATATTTTGGTACAAAAAATACCAATAAAATGGTAAAGTATTTATGAAAACGGAAAAAAATACCAAAAACGAGGTAAAAAAAAGAACAATCAGCTACGGAATCAAGTTGATTTAACCCCAGGTAATAACCACTTCCAAGTAATATGTTCATTCAGTAGAAGCGTTTTTTCCCTCTAGCCTACTAGCTTGTTATATATTATTTCTAAGATAAAGAATATTACAGGAAGCACTTGGGGATTAGGATGAAGGGAATTACAAATTTCGAGAAAATTTCTTCCGTGGCTATAACAATTGCCATGCTTTTAGTTGTCACGCTCCTGAAGCCCGCAACAGCCTTAAACCTTTCATTAATGACAGACAAGCCCTCTTACCTGATCGGCGAGATTGTTGAGTTGACAGTTGATGTTAATATAGAGAACGGCGAATCAATTCCATTCACGGATGCTTTAATCAAAGTCAGCGGCATTGATCCCCACAATTCCGGGTTAACAAGCACATGCCTGCTTTCAAACCTGAATCAAGGCCCTCATCCAGAATGCTCTTCCCAGGATTCAAACTTCCAATCAGTTACAATCACATACTTTAATGCTGCAAATGAATTTGGCAACAGGTCAGCAGAGTTTGAAGGCGAAGAGTATGCATGGGGATATGGGTACGGCTACAAGAACAACCCAACAGCCGCAAAAATCGTTGCCACAGTAGAGTGGAGGTTCCCAGTATCATGGGATGAAGGCAACTATAAGGCTGAAGTAGAGATCAGGTCAGAAAAAGACCTGCTCAACAATTACCCGACTTTTACTGGATCAACCCAGTTCTCGACAGAGCAGATTGAAAGCAAAGTCGCTTTCTTCTGCAAGGATTCAACCTGTTCTGACGGGATAGAGTCCGACCTTATAGCATGGCTGAGAAGCAACGGCTGGACAGTCGAAGCAAAAGCCTACGATGAATGGACTAACACTCAGCTTGATGATTATGCTTTAATGATGTGCTCCGATGAGGTTTTGGCATGCAAGCCCAAAGAAAACACACCAATGAACTTCCAGAACACACACAACAGCAAGCCTTTGGTTGAAGTGGCAGATGACAGATACTCATTCGGGGCATTCTATCTAGGCTACATTGACAGCGCCAATACTATTTTAGACAAGGAAAACCTTAACATAGTCCAGTCGCATCCATTGACAAACGGCTATTTCGGAGAAACAAAAATCTTCCCAGAGAAGCAAAAGATGTCAGACATTCCTGAAAACAGGCTGCCGGATGAAATCATAAGCTTAGGCGAAGCAGGGAATACAGGAAGGTCAACCATGTTCATAGCCGAGGAAAATGGAACTACAGGACGATACTTATACTTAGGATGGTTCTACAAGGGGATGCCTTCTAACCTCACAGAAATTGGCAATACCTTATTGAAGAGGTCTATAAAATGGGCCCAATGCAGCAACCCTGAAACATGCAATGTAATCGGGGACACAACTCCGCCAGCGCCTTTCAACGGGAAGCCAACAGGGATAATAAAATACAGGACAACAGAGCTTTCACTCGAGACAAATGAAAACTCAGAATGCAGAGGCAGCGTTGACTTAGACAAGGACTACGAGAACATGACTTTTGAATTTACTGGGTCAGAGCTTTTGCATAAATATATAATAAATGAGCCTTTGAGCCTAGGCGAACACACAGTTTATGTGAGATGCGTTGACAGGTTTGGGAATAAGATGGCAAGCAGCTATCATTGGGCTTTCACTGTTCAATCCTCTGATGTCGACGGGATAGCATTCTTCTGCAAGGATTCAACCTGTTCTGACGGGATAGAGTCCGACCTTATAGCATGGCTGAGAAGCAACGGCTGGACAGTCGAAGCAAAAGCCTACGATGAATGGACTAACACTCAGCTTGATGATT
>Ga0210056_1002961_pt1 | contig 14000 bp, 18 predicted proteins | sample CryGeyCG2014_080_2_FD_183965 | JGI IMG/M metagenome (GOLD analysis project Ga0210056, IMG submission 183965) | Groundwater microbial communities from aquifer - Crystal Geyser CG07_land_8/20/14_0.80 (SPAdes) (version 2) | ecosystem: Environmental > Aquatic > Deep subsurface > Groundwater | place... | reverse complement strand
CAGCCGATGTCTTTTGCTCTTTGATCGCCTCTAATGCAACCTTTGCTTTAAATGATGGCGGATAACTCTTTCTCATTTTTTCCACTTGGACCTCCTGTTTTTAGTCTCCAAGTGTAACTTATCATACCGTCCAAATTTTGGGGTCCACTATATTTCATGTCACGCCGGTATCGCTATCTTCCCGTGGGATGGTTCTGGTATTTAGGGACACTTATGCCGGTCATCGGATTAATACAGGTAGGTTATCACGCCATGGCTGACCGTTATGCCTATGTGCCACTCGTAGGTATTTTCGTTATCATTTCCTGGGGCGTTTCCGACATTTTTTCACGATTGTTTGCGCGGAGGATATTGCTTATATTATTGGCGGCAACGGTAGTTTCTGTTTCCGTTATTGTTTCGTGGCAGCAGGTGCAGTACTGGCAAAACAGTATGACTATTTTTCAACATGCGTTAAATGTTACGAAAAATAACTATCAGGCGCACCAGGGAGTCGGTAATATTTTATTCTCCCGGGGAAATATTGACGGGGCTATTGCACACTATATGGAAGCTTTGCGTTTTAAACCGGATCATGCAGAGGTTCGGAACAATCTCGGTATGGCCCTCATGTATCGGGGAAAATTCGAAGAAGCTATGAATCAATATCTGGAAGCATTGCGGATTAAGCCGAACCAGGCAAAGGTATATAACAATATGGGCGTTCTGCTGGCTAAACAGGAGAAAATGGAAAGTGCGATTGCATATTTCCGTGAGGCAGTGCGTATTGATCCTGATTTCGCAGGAGCAAAAGGGAACTTGCAAGTGGCACTTCAGGTGCAAGAGAATTCAACAAGGCTACAAGCTCGTTAGAGATGTGTTGATATAAAGAACATTATAATATTCAATTTAAATGAATCTTAAAACCAAGACATTCATTGATTTCTGGATAGGATACCCCCTGGTGGCACTGCTCAACGTCTTGGCCTTCCTTCTGGGCAAGTCGCTGCGCCGAAACCACAGCTCACAGCTTCGAAAGCGCTCGCGTGATCGTTGTCTGCAAGCTGATGGGGCTTGGCAGCATCGTTCAAATAACACCGCTCCTGACGTCATTACGCAAGCGTTTCCCGTCGGCTCATCTGATTTTTCTAACGCGATCAGCAAACGCAGAACTGTGCCGAAGGTTCGACGTTATAGACGAAACTCTGATTCTGGATGATCGTTCCCTGGTACAACTCGCTGTGTCGCTGCCCGGCCTGCTGCAGAGATTTTGGCTGGTGGGCGTGGATATCTTCGTCAACCTGGAGGTATATTCAAATGTCTCTACTTTGCTTACCATTCTGAGTTGCGCCCGTAATCGCATTGGGTATTATTTGAAGCCCCACGACATGCGAGCCCGCGGCATCTATACTCACATGGTTTATTTCAACCAGAATGCCCCGATTGCCCAGGTTTATTTGCAGGCGGCACGCTGTATCGGTATTACAGAATTGCACCAGGGGTTGATAGCTCCCCGGATAGATCCGGCCGATCGGATTTCCCTGGCGGAAAAGCTCGCGGCAACTGGTTGCCGTTTTGAGAAATCGAATTATATCATCGTAAACCCTAACGCCTCTGATCTGCGGATCGAGCGACGCTGGCCAATAGAATACTATATCGCTCTGATAAAACGATTGTACGAGTTACACAAGGACATGCTGATATACTTGATTGGCGGACCTGGCGAAGAGCCGGTAGGGGCGGCCGTCACCGGATTGCTATCGCTTCCGGCGGGTAGCGTTTCGGATCTATCCGGCCGACTTTCCCTGCCGGAACTGACCCTGATGCTTGACGAGGCGCGTATTTTCATTACCAACGATAGCGGTCCCATGCATTTGGCCTTTGCTTTAGGCACGCCCACCGTGGCCCTGTTCGGGCCTGTATCACCGGAGCATTATGGCGGCGCGGGTGAGACATCGCGGGTCTTGCTGTATCGTCGTATATATTGCAGTCCGTGTGTGCACCACTTTTTGGAGTCGCCTTGCCGCGGCGACAATCAATGTATGAAGATGATCGGTGTTGACGATGTGTTGAACGCCGTGGAGACATTGCTTTCGGGCATCGGCAGACCGGAGGTGGATAGCAGGCTGCACTACAGCTCGCAGGAAACGGTGTTTGGCATACAACGGAGGGACTGAAGGAGTGAATTTCACTGCATCCACGACTCCGGCGGATTGCCCTGCCTGTCACGGAACGACGCAACGGCACGATTTTAACGTCTGTGACTATCCTCTGTGGAGATGTACCGACTGCCGTATGGAATTCCTCTATCCGCAGCCTGATGAAGATGAACTTGCGACTATTTACGGTCGGCGCTATTACGATGCCTGGGGACTGAGCGTTGACGAGACCATTGTGAGGAAAATGAAGATATTTCATTTTCTTAAGCTCTTGGTCAAGGTACAGTCTGATATTCCTCCCGAAGGACGCATTTTGGATGTGGGCTGCGCCACCGGCTATTTTCTCGAAGCGGCACGGGAGATGGGCTTCGAGCCTTTCGGTATCGAGTTGTCGAATTACGGTGCGGAGATATGCCGTGGCAAGTTCGGAATCGGCCATATCCATGAAGGGAGCCTGGAGACGGCAGTATTCAAAGACTCTCCGGTGGGATGTTTTGACGCGATTTTCATGAGCGACCTGCTGGAACACGTTCGCGATCCGACAGCGACGTTGCAGGCGGCGCGACGGTGGCTTCCCCCCGGCGGGCGGTTGCTAATTACGACACCCGATGTCGGCTCCCTGTCGCATCGGGTTTTCGGCCGGCACTGGCTGCACTACAAGCCCGAGCACCTGTTTTATTTCGGAAAGAACAGCCTGGAGCGCCTGCTTGCCGACGCTGGCTTCGGTGCAACGGTTTTTTGGGCCACGCCAAAATATCTGTCTCTGCGCTATGCCCGGCATCAGTTTGCCGCATTCAGGTTTGCCGGCGGGCGCTTAGGCCAATGGTTTGACAAGCTTCCGGCAGGAATATTGGACAGGAAACTACGGGTGAAGCTGGGAGAAGTGACGGTTATGGCCACAGCAATTTAGAAATATGGGAAGGCATATGATGATTTCGGCAGAAGAACGGCAATACTTAATCGAGTGGGGCTGTCTCGTGTCAGGCGCGATCGCAGGGCTGGCATTGGCATGGGTATTGGTCGGCTTCGGATGGAGCTTTCCAGGCGAATTGGAAGGCGCACGTAAGGTCGGAATCGTCAGTCTCACAACACTTTCCGGTTATGCGAAATCTCGCGATTTGGTGGCATATTTATTCACTCTCGGCCTGCCGGCAGCCGGTGCAATCCTGCTCTGGCTGGTCGGCCGCGGATCGTCGGATCTCGGCAGTAAAACCCTCACCGGCGGATTCGACACCCCGACACGAGGTATGTGGCTTGTGGTGGTTTCATCCCTGCTCGTAGCAGGCTTTTTTGGGTGGCACATTCCGGCGATGCTCAGACCAGGGTGGAATCCCTATGCGGGGGCATGGCTGTTTCTTGGCGAGCAGGGGGCAACGCTGGCTTGGGTGCAGAGCATTTCCAGCGGCGGCGTATATGGGCGTGACTTTTTCTCCCTGTACGGGCCGATGTTTATCTATCCGCTGGCCTGGCTGATGGATTGCCTTGGGCATAACGTGCTGGTGGAACGCGTCTACAAGCTGATGCTTGACATCGCTGCCTGCGGCTTATTGGGCTTCGTGCTGGCGCGGACATTGCGGGCGCGATGGCTGGCGCTGGTCGTTGTCGCTCTGGTCTACATGTCCTCTCCTACGGTACGCTCCCTGAGTGCAAATAACACCATCCTACGGATTGTTCTTGGCCTGGTTCCTGTAGCTTGTGTCGCCTTGTGGCTGGATACCCGGGGAAAATTTTTGTTCGTAGCCGGCGGTTTGCTGCTGGGCCAGTCCCTGTTGTTTAGCCACGAGGCGGGTTTTTGTGCTGTGCTGGCCATTGCGGTGATGCTGATTGTTGATAACATGGACAGGGAGAAAGCGGTCCGCGCTATGTTTCGTATGTCGGTTACGTTCTTCGCCGTTGTCCTGGTCTCCCTGGCCCCGATGGTCGTCTTTCTTGTCTTGAACGGCGCCGGTCCAGGCTTGCTCGATAGTGTGGTTGGCTATCCCAAAACGGTCATGCTCGGTTTCGGCGGTTGCCCGTTTCCTTCGCTGCGGGATTGGTTGGGAGGGGACTTCCGCGCGAACTGGCTGCATTTCGCAGTGATCGGCGTCTATTGTGCTACGCTGGTTGCACTTTGTGTCGCGTGGCTGCGGGGTGTTCGCTCAGCGCGGTTTCTGTGGGCGCTGGGTTTGCTGATTTATGGCATGTTGCTCTTCCGGATTGCTCTTGGCCGTTCAGGGTATTATGGAACAACGAAAGTGATGATTCCGGCCATCGTGCTTTCGGCTCTTTGGATCGATGAGCTATGGGCAAAATGGCGCCAAAACGATGCCATGAGAGCGCGGCGAGCGATGATTGTGGTTGCGCTCACGGCGGTATTGGTCAACTTGACGAACGGGATTTGCCTCAATCCTTTCGTGCGGTCCAACATTGCTGTAGCGTGGGAATACGCATTTTCCATCGAAGGAAAGTTTTCGGCAGCGCACATTAGCGGGTTCACTCTGCCAGAGGTACCGCGCCTCGGGATTTTTGTGGACAGAACAACAGCCGTCAGCCTGCGGGAAATCAAATGCTTCCTGGATGTAAACACCAGGCCGCGGGATTACGTTTATTTTTTTCCGAATGAAGCGATCTATTATTTTCTGTTTGACCGGACTAACCCGACCCGCTATCCCATCGCCTATTTTGCCACGGCCTATGATCGTCAACACGAGGTGATTCGCGATCTGGAGAAGAACCGGCCGCGCTACGTCATCTACAGTCGAAAGACCTGGCGCGTTGACGGCATTCCCGAAAAAATACAAATACCCGAGATTGTATCTTATCTTGACAGCCGATACAGAACGGTGAAGCATATGGAAATGATTGATGTCCTTGAACGCATCCCGGCACAATAGGCGCATATATGGCTAAGTTGTTGTTCCTGCAGAATATTGAGTATGAGTTCCTGGGCCCCATGTACATCTCTGCCCATGCAAAAGACGGCGGACACGAAGTACGGATTTCACTGGGCGACAATGCGAATGACTTCGAGCCAACCATTCTGGAATTCCAGCCGGACCTGCTCGGTTTTTCAACCATGACCGGAAGTCATCTCTGGGCACGGAACATAGCCCATCAGCTCAAAGTGCGCCATGGCTTATTGAATATTTTCGGTGGCGCTCATCCAACCTTCTTCCCAGAGTTTATCCGCGAGTCCGGCGTGGATATGCTGGTGCGTGGCGAGGGTGAAGAGACTGTGCGAGAAATCCTGGACTGTATCGACGCCGGTCGTGATTTCAGCGATTTAGCGAACCTGACGCTCAAATTTCCGGACGGCAGCGTACGTGAGAATCCGGTGAGGATGCTGCGACGTGATCTTGATGATTATCCGTTTCCGGATCGTCATTTATACGATGCCCTGAAGGGACGTATTGACCGCAGAGTCCGCAATGTCATCACTTCCCGCGGTTGTCCATTTCATTGTACATTCTGCTTTGAGGATTCCATGCGCGAACTGTACAGAGGCAAGGGGAAGTATGTCCGCATCCGCGCCATAGCGAAAGTGATTGAGGAACTGAAGATTCAGCGCAGCACGACCGACGTTCACACCATCTATTTCGCAGACGATGTGTTCGGGTTAAACCGCAAATGGCTGTATGAATTCCTGGATGTCTATAAACGTGAAGTGGGATTGCCTTTTATCTGCCTGGTAAGGGCTGACCTGGTGGCGGCAGACCCGGAGTACGCGCAACGGCTTGCGGATGGCGGATGCAAGACTGTATTTTTCGGCATTGAATCCGGCAACGAGGAGATACGCAACCGGGTGCTGAAGAAAAAGCTTACCAACGTGCAGATCCGCCTGGCCGCCGAGCGCCTGCACACCGCCGGGATCAAGTTTCGCACCTACAATATCGTTGGACTGCCGGACGAGACGCTGGAGGACGCCTTTGTCACTATGCGTTTGAACATCGATATCCGTGCCGACTACCCATGGTGTTCCGTTTTCATGCCATTTCCGGGTACGGCGCTGACGGACTACGCTTTCGATCGTGGTTATCTGGACCGCTCCTTCAAGTTCGATTCATTGTCCGAATCGTTCTTCATAGATTCGAAACTCAACATGCCGGATATTGATCGTATCGCTAACCTGCAAAAATTTTTTCAGACAGCTGTACTTTGGCCTCGAACTCTGCCGATCGTCAGCCGGCTTATCAATTTACGGCCGAATCGCCTGTTCGATGCCTGGTTCGGGATGGTCTATTTCCTCGTATACATTCGCAGCGAGAACAAGTCCTTCTGGAAAACCCTGCGCTTCGCTGTTTACAACTACCATCACGTGTTATCGGGAAAGAGATAATGATAACATCTAAAAAAACCCGCAGATTGCCGCGGACGGGGATGAAACCCCCTCTAATCGCTGTCCAAGATGCCACTCCCGTGGGCGGGGAACTTTAGTAAAGATACTGACAGATTTACGGTATGCCGATCCGATGTGAAACTTGGAAAAGCGGGCAGCGTTGAATCGAGGTGGTGGATTTAGGATTAAACATATGACGTAATCGCAGAGAGGGCGTAAGCATGTTCAGAGATCAAAAAGTCGTGGTCGTTATGCCGGCATATAACGCGGCACAGACACTGCGCATGACTTATGATGAAGTTATGGCTCAGGAAATCGTTGATCTTGTTATACTTGTTGATGATGCAAGCCGGGATGACACGGCAGCCATTGCGAAGAGCCTCCCGCAAGTAGAAGTATATGCTCATGATCGTAACCGCGGTTACGGGGCAAATCAGAAGACTTGCTATAAAATGGCGCTTGAGCGGGGGGGCGATATCATCATTATGGTGCATCCTGATTATCAATATACACCGAAACTGATTCCGGCTATGGCCTCCCTGATTGGAAATGATCTTTACCCCTGCGTCCTGGGATCGAGGATCCTTGGTGGATATGCCCTTAAAGGTGGCATGCCTGCCTGGAAGTACATTGCCAATCGTTTTATTACTTTTATAGAAAATATTCTTATGGGGGCAAAACTTTCAGAATACCATACCGGATACAGGGCGTTTTCAAGACGTCTGCTGGAGCAACTGCCAATAGATGTCAATTCTGACGATTTTGTGTTTGACAATCAGATGTTGGCCCAGGTTATCTGGTTTGGTCATACGATAGCTGAAGTCAGTTGTCCAACAAATTACTTTGCCAAGGCATCATCAATTAATTTCCGCCGGAGTATTAAATACGGTTTTGGATGTCTTTTAACAGCCCTTACCTTCCGTCTCGCTAAAATGCGGATAGTAACATCAAATTTGTTCCCGAGGGATCAATGATTCAGTCCCAGAACAACCGTTTCCAGGACTTCTTTGAAGATGATATGTACATCATTTTCAAGAATTATCTCTATAATTATCTGTTACGGAAATATGCTGTTGAAAAGGCATTGCGGAACGAGAAGCGAGATATGATTCTGGAAGTGGGCAGCGGAATCTCGCCTGTTGTAACTCCTGGCGACCGTGTCGTGTATTCCGATGTATCCTTTCTGGCGCTTCAGACCCTGAAACGAAACCTCGGGAAAGGGATGTATGTCGTAGCTGATGGAATGAAACTGCCTTTCAGGTCCGATACCTTTTCTCATACAATCTCTTCAGAGGTACTGGAGCATCTTGAAGATGATCAAAAGGCTTTGTGTGAGATTGCCAGGGTTATAAAGCCGTCTGGTCTTCTTGTGATTACATTTCCCCACCGGTGGTTTTATTTTACCTATGATGATCGTTTCGTTGGGCACCTTCGCCGGTACGAGCTTTCTGAAATGGAAAATCGGTTAAGAGAGGCCGGGTTACAAACCATTTTCGTGCGAAAGGTATTGGGGCCCCTGGAGAAGATTACCATGTGCGTCGCCATATTCTGTTTCTCCGTGGCTCAGAGATTGCGTATGAAGGAAAAAGAAAATCCCCCCCAGCCCCCCTTTGGAAAAGGGGGGCTGGGGGGATTTTCAAGTGAAAATGTACAATCCCCAGGGCCACGGGCCATTTTTTTATCTCTCTTCAAATGGATTAACAGGTTGTATGCCGGCATTGCCTGGTTTGATGCGAACATTATGCCCCGTGCTTTATCAACAGTGCTGTTAATCAAAGCTATAAAGAAATAAATGAGAAATACCCTTCATCAGCACCTTTCTTCCCCCAAAAATCGGAACTTCCTTGTTGGATGTATTGCTTTCATTCTCTTCGTCATCGTTTTGGGGTCAGTATTCGTTTCGAAAATAATCACCGACCCTGGTGTTGTTTTTCTGTTTTCGGAACAGGGAGCGGAGTGGATTCGCTTTCGGGAACGAACAATATTAAAAATCCGATGGTCTCAAACGCTCGTTACCGTTTTTCGTACCCGCTTCGAAGTAAACAGGTTGCCAAAAAATGCGGTTTTAAATTTCCGTGCCATGAAACTCGCTGAAATCCGACTTGACGATCAGGTTCTCTATAAGGAGACCTCTTTCCTTGTTCATGAATGGAAAAAAGTTCGTCGTATTAATCTTACCTCTAAACTTACATCTGGTGTCCACGAGCTACGCATAGCAGTTCAGAATCAAAATGGCCATCCAGCCCTCATCGCATACAGCAAACCACTGGGATTATTCACAGGGAAACACTGGGAGGCAAGTATTGACGGTCAAACATGGCAAAAGGCTCTGCCTGTCAATGATACACCGCCTCTTCCGCTTTCGCGCAGTTTTCAACGTGCGGATCAAGCCTTTATCTCGAATATACATATATACGCACCGATATTTATGATGGTGTTTCTTGGCAGCCTTTTGTTCATGCATCCTCGACAACCACATTGGTCTGTTCACCTCAGACCCACGGCTAAGAAAATGCGCTGGATGCTTCTTGCTCTGTGGATGATCATAGCAGTAAACAATATTGGTAAAATCCCGCTGGATATAGGCATGGATATTAAATGGCATATGCAATATGTTATGTACATAGTTGATAACATGCGCATTCCCCTGGCTATAGAGGGATGGCAGATGTTTCAACCACCGCTTTTCTACATTATATCTGCTATTATTTACAAAGTTTTTCTCCATTTTTTTTCACCCGATGTCCTGGAGCGAATCATACGCATAATTCCTCTTCTGTGTGGAGCTGCTCAGGTGGAACTAAGCTACCGTGTTGCGGTATGTATATCCGGACAGAGATGATCTTCAAGCTATCGGAACCGTGATAGGAGGGCTCCTCCCCATGAACCTCTACATGCCCCAGTTTTCCGGAAATGAACCGATGGTGGGATGTCTTTCGAGCGTTGCCATTTTACTCTTGATTAGATTCTTTTATTCTCCAGCTTCACCATCGAAAAGCGATCTACTATCTATCGGTTTATTTCTGGGACTCGCAATTCTGACAAAAACAAACGCTGTACTTCTCGTAGTTCCAACGGCAGCCTTTATCTTTTATAAGATTTCTGTTGGTATCCAGTCGAAGGTAAAAGGGACAGCAGAAGCTGTTAAATCTATCGCGTTGATTCTTGGTATTATCTTTGTTATTTCCGGTTGGTATTATATTCGTAATTGGACCGAAATGGGGCAAATGGTCATCGGTGGCTGGGATTCATTGAGAAATATCATATGGTGGCAGGATCCCGGTTACAGAACACCACGGCAATTCTTAACTTTCGGTGAATCCTTGTACTATCCAGTATATTCTGCAGTCATCGGTATCTGGGATGGTCTTTATTCCACTTTATGGATGGATGGCTATTTAAGTGCATATAATCGCCCTCCATGGAATTATGGTTTTATGTTTTCAAGTGCGTGGCTGTCATTGCTGCCCTCCGGGGCAATCGTACTCGGGATACTAAGCTCCTTAGTGAGACCAAACCGGCAACGCCGGCAAAGTCTTCTATTTTGCGTCTTTTGTGTAGTTATCTACATTTTATCAATTATCTACCTTTTTCTTACCGTCCCCATTCTCAGCACAGCTAAAGCAACATATGCCCTCGGTATTACTCCATGTATTGCTGTGTTATGTACGGAAGGATTCGGAATTCTGACGCGCAATCCGGTTTTGAGAGCGGTTGTGTATGGCATCATCGCCTGCTGGGCTTTTGCGGCGTACGCTGCGTATTTCGTACTATAGCTTGTAATTTGCGGTTGGCACTGCGATATAGAGGTGAAATTAGGTAACTACCCAGGACCAGGAGTTAGAATTCAGGAGTTAGAATGAAGAAGTAAGGGGGGATCAGGTCCACACTCTTGATAACCTCATCACGACAGTCGCTTGACAGAAACGTATTTTCAGGTGAAATCGCACTTATTTCACTTGAAAATACCCTTTTTTGACAGGCGAGACGCCTGTCCTACTGGTGAATAATTGCCCTCTAAAAGTAGGTCAGGCGTCTCGCCTGACTTATTTTCATCCTCCTTTGTGAGCCGAAGGCTCATGGATGTTTCATTTTGTTATTTTTTGGTTCGCCCAACGTGATGTCAAGGACCAACTTAATTCCCCTTAGACCCCAATAATGTATTCATAACAGCAACTGATTTATCTGGATATTTATACGCCATTGCTCATTATCATGAGACGTTGCGAATTAGATCTCGATATGCGGATGCTTACTTCAATCTGGGTGCAGTGCTGGCGTATCAGGGCAGATTTCCCGAGGCTACCGCCTATTATCAAGAAGCATTACAGATCAAACCAAACTTCAAGGAAGCTCACAACAACATGGGTATTGCCTTGGCCTCTCAGGGAAAGATCGAGGAAGCCATATTCCATTTGCTATCCGTGTCCAATTGCATGTTAGGAATCCTATTTATGATTCTCTCTATTTCGGCAGCCGTAAAATCACTCCCATACATGCGAAGAAAAAGCTGTCCACGCAATTGCGAGGGATTGAGTGGTTGTCTTCCAATTTTTATACCTGAGATTACGAGCTTTCTGCCTGAATCATACATTCTACTCGCCATCCTCAATCGTTCTGAGGGCGTTCGCGACAATAACATTTCTTCGTACCGTTGTTTTATTTGCGTTGGAGTGTCACTCATTTTTTCCCTTCGCCTTTCGTAAGAGATCGTCAATCCCAAGGATGGTAGCCCATTTTTGCATATATTTCCAATCAAGTTCTGAAACAGTAGATATCATCTGACGAACATCGCGAAGCTGAAGTTCCGATCGTGATCGTTTTCCCCAAACCAACTTTGACAAAATAAGGTCCTCGGCAGCAACAACAGAGATAGTCACATTCTCGATATCTATTTTCTGTCTCCGTGCGAATTCTTCTCTGCGGTATGCATCGTTTTTTCTAATGATGAAGTCAGCCTTGATCACCCAGTCATTATGGATGATGTTGAACATCCCATGGGCATGTACCGCCTGTCTGACACTATCATGATCTATATAGCAATCCTCGGAAAAAAGACCAACGATTTTGTCAACATCGGCAGGTGTAACCTCAACAACCAGATCAATATCACGAGTCATTCTTGGTATAGAATAGATTGCCATCGCCATCGAGCCGGTCATCATATAAAGAATGCCGGCGGAATCAAGCCGCGATGCTATCAATTTTACAAATTCCAGTTGTTCATCCATATTTTACTCATATTCTTAACGCCCAGGCTAACCGGCTGGGGCGGAGTGGCAGCGGAGCCCCAGTCCGCGTACAGCACGAGGTTATTCTCAAATTTCAGGGTGGGCCCTGGGGTCAGGCATTGATAATAAGGTATTTAAGGGGGGGGGGACGGTTACCCCTTTTCTGCAAGGAAATTACTTCAATATTACTTCAAGGTTTTATTCCCCGGCCCTTCTCAGGGCCTCCGTCACAACCCGGTCACTAATCCTGAACTTCTTTGCCCTGAGTTCTTCAATGAGAGGCTTGACTTTCTTGAGAAGGCCAAGGTTTTTGGCTAAAATAAACAGGCCGAGCAATCCCATGACATTGAACCCGGCAATTACCGCGCTTTTTCTTGCCTTCTCTTCGTCCACCAATATAAGGTCGGCCCGCAATTCTCTGGCCAAGGCCAGGACTTCAGCCTCTCCCATCTCAAGGGAGACCATCAAGAGACCAACCTGTGTTCTGTCTTTGATTGGTATGGTCTCAATCCAGTGGGCCTTCTTTATGACCTCAGAGCCGGGTTTGTTTGCCCCTTTCTCCGTAACTTCATGGAAGACTGCCCCAGGAATGCAGACCTTGGAAAAGACTTCCCTTAGAAGCTCCAGTTTTTCTATCTTTGCCAGTCCGATCAAAACGGTAGAATCGCATACAACGATCACTTCTTGAGCCTCTCGGTCAGTTTTTCCACAGTTTTGAACTCCCTTGTCAGTTCATCTTCTTTGTAGTCAATCACAGGGACATCATTTTCGCTTAAAAATTCTATGAACTCCCATTTCGAAAGCCCGGACAGCTCGGCAGATTTTCCCAGTGAAAGGACTTTGTCCCTGAAGCATTTCAAGGCAAGAAGCTTCCTCGATTCACTCGCTATTCTCTCCTTGGTTAAGCCGGAGGCAGAAAGAGAGAGATAAAGCTCTTCCGGCAAATCTATGACTGCCTGGACGTTCCCCATGCGTATCACCTTCCCTTTTTATTGAGATCCATTATTCATTTGCTATCATTTTAACATGTTAAATGCAAATAATCCAATGAAAACGCTCAGGGAAAAAGGGAGGAAAAAGGGAAATCGGGGGAAATAGGGGACGGGGGGAAATAGGCAGAAATAGGGGACGGGGAAATAGGGGACGGACATCAGCTTATAAGTTAATCATTCATCTATGCAGAAGTTGTAACACTTTAGCTCTTTGAAAAACTATGCGGCCTGTTCTAAGAACACTATTGAGAGGTCTTTCTTTTCGATTGCCATTTTTGCCATTGTCAGGATCATTTCTATGGGATTGTTTCCCTGGAGTTCTGCAGAACGGAATAACGACATAAGGACAGCCTGTGTTTTGGCTCCTTCGCCAGGGCGGCGGTCTTGTTGTAAGCTCCCCAGAAGTCACAGATCAGGATACCTTCAAACAGGATGCCAAGAACCTGTTCGACCACCGGAGAGCCCCGACATTTGGTTATCAGGTAGTAGCAGAACTGCTGGGAGGAAAAAGAGGGACAGCGACCGTTCATTGTTTGCCGTTTTTAGTTTTGCTTCCATAAATAGTCGCTGACCCTCTTTTTGTTTCTCTTTTTGTTTTGGAGTAATAATATAATGGTATCTTAGATAACACATGAGTGAGATGTTAGGCTACGTTACTCACCTGCCAGGCGCAGGGCTTCCTCTTTTAAAACATCGTTGAGGTAAAACCCGTTAGCTTCAAGCTCGCTCAAAAGAGTCTTGAGAGAAGGAATGATTCCAGAGCGTTTAGCCTTCACTAAAATTCCAACTGTTCCAATGGTAGAAACTCCAAGGCGTCTGGCGTATTCCGGGGACATAATACAGATTATTAGCATTGTGAGACCTTTGAATAATTCCATAGCAACATCACCTTGTCATTCCTGCGAAAGCAGAGCCTGCCCCGTACTTGATACGGGGAATCCAGTATTTTCAGATAGTTCCTGGATTCCGGGTCAAGCCCGGAATGACCGAAAAGGCAGTTTTTCAAAGGTCTCATTGTGCCTCTCAAGCCTTTGCCCCTCTGTGCCTCCTGACCCCTGACCCATAGCTTATGGCTCGAACAGTTTCAACCCGTGAACCGAACGAAAATGTTCATCCAGGGTAAAGAGAGAAACCTTGTGATGCAGGCATACCTGGGCGATTATGACATCCATTGGCGGAATAGTAATGCTTTTTGTGACTATTCAGCCACTAAGACACCAAGACACTAAGATCATATAATTATTCTTTGAATACCCTTCTTGATGAGGGACACATTAAAATTAATAAGAAAACCAGGGCGCTTACCAGTCAATTTCATAAGGCT
>Ga0210056_1002952_pt1 | contig 14026 bp, 11 predicted proteins | sample CryGeyCG2014_080_2_FD_183965 | JGI IMG/M metagenome (GOLD analysis project Ga0210056, IMG submission 183965) | Groundwater microbial communities from aquifer - Crystal Geyser CG07_land_8/20/14_0.80 (SPAdes) (version 2) | ecosystem: Environmental > Aquatic > Deep subsurface > Groundwater | place... | reverse complement strand
GTAACAGTTCACAGGGATCAGTTAACAGGGTTCAGGAAAAGATTTTATATTTTGAAGACTTATCGATAATTGGAGATTATGCGAGAACTAAATAGCCCATGGATGTCTTTGAGAAAAGCCGTGTCTGACAACTGATCCCTGACCCCTGTGAACTGTTACAAAATTTGAAACATAAAGAAATTACTGTTGTTTAAGATTCCTAATTGTATTATATTGAAAGGCAATGCAATATGCGTATAGTATAGATTTTTTGTCTATTAGAAGACAGATTTTTGCTTAACCGATAGTTTGACAAATGAAGAGGGAGGTACAGATGGCTATAAGTAAAGAGTTGTTGGATATCTTGGCCTGTCCTAAATGTAAAGGTGACATCTATCTGAATCAAAAGGGAGATGGCCTGATCTGTGATGCATGCAAGTTGATGTATGAGATTAAGGATGATATCCCGATTATGTTGATAGACAAAGCCGTAAAATTAGAAGATTGACGATGATTCATCCCTTTAAAGATGTAAAAAAAATCCTTGTTATAAAACTACGTCATATAGGTGATGTACTTCTTACTGTTCCTGTATTCAGGGCATTAAAAGAAAACTTTCCTGATTCCCATATTTCTGCACTTGTGAATCCAGGAACTGAAGAAATGCTGACCGGGAATCCTTTAATCGATGAGATAATAGTTTTTGACAGGGCTATCGAAAAGATGAGTCATATTCAAAAATATATCGAAGAGCTAACCTTCTTGAGAGGCATCCGTCAGAAAAATTTTGACATGACAGTTGACCTCACAAACGGCGACCGTGCCGCAATTATATCCTTTCTGTCCGGGGCAAGATACAGACTCGCATATGTTACTTATAAAGGTTTTGCTTTCAAAAGGTATCTCTACACTCATCTTGCTCAGAATTACCCACGTATGCACATGGTTAAACATAACCTTGACATATTAGGCCAAAATGGTTTAACCTATAAAGATACATCGCTTTTTCTGTATATTTCTGATCACGATAGAGACTTTATCAGAGGCATTATCGGAACAAACCAGAATATAGTCCATGTGCATCCCACTGCAAGCCTTTTCCATAAATGCTGGAAAGATGAATACATGGCAGATGTAATAAGCTGGCTTGTTAGACAGGGGAAAAGGGTAGTGGTAACATCATCTCCAGATAAAAAAGAAACAGATAAAGCAAAAAGAATCCTGTCTCTCGTCTTCTCACGCTTTACACATGATGCCTCACGAGTAATAGACCTGTGTGGTAAGACTACTATCAAGCAGCTTGCCGCAATCTCTAAGTCTCTGATTTATTTTTCGGTATTGACTCCGCTCCTATGCATATTGCTTCGGCAGTTGGAACTCCTGTTGTTGCTATATTTGGGCCTTCAAGTGAAACTTTATGGGAACCATGGTGTGAAAAAAAGCTGGTAATTTCAAAAAATCTGCCATGCAGGCTCCCCTGTAAAAACAAGAGAAATTGTCAAACCCATGAGTGTATAAATTCTATTATACCTGGGGAAGTAATAACTAAAATGGAAGGCTTTATGAGGAGTATAAATTGAGAAAAATTGCATGTGTAATAACAAGCCGAGCAAGCTATGCAAGGATTAAGACTGCACTGCAGGCAATAAATAACCATTCTGATTTAGAATTACAGCTTATTGCAGCCGCCTCTGTATTGCTCGAAAAATACGGCAGCGCTGTTAATGTCATAGAGAAGGATGGCCTTAATGTATTAGAACGCGTTTATATGATTGTTGAGGGAGAAAACCCTGTAACAATGGCAAAAAGTGTTGGACTTGGAATTATTGAGATAACAACAGCCTTAGACAATCTAAAGCCTGATTTAGTTATTACTATAGCAGACCGTTTTGAAACCATTGCAACCGCTATTGCCTCTTCCTATTTGAATATCCCGCTTGTTCATGTTCAGGGGGGTGAAATCACAGGTTCAATAGACGAAAGGGTCAGGCATTCAATAACAAAATTGTCTGATTATCATTTTGTCTCCAACAAGTCAGCATCAGAGCGGGTTATAAAAATGGGAGAAGACATTGAAAGGGTCTTTATAACAGGCTGTCCATCCATTGATCTTGCGCATAAAATAATGGAAGACCCTGATGGATTTGATCCCTTCCAGGGATACGGCGGTGTTGGAACAATTTTAGATATCCATAAGCCTTATATAATCCTCCTTCAACATCCTGTTACAACTGAATACGCAATGGCGAAGGAGCAGATGTGGCGTACACTAATGGCCGTCTATAACACTGGCATTCAATGTATGGTATTCTGGCCAAATCTTGATGCCGGCTCTGACGGCACATCAAAAGCCATAAGGACTTTCAGGGAAAAATTTAGAGACAATACAATGCACTTTTTTAAAAATATGCCTCCTGAAGACTTCCTCAGGATTGTCTTGAACTCTGCATGCATTGTTGGAAACTCAAGCGTTGCTATAAGGGAATGCTCATTTATGGGAGTGCCGGCAGTAACCATTGGAAGCAGACAGCATGGTAGAGAGCGTGGTAGAAACGTGATAGATGTAGATTGCGACACAGGACAGATAGCAGATGCTATCAATAGACAGGTTTCAAATGGGAGATATCCTGGAGAAAATATATATGGAGAAGGCAGGGCAGGAGAGAAAATGGCTGATTTGTTGGCGACTATACCTTTAACACAAAAAACGCGTCTTGCTTACTAATGAATATGGAAACAAAAATGAAAACAAAAATAATTGCCGAGGTAGCTTCAAATCATGGGGGTGATATCAAACTTGCCAAAGAATTTATCAGGATTGCTGCTGACGTAGGGGTTGATTATATTAAGTTCCAATCATGGCAGGTATCAAAGCTTTCAAAAGATGACTCTCAATATGATTGGTTTAAACAGTCAGAGCTTAAAGATGCTGCCCATTATGAACTTCTCGAAGAGTGTAAAAAAAGAAATATAAATTTTTTAACAACCGTCTTTGACACAGACAGGATAGCATTCCTTAAGGGTTTAGGTATTGATGAGATAAAAGTTGCAAGTCCGGATTTAGGCAGTTATAGGATGTTAAATTTATTAAAGGACAATTTTGAACACATCATTGTCTCCACAGGTATGCATTATAAAGAGGAGATTCAAAAAGCCGCAGATACTCTGGGAGGCGGTAATTTTACATTCATGCACTGCGTATCTGTTTATCCGACGCCACCCGATAAGGTCAACCTTGCAAAAATGCAGTGGCTTAAAAAGTTTACTCATAGCGTTGGTTACAGCGATCATACTATCGGAACAGAAGTGGTTAAATTTGCCATATCACAAGGCGCCTCATACATTGAAAAGCACTTTTGCCTTGGTAAATACGGACCTGGAAGAGTGATGCCTTGGGATGCGGAGCCTTACCAAATGGAGGAGATAGTTAAATATGCTGGGATGGTACATACACTTCTTGGCAAAGACACAGGTGATCTCCCCGAAGAAGAAAAAGACTCCCGTCAGAGGTTTATAGGAAGGTTTGGGAATTACAGGTGATGTGTAAGATTTTAGCTGTTATTCCGGCACGGGGTGGTTCTAAAGAAATCCCAAGGAAAAACATTTTTCCTTTATCCGGGAGACCCTTAATTGAATACACCTTTGAGGCTGCAAAGGGCAGTAAGTTAATAAACAGAACAATTGTCAGTACAGATGACAATGAGATCGCAGAAGTCGGAAGAAGAAACGGAATAGATGTGCCCTTTATGAGACCAAAAGAATTGGCTGAAGACAATACCCCCACACTGCCTGTTATCAGGCATGCGGTTGAATTTATGGAAAAAGAACATAGTTATAAGCCTGATATAATTATACTGCTACAGCCTACAGCCCCGTTAAGAAAGTCTCATCATATAGATGAGGCATTAGGGCTATTAATGGATAACCATGACGCCGATTCAGTGGTTAGTGTTACAGAAGTCCCTCACCAGTATAACCCACATTTCGTAATGAAAATAGAAGACGGTTTGCTAAAATTCTACAATGAGGATGCAATAAAATACACGAGAAGGCAGAGCTTGCCAAAGGCTTATTCAAGAAATGGGGCTATCTATGCTTTTAGGCTCGATACTTTGAACAAAAAAAACAGCCTTTACGGAGACACATGCCTTCCATATCTTATGAGTTTTGAGGAATCTGCTAACATTGACACCATGTATGATCTAATGATGGCAGAAACATTCTTGCGAAACAGGCGATCATGGTGATGCTGTAATTCTCCAAAATAGAATATGTTAAAATTAATTGCTAATTGTAGCGATACTTTTATAAGGGGATTGACATGCTGGTATCCTTTATAGTGAGTGCGGATGTGACTGATGTATATGGACTCAATATTCTGGCATCCCAGTTAAAAAAACTGGAGAGCCAGAATGTCAAGGTTCAATCCTTCTATATATTTTATGATTTCAATAAGCTTTATCCGCAGAGCGTAATGGATGATCTTACCCATTTTTGCAAAGGAAGCGACTTGATAGGCATATCTCTTCTTTCCAGTGCTTACCGTAACTCAATTCATATTACCAACCATCTCCGCAAAAGGATAGATTGCCCGATAATATGGGGAGGCAAACATCCGACAATTGATCCTGACGATTGCATTCAACATGCTGATATGGTGGTTATTGGCGAAGGGGAAGATACGATGCTGGAACTTGTTGATGCCATGAACTCAGGCCGCTCTTATGATCAGACTCTTGGAACATGGATCAGGCACAATGGAACTGTAATAAAAAATGAGAAGCGCCCTTTAGAGCAAAATTTAGATAAATATCTCTTCCCTGACTATTCCATCGAGAATAAATTCGTGCTTGACACGAGAAAGATGCGCATTAAGCCAATGAAAAGTTCTGACTTAAAACATATGGAAAACTGGTATCCTACTATGATAACAAGAGGCTGCCCTTTCCGCTGCGCATTTTGCACAAACAATAAAGACCTGCGAAAGATGCGTTCCAGAAGTATTGGAAATGTTGTTACGGAAATAAAAGAATTCCTGAAGATTCACCCGAGTACGAAACGTATCTTTTTCAGGGATGATGCTTTAACGTCCATGTCTATGGAATTTATTGAAAAACTTAGCTCGGCACTTAAAGAGATAAATTTGCCCTTCACATGCTCTGGCGTTATGTCGTCAACCCCGAAGTTTAAAGAAAAGCTTACACTCTTGCGCAACGCTGGCTTTGTTGGAGTTAAAATGGGAATCCAGTCAGGATGTGAACGTGTCCGCAGAGAGGTTCATACCAGGCCAGAGTCAAATAAGACTATTGTCTGGGGGGCATCTGTCTTAAATTCGTTAAAATTTGATAAAATTAATTATTACATGATTACTGACAATCCCTATGAAAGCGAGGACGAACTTGTAGAATCAATCCGTTTTACAAGCCGTCTGCCTCGCCCCTTTTCATTGAGTCTCTTTTCGTTGAACTTCTATCCAGGCACTGCCCTTTATTGCCGTGCACTTCAAGACGGGATTATTAAAAATAAAGAGGAGACCCTTCAGGAATCTACGATGGTCTTTAAGAATAATTATTTAAATAAGATATTCTTGTTGCTGAGATATTTAGAGCTACCACCGAAACTGGTGGAGTATCTTACGAATAAGGCTGTATATACCAAGCCAAAATTCCAGAAGCTATTTAATGCAATATGGCGTTACTTTTTCAATACAGATGACTGCCGTCGTGGTCTAGAACCACCCCGCAGGAAATATTTTAAAGTACTTTTGAGCAATAGAGACGTCAAGGGATTTTTTAATAATATTGTTAAATTTAACTGGCTATGGTGGTTTATTCTTAGTGAATCTTTTTCCTTTTACCACAGAAAATTTATCACACCCCCTGTAGTAAAAGATGGTTTGGCAATAGAGCCAAAGGTACTAAATAAAATCGATTCTACTCTTCAAACAGCGGATAGGCCAAGAGCAAGCTGAATTTTATAGAAGGACTATGAAGATATTATTGATCAACCCCTTTTATCCTACTTCAAGAATTCCTAATAAGGAAAAATGGTATAGTTATTTCCCGTTTGGAATAGGCTATATTGCAAGCTTTTTACTTCGGAAGGGAATGGATGTTGAGATATTGGATATCCTTGGTGAATGCCTGTCAATAGAAGAAGCAAAAAGAAGGATTTCCAATATAAAATGTGAGATTGTTGGTATTACAGGGATGTCGCCCCAGTATTTATATATTAAAGGGCTTGCTGCCTTTATTAAGCAAACCTTACATGTACCAATAATTATTGGCGGCGCCCTTTCAACATACAGCTACAAAACAGTCCTTAAAAATACGGATATAGATATCTGCATACTGGGTGAAGGAGAAGTAGCTGTTTTTGAAATTTTGGAAAACCTTAACAATCTTTCAAATGTCAAAGGAATCGCCTTTAAGAATGGGAATTCCATTAACGTTACCGAAAAAAGACAACCTACACGCAACAGGGATGTTTTCCCTTTTCCAGCCTATGAATTATTTGATATGGATAAGTACACCAAACTTCCACTTTATAGTGAGACAAAGACACGCGCTAAATATGCCCATATACGCTCTACCTATATTATTGCTGGAACAGGGTGTCCTTTCAAGTGCCATTTTTGTTCCAAAAACCTAGCAGTGGGATACCGTTCAGTAGATAATATTATTGAGGAAATAAAGTATTTGATGAAAAGATATAATGTGCGCGGGTTCCACTTTGGGGATGAACTTCTGGTATTTAACCGAAAACGTATGATTGAATTTGCTCAAAAGGTGAAGCCATTGAATATTCTATGGGCTGGGCAGGCACGGGTAGATACAGTGGACAGAGAGCTGCTTGAGATCATGAAGGACTCAGGGTGTGTTGCAATAGGATACGGCATTGAATCAGGAAGCCAGAAACTGCTAAATGCAATGAACAAAGGGATTACCCTCCAGCAGATAGAAAACGCAATGAAATGGGCGATGGATATAGGATTAGAAATAAAGGTACAGCTTATGATGGGCTATCCAGGAGAGAACGAATCAACTCTTCAAGAAACAGTTGATTTATTTAAACGACTTAGGCATCCCGGCAGGCGATTTAACATATTTACTCCCCTGCCGGGTAGTAAGGCATATGATGATTGTGTGAAAAACAAGTTAATAATGAATGAGGAAGAATATCTTTCAAAGTTATCTATGGGGGAATATGGCTTTTCCTTTAAGAAGGTAATGTTGAATTTCAGCAGTTTTTCCGATGAAGAACTCATCAAAATGAAAAGATGGGCCGAAATGGAGATGCGGAAGAATTACAAAAAAAGAGTACTCAAAAATTCTGTGCGCCTGATGAAATATATCTACACTGAGATTATACCATCCTTTTTGGGTCAAATTAGAAAATTCTCAAGTCCCTTGTACTATTTCGACAAACTAAGACGAAAAAAAGTGAAGAAATCTGCCCTACAGAGAAGCGCTGCCCACACCTATTTCCTCTGGGCAGATGGAAATAAGACCCGATAAGGTGCTATAGTCAATGAAGACAATCTTTATTATTCTTGATTCGGGAAGTGCTATAAGAAATATACTGCGAACTGATGTCTTTAAAATATTAAAGACATATAGTGGCGTAAAAATAGTGATATTTTCTCCTATTGTTGACAATGATTTTAAAAAAGAATTCCGTGCAGAGAACATATTCATTGAACCAGTCCCTAAATGGAAAGCAAACCCTCTTATTAAACCGTTACGGTCATTAAAAAAAGACCTCTGGGCAAATAACGCAGACTTGTTTACTTTTAAACACAAGAGGGAGAAAAGAAAAGGGAGATTTATCAGAAGGTTTGCCCTAAAAGCACTAACCGGTAAAAGCTCTAATAGAAGGCTTGATTCTTATATAAAGTTTCTTGAAAGGCTGGAATTGTTTTTCACTCCATCGCTTGCAGACCATTACTTTAAAAAATATAAACCGGATTTAATATGCTACACCACTATTTATTCAAAAGACCTCTGCATTGAGATCGAGGGACAAAAGAGAGGAATAAAAACGATTTGTCTTATTCAAAGCTGGGATAATCCTACCTCAAAGGGGCCCTTTCCCGTGAGACCTGATAGAGTCGTAGTCTGGAACAATATCCTCAAGGATGAAGTGGTTAATTATCACGACTTTGCAGAAGATAAAGTCTTTATATCAGGGGTTCCACAATTCGACATTTATACTGACAAGGCAAATTTTCTCCCAAAGGGTAAGTTCTTCAAAAAATGGGGTCTTGATACCGAGAGAAAACTGATTACATATACAACCGGCACCCCCGGAACTGCTCCTTTTGACCATGAGGTTATTGAATTATTATATGAGGCTTTGCATAAGAATTCCTTTATTGATCCATCTCAGTTGTTGATACGACTGCACCCTAAGGACAAATACGGCTGTTATAAGAAATTTGAAGATAAGCCTTACCTTGTAATACAAAGGCCTGGACGACCTGCTCAAACAAACGATAACTGGAATCCAACGCGGGAAGACATGTATGGACTTGCTGAGTTAATGAATTATTCTGATGTAGTAATCAATGTGGCATCTACAATAACTATTGATGCCGTGGCCTTTGATACCCCTGTAGTTAATGTTGCCTTTGATGGCTACAAGACAAAACCGTATAAGGATTCTTGCAAAAGATACTATGATTATGATCACTATAAAAATATTGTAAAAACCAGTGGAGTAAAAATCGCATACTCTATAGGAGAACTGATAGACTATACAAATCTATATCTTAGAGATCCATCCATCGATGCTGAGGGGAGGAGAATAATAAGAGAGGAACAGTGCTGGAAGCTTGATGGAAATTCTGGAAGGCGAATTGCTGAATATATATTCCAATACTTGATGGCTTCGTAAAAAGTCCACCTGCGGTGTTGCACTGCATCCTTCGTCGTTGCGGCGTACCCCTGAGTACGCCTCACTCCTCAGGATTTGCGCGCCTTGCATCTGGAGCTTTTTACTTTGCCATCCCAATTTTGATTTTTTATGAGTCGATCAATAGCTAAATGAGGACAGATGAGCATATTTAAAAAGATGCTTGCAGATAAAAGATGGCTTTATAGACCATGGCTCCCTTTTCTTAAGGCAGTGGAAGGTGATGCTTTTTCAAAATATGAACTGACCTCCCCAGTATTAGACCTTGCTTGTGGAGATGGCACTTTTGCAATATCAACCTATGACAGAAAAATAAATGTAGGGCTGGATCTGGACATGGAAAGCCTCACGAGGGCCAACGGGAAATACCATTCGATTATTCAGGCCGATGCAATTCGTTTACCATTTAAAGAAAAAACCTTTCAGACGATTATAAGCTCCTGTGCTGTAGAACACATACCTAATTTGAAAGATCTTTTATTGGAAATTTATAATGTGCTTAAACCTGGTGGGAAGTTCATTCTCTCTATACCGAGTGTTAACTTTGGAAACATGCTTTTAAAAACAAGGTTACTGAGAGCACTTGGATTAAAAAAACAGGCTGACAAATATATAAAGGATAAGAATTGCAGGAGCGTCCATATTCATCTATACGAATTAAAAGAATGGGAAGCAATCCTGACCTCTTGTAATTTCAAGCTATTATCTCATGAATATTGTCTTAGCAATAAGGTTATGCTGCTTTGGAGCTTTATGACGTCGTTTGTATTCAAGCTTTTCTTCCTTCCATTTAGGATAGTCAGAGACTATGATATAAAGCCATCAGATAATTTACTCCGTGTTATTTTAAAGAAACTCTTTGAGGGAGTCATCGCTCGTGAAAGCAAGAAAAAACTGTTATCCGGCGGATATTTGATTCTGGTGGTAACACGTGAATAGGGAAAAACTAACAGTTACCATTATTGCTCATAATGAAGAAGAAAATATAAGGGACTGCCTTCAAAGTGTCAAATGGGCAGACGAAATCGTTGTAGTTGATGCAGAAAGCACTGACAGGACTGTTGAAATCTGTAAAGAATATACAGACAAAGTTTTTTTAAACCCCTGGCCAGGACACAAAGAGCAAAAGAATTTTGCTGTAAGTAAGGCATTAAATCTCTGGATATTCAGCATTGATGCTGATGAAAGAGTTCCTGATGAGCTTAAAAACTTTATACTTGAGGAACTAAAAAATCCTGCTTTTGACGGCTATCGCTTCCCGAGACAGAATTACTTTCTTGGTAAATGGTTAAAGCACGGAGGATGGTATCCTGATCATGTTTTGAGGTTATTTAGAAAGGATAGGGGCTCTTTTGGGGGTATCAATCCCCATGATAAGGTCATCATTGAATCAGGAAAAGTGGCTACAGTTTCGTTGCCAATAATTCATAATACCTATAAATCCATATCGCAATATGTGTCAAAACAGAATTTATACTCAAGCATATCTGCTCAGCAACAGCCCGGATCGAATAAAAAAGCAACGACCTTATTGTTTAAGGTAGTAGCAAAACCAGTCGGAAAATTTATTGAAACATACTTTATTAAAGCAGGCTTTCTGGACGGTATCCGTGGATTTGTTACCGCAATCGGAGCATCGTATGCCTCGTTTTTAAAGCAAATCAAGATATGGGAGATCAGTCATCTTTCCCGGGAGTGAATTTTCTCATCCACACATCTTCTTCCCCCATCATTTTTTACCATCTCTCGGGCTGTCAAACTGACACTTTTTTTCTGAATTCTGTCCAATTTTGCCTGAAACATTATATATCCATCTAATCGCTATAACAACATCGTGTATTTGAAAAGGGTTCTGGTGAATACCGATTTATCGTTCATAACCAACGAAGAAAATAAGAGACTGAAAGACAGATTTGAAGTGTTGATCAAAGACACTTCTTTTTTTGACTGCCTGGTGGGGTACTTCTATACCAGCGGATTCCATGCCCTGTATAAATCGCTGGAAAAAACAGAAAAAATCCGAATATTAATTGGCATCAGCACCAATCGGCAGACCTACGATTTGCTTGTCAATACCAATAAGCCAAGACAGCAGGTCATAGAGTTCTCACATGCAGAAACCAAAGAACAAGTAGAAAATCTCGTAGAAGAGGAACTGGCTGACTCGGAAGACCGGCCGGAAGTCGAAGAAGGAGTTAATAAATTTATTGAATGGATTCGGAACAAAAAATTAGAGATAAAAGCTTATCCCTCACAGAACATCCACGCTAAGCTTTACATAATGACTTTTTGTGAAGGCGACCGCGATGCCGGACGGGTTATTACAGGCTCCAGCAATTTCACTCAGGCCGGACTCATTGACAATCTGGAATTCAATGTGGAGTTGAAAAACCGCAGCGATTATGAATTCGCCAGGAAGAAGTTTGAAGAATTATGGAAAGATGCGGTGGATGTGAGTGAAAAGTATGTTCAAACCATACAGGAAAAGACATGGCTCAGCCAGAATATCACGCCCTATCAGCTTTATCTGAAGTTTCTGTATGAATATTTCAAAGATGAGCTAGGCCAGACAGGCGAAGTGTTCATTAAATATCTCCCGTCTGAATTCAAAAAACTGGAATATCAGGAACAGGCGGTTCTGAACGCAAAAAAAATCCTGCTGGAATACGGCGGGGTATTTGTTTCGGATGTGGTGGGATTAGGCAAGACTTATATCTCCGCCATGCTGGCAGGTCAGCTTGACGGTAGAACCCTGGTTATTGCACCCCCGATGCTTCTCGAAAAAACCAACCCCGGTTCCTGGACTAATGTTTTTTCCGATTTTCGCGTTCAGGCTGATTTTGAATCTCTTGGCAAATTAGATGACTTGCTCTACAAGGGAACCGAAAAATATACTAACATCATTATCGATGAAGCGCACCGTTTCCGAACGGAAACAACGATTACTTACGAGAAGCTGGCGGAAATCTGCCGCGGCAAAAGGGTAATTCTGGTAACAGCCACCCCATACAACAATGCGCCCAAAGATATTCTCAGCTTGCTGAAACTGTTCCAGCCGGCAAAAAAAAGCACCATTCCCAACCTGCCTGATCTGGAAGGTTTTTTCAGCCGTCTTGGCAAGAAGCTGAAAAAACTGGACCGCCAGAAAGATTATGATAAATACATACACACCGTGAAAGAAAATGCCCGGGAAATCAGGGAAAAGGTTCTAAAATATTTGATGGTGCGCCGCACCCGCACTGAAATTGAGAGGTATTTTTCCGACGATATTACCAAACAAGGGCTAAAATTCCCCAATGTTGAAAAACCGGTTCCGCTCTTTTATGAACTCAATGAGAAAGAGGATGAGATATTCAGTAAGACTATCGCACTGATAGTGGATAAATTTAAATATGCCCGCTATATGCCCATGCTCTATTATCAAGGCAAGGTGGACCAGCTTGAGAAGCAATCCCAGCTAAACATGGGCAGGTTCATGAAAATACTGCTGGTCAAACGACTCGAAAGCAGTTTCTTTGCGTTCAGGAACTCCGTGGACAGATTCCTGCATTCCTACGAGATGTTCATCAGGGAATTTGATAACGGCAATGTCTATGCGAGCAAAAAGCACACGAACAAAATATTCGAACTTTTGGAGAATGACGATGACGAAGCAGTGCAGCGCCTGATCGATGAAGGCAAAGCAGAACGATATGACAGCAGCGAGTTTAAAGAAGAATTGCGAAACGACCTGCAGCACGACCATGACGTTTTGCTGGAGATCAAGAAACTCTGGACGCATATTGAACGCGACCCGAAATTACTAAAATTCTTACGCGAGCTGTCAACGGCTTCGGTCTTAAAAGAGAATCATCTTATCATCTTTACGGAATCCAAGGAGACCGCCAACTATTTGTTTAAAAATTTACACCAAAAATACCCAGACAGGGTGTTGTGCTATACCGGCGATTCAGGTGAAGCCACACGCGATAAGGTCATCGAGAACTTTGACGCCCGTGCCCGCCATCCGAAAGATGATTACCGGATACTGGTTTCCACAGAAGTATTGTCCGAAGGCGTCAACCTGCATCGCTCCAATACGGTCATCAACTATGATATTCCCTGGAACCCGACACGCATGATGCAGCGGGTAGGCCGTATCAACCGGGTGGACACAAAGCATGATACCATCTACACCTTCAATTTTTTCCCCACTGTCCAATCCAACGACCAGATCGAGCTTAAGGAAACTGCAGAAGCAAAGATCAATGCCTTTCTTACCCTCTTGGGAGGCGACGCTGAGCTATTAACCGAGGGCGAACCTATCGGCTCGCACGAACTCTTCAATCGCCTGATTTCAAAGCAGTCCCTTGAGGGTGAAGATGAGGCAGGAGAAAGCGAATTGAAGTATCTCCATGCCATCAAAGAAATACGCGATAAAGACCCTGACCTTTTTGAAAAGATTAAACGATTGCCCAAAAAAGCACGCACGGCAAAACATCACGCCGAATATACGAGCAATCTGCTCACCTATTTCCGGCGTGGCAAACTGCAAAAATTCTTTCAAGCTGGCACTAAGCAGGAAACAGCAGAATTCGATTTCATCTCCGCGGCAAAAATGCTGGAAAGCAATCCCGATGAGCCAAAGCAGAAATTACCGGAGCACTTCTACGACTTGCTGGATAAAAACAAAGAGGCCTTCATTTTCGCGACTACCGAAGAAATGCCGCAACATGCCGCCTCAAGGGGCGGACGCGACAGCGCAGCGCAAATCCTGAAAATCCTGAAAGCTACAATGAAAAACACAAAGAAGCTTACCGACGATCAGGAGGCTTATCTTAAGAAAGTCCTTGCACGCCTTGAAGAAGGCAATCTGCCCAAGCAGACGACTAAACAAACCCTGAAAGCCCTGGATGACCTAAAAAATGAAATCACCAATCCCTTTAAAGTGCTGGCGGTGCTTCAAACCATTATCCCGGCAAAACTTCTTGAAGAACACTATGCCGAACAGAACCCTGCGGTGTTTGGCAAACGGGAAGTCATCTTGTCGTTGTATTTAACAGGTGGATAAACATGATGAATAAAGAGTATCAAGGAATTAATGAGTGCTCTCGAAACACAGCTACAAATGATTTAAGGAATTTAATCAAGAAAA
>Ga0210056_1002951_pt1 | contig 14032 bp, 11 predicted proteins | sample CryGeyCG2014_080_2_FD_183965 | JGI IMG/M metagenome (GOLD analysis project Ga0210056, IMG submission 183965) | Groundwater microbial communities from aquifer - Crystal Geyser CG07_land_8/20/14_0.80 (SPAdes) (version 2) | ecosystem: Environmental > Aquatic > Deep subsurface > Groundwater | place... | reverse complement strand
GCTTCAGAAATGAAGCCGCCGTAAGAAATGCACCTATGATGGCTGCAAGATAAAATATAAAACCGCGCTCCAAGGCCCCCTCGCACACCAATTCTTTAGAAAAAAAGCCGTTAAAGGGCGGCACTCCGGATATTGAGGCGGCCGTTATCACATAGCATATAAAAGTAACCGGCATATATTTTTTTAACCCACCTAATTTTTCTAGATCGGTCGTTCCGGCTTGTTTCTCGACTGCACCGCCCGTAAGAAACAGGCAGCTTTTATACATAACGTTGTTTATCATATGGAATAAACCGCCAACTATACCGGCCGGAACCAGGGTTCCTATGCCTAATATCATGTATCCCACCTGGCTAATGGCGTGATAGGACAATAATCGCTTGTAGTTTTTTTGGATCAATGCCATAGAAACCGCAAATACGATCGTTATTGAGCCTATTATCATCAGCGTCATGCTTGCCCAAGAATCGGGGCTCATTTCAAAAATATCAAGCGAGATGCGCGATAGAAAATATATACCCAGGAGTTTTTCAAAGGAAGCCGGCACTATCGCCATGAAAGGCAAGGGCGCGTCAATAGCGGCATCGGGGATCCAGGTGTGAAACGGCATAGAGCCGGCCTTCGCGATAGCACCCATCATTAACAATATGAACGCTGCGCCTCCGATACCGCTTATCGGGATATGAAGTTTGGAAATAGCCAGAGTCCCTGAAATATAAAAACAGATTGCCACACCCAGCATAAGGCAAAGATCACCTACCCCGGCTATTATAAAAGCTTTCGTTGCAGTTTTAAATGACCTCTTACCTCCGATATATATCATTCCGAATAAAGTAATAAGCATACCTTCCCAGAAAAAGAGCATCGAGACAAGATTGTCAGACAGCACTGCGCCATTGATAAAGGCCAGGGATAATAATAAATACACATAGAACTGTTTCGAATAACTTTTTTCGCGTAAAAAGGCATTGGAATATAAAGTTATTAAAAATACAAAGAAGGCCGCTGCTAAAACTATGAAACCGCTAAAATGATACAATCGCAGTGAAAATTCTATACCGAAGCCCAGGGCGGGCATGGAATAACTAAGGTTTCGCTTGAATAAAAGTATAGAGAGCAATAGGATTAAAAATGAACCGAATAAAGATATCGCATCGATTGCGGCACGAAACTTTTTCGGCAACATCAAGATCAACAACGCAGCGGCTGTCGGTACGGTAATGGGCAATAATAAGACATTAGTCAGCATATTTACATCCCCAGCATTTGTTTGGTCGCAAATTGAGCAAATAAGAAAGGATATTTAATATAAATGCCGCACGCGAGCGAAACTAATGCAAATATCATAACTGAACTCACCATTAGGACCGACTCTTCCTTCGCTATTTTACCGTGCGACTCTCCCAAGAAAATATGATTAAACAAACGTAAAAGATAAAGTATTGTCAAGACCGCGCCAAACAAGAACGTCACAGCAATTCCTACTTGGCCGCTCGTAACTGCGCCTGAAAATACCATATATTTACTAAAGAAACCTCCGAAGGGCGGAACGCCCATAACAGAAAAAACACATGCCAAAAATGACACCGCTGTAAGAGGCATCGTAGCAATAAGACCGCCCATTTTCGTTATATCCCGTTCTTTTGTGTTTTGTTCAACTATGCCGGCGCAAAGAAACAATCCGCCTTTTGCCAGGCCATGCATCAGTATATATAGCAAACTGCCGACTATGCCTATTTCCGCGTTAACGGAAAAACCAAGAAATATAAAGGCTATTTGACTAACTGTCGAATACGCTATAACCCTCTTCATGTCAGTTTCTACAAGAGCGGCTCCTGCCGAGACAAGGGCGCTCGTTGCTGCTATTATTGGGATTAAGACATGCCAGGCGGCATCGAGCGAAAATGTTGAAATAAAGAGCCTGGCAAAAACGTATACGCCGATTTTGACAAGAACAGCGGCGTGAAGCAGCGCTGTAACAGGCGAAGGAGCAATACCGGCATCGGGTAACCACGTATGAAAAGGCAGGGTCGCTGACTTTGAAAGGATGCCTACCAATATAAGCAGCACGGCGATATCCGGAACCGGAACTCCCTTAAAATTCTCTTTGATCACTAAAAGGTCGAAGGAGCCAGTTTTTTGATATATAAATAAAAATCCTACAAGCATCGCAAGCGCTCCGAATACAGTAACAAGAAACGCTTTATCCGCCATCAGAACATGGTGCTTTTCTCTAAAAAAGCCTATCAGGCGCCAGCTGACAATGGCTGTCAGTTCCCAGAAAATATATAAAAAAATCAGGTTCCCTGAAAATACCAAACCCATCATAGAACCAAGAAACAATACTACCATCAGATAGTATTCATCCCTGTTCGGATAATGGCTAATGTAGTCAAAAGAATACAATACGATTACTGAGCTTATAAAAGAAGATACGGCCGCCATAAATACCGCCAAGCAATCTGCTGTGAGGACAAAATTAAACCCTAGCGGAAAGGCAATGGCGATACTTGTAACTTTGCCGGACAAGGCGGAAGGAATCAGGCACAAAGAACAAATAAAAGACGTCGAAACGAAAGCCAGTGCCAGTAAATTCCTAAGCTTTTCCGAAACGCGTCCTACAATCGGAACAATAAACGCCCCGACAACCGGAACCGAAACAGTTAATAAAAGTAATGTTTCATTTTTCATTTTTCTAAAAAAATAAGCTCATCCTTTATCCTTTTATGATTAGGTGAGCTTCTTTATACTGCCAAGCTACTAATATATAGTAACAAATATGATATCTATATACAAGCAAATTATAATATTATTTTATGCTATGTATGTTCCTGAAATGTATTAAATGCGCTTTGCGAGTTTAGCGATAATTTCTATTGCAATAATTTATTTACTTCGTTTAGCTTATCGTATATTTTCGGGATCCAAGCATCCCCCCAGAATAGGTAACAGCTTGTTTCGGCATCAAGAAGAAGTTTTCTGGCCCGTTTAAGCTGCCATTTTTTATATTCTGCTAATTTATTTTTATTCTTCTCAAGTTCCCAATACTTTTGACTCGCCTTAAAAAGCGTATCGATCGCCCTTTTTTGGGATTCTGAACCGTTCCACTGTCTAAAGTCGTAACCGCTTGTTGAGCCCACATTCCAGGCGCCTGTCTGTATCGTAGCTTCTTCTTTCGCCGGATACTTTTTGATATAATCCGAGATCCTTATCGGTGAAATATGCGCCTCTTTACTTTTAACCATATCCATCAATGGCGCAAAAAAGTATCCGAAGAAGCCCGCTTTTTCATCGATTTGCCTGAACCAGCCCCCATTTTCTCCGTCCGACCATGTTGTAACAAGACGAGCCTTATCCGTATTTGGACAATCTTTGATTTTATTATTTACTTCGTTCAAGAACCACGAGGGGTTAAGCCCGCTTTCCTGCGCGTTTGATAAATCTCGATTTCTTGGTATAACGGTTATCTCTGAAGAGCCGTATTTAGCCTTATACGGTTTAAAATAATCAAGCTTATTCGATTCAATTACCGGCTTCACGTGAACATGATCGACAACCACATACTCATAACCGGCCTCTCGTAATGCAGGGATCATCTCCATCGCAAAGGCCATTTCTGACGGCCAGAAACCCACAGGCCTCTGATCAAACAATTCATCGGCTATGTCAGCTCCCATCCTGAGTTGTTCGCTCCAGTCATCTTTGGGGATAAGAGGAAAAATGGGATGATAAAACCCCATGCCTATTATCTCTATATTTTTTGCCGTCCGGTACATCTCTATCATTTTTGGTATATCCACGAATTTCCTGTATTTATCTATGATATCTTTGTCTGTAAACTGCTCTAGTAAAATTCCTGAAAATCCTACATGAAAATATGCGACATCCTTATATAAATGGGCGTAACGCGCCGCCCGTTCATAACAGCGAATGATCTGCTGCGCCTCCCATTCGTTGGATTCAATTAATAATTTCAAGTTTTCCGGAGGCTGGTGCATGTGCAATCCGAGCGCATAGTAAATTTTATCCGAAGTCATCTTCTTTTTCCTTTCCGCATTCGCAGTTTGAAAATGTCTACATTAACTTTTTTTAATATTCTTACAAGTTTCGCCAGCGGCAACCCTACCACATTATAGAAGCATCCCTCAATGCGGTCAATGAACATGCCGCCCATCCCCTGGATATCAAAACTTCCGGCCTTGTCCATGGGCGATGTTTGTTTGAAATAATTTTTTATATCTTCATCACTCAACCGGTACATGTAAACCTTTGTCTTGTCATAATCGGTAAATGTCTTTTTATTATCAATATCGATAACCGCCAAACCGCTATACACCCATTGAGGCTCTTTCGAAAGTATCTTTAAAGTGCTAAAGGCGTCTTTTAAGTCCTTTGGCTTACCGATTATCTTGGTCCCGACCAAAACCACTGTATCCGCAGCAATAACAATTCCCGAATCAATTTTTTTTGCCGCATCCCTTGCTTTCATCAAGGCGTTTTCTACGACTAAATCCCCGCATCCTTTTTTTAATATCCTTTTTTCTTTTACGCGCGATCCTACTACTTGGAACTTCAATCCGATCTGCTTCAGCAATTTTTGGCGCGCTTTTGACCTTGAAGCCAGTATTATTTTACGCATGTAGCCGCCTTCTCCCCCGCCAGATAACCCGTCGAAAAAGCTTGTTGTAAATTGTATCCGCCGCTTGGCGCCGAGCCGTCTATGATTTCGCCGGCTAAAAATAATCCCGGCACAATCTTTGATTCCATTGTTTTCGGGTCGATTTCTTTTGTTGAAACCCCTCCCGCAGTCACCATGGCTTCCTCTATAGGCAATGAGCCGACAATTGTCAGCGGCAGAGATTTCAAAAGAGCCATTATCGCAATCCTTTCTTTTTGTGTGATTTGATTCACTTTTTTTGAAGGATCCACCTTGGAAAGGCGGACAAATACAGGTACTAAGCTATTTGGCAATAAATCTTTCATAAAATTTTTAAATTGGGTGTTTCCGCCAGCCTTGAAGTCCTTTAGCAATCTATTTTCAAGCTGTTCGACTTCCAAGCCAGGCTTAAGATCTATGGAAAATGGCACCTCTTCGTATTCATCCATCATGCAAATAACCTGGCCGCTTAAATCTAAGATTAATGGTCCGGATACGCCGAAATGCGTAAAAATCAACTCTCCTATATTCGACGCCATCCTTTTTTTCCCGTATTCGAAAGTGACGCGGATATTTTTTAATGAAAGGCCCTGCAACTCCTTAACCCACGGCTCTTTCGTTTTTAAAGGTACAAGCGCCGGCTTAGGAGGAATGATAGAATGGCCTAACTCCGCCGCGATCTTGAACCCATCGCCCGTCGAACCGGTCGCCCTGTAAGAAGCCCCACCGGTTGACAGTATAACTTTTTTTGCATCTATTCCGAAACTGTTTTCAAGCTCAAGCTCGAAAAAATCTTTCTTGGGGGTTAAATTGCGTAATCGCTTACCGTAAAGTACGTTAACCTTATTTTCTGCCAAGCACGCATTTAAAACGCGGACTATTGAACTGGCCTCGTTAGTGATGGGAAAAACACGCCCCTGTCTTTCTATTTTTAATTTCAGGCCTTTAGATTCAAAAAAAGAGATTAAATTTTTATTGAAGAATACCGAAAATGCAGACCTTAAAAAATGACCTTGCTTGCCGAACTTTTCAATAAAGGCGTCGATATCAGCGATATTTGTAACATTGCACCTGCCTTTGCCGGTCAGGAGGATCTTTCTACAAATAGACTCGTTTCTTTCTATTAAAATGACGCGAGCGTTGAGCTGGGAGGCTCGTATCGCTGCCATACTCCCAGCCGCGCCTCCGCCGATAACAGCAATGTCGTAAGCTTGCATAATTTAACGCCGTCCCAGAGTTGGGTCATTGCTTACATCATCGTATGAAAAGAAGACTATACCGTCAGGTTTTAGATCGGATGTTATCCTGTATTGCTCTGAAAGTAAGGCAGGGTCGTCCTTCATCAAAAAATTGCCCATGCCGACAAATACCTTGCCCATTCCCCTCTGCGATAACGCGGATTTTATTGTTTCCTTAGCCAATTTATTGTCTTTTGTGTAATTCATCAGGACAACATAATCAACTATGCCTTTTTCGAGCCATCCGGGCCAGTCTTGAAATGCCGCAGAATACGCCCTCTCCGGAAACGGAACGACAGCGCAGGAAAGAAGTTTATCTTTAGATGCGCTCTTTAAGTATTTAGATATCTTTTCGACCAGTGAAGTTACCTGCTCCCTTTTCCAGCTGTCCCACAATAGAATGTTTTTTTCATCATTCAGCAAGAATAGCGGGTTTATTCCTGTTTTTTCTTTAAATCGCGTCACGCTGCTTGCGCCGTAGCCATAGGACAAGCCATATCTTGTAAACCTGGAATCGGGAAGGAACGGTATCGGATACGGGTAGCGCGCATAATCAAGGTGGATCCCGCTTATTGCAGGATATCGGCTAATTATTTCGGCGACTATTGCGAGCGTGTATTCAGCCACGGCAGGGTCGCCGGGTTCGAGAAAAAGCTGGTTATCTCTCAGGTAATAATTATCGGTCTTATTTACATTTTCGCCCTTCATGGACGGCCTTAGGTATTGGTCGCGCGTTAAGACTTTATCCCCGAATTTAACGATTATGTCCGCCTTTTTGTTTTGCGCCACGGAGAGCGCGTTTACCCACGCAAAAACTTTTATTTTATTTTTCTGGGCCTCCTGCAGCAAAAAATCCAGCACGTCAACTCCTGACTCCTTCAGCATATTCTCATACTTTGCCCTGTCGACTATCTTAGAGTCATAGTAGGCTTGCCCACCTCTATATAATTGTATGTAGACTTCGCTTATACCGGAATTTTTGCAAAATTCGATAAGCTCAAGAGCGGCTTCCTTGGAATAAAGGACCTTTTTTTCGGAGAAACAGGTAACCCAAACGCCTTTAGAAATGACCGGAGGGGCCTTTTTTGATAAAGACAGGCCTCTGGCATAGGGGAGATCGGTGCCAAAAAGTAAAATTATCGCCTGCAGTAAAATAAGCGCTATATATAAAAATCTAGTCTGGAAACGCACTATATCATCTATTCTATAGGAATTAGGATCTTTTGACCGGCCTTTAACTTATCCGGATCCTTTATTTTGCCTTTATTCAGTTCGTAGAGATACTTCCACCTGTAACCGCTTCCGCATTTTTTCTGGGCGATCTTCCAAAGCGTATCCCCTTTTTGAATGGTGTATTCCTCCGTAGCGACCTTTACCTCGGATTCGACCTTTTCTTCTTCTTCGACTACATACTTACCCTCGCCTGCGGGCTGTCCTTCGATATTGGCACCCTCCCCCTGGTAAGGGATCATGATCTCTTCAACTTCTGCTATCATGAACTGCGCGTTTCTGTCTTTTTGCATACCAACAAGGTCGGTTATGTGCGCAATAGCATCCAGCTTGCCGCGACTAACTATTTTGATCCTGTCTTCAGGGATACCTTTTGACAGCATGAAATTCTTTGTTGATTCGGCGCGTTTCCGGCCCAGCTTCTCGTTGTATTTCTCTGTTCCGCGTATGTCGCAATTCCCGGTTACCAGAATAGAAGTTTCGGGATCCTTTTTTAATGTAGATACGGCTTTATCCAAAAGGGATACGGCGTCATTCCTTAAATCAGCCTTGTCATAATCAAAATAAATTTTAACGTTTTTAACGATCTTCTTTATCAAAAGCGACGGCCTCATTTCCTGAGCTTTCGGCGGAGGGAGTTCTTCTTCTTTGTAATCGAAAATTATTTTATATACATAAATGAATCCTCTATTCCCCCATGGTTTTGACTCGCCGGGCGTCACAGGCCACCACCAGTACCCGCCTCGCAACTCATCTTTGACAGGCGCGGGTTTGGCGTCCGTCGGCCACCATTTAAATTGTTCCTGTAATTGCTCGACCTCTTTTTTCTTTTTCTTTTCTCGGTTTTCGCCTAAAGTAAAGCCGGATGTAAAAATTGCTGTAATAACTAAAAAATAAATTGCTACTGTTTCAAATTTTTTCATCACCAGTCACCTCCGTTTTACATCTTATTTTTAAACAGCAAAAACTTTTTTCTTAATAAGCTTCATCTCTTAAAACCGCTTAACTTAAACCACCAATTATTGATATCTTTAGCTTTTGCCAGCCTCCAGAGTTCGCGCGCGCTTTTTGTCTTCAAAAACCCTGGCGCCTTTTTCATGAATTTAGTCGCTTCGCGGTGGCCGTGGGTGTAATACTCTTTAGCCTGAATAAGGCATTCTAAAATATCGGCGTCCCTTGATATTATACTTTCTTTAGTTCTTTGGTTTCTGTATTCTTTAGAAACATCGATCAATTCTTTTTTTATGTCTTTAGGCAGATATTTGATCTGCTCATAAAACGCCCTGTCTTCGGTCATCTCTCCGTCTATATAACGCTGAGCCATTTTGTGAAGATCTGTGATACGCGCTTCCTGTATATCATTGAATAAGGTCATGAGCATAACTTTGTGCGGCGAAACTTTTTCCATATGCGCCAATATATAACCTATTACGACACATCGAAAACTATGATCGGCAACGCTCTCGGCGTCCCTTATGCCCAATACGGACCATCCTGAACGCCTTACCTGCTTAAGCATTCCCGCTTCACAAATAAAATCCAGCGCCTTATCGATAGAAGTGCCGCTAATTTTGCGCTTCATGCTGATGTTCCCTTTGTTTTGATATTTCGTGGCAGAATATAGCGCACGCTATATTCACATTGAACGAAAGCTTCGCGCCATGCATCGGAATTCGAGCCTTTATATCAAGATGTTTCTCTATGCCGTAGCGGATTCCCTCTCCTTCCGAGCCTAACACGACCCCTAAAGGGAACGGCAAAGAAATTTTATTTATATCTTCGGCGTCGTCGGTAACAACTGTTCCCAAAATCCAATATCCTGCAGCCTTTGCCGCTATTATCGCTCCAGAAAGATTCGGCACTTTTGATACCGGCACATAATTTTCGCCTCCCGAAGCCACATGTAAAACAGTTTCTGTAACTTCACACGCCTCGTGCCTGGGAATTATAACGGCAAATCCTCCGAAGCAAGCCGCCGTCCGGATGATGACCCCTAAATTCTGCGGATCATTTATCCTGTCCAAAAATATAAGTGTAAGCCGCTTTTCCTTGGGCCGGTCCAGCAACTCATCAAAAGAAATATACTCAAACGCGTTTACCCTGGCAGTAATACCTTGAAGGTCTTTAGCGTTTTTTGTTTTACTCAATCCCTGCCGTGAAACATGTTCGACAGGAATTTTATTTATTTTTATCAACTTGTCGATACCAGAGGGATCGAACGTATCTTCAAGAAAGATTTTCTGTATACTCCCCGGATTTGCTTTCAACCGCTCAGCTACCGAATTCTTACCATATAATACCATATAAGTCTTCGACAAGGCAACTCCATAAATACTTGGTATTTATTATATAGCTAAAAATAAAAAAAACAAGCTGTTTTTGTTAAGATTATTACAAACGGCAGATTCTAGCGGTTTGGCGTGTTTGATTTTTTTTGAAATACAGGGGGTTGATTGACCGGTAACCTTATAGCTACGGTCGTGCCTTTATATGGTTCACTTTTAATCTCAAGCTTTCCATTATGACGCTCTATTATCCCATACGCAGTTGCGAGTCCCAAGCCAAAACCTTTATCAGCTTCTTTAGTTGTAAAAAAAGGTTCTCCTACGCGTTTTAAATGCTCCCGATTCATCCCGATACCTGTATCGGAAAAAACTATTTCCACATTTCCCCCAACCCTGTCATAGCCGGTTTTTATAGTTAAAACGCCTTTGTCAGACATGGCGTCCATCGAGTTTAAGATAAGTGCTGTAAAAACTTCCTGCAGCTGGCATTTGTCGGCCATAACATCAGGAATGTTCATGCCAAATTCTTTTTCAACGCTCATCTTAGAATACCTCACCACAGGCCATGTTAGATCCAGCGCCTCCTCTATAATGCGATGCATATCGAAAGGTTCGAGCTCCTTTTGCGGACTTTTAGAAAATTCGGCTAAACGAAATACCAGGCTTTTGCCTTTTTCCTCCATCCTGTCTATCGCCTTTAATTTCTCGGCATCTTGAGGGCCTGCTTTCCCTCCATCCAATATCATATAGGTATAAGCCTTTATGGCGGCAAAACAGTTTAGTATATCATGAGCGGTATTTCCCATAAGGTGGCCTGTTGCCAAAAGCTTATGCACATACCGCAATGACTCTTCCTGTCTTTTTCGCTCAAGAAATTTAATAACCCCGGAAGAATGAGCGCTGAAATAACCGAATGCGAATAAAAACGATATATTTCCAAAAAGCAAACTGAACATCTGCGCTTCCGGCATTTTATAGTTATAAAACGAAACATGCGGCAATATCCCGAAATATTCAAAAATAACTATTGAAGAAAATGAAATCACCGACGCCAAGACCGCAAATAAAACAGCGCCCGTCGTAGAGACCACGCCGGCCCATAAGATCACGGCGTAATAAGCTATAGTTACAAGCGGGGCCTCTATCCCTCCCATATAATACAAGAGCCATGAAATTGCCAGAATATCGAGCGTCATCTGATAATACTGAAAACGGTAGAGATTGACCCTCTTTACGATAAACGCATAGGGTTGGTTCAGGGCCGCTTCAACCAGGATCAGGGTTATAAATGCGGCGTTTAGATAAGAATATCCGCCGATAATTTTCATCGCTAAAAGAAACAGTAAAAGCAGTAAAAAACTGATAAATCTTATTTTTCCTGCTAATTTATATTTTTTTAAAAGCTCTTCTTTATTTTCTATTATCGGCATATTCTGTTTAACTTTATTTCGCAGGCGGAAAAGGTATTAAAAGCGATGCTATAACCGCATCTAGTTTCCCTAAATTAAACGGCTTTACTAAATAATCGCTTGCGCCTTCTTTTATCGCTGCGCCTATAATATCTTTATCCTGCAGGGCCGTAAGCATGACAACCTTTGTTGACTCGTTAATCCGTTTGATATTGCGGAGCACGACAAGGCCGTCCATTCCGGGCATCCTTACATCGCACAAAACAAGGTCGAATGAACGCGCCTTTAATTCGTCCAACCCCGCTTCACCGCTAGAAGCCGTAACGATAATGTATCCCTTTTTCTGCAAAAACGCACTTAAAATTTTTCTAATCTCATCTTCGTCATCAATGATCAAGATGATTCCCTGCCTTTTCTCATTAACTATGTCAAACTTTTTTTCTTTAAGGAGTTCGAGGATTTTTTTCATCATAATGTGAGTAGAAAAGTCTTTTTTCAAAACCTCGGATATGCCCAATGAATTCAAACGAGAAATGCTTATATCCGGGTCATTGGCGGTCAGTATAACTATTTTAATATCAACATCGAATTTCCGAATCTCGTGGACAGCCTCCAATCCTCCTTGGGTCGGCAAATTTTCATCAAGGATAATAAGGGCGGGCCTGTCTATCCGAAGCCGCGTTAACAACTCGCTGGAATTTGGAACGCATATTACCTTGTAGGCTAATCCAGTTAATATTTCGTGAAATCTATCCCGGGCATCAACGTCTCCATCAGCTACCAATACCCTCTCAAACATCGCTCCTCCTTTTTTGCCTTACGAAACCGCGGGTAATAATTTTTTTATTTCCTGCAATAAAATTTTAAAATCAATAGGTTTTATCAAAACCTTCCGGCATCTCTTGCCAAGAAGTTCTTTATATCGAACGTTCCAATCGATGGAACCGGTGAGCATGATGACAGGTATCGCACACGACATTCTTTTCAGTTCGGCTAAGACGGTTGGCCCGTCGATCTCGGGCATCTTGCCGTCTAAAACAATTAAATCAACAGGGGCGCCGCTCTTGATAATCTCCAAAGCTTGTTTGCCGCCGTTACACTTAATTGCTTCAAAGCCTTCGCGCGCCAAAAACTCACCCAATAAATACACGATTTCCGGTTCGTCGTCAACAACCATAATTCTATGCGCCACTTTTCACGCCCTCCTTCGCTATTGGCAGAAGAATTGTAGCGGTTGTGCCTTTGCCGATTTTGCTTGTATACCGCAGGTTTCCTCCATGCGCTTTTACAATACCATAACAAACCGAAAGCCCTAAACCCGTACCTTCTTTCTTGGTCGTAAAAAATGGGTCGAATATCTTTTTCATAACTTCTTCCGGCATACCGCAACCCGTATCGGTAAAATCTATTCTCACGGCATACTCGTCATGCGAGGTTTCTATATTTATAATCCCGCCGTTCGGCATAGCCTCAGCCGCATTTTTTATAAGATTGACAAATACCTCCTGCATCTGTTTCTCATCTATTTTAACAAATGGCAGCGGAGTTGTCAGCTTTTTACTAATTGCAACATTTGCCAAGGAATATTGATGTTCGAGAAGTTGTACTATAAATTCGATACCTCTATTAATATCCGTTATTACCATCTCACCCTTGCTGGGTTTGGAGAAAAGAAGAAGCCTTTGGATAATGCCCTTTGCCCTGTCGCATTGGTCAATAATTGTTTTTAAACCTTCTTGCATTTGCTCCGTCTGCATTCCTTCCATCAGAGAAAGCTGAGCCCTTCCGGATATAATCATAAGAGGATTATTTACTTCATGCGCCATACTTGATACAAGATTTCCCAATTGGGCGAAGCGCTGAGTTTTTTCTATCTTCTTACGCTGAGTCATATCCACATTGACTTCAGCGACAAGCCATTCGCCCTTTTCATTCTGGAAAGGTATGGTAGTAACTTGAATTGGCCTGTTGCCCTCTTTTACCAAAATTTCCTCACTAACAAGCGGCTCTTTTGTCTCTAATACCTTTATAATTCCGCAATTAGGGCAAATTTCATTTCTGCCCATAAAGTATTCGTAGCATTTCTTACCCGCAGGACTACCATAAACTTTTTGCCATTCCGGATCAATATAAACTATGTTAAAATTGGAATCTACGATATCCAAGCCGGTTTTTGTGACACCAAGGATGAATTCTAATCGCTGCTTTATTCTGCGCAGGTCATCCTCTGCAACGGCTTGTTGAACAATGAAAGCGACAGCATTGCTGAGCCCATCCAGCATTCCGTCTTCACTGGGGAGTACGGGGTGTTTGGCGAAGAGGACTAGAACCCCTATTGTTTCTTCGCCGGGAATTCGGAGCTGGTATCCTGCGAATGACACCAGTTCCAACTCGCGAGCCCATTCATGGTTGTGAACGCGGGGGTCATTCTGCACGTCGTTTGTCAAGAACTTGTGCTCTTCGCCTGACGCGACGCGTCCGATCTTATAACAGCCGAACGGGACGCGGCGGTAACCTTTGCCGTCTATGTGGGTGTAGCGGCCTGAACTCGCCAGCAAGTGCAGGCACTTGTCGCGGTAACGGCAGACATGCGGTCCTTCCTTCAATTCGGCATGGATGCAGCCCCGCCCACACAGATCTCCGGGCCGAATCAGCCAGATTCGACAGAAATCGGCATTGAAGAGGCGGACAATGCTGTCGGTTATTATCTTAAGTTTGTTCTCAAGGGGACCCGGCGCAAGAAGAGACTGTTGGAGTAGATTAACACCCTGCTGCCACAGTAACGTTTTCTCGAGTTCCTCCTCTACCTGCTTGCGCTTGGTAATGTCTATAAAATTCTCAAGCAAATACCGGCGGCCACCCAGCATTAGAGGAACCACGGTTTTAATAATTGGAATCCTTTTACCTTTCGCATTTAGTAAAACACGTTCTGAATCATCCACAGTCTGGCCAAGGTCGGTAATAGGACATTTGCCGACCTCTGCTGGACAAATAAGTTGATGACATACTGAACCGACAATATTTTCTTTAGGCATACCAAACATATTCATCGCTGTGGGGTTGACCTCAACAATCTTATGCAATTCTGGATCAACAAGAATGACACCGGTCTGGATAGAATCAAACATCGCCTTCAAATAAACCTCCGCCCGCTTGCGCTCGGTGATATCACGGAAAGTGCTTAAAAACATCTTACGGTTTTGATACGGAATC
>Ga0210056_1002948_pt1 | contig 14037 bp, 9 predicted proteins | sample CryGeyCG2014_080_2_FD_183965 | JGI IMG/M metagenome (GOLD analysis project Ga0210056, IMG submission 183965) | Groundwater microbial communities from aquifer - Crystal Geyser CG07_land_8/20/14_0.80 (SPAdes) (version 2) | ecosystem: Environmental > Aquatic > Deep subsurface > Groundwater | place... | reverse complement strand
CCCGATTGAAGGCCATATCGTTGCTCCTTTGCTTCCAATTACAAAGAGAAAAACTTAAAAAAGGTTCACGATGTTATGATATTCCTGAGCATTAAGAATCGGTTCACGATGTTATGATAGCAATTACTTAGCCAATGCCCGCATTATACAAGGACCTCTCTCTAAAGTCCGTGAATTTCATACTTTCTTAAGTTGCCTTCTTCACTCCCTACGAAAAGGGTTTCATCAATACATATAAGGGTATGAACAGACGATGCTAACTTGTCGACATGAACGGCAGTTCCGTGACCATCAAGTATCGATATATTGCCATTTTCAAATCCCGCAACAATTCTATCTTTCTTTGAGAGGATATCCATAGCTTCTATGGCACTTTCAAAATGTTTCTGCCAAACCGGATGTCCATGATAATCGAAAGCGCAAACCCAGCCATTTTTCATACCGACAATAATTTCTTTAAGACCGTCCCCATCAAGATCTAAGACTTCCAATGCCCTCATAAAATCACCCTTCGGTTTATCCGGGCCGAAGTACTGTACCCACAGAGGCATTCTTATACTCTTCGCAGGATTGTAAACACGCAACTCGTTCCAGTGGCCGCTTAGATTCATTATGACTTCATCCACTCCATCTCCATCCAAATCATCTACCAGCATGTGGCTTAAACCTCTCTGCAGCCATGCGTCCATCAAGAGATATCCAGGGGGAAGAGCTCCGGTGCAGAAATTATCAGAGATGTTTTCGTCGCCACCATTGATTACTGAGAGACCCGGGAATCCGGTATAAAACTTCCCTACGAGAAGAACTCTCTGTTTAAATGCCCCCGGATTTTTAAGCATCGCCAACGACGTATTATTGCCCCATTTTGTTGGAACACTTTTAATAAGTTTCCCATTGAGTTCATGAAATTCCACAGTACAAGGGCGCCCTATAACGATTTCTTCAATATTCTTGTTCCATAGGTCGTCTACAAGTATTGAATAAACACCTTTCATATTACGTGGAGGGCCCGGATCAGTAAACCATGGCGCATCGTACCTGTCTCCAATCTTAAAGCTGGGATGAATAGCCGTTTGAAAACGCCAAATCTCTTCCCCCTGATCGGAGAATGCTCGAACAGTATCATCCTTGCAACCGACCAAGACCTCAAAGGCTCGGTGCTCTTTTTGATCTTTGGATGTCCATAACGACAGGATTTCCGTATCAATTTTGATCGATTTCAATATCTTACCGTCTGATGAAACCTTTGATATTCTCGAGTAGGATTCTTCTTTCGTGACCACCCACAGATTGCCACCCCGATAGGCGTTTGAAAAGCCTAAATGGGTTACCCCACCCCCAAGGCTCAGGCTCCAAACCGAGGGCTGGTTAGTCATCGCTCTTTTTGTTTCCGACCCCACCCTTTTTTCGCCATCTACTTTTGGTTTTAATTCCTTCAGCACGTTTGCAATTGTATTGATTAACTGGGGAACCGGTTCAACTCGAGCATAGGTGTGCTCCCCTTCAGTCAACCCGGAAAAATTGACCGGGCTGTCTGTGGCCAGTGTCAGATTGCAGGATTGTCGAGCCTGAACATCTAACTTCTGCTCCTTAAGTCTCCACAAGCATGCTACAGGCCTGTCAGATTGAAAAATGACCCGACCTTTCAGAACAAGCTCTTCTGCCCCTATGAGCAATATTCTTTCTTTGTCCAGGAACGCGAATTCTGCCTTAATGTTCAGATCATCAGAAACATAATCTCCTGCGCTCACAAAAGCTCTTTCCGTTCCTGTAATCAGGTATGCTTTATCCGCCATTTTTTCTATCGACTTTCTATCTCTATCGTTCACCAATATATTTGCAAATGCAAGGGCTTCTCCTTCTTTCAGATAACCAGTAAATTTCTCCTGGACTATATTCCCATCCGATGGCTGAATCAGGATACCCGCGCTCGCTAAGCGTGTCCCGTTTGCAGTGAGTACTGACCGGGAAGGCTCGAAACGCGCTGCGATCTTCCCGCTGAGCTCCCAGGAACAGGTCATATCAAAAGTGCCATGCTTCTTGGAGGTTATCGTATCAATGACAATAGCGCCGTAGTCCTTGAGGTAAACAAAATGCCTTTTCCAATCAGAAAAAACCATGTTTGGAACATCCATCTCAAGGTATGCCATATCCTCCAAGCCCATGTATTTCCTTAGCGCAACAGATCTGCCCACATCCGGATCCGCCATCCCATCACACAGGATATCCAAGTCATTTGCATAGCCGATCAAAATCGTTCGGCCATGAAACATACGAAGAAGTTTTATGGCTCCAATATGATAAGGATTTGTCCCTGTCCCGAAAAAACCGTCGATGAGAAAATAGTCATCTGCTTGCCTTAACCCAGAGCGGTACGACAAGAGCTGGAATCCATCTTCCAAAGGGATCTCCCGTTTCGTCTTTTCCCAGTCAGTCTTTGCAAGAGGATAGATGATAACACGATTTGCCAGATCTGTTGGCGGTGCAGCAGCGATAGCGTCCCGAGGCCAGAAAGACTGGCCAATCCTGAATATATCGAGATCAAAACCAAGCTGCTCTGCCATCCAGATATACCGAGAATCTTTCAGCATATAAGCTGCCTTATAAAGAAGGCTGGCAGGAACGCATCTGTTGTAATCGTCAACTTCCGCTCCTGTCATCAGGATTTCCAGACCCTGCATCATGGTCTTTGCCGTACTGCTTTTCAAGAAACGCTCGTCACCGTCCATGAGAAAGAAATCAAAAACCGGCTCGATAAATGTTGATAACCATCCCAGGGTATCATCCCCCGCCCAGGTCGGGTTATTCAAAAAGGAATTGAACCCCTTTCTGACATTGGATATTCTTTGATTCCATACCGGGTCGGGATAATATTTTGAGAAATACCGGCTGCCTGTATAGATATTCATCATGTGCCATACACCATGTCGATTCCCATTGGGCTGGGAGTACGTATTGTTTGGATCATATGCATATTGATGTTCAAGAAGTTTGTTGGTCATATACAAACGTTCTGCATCCGTGAACAAAGGACTCTCTTCAATCAGGTCATAAACACAGTCCACCAGATGGGAACGGTAATGATCATTCTTCACCAATGGGTCGAGGGGATCATTGAATGCATCACTGGCACGATTAATGACCGGAACATTACCAGGGTTAGGCATGGCCATGGTCTTAAAACAGTCCAGATATCTCTTTTCTCCGGTCATGTAGTAAAGAATCCCTGCGATACTGATGGGATTCCAGCCGAAGAATGTCGATGGCGGATATCCGATGGCCTCACCGCTTTTCGTCTTTCGCCAGCTGTCCTCCCAACTATACACAACCCATTTTGGATTTCCAGTACTGATTTCCGGTGGGTTCATGCCGGCGCCAAGCTTGATCTTCATAATCCATCCGACCCGAAGCGGGTCCTCTGGTTTCAGCAGGTCTGAAAATACCCTTGCTGCCTCCTTAACCCCGGCATCATCAGAACCCCCAACAAAAATCACATTGTGCCCTGTGCCATAAGGATTATGCAGAGTCCGGACTACGTAGCCACCCTTCCCTGGATACTTCAGGTCCAGCAGCACATACCATTGACGGTACATATGCTCAATGAAGGCGTTTGTAGCCATATTACCTAGCGCAATGACGTTGTGTTCTTTCAATATTTCTTCCGGTACACAGTCATCATCATAAGAGGGGATGCTGACTCCTGACAGTTCCTCAATTCTCCCTCGAATTATGTCCGCCGCTTCCCTGTACCGGCTGTCATGAGGCGCCACGATAACAATGCCGGGTTTACCCTTATCAAGAATCAAGGTTGTTAAATATAGTTCTTTCAGATCCTGAATATGCCTATACTCTGCCTCCTGAGATTGGGCAGGAAGCAGTACGACGGCTGACAGCAATAGCAGAAAATGAAAGTTTAGTATTTTCTTCACTGGGTTATCTTCAGAGGAGGTTCTATACTCATGTTGAAAAGGAAATTTATTATATCGTGGTCTCTTGTCTTCATCAGGCAAATGCCCTATTACCTGATCTATGCAGAGGTTAATACCCGGTTTTCATGCCCCATAAAACAAGACATTCAGATCATCGGCTTGATACTTGCTGCTGACAGCTTCAGGATGCTGCGTCAATTCATCCCTTCGGAATCTCACCCCGATTCTCCGGGCTGGATTTCCTGCATTCACTGTATATGGCAAAATGTTTTTAGTCACAACAGAACCTGCTCCAATGATTGCCCCTTCTCCAATGGTGACTCCCTTGAGGATTAAAACCCTGGCGCCAATCCAAACATCATTTTCAATCACGATTGGTCTGTTCTCACCACCGGTCTTTAATTGATGAATCCAACAACCTACTTTCCTGAAATTATGATCTCCTCCCATAGCCATAAATTCCGGCCCGATCGTAACCCCATGTCCAATGGTGATGCGTTCGGAAACTGAAATCATGGCACGGGGGCCAATATAGACGTTATCGCCGATAAAAATCTTCTCAGGTTCAAGATAGGTCCCGAAAGGGCTCAAATACGAATTCTTCCCCCAGGCGCCGAATCTCCGCCTCATCAACAGGACATAGAGTTTTTTTAAAGCCTGCTTCATGGGGTGAGTCTCCAGAATGTCCGCCATCTGTGACTCGATATCAAGATGACATGGCTGATGCTATCCCGATCGCACAGGTGGGGGATTGAATCTCGAATGTCAGAGGGAATCCTGCAGTGTTCTCCTGTACAAGCCAACATAGGCATCTGCCATCCTTTCCAGGGAGAATTCTGTACGTATCCTTTCTCTACCCGCCTGCCCCATCGCTGTGGCAAGTTCTTCATCCTGCAGGAGCTCCAGTATCCTTTTGCCCATGTCCGAGTAATTGCCTTGCTGCACGAGAAACCCCGTTACCCCATCTATAACCAGTTCCCTCGTGCCCCCGCCTTGCGTCGCAACAACTGGCTGGCTCAACGCCATATATTCCATGATGGAATTGGAGATTCCTTCCGTATAAGTTGCAAGCACGCCGATATCAAAAATATTGATAATGGATTCTACATCTTCCTGTCTACCCAGGAACTTTATCCTGCTTCTAAACTGAGGCAGGACCATGCTTTTGCATCTATTGAGGTTTTCGCCGTCACCGACTGCCAGAAATGTTACATCAGCCCTTTGCTGCAAGACCATCTGGGCAGCTTTAATATAGGTGCCATAATCTTTGTTCTTCCAGAACGTCCCCACCATGCCCACCACTTTCCCAGAATCGATTCCGAATTTCTTTCTGACGATATCTCCATCCTCAAGATCATCAATTCTGTCAAAATCAAAACCGTTGTGTATGCAGAAACTTCTTGCCATGGTCGCCCTGTAGGATTCAATGCCAGCACGTGAGTTGGAAACAATGATATCGGAAAAAGGAAACGTCAACTTGGAGCGAATCCAGGCCTCACTAAAAAGCTTCAATTCCGAAGGTGCATCTCTGATCATCCCGTTAATGAACTTTATCCCCAAGGCTTTCGTAACAGCTATCGCATAAACCGAGGTCATGGAATTCCATGAGTGAAGTATGTCGGGCCTGATTTTTTTGCAGAGACTGTATAATTTCAGGAATACCCTCGGATCCTTGGCACTGTTCCTGATCAGATAATGCATCCTGATGTTGAGCCTCTTGACATCACGATAATGAATATCGTGGGACATCACCGCCAGTTCGCACGTAACCTCCTCTTTTAAAGAAAGCGCCTTGAGAAGCTCGACCATTTGCCTCTCTTTTCCGCCTGAGCGGAGACAATCTATAAAATGCAGTATTTTCATATCTTGCAATGGCTGCCGATTTATTCAGGACTGACAGGCCGAAGCACACTTCCCCACAGCATCCCATGGTTCGGCGCTGCCGCTATGAATGATCATCCCGGTTTTCTGCCAGCGCCTAAAATAGGCCTCTCCGGATACGGGCTTTTTTTTATGACAGACCCTTTTCCGTCTGAGACGTATCCCGCCAGGAGGCCCAACGTCAGGAACCATGTCACGTAAAGGACAGTTGGAGCGGAAAGCATGAAGGTCCACACCAGAATAAAAAACATGCAAAACACACAGTGATAGAGAAGCCGGTCCGGCTGACGCAAGTAGAGCTTGAAGAATCGGTACATGCGCATTCCAGCTGCAACAAAGAGGCTCAGCCCTATCAATCCGAGTTCCAATAGGACTTCCAGAAACCAATTATGCGATGCCATCGCTCCTCCTAATGCACGCTTGATGTGCACTGCAAAGGTCCCGCAACCCTTGCCGATGATAACAGCGACAGGATCGTTCTTTAAGACGCTGTATATTCCCTTCCAGATGTACGTCCTGCCCGCAGAGATTGTATCCGTTTCGGTGAATCCGTGTCTGACAGGCTCGGCGCCTGCGACCAGGAGCTTCAAACGTCCGATGGCCCCTACAAGAAATTCCCAGTTGAACAGTGCGGCGTACGCCATCACGCCGAATGTACCGAGAACCGTCATGGTAATAAAAAATGCATACCGCCCTGTCAGTATCATCAGGAGCAACAACTCGATGGCCATGGCAAGGTACCCGCCTCTTGAGCCCGTAAGTGCAATCCCCGCCAGCGTGGTCATCATCAGGAATACGTAAAACGCCTTGCCAACCCATGACCCCGCGTGTACATGCAGGTAGTAGTAGAGCGGGAAAAAAAACGCTAAAGCATACGCTCCCTGGTTAGATATTCCACCATAGCTCGCAAACCGTGTACCGCCATGGGATACCACGGATATGGTAAAAGGATTGATGCCGGTTACAAATATGCTCATTGCCGCAACATTCAGCAACCCGAATGCGATAACAAAAATGCGTATGAGGCGGAAATCAGATCCTTCCGACACGATCAGAAAATAGCCTATGATGTACATCAGGACAGGGTCAAATATGTTTCCTTTATATATGGCAAGCATATTAAGCCGGTCGAGTCTAAGATCCTGGGCCAAGGCGGGTGCATACAGCATGCTGATCGCAGCGAAAATACTGACAATTATCAGCGGGACAAGGGCCGGCACGTCCTTTATAGGTGTTCGTTTACTCGCGTGCACCGCTAACAGCATAAAGGATACCAGATAGAGCATGATATTCTTTATGCTGAATCCCTGTACCTGGCTGATCTGGACTTCATAAAGTCTGGTCAAGATGATCGTCGTTAAAATGACTATAAACAGAAATAGGTTCAAGACTCGCATGGTCGGACCTCAATATGCAAAATTATATGCCTCTTACCGCCGGCCAATCTCCCGCCTGCGCTTCCTGCGGCAAATTCGAGTACCTTCATGGCTGCTTCCCGGAGTATGCGACGGAAGTCCACCAGCACCTTTGCATCAGGCTTTTACCTTCGCCAGACCTCTGTCAAGAACCAGGTTGGCGAACTCCTCAAAGGTCACAACCTTGAGTACAAAAACGGATAAGACAAACACGATGATTCCGATAAACATGCTTACCAGGAGTGACCATATATCCGCTTTCGGAATCAGGATAACAGCGAGTCCCATGAGCGTAGTTGGAAGAGAAACTTTTGCCAGAGATATTAAAAAAGACTTTGAACGCTTAATCGGGAGTATTTTTACAAAGAAATACTGGATTGCGACGACCGATAGCATCTGGGCCGCGGCGGTACCGAAAAGCCCGAAGAACCTGGTCAGAACGTACGTCAATACAATACTGACGATGAACCCAATGATGCTCCCGATCAATATAATCATCGATTTGTTGTCGAGCTTTGCTGCAACCCATGCAAGTTCATTCAATCCGTAAAATAACGCGGCAAGACACAACCCGATCAATGTAGCCTCAAGATGAGAAACCACTCCCGTGTTTACTGTCGGCATTATCAAGCGAACAACATCTTCGAACCCCGCTACAATCAGGGTTGCTGCGCAGATCGCCGCTACTATATAATATAGTGAACACCGTTCAATCATATGAGTAGCGTATGTACGATCACCTTGGTCCCATATTTTCGGCAAGAAACTGTTAAGATACTTCAGAAACGGTTCATTGAATGTATTCAGCAATCTCGAAATCATGTACATGATATTGAATATGCCTAATGCTGCAGGTCCCATGAAAAGCGGAATGATATATCTCGGTATGGATTCCTGGTTGGCCTGGGTGAAGGTCATGGCTGCGATGGGCCACGAAAACCGAAGGTACTTCTTGAAGACAGCCGGACGAAAACAGGGCATCCCCACCTCTCCGGCTATCCGGATCATCATGATGAAAATCAGCAGGCATGAAGCAGCCACTGAGCAAATCAGGCCCTTGCGAAGGTCCTGAGTCCAGTATACTCCCGCCACAAGCGCCAGGTAGGGCAACAGCTCCTGCAACAACCGGAATACACCCGCTTCTTTGAAGCGTTTTCGGCTGTTGATGTAAGGTAAAAAAATCAGATTCGCCCCGTTTGCAAAGATCAATGGCGCCGCAACATACAACGAGCCGAGCTGAAGACCCCGTAAGAATGTATGGCTTATAATGGGCGCCAGCAGTATATAAAAAAGACCTAAAATGACCGAACTGATACCGCAGAAAAGGAACGGCACCCAAAAGGCCTCTCTCAACCCTTCCCGATCCGTATCACTCAGCTTGGAGCCGAAACGGAGAGTCGCCTGCCCCATTGCCAGATGAGTAAAGGGAACGAGAATCGTTACATTTGCTATGATTTGAATATAGGCTCCATAGTTCTCCAATCCTATCGATTTAATAATAAGGGGGAGGAACAACACGCCTTTCAACCGGCTGATCCAACCCGGAATCAGGATGAAGATGCTGTCTGAAGCCTTTTTGGAGATCACCGTCTTAGTTCACCGTTCAAGAAATGTTGACGTTGAGGAATGACCTTTGTTGAGGCACCAACGGAATCGTCCGGTAAGCCCATCCAAAACACTTGGTCCGTCTTCACCTTATGTGAATATGTTACTTCTATCTCCTTCTTAGCCAATGCCATTTGCCTTACCACGGCTCATGATCTCTCTGTACATCGTTACATAATCCATTACCATGGTATTGAAATTATCAAATTCTTCCTTTTGTCCTCTACTCGCTTTGGCATATTTTTCTCTTCGAGAAGGATCTTCGACCAATATGCGAATGGCATCGGCAAGTCTCGCAGGATCTTCCGGCGGCACCAAAAGGCCGTTAACTTCATGACGAATAGTATTCGAGATTGTGGAGATATCACTCCCAATGGCCGGCAAACCATTATATAGAGCCTCTGCCAACGCGAGTGGACGCGCTTCGAACAAAGAGGGAATCACAAAAACATCTGCCAATCGATAATATTCATGAACACATTCATAGGGTACTTTTCCTACAAACCGGATTACATCATCCATACCATTATCCTTAATTCCGGCTCTAAGGGTGGCCTCCAATTCGCCTCCGCCCACAAAAAGTACCACTACTTGTTTTTCCCTCAAATAAGACTTCCCTATCAGCGTGAGGGCTTCCACCAAGACATCGGGCCCCTTCAACTTTTTCACCGATCCCAGATACAAGAACACGAGTCTGCCAGTAGCAATATTATGGGCCCTTCGGAGCTTCTCCTTGCTAAGATCCGTGGTTAAGAAGGGTAAATATGAAGGAATGAGACGAATTTCTCTTCCATAGCGCCGTTCATATTCTTCTTTGATTGGATTGGATACACCAATGATCCCATGTGCATATCTAAAATATTGTGCGTGCAGAAAATCCGGGCGGCCTGGATACATTCGCCCGCCAGATATTCTCAGGATGTATGGGATCCCCAGTAATCGAGCCATCACCATGACGTGGTAGTATTGAAAAAGGTTTTCACTTGCATATGGGATATGAATGAGACCTATCTGGTTTCTATACTTAAGAAGATACTTGGTATGGTAATAGATTGTGAACGCGGTCTGTCCTCTGCCAATAGGACTTGCAATACTCTTAGAAATGATGCTGGGTTCCGAAAATTGTTGATCACAGGTCGAAAGTACAATCAATGGGAAATGAACACTTAAAGCCTTGACGAAATAGTAATGAAATATCTCAATACCGCCCGTTGTGCACGGATAAAGGCCTGCATTTAAGAAAAGGATGCATTTTTTCTGACTCCCATCAGGACGAATTCTCTCCGAGCCATTCACTATAGGAACTTTCTTCAAATATGGATTCCTCTCATACGCCGGCTTGCATAGACGCGATACATCGGCTTATGTCCATCCGACACCTCTGAAAATGGTGTTCAAGCGTATGGCGTCCTTGTACCGTAGGACGGTCTCCATCATCCGGGAAAGAATTTCATCAGTCAGGCAGTGGGGTTGCAGGCCGAGTTCCATCAGACCGGTGTGCATTGGATTATAGTAATGTTCCTCCGCCTCCTTGCGAGGATTCTTAATGGACTTGATTCCCACATCCAGGCCGAGTTCTTTCCCGGCCTTCTGCACTCTCTCCGCGAGTTCATTCACGGAAAAAGTCTCCACAAACTGGTTGAAGATGCGGAGTTCCCCATCCACCGGAGAAGTCTCCAGGGAGAGACGGACACATTGAAGAGTATCCCGAATATCGAGATAACCCCGTGTCTGTTGCCCCTTGCCATAAACAGTGAGTGGATACCCGACGACGGCTTGAACAATGAACCGGTTGAGCACCGTTCCGAAGATCTCATCGTAGTTGAAAAATGGATAGAGAGCTTCTTCCCCCTGGTTCTCGTCCGTCAGAAAATGATAGACGGGCCCCTGCATCAGGTCCGTTACTTTCAGGCCCCACATCCGGACATAGAACCAGAGGAGGTCGGTATCCATGATTTTCGTTGTATGGTACAGACTGCCCGTCTGCCGTGGGTAGAGGAACCGATCCTTTCGGCCTTTATGTTCGACCTCGAGCCAACCTTCTTCGATGTCGATGTTGGGTGTGCCGTATTCCCCCATGGTGCCCAGCTTAACGATATGGGCATCAGGTGAAAATTCCTTGACAGCAAAGATGAGATTTGATGTGACAGCAAGATTGTTCTGGAGGGTCAATGTCGCGGCCCTTCGGTTCAGCATGGAATAGGGAGCCGAAGGCTGTTCTGCGTAGTGGACAATGGCGTCCGGTGTAAATTCCCGGAAGATCTCGGCTATGAAATCCCATTGTGCCAGATCCCCGATGAAGACGGGGATTTTCTTGCCGGAACGCCCTTCCCAGAGTTGGGTACGCTCATGTAGATTGGGTACTGGGAACAGTGGACTGACATCCGTTTCCAGAAAGAGACGCCGACGGAGATAATTGTCCGCCACTGCAACTTCGTGCCCCTTCGCCGACAGGTGCATGGCTGTGGGCCATCCCAAATAGCCGTCTCCCCCCAGGATCAAGATACGCATTTGCCCCTCCTTTCAGTTGGCTTCCTACATGGCAAAACAAGACTCCAGCAGACCGGAGTCCGTAATAAAGCCCTTGATCTCCTCCACAGTCATCGCCTTCTCTGTGGCGGAGATGTAGGCTTTTGTCACGCTCTTTTCGACCAGACTCGTATAAACATGTTCGACATGTTTATACATGAAGCGGTGTGCCGGCAGGATTGCAAACATATCTTCCAGTTCGTAGGATCTTTGTGTCTCTTCTTCTGTCATGAGCTCTTCATAGAGCTTTTCACCAGCCTTGGCACCAATATATTTGATCTCGATTTCCTCCGGCTGATGACCGTATCGGGAGGCCAGCAATTCAATCATGGCTGCGGCCAGGTCGACGATCCTAACCACCGGCATTTTGGTAACGAAAACTTCGCCTCCCTTGGCCAGGGTCGCAGCAAGGATCACCAAGTCGGCAGCCTGGCGAATCGACATGATGAACCGGGTCATCTTCTCATCAGTGACCGTGACCGGTCCGCCGGCCTTGATCTGCTCCGCAAATATCGGTACGACGGAGCCGCGGGAACCCAAGACATTTCCGAATCGGGAGCTGGCGAGGATGGTGTGTCCCTTAAAACTTGTGATATTCGATGCGGTAATGAGCCTCTCCCCGAGCAGTTTGGTCGTCCCCATCACGCTCGTGGGATTGACCGCTTTGTCCGAACTGGTAAAGAGAACGGTCTTGACTTTATTTCGAAGGGCGGCCTGTATAACATTCTGAACGCCGTAAACATTGGTCTGCACGGTATCAAAGGAATTGAATTCGGCCAGGTAGACATGTTTGTGCGCGGCAAGATGAAAAACCGCATCAACTCCCTCAAAGACCTGCTCCAGTTTCTGGAGATCTCGCACATCACCAAGGAAGGGGGTCACTCTTCCCGTGCCGGCATATTTCTGCCCCAGCAGAAAGACCTCGGACTCGTTATTGTCATAGATCCGGATCTCCGACGGTTCATAGTCCTCGAGAAGGACCTTGACAATCTCGGAACCGACGGTTCCTGCAGCGCCGGTCACGGCGATGATTTCGTTCTTGAAATTCCTGTTCCTCATCGAATCTCCTTTTTTTCATAATTCGCGCGAAACCACTCCCAGGTCTTTTCCATGCCTGTTTCAAGAGCGTATTTGGGATGGTAGTTGATCAGCTTCCCGGCCTTCGAGATGTCTGAATAACTCCGGATGACTTCGCCCTTTCGTTCTTTCTCGAAGAGTATCTCCACTTTCCGCTCCGTATCCCTTTCGACCAGTTTTTTCACCAGTTCCGCGATCTTGTTGACCGTGTTCTCCTTGAATGTAGCAATCTGGAAGACTTCCCCACCGACATTGGAATCGAGGGCACCGGTGATCGCGTCACAAAGATCCTCGATAAAGATAAAATCCCGTGTCTGGTTGCCTGACCCGTATATGATGATAGGCAAGCCTTCCATGGCACGTTTGAAGAAAAGGGCCACGACACTCCCCTTGTGCCCCGAACCCGGCCCATAGACATTGGAAAAACGCAGGACGGCGGTGTTCAGTCCGAAGGAATGGAAATAAGCAGAGCAGTACCCCTCCCCCGCCAGTTTGGAGGCCCCGTAGGGAGACAAAGGTTTGGGAACCATTTCTTCATGAATCGGGGGGGTCGTTTCCCCCAGGGGGGCGCTGGATGAGGCCATGACAAATTGTGAGACCTTGTTTTCAACAGAAGATTGAAGGACATTCACCATTCCCAGCACATTTGTCTCGCAGTCAAAGAGCGGGTTCTCTATACTGGGGATTACTCCACACTGTGCGGCAAGGTGGACAACGGCATCCGCCCCTTCGGTGGCATGGACACAGACACCTTTATCCCGGATATCCCCGACCACAAGTGAGACATGATGGGAATCTTTGGGCCAGGAGTCTCCTAACTCTAATGCGGAGACGGACTCCAATTTCTCTTTTGTCCCCACCGACAGATTATCGAGAACCCGGACCCGGTCTCCTCTTTGCAGCAGCTTCTGTATCAAGTTTCTTCCGATAAAACCGCAACCACCTGTAATCAATATCTTCAAGTAGAGCCTCCTAAACAGAGCGTGGTTTAAGCCGAATGCAATCTGTACCAATGGTATGTCATCACAATTCCTTCTTCTAATCCGACTTTAGCATTCCATCCAATATTCCTGAGATAAGAAACATCGAGTAATTTTCTCGGTGTGCCATCTGGTTTGCTGGTATCGAATGCGAATTCCCCAGAAAACCCGACTACCTTACTGATGATTTCAGCCAACTCACGTATCGTGATATCCTGACCGGTTCCGATGTTGATGAGTTCGGTTCCATCGTAATGTTCCATTAAAAAAACGCAGGCGTCTGCCAGATCGTCCACATAGAGGAACTCTCGTCTTGGAGTCCCGGTACCCCAGATGGTGACGCTTTTCTTCCCTTCAGTCTTGGCTTCATGGAACTTCCGGATCAAGGCAGGAAGAACGTGTGAAGTCTCAAGATCAAAGTTGTCGCCTGGGCCGTACAGATTTGTGGGCATGACAGGGAGGTATTGTGTTCCATGCTGGCGATTATAGGCCCAACACATCTCGATGCCGGCAATCTTTGCGACTGCATACGCTGAATTTGTCGGTTCAAGAGGTCCGGTCATTAGATATTCTTCTTTCATGGGCTGGGGGCAGTGCTTGGGATAAATACAAGAACTCCCG
>Ga0210056_1002938_pt1 | contig 14071 bp, 13 predicted proteins | sample CryGeyCG2014_080_2_FD_183965 | JGI IMG/M metagenome (GOLD analysis project Ga0210056, IMG submission 183965) | Groundwater microbial communities from aquifer - Crystal Geyser CG07_land_8/20/14_0.80 (SPAdes) (version 2) | ecosystem: Environmental > Aquatic > Deep subsurface > Groundwater | place... | reverse complement strand
GGTATATTATTACAATAATCGGCGTATCCATTCGAGCTTAAAAATGAGCCCCGGACAATTCCATCAGCTCGCCGCCTTAAAAGTCGACGAACTGAACAAAAGTGTCTGAAGAAATGGGTACTTGCCAAACTTCAATATAAGCTAAAAGCATCCTTTGAAGGGATGCTTTTAGCGAGTAATACTCACTCAGTGGGTGGCCAGAGGGAGTTGAACCCTCGTTAGCGGGGCGATCATATCCGCTAAAAATGCAAAGGGGTGGCCAGAGGGAGTTGAACCCTCGTTAGCGGGACCACAACCCGCTGTCCTGCCGTTGAACGATGGCCACCCCACTGCATTTTTTTGTGGCGGAAATGCCCGATCAATGAAAGGCAAACGCCAGCGATGGTCAGGCTCCCACTTCGTAAAAATATATTTTTCCTTTCATCCAGCCGATGGGCGGAATCACTTTTTTGGCCGGCCAGCCGGGCAAGCTGAAGGTGTTGGAGATAATCAATGTCCCCGGCCGGCATTCGGCCTGGAATTTTTCTTTCAGTTTTTCCATCATCGTATCATTCAGGTAGCAGTAAATGATATCGGCCGCGCGCAGATCAGTGTGGAAAAGATTTTCCCGGCGGAAGCTAATCCGGCTTTTTTTCAGACTGGTCTGGAATTTGGCCAGTAAAAGCGGAAGCAGGCTGTATTCCACGCCCATGAGGCGCGCCGCCGGATAAATGTCCTCAAACGCCCGCAGGAAACCGGCTTGCCCGCAACCCAGCTCAAAGACTTGCGCGTCCGGCCGGATCGGCATCTCCTTGAGAGTCTGCATGATCGCTTGGATAGTTTGCCCCTCGGAAGAAATGAACGGCGCAAAACCGCGGAAAGTGATGTTATAGAATTGCACCGTGATAAAAACCGTCCAGACGATAAGCAAAAACAAAAAAACAATTAGCACTGCCATATTATTTTGTAAAAGGAATTATTATTTGCGCGCTTTTTATATAATAACTTTCAATAGTGTGCCCACCAGGGCTTGAACCTGGAACCTACAGCTTAGAAGGCTGTTGCTCTATCCAGTTGAGCTATGGGCACGACCAGCGCGAGCGCTTCCGGACCGCCGTGTCCGCCGCATCATCTTTTTGGCTAATTCCCAGTCAGGCTGTCAGCTGGCCAGGATATTGCCCACGCCCTTCAGCAAAGCATCGTATCGCCTTGGATTATTATCAAGATAACACGAAAAAAAGTTCTTTGTCAAAGCCTGCCGGGCGGAAAATGGCTTATTTGCCCCATATTTCGCGGTTTTTTTTCATTACCGGAGCGGCTTGGGAAAGGGAGCGGAAAAAATATGCCGGCCGCTCTTGATATTTTAAAATATTTATGTTATCTTAAGCGCATATTATTTTTAATTGCCACTCGCCTGAATAAATAAGGCCTTGACTGCATAAGGATTATTTTTTTTGCGGGGGATATCACTTGCCATGTTGGACAAAAACATCAAGCAGAAAATCATTCAAAAATTCCGGGTGCATGAGAGTGACACCGGTTCGCCCCAAGTGCAGATCGCCATTTTGTCTTACGAAATCCAGGAATTGGCCGAGCATCTGAAAATGCACAAGCAGGACTATTCTTCTCGCCGCGGCTTGCTAAAAAAAGTCAGCGAACGGCGCCGTCTGCTCAAGTATCTGCAAAAGGAGGATGAGAACGCTTTTTACGAACTGGCCAAAAAGTTGAAATTGAAAATCGCCAAAAAAATGATTGAAGAGGAGGAAGAAAAAAAGCGTTTGGAAGAGCAGTTGAACGCCAAGGAGATGATGCCCGCGGAAGAAGAAGAGGTCGCGCCCGAGGCCGCGCCCGCCAAGGAGGAAAAATAATTATAATATTATGTTCAAACACAAGGAGCAACGGGTTGGCGTGCTGGTTGATGTTTCCAACATGTACCATAGCGCCAAGAATCTTTACCACCGGCGCGTTAATTTCAAGGAAGTTTTAAAGTCGGCCGTGGCGGGACGCAAATTGGTGCGCGCCATCGCGTACGCGATCCGGACCGAAACCCAAGAAGAGAGCCATTTTTTTGAAGCCTTGCACGAGCAAGGCTTTGAAGTTAAGATGAAAGATTTGCAGGTTTTTGCCGGTGGCGCGAAAAAAGCGGATTGGGATGTCGGCATCGCCATGGATGCGATCCGGCTGGCGGACAAACTGGACGTCATCGTGCTGGTGACCGGCGACGGGGATTTTTTGCCCCTTTTAAGTTATTTACAGAATACCAAGGGGACCTTAGTGGAGATTATCGCTTTCCGGCAGATGACTTCCAGCCATTTGATTGAAGAAGCTGACGATTTCATTAATCTTAGTGAAAGCCGCCGTTTTTTACTGAAATCATCCTGAACTTTTTTGGTCTTGAGCGGAATTCATTTGTTCCTCGGAAGACTGACTTTCTTAGTAATTTAAAATACTAATATTAATTAATTTGGCCGCCGGATATCCAGTACTGTGAGTGGCCGCTCATAGTCCTTTAATCTGGCGGCCAATCGCTTGCCGACAAGATTTTCCCGAGACGAAAAATTTTTTTGGCGCGGAGGAAATTTATCCCGCAATCAACAAAAATTTTTTATCGGCCTCGGTCCATCATTTTTTTATTTTTGGACTGGATGTCTTTTTGGCAATCATAACCAAAAAAGAATATGGAAAAGATTTTTACCCGGGAGTGGCTTGGCCGCCCTCTCACCATTAAAACCGGCCTTTTGGCCCGGCAGGCGGATGCCGCGGTCACCGTCCAATACGGCGATACCGTGGTTTTGGCCGCGGTCGTGGAAGAACAGAAAGAGCGGGAAGGCATTGATTTTTTTCCGCTGATGGTGGATTTTGAAGAGCGTTTTTACGCCGCCGGCATCATCAAAGGTTCGCGCTGGATCAAACGCGAAGGCCGTCCGTCCGACGAAGCGGTCCTCACCGGACGGATGATTGATCGCGCCATTCGTCCTTTTTTCAACCAGTCTTCGCGCCGGGACGTGCAAGTCACCATGACTGTTCTGTCCGCGGATCATCAGAACGATCATGATATCGTCGCTTTGATCGCGGCTTCGGCCGCTTTGGCTTTCTCGCCGGTTGAGTGGCGCGGCCCGATCAGCGGCGTCCGAGTCGGCCGGAAGAACGGCCAATTGATTTTCAATCCCACTTATGAAGAGCGCTTGGAAAGCGATTTGGATCTGATTGTGGCCGGCACCGGAGAAAAAGTCATTATGATTGAAGCCGGCGCGCGTGAAATGAAAGAAGAAGATGTGTACGCGGCGATTACTGCCGCTCAAGCCGCTTTATCCCCCCTTATTGATTTTATTAATCAGGCTAAGAAAGAAATCGCGATCAAGGCCAAAGTTGTTAAAGACAAAACGCCATCCGACGAATCTGAACGGCAGGCGCAAGCAGAAAAAGAAAAAGTGTTGGTTTCGGCGGCCAATTGGCTCAAAGATAACATCGCGAAAACTTTGTTTGACCAAGTTTATTATACCAAGGGCGAACGGAAAGCCGCGGTTGCCGCCATCAAAGAAAATCTTGAAGCCTTTCTGCGCGGTCAGGGCATCGGCCGGTCTTTGCGGGAAGTGGCCGTGAAGGAATTGGTGGAAGCGATGGTGGAAGCGGAAGTGACGCGCGCGATCCTGGCGGAAAAGCGCCGCGTGGATGGCCGTCCCCTGGATGGCCTTCGTCCCTTGGCGGCGATCGCCGGCGTCTTACCGCGCAATCACGGTTCCGGACTTTTCCAGCGCGGAGAGACGCAAGTCTTGTCCATTGCCACATTGGCCGGTCCGGGTTTGGCCCAGGCTCTGGAAGGCATTGAGGGGACAGGGGAAAAAAGGTATATGCACCATTATAATTTTCCGCCCTATGCCACGGCTGAAGCCAAGCCTTTGCGTAGCGCCGGACGGCGGGAAATCGGCCATGGCGCCTTGGCGGAAAAAGCCTTGTTGCCGGTTTTGCCGGCCAAAGAGGATTTTCCTTATGTGATCCGCGTTGTTTCAGAAACTTTGAGTTCCAACGGTTCTTCTTCCATGGCTTCCACTTGTGGATCGTCCTTGGCCCTGATGGATGCCGGCGTACCGATCAAGAAAGCCGTGGCCGGCATCGCGATGGGTTTGGCTTCCAATGAAGATTTGAGCCAATATGAAATATTGACTGATTTGCAGGATTTGGAAGATGGTCCGGGCGGCATGGACTTCAAGATCGCCGGCACCGCGGATGGGATCACGGCTATCCAGCTGGATACGAAAACCGCCGGCTTAACCAAAGAGATTATTGAAAAAACCTTGGCGCAGGGCAAAAAGGCCCGTTTGGAGATTTTGGCCGAGATGAATCGGGCGATCAGCGCGCCGCGGCCGGATCTTTCTCCGTACGCTCCGCGGATCACGAGTTTTTATATCAATCCGGAGAAGATCCGCGAAGTGATCGGTCCGGGCGGCAAAGTGATCAACGAAATCGTGGCTCAGACCGGCGTGACCATTGACATTGAAGATGATGGCCTGGTGATGGTCTGCGGCACGGACGCGGCCAAAGCGGCGCAAGCCGTGAAATGGGTGAACGATATCGTGCGCGAAGTGGAAGTGGGGGAGACCTTCACCGGTAAAGTCGTGCGGATCCTTGATTTCGGCGCGTTCGTGGAAATTTTGCCTAACCGTGACGGCATGGTCCATGTTTCCCAGCTGGCCCCTTATCGCGTGGAAAAGCCTGATGATTTCCTTGCCCTGGGTGATGTGGTAACGGTCAAGGTCAAAGAAATTGACGAGCAAGGGCGGGTGAACTTGACCATGCTCGGCTTGCCGGAGAACGAAGCGCTTTGGGCGCAGGAAAAAGGCAAATCCAAGGGCCCGATCGGCGACCGTTTCAACGGACCGCGCCGGCCTGACCGTTTCAACGGACCGCGCCGTTCCAGCAATGGCCGCGGCTCCTTCCGCCATTAAGAATTTTTTCTGACAGTGATATATAAAAAAATCGGACTCCGCCCAGGAAGTCCGATTTTTTTGGAATGATTTGAATGATGCTTGAGGCGATTTCGTCAGTACTTAATGAATATGCCTAATGAAAAATTGCGTCAAAGCTTATTTTCCAGATAGCTTTTAAAAACATTCAATATTCAACGGGCAATATCCAATCAATATCCGATATTTGCTATTCAATAATTTTTTTTGAATTTCCCATAATTTTATCGGCAGCGAGTTTAATGATCATCCGGTCTTATCCGGCTTCGGTTTTAATTTTTTCAGGCAGTCGGCCAGTTCCGGCGGCAGGCTGATTTGATACTCTCGCCAGTCATTTTCTTTGATTTGGAAAGCGAGCCGTTGTGAAACCAAAAAAACTCTTGAGAGGCCGATTTTTTTGTTCAGGCGCCGTGTCCTGGCCGTGCCGTAAAGATCGTCGCCCAAAAGCGGATGGCCGAAAGCGGCGAGATGGGCGCGGATCTGGTGCGTCCGGCCGGTCCGGATGATGATTTTCAGCAGGGTATAATGATAATACTTTTTTTCCACCGTGAAAGAGGTGCGGGCCGGGCGGTTGGCCGCGGTCTGGCTTTGGCCGCTTTCCGGCCGGGCGGCGATTTTTCCCCGTGTCCGTGCCCGCGCGAGCGGGAAGGAGATTTCCCCTTCGTCTTTCGCGATGTTCCCGTGCACCAGGCCGAGGTATTCTTTGCGCACCTGCCGCTCTTGGAATTGCTTTTTCAGATAATCAAATATTTCCGCACGCCGGGCAACGACCACCAAGCCGCTAACTTCTTTGTCCAGGCGATGGACGATGCCCGGCCGGGCCGGGTCGTCGCCGACCCGAGCGATTTCCGGGAATTTTTTTTTCAGAATATCGGCCGCGGTCGCGGCTCCGTGCGCTTCCGGACCGTGCATGACCAGCCCGGCCGGCTTGTTAATGATGATATAATCAGCGGTGGCGTCCAGCACGGGCAGATCTGGCGCCGGATGATTGATTTTTTCCGCCTCTGTCCCGGCCAGAGAGTAAACCAGAAGGTCGCCGGCGCGCAGGCGGCAAGACGCGGCTGCTTTGCGATCATTCAATGATACAAAACCCTGTTTAATCAGTTTTTGCGCCTGAGCGCGAGAGTGCCCGGGCAGAATAGTCGCGAGCGCGACATCCAGGCGTTTCGCGGCCAAATTATCAGGAACAATCAATTTGATCATAAGTTTTTAGTTAGCCGGTTTTGGGCCGGAAAAAACGGTTAATACTTTTTTGGCCGTTGGCCAAAAAATCACAGTTTGATCGGAGTCGCGCAAATATTTTTGACTTCGGCCGCGCTTTTTTCCAGAGCAAAAATTTCCCGGGCGGCTTGCGCGGTTTGCCGGCTGATTTCCGGCCGCCGGCGCCGGTCGGCCGCCGCTTGCTTGATGGCTTGGGCCAATTCTTCGGCGCGCGCGCTTTTGACCAGCCAGCCGGTCAAACCGGGCTTGATCAAGGAGTTGAAGCCGGAATTTTCCACCGCCAGCGCCGGCGCGCCGGCCAGCAGGGCGGCGGCTGTCCAATGCAAGTCATTAAATCCGGGTGCGGGGCTGAGCGGAAAATAAAGATCAAAGCCGGGGAGCCATTTGCGCCGGCGGCCGGTTTCGCCCACGAACCAGACCAGGCTTTCCAGGCCGATTTTTTTTGCCAGCCATTGCCGCCGCGTCTTGCCCTCGCCGCCGTCTCCGGCCACGATAATCTGACAGCGGGCGATCATGGCCTGGCAGAGGGCGACCGCTTGGAAAAGAACGTCGGTTTTTTCCAAGCGGGGCGACAAAGGCGCGAGACCGATAGTAAAGAATTTTTTCCGTTCCAAGGTTTTTTCGCCTTGCGCCAGGGAATTAAAAATCGTTTGTTGGCTCAGTTCACGCCCGCCGTCAGCGGCGAAAGGGGCGGAGCAAAGATTTTTATCCGGGTAGCCGAAAGTCAAAGCTTTATTGGCGGTTTCTTCGGTAAAATAGATCATTTTTACCTTTTGGCTTAAAGAAATAATCAGCCGTTTTTCAACGCGCCCCAGGCCGTTTTCCGGCCAGTCCGGATGCAGGCACCAAGTCGTTGACAGTCTCAAAGTCCGGCCAAGCAAGCCCAGAAGGATTTTTTCCCGGAGTTGCCAGGCCAGGATATTTTTGATTGGGTAGCGCCAGCGGAAAAAAAATATTTGCCAGGCCAGAGCCAGCAGGTTGGCCGGCAGGCAGAGCCAAAAGAGCAATTTTTGCCTGGCGGGAATTTTTCCGCTGTCCGGATCCGGAACGAGGCCCGGACCGAATAGCCGGAGTTTTTTTTGCGTCCCCGTTTTTTTTCCGCCGAGCGTGAATTTCACTTCTTGCGCCGACAGGATAGCCGCGGACAGATCATTAAAGAAACAATCCGTTTCCGGGGCTGAATTGATGAGCAACAGGTTATTCGGCATACTTTTAATAATTTAGACACACGGCTTTTATAAAAGCCGCCTAGACAGCAGATTGGGAAAATTAGCCTTCAGTCCGGCGTTGGCCGATCATTTTTCTTTTTTAAACCAAAGCGCGAGCCAGTCCTTTCTGGTCTGGCCGGCAATCAGATAAAAGACGGCCGCATAGGCCAGGGTGCCGGCCGCGATTTTCAGGATGAGGCCGCTGCGGGCGAACGCGGCCAGGACAAGAGCCAAAGCGCCGGCCGCCAGCAGGGATTTGAACGAGGCCAGCCAGTCCGGCCGCCAGCCGGAATATTTTTTCGCGATCAGGATGTTGGCCGCGGCCATGGCCGCTTCGGAATAAACGGTTACCCAGGCGGCGCCGTAATAGCCGTAGAGCGGGATGAAGATCAAGTAGCCGGCCAGGGCGGTGGCGGCGGTGAAACCGTAGGCGGCAATGATTTTTTTCTGCCGATCCAGGGCGATGATCGCGTGGGCGGGCAGGGCGCCAAGATAAATGAAGCCAGCCGCCAGGATCAGAATTCGGAGGATTGGCGCCGCGGCCGTGAAATCCGGCCCGGCAATCAGCCTGACAATATCGTCGGACAGCATGATGGTGCCGACAACGAGCGGCACAGCCAGGAATACCGCGCCATTATGGGCTTGTTTCAAGGCGTAGAAAAATCTTTCTTTGTGGCCGGCCGCCCAGGCGGCGGCCAGGACCGGCAGGACCAGCCCGGCGATCATGAAAGGCACGGTGATGACCACGTCAATCAAGCGGTAGGCGGCGCCGTACAGGCCGACTTCGGCGATCAAGCCGATCTGACTCGGTCTTTTGAGCAGGGAAAGCAGGAGGATGTCCGCGCGCAGATAGATCAGGTTCAAGGCGATGGTCAGGGCGAGCGGCCAGGACAAGCGGATCGCCTCGCGCCAGATATTCCGGTCAAAAGACAGGCCGAACGCGGCCAGCCGCCGGCCCATCAGATACAGGCCGGCGAAGTGGGCGGCCGAAGCGGCGGCGGTCGCGGCCAGGATGCCGAACAGCCCGCCACCGGCGCGGATGGCCAAAAAGACCGCCGCGATCAGGACCAGGCGGCCGATGATTTCCGCCAGCGCCGCTTGGGCCATGCGCAGATATTTCTGGAAGAGCCCGATCAGGATCTGGCTCAGGGCGATGAATAGGAAGGACGGCCAGACGATCAGGCTGCCGATCTTGATGTCCGCGCCGTACGGGAAGAACCAGAGGCCGAGGGGCGCTAAGCCTAAAAATAAAACGGCGCTCGCGAGCCGGAGGCCGAACAGGGCGGAAAGGATTTTTTTCTCATCCGCGCCGGCCGGCGAAATCAGGCGCACAGTCACCAGGGTCAGGCCCAGGTCGGCAATAACGGCGAAAGAAGAGAGAAAGGCGATGATCGTGGTGTATTCGCCATAGGCGGTCTGGCCGAGGGAACGGGTGATCATGGCGATGGCGGCCAGCCCCAGCAGGGTGGAAACGGCTTTGCCGGCAATTTGGACTGCTGTATTCCAGGCGATTTTCGCGGCTAAGGGCATATTGTATTTTTCGCCATAATTAATTATAATAAAGATAGTCCGGTTTTCTAATTATTATAACATAAAAACAATTTTATGAAGAGGAAGTTTTTTCAATTAGCAGGCGGCTTGTTTTTATCCATAATTTGTTTAGCCGCGCTCTTGTCCGTATCCGGTTTGGAAAAAGCGCGAGCGCAAGAGAAAAGTAATTTATGGCAAATGACCGACAATAAAGAAATTTTGGCGCAACCATTTGACCAGGGCATTACCGATCCGCGGGTCATGGCGATCAAAATCATCCAGATCATGCTCGCTTTTGTCGCCATCATCTGCCTATTTTTAATCATTTATGCCGGCTTTACCTGGATGACCGCCGGCGGGGAAGAAGAAAAAGTGAACAAGGCCAAAAAAACCATCAAATACGCCTTGTCCGGAGTGGTGGTGATCATATTCTCCTATTATCTTCTGGAGTGGGTAGTGAAAATAGTCAATGAAGAAATTTTTGAGGCTTTGCCTTAGGGCTATTGTTTTGGCGGCCGTCCATTTACTGGCCATATGACTTTATTTAAAAACAAAAAATTTCTTATATTTTTAATTTGTTTATTATTATTTGACCTGGTTTTTTTCCTTTGGTTTTTTGCCGCGCAGACCAAAAAATCGATCTGGCCGGAGAAAGATTTGCTTTTCGGCTTGACCTATTCCCAGAAGCAGGCGGAAACATTGGGACTTGATTGGCAAAAGGTTTATTTGGCGGTTTTGGACGATCTGGGCGCGCGCCGTTTGCGTTTGGCCGCCTATTGGGACGAGATTGAAAAAGCCGAGGGGCAATATGACTGGCAGAGGCTTGACTGGCTGATTGATCAGGCCGGACAAAGGGAGGCAGAGATAATTTTGGCCGTGGGCGGGCGTTTGCCGCGCTGGCCGGAATGCCATTGGCCGTCTTGGGCGGCGGATGTATCAGAGGCGGAACGGGAGAAAAAAATTCTTGCCTATCTGGAGGCAAGCATCAGACGCTATCAGGACAGAAAAAATATATTGGCCTGGCAGGTGGAAAACGAGCCTTTTTTATCTTCTTATTTCGGGGAGTGCCCGCCCTTGCGCGTGGAATTCCTTGATCAGGAAATCGCTTTAGTGAAGCGCTTGGACGCGCGGCCGGTGGTGGTCACGGATTCCGGTGAATTGTCTTTTTGGCTGTCCGCGGCCCGGCGAGCGGACATTTTTGGCACCACCATGTACCGCGACACTTATTCCAGCCATTTCAAAAGATATATCCATTATCCGCTTACGCCCGCTTTTTTCCGCCTGAAAAAATTGTTTGTTTCCTGGCTGGCCAAGCCGTCCGAGTGGATCGTGATTGAATTGCAGGCCGAACCTTGGGCCAGCGCGGCCTATCAGCAAGTGTCCGCGGCCGAACGGGCCAGGACCATGGACATGGAAAAATTCCGGTCAACTTTGGAATTCGCCCGCCAAACCGGCTTTCAGAAATTTTACCTGTGGGGCGCGGAGTACTGGTATTGGGAGCGGACGGTGAATGGCAATGATGATTTTTGGAATTATGCAAAAAATTTATTTGACACAAAAAATTTTTAGTGGTTGGTTAATTGGTGATGGGAAAAGTAGGTATGGATATTTTGAAGATGCCATGAATATTAATAAGCTAATCGCCTAATTAACTAAGCACTGATTAACTAAATAAATGGGCGCAAAAATAATGCCAAAAAATTATACGATCGGCCTTGATATCGGCGGCACCAAGATCCGCGGCGTGCTTTGGAACGGCGCAAAATGCCTCGCGGATTTTGAGCTGGCCACGCCGGAAGACAATCTGGAGCATTTTCTGATCATGGTAAAGGCCGTGGTTGACCCGCTTTTAGGGCGAGCCGTCACGGAACAAGGGAAGATCAGCGGTCTGGGCGCGGGCCTGGCCGGCACTTTTGACAGCGCGGACCGGAAAATGCTCAGATCTCCCAACCTGCCGATTCTGGACGGAGTGAACCTGGCGGAAAGATTAGAAAATTTTTTGGGTTTACCGGTGGCGCTGGGCAATGACGCGGATTGCTTTACGCGCGCGGAAGCGCTGTTCGGCGCCGGCCGCGGCTATCATGATGTTTACGGCCTGGTCATCGGCACCGGCATCGGCGGCGGTTGGTGGCATGGCGGCCAGATTTATCGCGGGGCGCATGGCTGGACAAACGAGCCGGGCGCGCTGATCGTGGACGCTGATTCCGGCTTGAATCTGGAAGGGAATTTCCACGCGCTTTTGCGCCGCGAGCCGGACAAGTTGAGCCGCGAGGCCTTGCTGGGCAACGCGCGGGCCCAGGACGCCTTTGCTGATTTCGGCCGGCTCTTGGGCGCGGCCTTGGCCAACATCGCCAACGTCATTGATCCGGAGATTTTTGTTTTGGGCGGAGGCGTGATGGCGGCGGACGATCTGTTCCTGGCGCAAGTCAAAAAGGAGATGAAGGCCCGGATTGAGTCGCCGGAAGCGGCGAAAAAGATCAAGGTGGTGAAAGCAAAACTGGGCCGGGACGCGGGCGCGATCGGCGCCGCTTTGCTATAAAAAAAGCGTTGAATATGCTCCCGCAAGGAGCGCTTTCAGCGCTTTTTTTATTTCTCTTATTTCTTATTCTTATTTCTCTGCTTGCCCTTATTTATCTTGTACGCCAATCGCCAGCAAGATGAATTTGACCAGCGCGTAGGAAGTAAAAATGACCACCAGCCCGAGCACGGCCCAGACGATCGTTTTTTTGCCTTTTTCCACCCGCTCCGTATTGCCAGCCGCGGTCATCCACAGGAGGCCGCCATAGATGAACATGACCAGCGCGAGTGATCCGACCACCCCCAGAACGGCCTTAATGATTGTGCCGATCAAAGTTTGGATGTTGTTTGTTGTATTATTATTACCTAATGGATCACAAAGAGTTTTTGTGCCATCCGATGAAGATCCAGAACAATCTGCGGATATAGTGTTTAGAGGGAAAAGCAAAATATTCGTGCAGATTAAAGTCAAAAAAATCAAAAGCCAGATAAACGATAATGTTGTTGGTTTCATAATGTTCATAATGTTTTTTAATAATAGTAATAATATTATATCAGAAAATAAAAAAAAGAGGTAGGCCCATTGTCCGGTCCTACCTCAAAATTACCCTCCTTATAATATATTGATTTTCACGGTGTTTTTCCCACCGCTTTTTATTTCGATTATTCCTGACCAATCAGCATGCCAGGTTTCCGCGGTGCCGTTTATTTGCTTCCAACAAGCCTTTCCATCTCCTTTATTCACTCGTTGGAAGAAGGGGGAAGTCATGGACAAATACTTCCATTTTTTCCCTTCCTTGACTTGATCGACCTGATAGATCAGGCCGGGATCAAGGTTTATCTCCAACACTTTGCCCACTACCGGCCGATCGTATCTTGTTTGAGTGGGCGGGTTTGAAGATTTAAATTTATTGGACATCCAATTTTTAGTTTTTTCTGCATTACTTTTATAGGTGTCCAAACAATTTTTTTCTTCTGCGGACAGGTCTTGGCCCGCCTTTATTTTTTTTGATATTTTTTCCAATTTTTCTCTTTCCTTTTTGTTTTCTGATTCCTCCCATTGCCCTTTAATTTTATAGGCCATTTGTTCAGTTTCGGAAGGGAAGAGCCAAGCGGTTGGATAAAAACCAAGATTTTTCATCCAAAAAGCCTCTGGGACTAAACTCATTATGGCAATAACAATTACGCCATATGAATATAGCCTGGCTATTTTTCTAATAGCTGCCACAGGCATTTGCCAAGCAATTTGCATATACGTCAGGACAATAATTGCCAGACAGAATGCCATCAGTCCGCCAATAGAATTACCTAGCCAAACCGTTCCGGCTATTAGAAAAAGCAGAGAATACCAAAGCATAAAATGGGAAATGAAAATGAACCAATTCCCAATATTTGCTTTTATGCCTTCTTGTTTGTTCATTACCCTGTCAACAATCACCGCGCCAAATATCAATCTGGGCATTGTTATGACGGTTGCTAACATAATATTAATTAGCACGCCCAGAACCAAATTAATTTTTTGCATCCCCAAAAAATTAAACAGAAGAGCCACAAAAAAGAATCCAACCAGCCATACAATTGCGGCGACTATTCGCCTATGAACATTTTCTGCTTCGTCCATTATATCTTTGAATAAGTCTCTACTCAGAGCATATTTTATAAATTCAAAAATATTGTCCATTTTTTACCTCCAAAAAATAAAATAGTTTTTTTTCGATGGCCTTTTACATTTTCTTATAGCCATAATTTGGCGGAGGTTGTGCTCATCTTTGCCAAGCCAACTGTCAAAATTCTCAACGGCTTTTTTGGCTTTGGGATCGATGGTTTGGTATAAATTTTTTATTGTTTTTTTGACCACACCTTTGGTTAAATTAATTATTTCCTTGGCAACATCTGATGAGGTTACAGAAGCGCCAAAACTATCAAATATTTTTTTTATCTGTTCTTTGTCCATTGGAGCCAGAGCGATAATTAAATCTGTCCCCTGGCTTTTGAATATTTTTTTTGTGACTTTTGTTTCCTTTTTGTTTTTTCCTTCGCCTTCTGTAATAGCAGAAGTTTCTTCTTCTTCTTTTTCACCAAACCCCAAAATTCTTACAATCTTGTTTTTTTGTTCAATTCTTGGATAACTTGCGATTACTTCCGCAATTTTTAAAATTTGTTGATGAGTGACTCCAGACTTAATTGCTTCGGCCGTGGCTTTTAATGCCAAAAATTCATCATTAACTCCCAAGCCGCCAAGTCTTGTTTTTATGGTTTCGCTAGTTTTTTGTGCAATTTGTCCAGCACCTTCTTTGGTTATACCGGACATAATTTTTTTTATCAGCTCTCCACCAAAAAAATACGAAAAAAATTCTTTAACATTTGCGTTCATGTTTTCCCCTCCTCTTTTTATTATTAAATTGTCAAAGTCCGCCTTTCGGACTTTTTTCTGCTCTTACGGCTGACAAAATTCCCCGATTCTCAGCCAAAAGAACAGAAAAAAGGTTCCGATTGGATTTATAAATATAGCACAAAATCAAAAAAACGTCAATTGTTTGGCGTTTTTTGTAAAGGTTTTTTAGAAATGTCCTATTTGGCGTTTTTTAGAAATGTCCTATTTGGACACTTTTGTTAGTTTTTTAAGATATTCCAGATTGTTGATTTGGCGCC
>Ga0210056_1002937_pt1 | contig 14073 bp, 10 predicted proteins | sample CryGeyCG2014_080_2_FD_183965 | JGI IMG/M metagenome (GOLD analysis project Ga0210056, IMG submission 183965) | Groundwater microbial communities from aquifer - Crystal Geyser CG07_land_8/20/14_0.80 (SPAdes) (version 2) | ecosystem: Environmental > Aquatic > Deep subsurface > Groundwater | place... | reverse complement strand
CCAAGACCTCATCCCCGCCTGCAACGCTCCCGCCAACATCTTCGAAGTTGTGGCGGGTGCGGGCAGGTCCTTTGGCCAATCTTATCCCCCTTACTCCGGCAGTTGCTCTTCCCATTGGTCTAATATCTTTCTGTTTGAATCGAATTGATTTACCCTCTTTTGTTACTAAAATTATCTCCTCGCCTTCGCCAACAATATCCGCTCCTCTCAAAACATCTTCTTTCCCCAATTTTATGGCTATCAATCCTGACCTTCGAACATTCTCAAAATCCTTTACATTTGTCTTCTTAATTATACCATTTTTAGTTACCATTACTAAATATTTATCCCCTCCCTCTATATCTTCCCGGCTATAAGGAACAAGACTCATTGTTTTTTCTTTCTGAGAAATTTCTAGAAAATTCAAGAGTCCTCTTCCTTTTGACGTTCTTGATGCTTCAGGAATTTCAAAGACCTGAGCTTGAAAAGCCTTTCCCGAATCGGTAAAAAAGAGTAAATTATCAAGAGTATTGGTTAAACAAAAGTGTTCAACAAAATCTTCCTTTGTAGTTCCCATTCCTAAAATTCCTTTTCCCCCTCTCTGTTGAATTTTATAAACGTTTGGTTTTATTCTTTTAATATATCCTCCTTTAGTTAAAATAATTATTGTTTCTTCTTTGGGAATTAAATCTTCTTCTCCGATTTCTCCCGGCCTGCCAGCAACTGTTTTTGTCCTTCTGACATCGCCATATTTCTCTCTTACTTCTTTAATTTCTTTCTTGACAAGTTCTTTTATCTTACGAGGACTTTTCAAAATTAAAGTAAGTTCCTTAATTGTTTCTTTGACTTCTCGGAGTTCCTTTTCAATCTCTTCCCGCTCCAGTTTTGCTAAGGATTGAAGCTTCATCTCCAAAATAGCATTGGCTTGAATAGAAGTAAGTTTAAATTTCTTTTCCAAATTCTTTTGAGCTTCGTTTCGGTTGGCTGATTTTTTAATAGTGGCTATAACTTTGTCAATATTCTTTTGGGCAATAGTTAATCCTTCTAAAATATGGCCTCTTTCTTTTGCTCTGGCTAAATCAAAAGCCGTCCTTCTTTTGACAACTTTCTCTTTGTGTTCTAAATATAAACTCAAAACATCAGCCAGGGATAAAATCTTTGGCTGGATGCCGTCTACCAGAGCCAGCATATTCAAATGAAATGTCTTTTGGAGAGATGTCCATTTATAAAGACCGTTCAAAACTTTTTTAGGAAAACTCCCTGGTTTAAGTTCAATGAGAATCCGCATTCCTTCTCTATCCGATTCGTCTCTAACGTCTTTTATCCCTTCTATTTTTCTCTCTTCCACCAATTTTGCTATCTGCCGAAGTAATTCTGACTTCTCCAACTGGAAGGGAATCTCATTGATAATAATTTGAAATCCTCTTTTTTCTTCTTGAATCTCAGCCTTACCTCGTACTATAATTGGTCCCTTGCCTTGAGAATAAGCGGAGATTATATCTTTCCGGCCGTAAATAATACCGCCGGTCGGAAAATCAGGTCCTTTAACAAACTGGAAAAGGTCTTCAGTAGTAGCATTGGGATGGTCAATGAGATAAATAGCGGCATCGCAGACCTCAGAAAGATTATGAGGGGGAATATTGGTGGCCATACCAACGGCAATCCCTAAAGAGCCATTTAATAAAAGCTGAGGAACAGGAGAAGGCAGAACAGTCGGCTCTTTTCTTGTTCCGTCGTAATTCGGCCGGAAGTCAACGGTGTCCTTTTCAATATCTTTTAACATCTCTTCACCAATTCGCGATAATTTTGCCTCTGAATATCGCATTGCGCTCGCTTTGTCTCCGTCGATTGAATTATGAACAAATATGCCAGCTGCTAAAAGGAAATTATGCCAAGGTTCCGTGGTCAAATCATAAACATCTTCTCTTTTTCTGGGAATTTTAGTTTTAACTACTTTGTGGTTATGGACTTTTGCTTTCTCTATAATTTCTGCGAAATCATTGAAGTAATTTAAAGCATTTTGAAGTTTTGGAACACCATTATTAATTCTCTCTCTCTCATATATCTCAGAGGTCACTCTTGAATACTTGTTTAAAAGAGAATAAACATAACCCAATATTTTACTTTTTATAACTTGCTTTCTATAGAAAGGGTCTTTCCAATTTTTACGCTCAGCAATTCTTTTAACGTATTCTGGATCATTTTTGTGGCGCTCTGAAACAATCTCTTTGTGAAATTTCCAATGATCTTGCCACTGAATTCTTATAACATTATCTGGATTATTATTTAATTTGTTAAAATCTTTGTGATGCCTGATTCTGCCGGCGCTTTTTCCATAGATTCCATTTTCTAAATTCCATTTATCAGCTAAACGATGAGTAAATTCCCAATTATTTTGTATTGGCTGTAAAATTCTCTCATATCCTCCTAAATTTTTATCTTCTTTTCCTTTATAAATTTCAGCATATAAGGGCATTAAAGAATCACCTGGCTTTAGATCCTGAGCCTGTTTATAGTCACCACTCCTCAACATAAATCTGTGGTCTAAAGTGCATTTTATTTTTTCTCCATTATCTAAAGTAATCACTATTATTTTTTCATTCTTCCTTGTTAATCTTGGATTTTTTATTTCGGTGATTTCAATTTTTTTAGATTGGACGTTAAAACAAAATGTCCAGTGTCTTTTCTCTTCTTTTTGCTCTTTTATCAAATCCTCAAAACTTAAACTTCTTCCATCAGTTAATTTGACTTTTGTGTCTTTTGTAAAACAGCCAAAATTCCCCTGACCTTGTACCAAGGGATACCTTAAAGAGAAATCTTGAGCCATTCGGACCAAAGCGTCATAAATAGCAACATCGCCATGGGGATGATAACGAGCCATACTATTCCCTACTACGGTGGCTGATTTTCTAAACTTAGCATTGTGCCGGAGTCCATCTTCCAACATTGTATATAAAATTCTCCGGTGGACCGGTTTCAAACCATCCCTGACATCAGGCAAGGCTCGAGAAATAATAACAGACATAGCATAATCCAAATAACTCTCTTTCATCTCTTCGCTAATCTCCCGAGGTTTTATATATCCTATTTCTTTCTCTTGTTTTTGGATGTCTTTTGGCATAAATTAACTAGTTATTGTTGGCTGCCGGTTGAAGTAGAATTTTCCTCTATTTCTTTAATTGTCTCATTAAATTTTTCCATCTCTTCCTTAAGCTGTTCTGACCAAGGAATCTCCAGCTCCTGGTTAAAACTTGGAAAGTTTAAATTTTCTAAAAATTTATTTCCCTCAAGTTTTTCCAGCTTCATTTTAGAGGTTTTAAAAAAGAAAATACTTAGTCCCGTTGCTAAACTAATCATTATAATCCAAAAAATAAATTTTCTCTGAGTCAGATTCAAATTTTGAATTTTTTTTAGAAATCCCATTTCAAGAAGGCTCAAGAATAATTATCTGTATTTTCTCTTTTGGCAAATCAGAGCTTTTTATTTTGAGCTTTTTTTGAGGTTCAATTGCCGGAGAGCCCATTTCCTTCAAGAATTGCTCCAAAGGGTCGAAGAACTTCGTTTGCCGAGCCGAAGGCGAGACGGGAGAAGAAACTTGTTTCTTCGACCTTCTCCCCCCTTCGCTGTCGCTCGGGTGGTCGAGTTTCAATTTCAACTCAGGGGGTCGATGAAGCTGTCGCTTCATCTCCACCCTTCGCTGTTGCTCAGGTATTTGATAGCGCATAGGAATAACTAATTTTGGCTCAATCTGAGAAATAATCTTTGAGGCCCCCTTGGCATCAATGGTACCCACGCCTCCTATCGGCACCATCAAAATATCTATATCGCCAAGCTGGTCAAGTTGCTCAGGGCTTAATTCTTTTTGACCAAAATCTCCTAAATGACAAATCTTCATATCTTCGGTTTCAATTAGATAGATGATAACTTCTCCTAAAGCCGGGATTCCTTGGACATAAACACCATTTATCTCATATTCACCCGGCTCTTCAATTACGAAACCATTTAGGGTTGAGTGAAGATGAATCGAAGATTCATCGCCTGCGAAACCCTTTAGGGTTGAGTGAAGATGAATCGAAGGTTCATCGCCTGCGAAACCCTTTAGGGTTGAGTGAAGATGAATCGAAGGTTCATCGCCTGCGAAACCCTTTAGGGTTGAGTGAAGATGAATCGAAGGTTCATCGCCTAAAAATGGCGGGGACCCGCTTGCGGGTGCGCTTATTGCCTTTTCGTTATTATGGTCAGAATGCTGATGAGAAATAATCAAAATCCGAGCCTCAGTTTTCGGAACTTTAAGACCCAACCCTTCATCAAAGGGATCAAGAACGATTTTTAGTTCTTTGCCATCTTTATCTTTAGTGATGAGCTCAAAAAAAGATTGTCCATGCCAGATAATAGTCATATGAGTAGTGATTAGTGATTAGTGAGTAGTGAGTAGTGAGTAGTAATTAGTTAATCATATCATAACGGCTCTTCTCTTGCAATCAAACAGGTTTTTATGTATATTTAGCATATATGTCTCCAAAAAATTTAAGAAAAATTAAAGAAGAGATAATTTGTCCTCCCAAAATTGGGGAAATCGTAGAAGGTAAAATCGTAGCTTCGGAACCCAATGCTCTCTTTTTAGACCTTGGTTTTCAAGGAATCGGAATAATTTATGGTAGGGCCTTTTATGAAGCCAAAGATATTTTAAAAAACCTGAAGATCGGAGATAAACTTTCAGCTAAAATAACAAGTTTGGAAAATGAAAATGGTTACCGGGAACTGTCACCAAAAGAGGCCTCAGAGGAACTCAACTGGGAAGAATTAAGACATAAAAAAGAAAAGGGAGAAAGTTTGGAAGTAAAAATTTCCGGAGCGAATAAGGGAGGACTGCTGGCTCAAATAATGGGAGTCCCGGCTTTTTTGCCTACTTCTCAGTTAGCCCCAGAACATTATCCAAGAGTTGAGGGAGGAGATGCTTTGAAAATCGTGAAAGAACTCCAAAAATTTATCGGTCAGAAACTAAAAGTAAAAATATTCGCTTTTAATCAGAGGGAAGAAAAAATAATTCTCTCCGAAAAAGCCAGCAAAATGGAAAAAATTAAAGAAACTTTAAAGAACTACAAAACAGGAGATGTCGTAGAGGGAAAAATTACTGGAATTACAAGTTTTGGACTATTTTTAAAATTTGATAAAGATAATTTGGAAGGACTTGTTCATGCCTCTGAAATGCCGGGAAAGATAAGTAAAGACATGTCGAACTTAAAAATTGACCAAAAAGTTAAGGCAAAAATTATTGAAATTAGCGACGACCGAATTTATCTTTCCTTGAAACTATAGTCGCTCGGCAAATGAAAATTTTTAATAGACCCCCGACCCTCCCGCCCATATTAAAAATTTTATTCGCCTCGCACCTCCGCTCTTATTCGTGGCATTCGCATATATTCGTAGATTTGTATTATATTTTATGAATAAAGTACTGCAAAATTTTTTCTTTGTCATTTTGATTTTCCTTTTAATATCTTCTCTTTTTGCCTTATTTAATCCTCAAATTTTTGAAAAACCAGAAGAGATTTCTTTCAGTCAGGTCAGCCGGGAGATCAATGAAGGAAATATCAAAGAGGTTATTGTTTTCGGAGATGACCTTTTAATCCTATATCAGGACGAAAGCCAGGCAATCTCAAGAAAAGAACCTGATTCTTCCTTAACTGAATCTTTAATAAACTACGGTGTTCCTCAAGAAAAAATAAGAGGATTACAAATTAAAATAGAAGAGGAAAAAGGAAGTATCTGGGAGTGGGTAATGCCTCTTTTGATTTTTTTACCCATTTTGATTTTTGTCTGGTTCTTTTGGATGCTTTCAAAGCAGGCAAAAATAGGAGCAAGCCAGACCTTTGGTTTTTTAAAAGCGCCGGCCAAACTCTTTGGCGGCGGAAAAACTCCAGGAGAAAAAGTTACTTTCAAAGACATTGCCGGACTTGAAGAAGCAAAAGAAGAAGTGAAAGAAGTGGTTGATTTTTTGAAAAATCCTAAAAAGTTTTGGAAAATGGGAGCTCGTATCCCCAGGGGCGTTTTATTAATAGGCCCGCCGGGTTGCGGAAAAACTTTAATGGCGCGCGCTGTCGCCAATGAGAGCAATGTTCCTTTCTTTTCCATAGTCGGTTCAGCCTTCGTAGAGCTTTTTGTTGGAGTCGGGAGCGCCCGAGTAAGAAGTTTATTTGAAACAGCAAAGAAAAACCAACCAAGTATTCTCTTTATCGACGAAATTGATGCCATTGGCAAAGTAAGAATGCCAGGGTTTGGCGGAGGACATGAGGAAAGAGAGCAAACCTTAAATCAGATTCTGGCCGAAATGGACGGTTTTGAAAGAGATACTGGAGTAATTGTTATCGGAGCTACCAATAAACCCGGATTTCTGGATCCCGCCCTCCTCCGGCCAGGAAGATTTGACAGAAGAATTGTCTTGGACTTGCCTGATATAAAAGGAAGAAAAGAAATTTTGAAAATTCACTGCCGAGATAAACCTTTGGCTTTAGGCGTTAATTTAGATGAGGTTACTGAAAGAACACCGGGGTTTTCCGGAGCCGACTTGGCAAATTTAGTTAATGAAGCAGCTATCCTGGCGGCTCGCAGAAATAAAAAACAAATTTATCAAGAGGAATTTTTAGAATCAATAGAAAAAGTGTTATTGGGCCCGGAGAGAAAAAGTCACCTTTTGTCGAAAAAAGAGAAAGAAATTTCTGCCTTCCACGAAGCCGGTCATGCCTTAGTTAGCGCTTCTATCCCCGAAGCGGAAGAAGTGAGAAAAATATCAATCGTTTCCCGGGGGATGACGGCCGGCTATACTTTAGCTTTGCCTAAACAAGAAAAAAGGATTAAAACAAAATCAGAATTTTTGGCCGAGCTCTCCGTTTTGCTGGGCGGATTCTGCGCTGAAAAATTAAGGTTTAAGGAAATCTCAACCGGAGCCACAAACGACCTGGAGAAAGTAAGTTTTTTAGCCCGAAATCTGGTAACAAAATATGGAATGTCAAAATTGGGACCTGTTTCCTTTGGTAAGAGAGAAAGTTTGCTTTTTCTTGACTGGGAGGCGGAAGCTGAAAGAAATTACTCTGAAAAGATAGCAGCAGCCATTGATAAAGAAATCGAAAGATTCATAAAAGAGGCAGAAAAGAAAACAGCAAGGATTTTAAAAAAGAGGAGAAAAATTTTGGAGAGAATAGCTAAGGTCTTGATTGAAAAAGAAACAATTGAAAAAGAAGAATTTGAAAACTTGGTAAAAAAGAAAGTAAAAATAAAGAAAGTAAAAAAGTAAGATTGGGCACGTAGCTCAATGGTGGAGCAAGGTCCTTATAAGGCCGAGGTTGTTGGTTCGAATCCAACCGTGCCCACCATAGCCTATTTTCTGATTTATTAAAAACAAATCAGGAACGGCCCGACCAAAATTTCTATAGAAATTTTGGTTTAGGGGCGGTTAGCTCAGTTGGTAGAGCGCATACTTGACGTGTATGAGGTTTCAGAGGTTCGAGCCCTCTACCGCCCACTAAAAACAAAAATATGGTAGAAAAAACTGAAAAAATTATAGAACCATTTCTAAAAAAGGACTTGCCCGACATTCGACCCGGAGATACAGTCAGGGTTTATCAAAAAATTCCTGGAGAAAAAGAAAGGATCCAGGTTTTCGAGGGAGTGGTTTTAGCTAAAAAACATGGAAAAGGAATCTCCTCTACTTTGACAATAAGAAAAATGTTTGACGAAGTCGGGGTGGAAAGAATCTTTCCTTTACATTCCCCGAATATTGAAAAAATTGAGATTTTACAAAGGGGAAAAGTAAGAAGAGCAAAACTTTATTATTTAAGAGAAAGGGTTGGAAAAAAGGCAAGATTAAAAAGAAAAGAAGTAATAAAATAAGCGCGGGTGGCGAAACCGGTACACGCGCCATTTTGAGGTGATGGTGGGAGTAATCCCTTGGAGGTTCGAGTCCTCTCCCGCGCACCACACTGGACGATTAGCTCAGCGGCTAGAGCACTGCACTTACATTGCAGGGGTCGCAGGTCCAAATCCTGCATCGTCCACATTGCCGCGGTAGCTCAGGTAGTAGAGCGCAGCTCTGAAAAAGCTGAGGGCGCCGGCGCACGTCCGGCCCGCGGCACAAAGATGCGAAACGTAATAAATTTTCAGAGAAAATTTAAACGTTTCAGCAACGTAAAATTTCGAAGAAATTTGTACGTTGCGGGTGTCGTATAACGGTTATTACATGACATTGCCAATGTCAAGAAGAGGGTTCGACTCCCTTCACCCGCTTGAATCACAATGAAAGCGAAAGAAGAGATTTATGTCTTCGCCTGCTCAATAACTATTGACATTCAATCTCAAATATGATATCCTGAGCGAAATCCCTATCCTTTAGGGATTTTAATATGTTATCAAATAGAAAATGGTATTTGCTGATTTCCTCAATTTTGATAGGAGTTTTAGGAATTTTCCCCTTCTATCTGCCAAGCGGAAAGCAAGTAATGGCAGACATTGAGATTGATTTAACCAACCAAGCGACAGCGAAGGGTGAAGATGAACGAAGTTCATCGACCAACCAAGAGTTTTCGGATTTACAAATCATTCAGCAAACAACTTTACTTCCTTTAATCTCCCCGCCAACCCAAGAAGAAATAGAAGTTTTGGAAAAGAATAAGATGATAGTAACTGCTTATTCCTCTTCTGTCTGGGAAACTCAGGGGGACCCTTTTATTACCGCTTCCGGAAATAGAGTGAGAGACGGAATTGTGGCTAACAATCTTCTGTCTTTCGGTACAGAAATAAAATTGCCTGAAATTTTTGGCGATAAAATCTTTGTAGTAGAAGATAGAATGCATTCAAGAAAGGGCGATTATCAAATTGATATCTGGCTTCCTTCCCATCAGGAAGCTCTGAATTTTGGAGTTAAGTTAACGGAAATGGAAATTGTAAAATTGCCTTAATATTTGAAAATAAAAAAAGGCGCCAAATAATGGCGCCTTTTTTTATTTCTTCTTTCTTTTCTTAGCCATCGTTCTAGAGTTTCATAATATATTTAGAAAAATAAAAATTTTCATTTTTATATTATTAAAACTCTTATCAAATATGGAATTAACAAGAGACTATCCTTGTTAAAACTTTTGTTTAAATAAATTATATAATAAGCAAAATCAATGTCAATTGTGGAAAACTAAGAAGAGGAAAGGTAAAGCCAAAAAGTGACTTAATATAATAAAAAACAGAAATTCTAGAGAATTTTTGCAATAAGCGGATATAAAAATTTTCTTTTACTAAAATGTGGTTCGAGACGACCCCAGTAGCAGAACAAGTTCACTACGGCGCAAGTATTTTTTATAGGTTCTCTAATAGTTTTCAGTGAAAACTTTGTTATTTAATTGCCAACCAACTTTTGAAGGATAGTTTTGCTTTATATAATGCCGTCTTTTCATTAATTTCCATTTCTCAAAAACTTTGCGTTTTCGAGGAAGATACAAAGTTGGATTATTCCCATACATGAATTCAGCCAATTTCTCGCAATCATCAATATAAAAACAAATATCATATAAAATCATTCTGACTCTCTGTTTATCAATTTTTCGATGTACAGACTTTGTAGAGATATTTAAATTTTTACAAAGTTGTTGATTAAATCCAGTAATAAAAGATAAACTGGAACTCACGAATCCGACTTTAATCTGTGGTGTTTTATTAACTTTATAAATATAAACTGATCCATCACCATCAAAAAATCCTCTTACAAAATCGGGGAAATATTTATCTGGAACCTTTATTGGGTTTAAATTATATGTTTTTCTGGGCAATATTCCTAAATTCATTAAGTCTTTACAAATTTCCTGATGACCAATCTGGATAAAATAATAATCCTTTCTATCTGTATAGCCGCTACTCTTAGAGTATATTTTTTGCTGAGCAGCCATCGTTTTTTGAATATTTTCTAGGTGAGGTCTATCTTTGCTTGTAATATTGAAAAAATATTGCTTCATTCCGTCTTTTTTTCCGATTCTTTTAACTCCAATACATCCATCGGCTACAATAAAACCCAAAACGTAACTCATATTAGAACTCCAAGAACCAAAAAAGTTTTTATTTATAGGTAATCCCCTCATAAATATAATGTGATTGAAATTATGGGCGAGGAGGGAGTCGAACCCTCACGGGTTATACACCCAACGGGTTTTAAGCCCGTCTTGTCTTCCATTCCAACACTCGCCCAATTTTGAGGCCGGGGCGAGATTTGCACTCGCGTATAACTCTTTTGCAGAGAGTTGCCTTAGCTTCTTGGCTACCCGGCCATCTTAATTCTATTAAAACTTATTTCTTAAAACTTTTCAATGTCCCCTTCGTCTTTTTTAATCTTATCCAGAATTTCTTCAATTTTCTGAGCTTCTTTTAATTTCTCCTCTTTAAAAAACTTAATTTTCGGAACCGGTCTCATTTTCAAAAGTTTATCAAGCTTTTTTTGAAGACCATAAATATTTCTTTTCAAAAGCCGGAGAATCAGAAAAATTTGATTTTCGGGCATGACCGAAACAAAAACCTTTGCCTCTCTTAAGTCGTGAGAAGCGTTTACCCTGGTTATAGTTATCAAAGTATCTCTTGAAAATTCAAAATCTTTAAGAATTATTTTCCCTAATTCCCTTTTTAGAAGCTCGTTTACTTTTTGAATTCTCTGAGAACTTGCCATTTAATTATCTACTTTATCACTTATTCACTTGCCCACTTCCTCTATAGTTCTCTTTTTTTCCTCTCCTCCTCGTATATTCTCAAGATATCTCCTTGCTCAATCTTAATTTTACTCTCAAATAATATTCCGCACTCATTCCCCTTGTTGATTCTTTCAACGTCTTTTCTATTTTGCTGAAGATTAATAATCTTTCCTCGGCCAATGACTTTTTCCTCTCTCAAAATTTCGCACTTTTTTCCCTTTTCCATAAATCCCTCATTCACCCTGCCTCCGATAGTTTGACGATTCTTTCTTTTACTAAAGAGAGCCAGTATTTCAATTTCTCCTAAATCTTTTCTTAAAATTTCGGGTTCTAATATTTTTTCCATTGCCTCTCTTACTCCTTGAATTAATTCATAAATTATCTCAAAAATCTTCACTCCTCCTTTTATTTTTTTTTGGCGTAGAAAATTCAAAGTTAGGGAATCTATTTTCACCCTAAAACCAAAAATTTGGGCTTTTGCTGATTCGGCTAATTTAATATCAGTTTCTTGGATATTGCCTACCTCGCTCTTTAAAATTCTCAGAATTACCTTTTCCTGAGGAAGATTTTTCAAGACATTTTCAACTGCTTCTAAGGAGCCCAAAACATCGGCTTTGAGGATTATATTCAAAACTTTTTTCCCTTCTTCGACAAAAAGAACCGAAGAAACTTTTCTCTCCTTTTTTTCTATTGCCTCCAGGGCTTGATTAGAATCTTTATAAACTTTAATCTTTTCTCCAACGCTGGGGGGTTTTTCAAAACCCAAGACGGTTATTGGTTGAGAAGGGTAGGCAATTTTTACTGAAGAACCTTGAAAATCTTTTAAATTTTTAACTTTCCCCCAGGTTGAAGCAGTCCCAATAATTTGTTCTCTTTTCAGGGTCCCATTTTCTAAAATTAAAGTGGCTATTGGCCCTTTCTTCTCATCAAGATAAGTCTCAACTACTATTCCTTGAGCAGGCTGGGAAATATCGGCTTTTAAATTTTCCATTTCTGCCACTAATAAAATTAAATCTAAAAGCTCTTCTATGCCCTGGCCGGTTTTGGCTGAAAGTTCAACCGAGGGAACTTTGCCTCCTAATGACTCAACTAAAACCTCATTTCTCTCCAGCTCCCTTTTTACTTTTTCCGGTTGAGCCTGGGGTTTATCAATTTTATTGATAGCTACAATCATTGGGATGCCTGACTTTTTAACAAGGTTGATGGCCTCTTTTGTTTGGGTCTTCACCCCCTCATCAGCCGCTACCACTAAAATGGCAATATCAGCCACTTTCGCCCCTCTGGCTCTCATGGCCGAAAAAGCTTCATGCCCAGGAGTGTCAATGAAAGTAATTTTCTTGCCGTCCTTTTCTATTTCATAGGCCCCTATATGTTGAGTGATTCCACCACTTTCTTTTTCAGTAATTTTCAAATCTTTAATTGCTTCTAAAATTGATGATTTTCCATGGTCAACATGGCCTAAAACAACTACTACCGGCGGGCGAAGAGAATAAATCCTCTTCTTCCCCTCTCGCTGCGGCTCAGGTGGCCGAGTTGTCTCCTTAATCAAATTTTCTTTTTTCTTCGCCATATATAAAGCATCTTACTCTAATTGATGCTTTATTTCAAGCCCCGGGGCAAGCCAAAACCGCCCCTCGGGCGGTTTTGGTAGATTATTCCAACCTATATTAAGAATTAGAAAAGACCTAATTTCAAAATCTCAATCAGGACCCAGGAAACAATCAGAAAATATATTGAGAAAACTGGCACAAAAGCAAATTTTCTCAAGTCCCGTGTCTGAATACGCCAGGTAGAATATCCTTTTACCTCTAATTCCTTAAATAGTTCTTCATCTTCCTTTTTAATATCTTTTGTTTTAGCAAATATAGTGGCGATTATCAATCCAATGATAGATAAAACATTAGATAAGCCAAGTAAACCATATTTTTTTATCCCTTTTTTATTACGTGATTCTTTAAAAACAGTTAAACCAGCAAAAATTCCACTCAAAATAGAGCAAATAATCAATAATATTATCCAATTTAATAGCGGATGGTTAAAAAGAAATGAAGCATAATTTGCTTTTAAGGGAGTTCTGGAACTAATCCATAAATCGTCTGTGAACATTTTTGAGGGAGCATTAATTTCTATTTTGGTATACTTTACATTTTCCATTTTTCTCATTCCATATCCTCCTTTTATCTCGACTGATTCACCAAAGAAATTACTTATTGGTTTAATACCTTCCTCTGTATATTTATACAATGGTATATATTCATCAAAATAATATTTAACTTCTGTATAGTTTTTTATATCTTTAAAAATTTTAGGAGATACATAGCCAATTACTCGAATGGTTATTGGTATAACTTTACTTCCATAGACACTAGTAAGTAACAATGGATAATAAATTTTCTCAGTTGGGAAGGTAACAAAAACACCTCTCTGTTCATTTGTCAAAGGGAATTCCCCAGAGACCCAGGAAATGATAAAAGTAAATTCTTTCCCAATATAGCTATCAAGTACAGGTATCGATCCTTTATCAATTTTTAGCTCTTTGTTCTTTAGGTAATCATAAAGAGCTTGAGCAGTTTTGGCAGTAATAATTTCAGTAGTAATGCCTTCTTTTTCCAAATGCTCGTGAACAATTACATCAGTTTCTACTTCTAGCCCCATTTCTAGTCCCATAGGACTAGTGATTCCTTCTCCTTTTCCTGTACTCAGGGTATATAAGCCCCTCATTACAAAAGGAAAAGTATAAATTTGAGTAAGCCATAGGTCTTTTCTAGTAAAGAACAGATTTGATTTTGCTTTCTTTATGATTTCTTCTCCTCTTAGCTCAGGAAATTCTGTCATAATATCAATTATCACTTTATCGGGATTAGCTGGGACAGGAAAAAGCCAGACGGCACCCTTATTTGCTTTTTCTATGCCAATACTTAAAATCATCTCCTCCAAACCATCTTCGTAGTTAATAAAAGTCTGCTGATTAGTCTGATCACCGTAATCCCATCGGTCAGAATAGAGGTCAGGATTAATCATCATACCATCGGCCAAAACATTTAAAGGTATTAAGAGGGTAGCTAAAATGGAAAAAATTATAATTATGGAAAATTTTTTTTGAATTTGTTTCATATTTTTAAATCTTATATTTTAATTATTTTACGACTCAATATAAGTATACTTCTTTAAGCGCTCGCATTAAACGATTTCAAACTTTCTCCATTATCTTACCAAATTTAACCCATAAATCAAGGAAGTTGAATTTAAACCGCTAAAACCTGACCCCCGACTATATACACTTTCGTGGTTAACTCTTATCGTAATTCTTGCCAGTTTTTATTCCCTGTTTGTCGGTCGCAGATTGGCTCGGTCAACCCTCGTCGCAGGCTTCGCC
>Ga0210056_1002935_pt1 | contig 14079 bp, 13 predicted proteins | sample CryGeyCG2014_080_2_FD_183965 | JGI IMG/M metagenome (GOLD analysis project Ga0210056, IMG submission 183965) | Groundwater microbial communities from aquifer - Crystal Geyser CG07_land_8/20/14_0.80 (SPAdes) (version 2) | ecosystem: Environmental > Aquatic > Deep subsurface > Groundwater | place... | reverse complement strand
TTCAAGATTAAGGGTTACCCCTTAACCCTGTATCCCTCACTACATAGCCAAACAGACAATTGCTATGTCCCGAACTCACATCGGTTAGACTAAGAAAGAGCTTAACTTGGCACGCATCTGTGTAATCTGCCTTTAGAATCTGTGTAATCATTAGTAAGTATTATAGGATGTCTTTAGTTTTGGTTTAGCGCACCTTGCCATAAAAGGCACCTTTGCCAATCGGATGGCAAAGTGCGCCTCTTGTGAGGCGATTGGCAAGTGCGCACTTACTGTGCGAAATTTAATGAGCGCTTAACTTACGAACACGTTAGCGTGAGTAAGTTAATGCGCGAATTAATCCTTGGTGCCGTAGGCAACAAGGACCTTTAGCCTTACGAAGCGGGACCTGTCCCCCTTTTTGCCTCTAAGATAAAGTTTCTTATCTTCTTATGATCCTTTTTACCCGGCTTAGCTTCAACCGAGCTAGAGGCATCTACCCAATCCGGCTTAATCCGCTTTAAGGCATACCTTACATTACGATTATCCAGCCCTCCGGATAAGAAAACCGGACGTTTTATTTTACCCGCTTTATTCAATAAATTCCAGTCAAACTTTTTTCCTGTCCCCCCTATCTTCGAAGCTACAAAAGTATCGAATAGATAGGCAAAGGTTTTATACTCTTCCAATTGCCTTAATTCTAACTTTTTGCCAACCCTAAAAGCCTTAATAATTTTGTAGCCCTTGAACTTAGAACAAAATTTTGGCGATTCGCTGCCGTGAAACTGCAGCATATCCAAAGCGCACGCCTTAGCAATCTTCTTAATCTTATTTTCTTTTTCGTTGACAAACACTCCTACCCTAAGTATTTCTTTAGGCAGAATGCGCGATATATTTCTCGCCTTAATCGGATCAATATAGCGCGGGCTCTTATTATAGAATACGAATCCTATGGCATCCGCTCCGTTAAAAAACGCAGCTAAGGCATCCTCCAGATTGGTAATCCCGCAAATCTTTACTTTTACCATCCCATTACCTCTTCTACTTTCTTCTTTATATCTAAAGCCTGCATAAAAGCTGTACCGATTAAAACCGCGCTTACCCCTAGAATTTTTAAGAATAATACGTCCTGCGCTGTCTCAATTCCGCTTTCTACCACCACTGTTTTATCTTTGGGGATAAGCGGAAATAACTTTTCCACGGCCTTAGGGTCAACCTCTAAAGTATGCAGGTCGCGATTATTAATTCCGATAAGCGATACGCATTCCAATTTTAATACTTTTTTTAGCTCCTTCTCATTATGCACCTCAACCAAAGAATCCATACCCAATCCCGAGGCTAATGTTGAAAACTGCCTTATCTCTTCCTGAGTAAGTAACCCCGCGATTAGGAGCACCGCATCCGCTCCGTAAAAACGCGACTCATAAATCTGATACGGTTCTAAAATAAAGTCTTTTCTTAAAATAGGAGCTGTGGTTAAATTTTTTACCTCATTAATATAAGTTAGATTGCCTAAAAAGAAATCCTCCTCTGTTAAAACCGAGACCGCCTGAACCTCTGCCTCCTGATAAGCTTGGGCAATTTCCCTATGATTGAAGGCCTGCCGGATAACCCCTCGCGAGGGAGACGCTTGCTTAATTTCCGCGATAAGCGAAATCTGGCGCGGTTTACTGATTGCCTCAATAAACCGGCGGCTAGGAGGCAAGCCGTCAACCTTTGACCTTAACTCTTCTTCGGGCAATTGCTGCTTAGCTAAAGCGAGCCTTTCTTTCTTCTTAATTATGATTTCCTTTAAGGTGTCCGTCCTCTTCACTTAGAATACTCCTTCAATAGCTCCAGCTTTTTTAATGCCGCCCCGCTATCTATTGATTCCTTTGCCAGCCCTATCCCCTCTCCTATGGACTTAGCTTTATCCGCGGTATATATGGCGCAACCGGAATTCAGCAAAACTATATCCCGCTTAAAGCCGTCTTTACCGTTTAAGATATCCCGGGCGATCCGGACATTATCCGCGAGGCTTCCGCCTGATAAATCATTTATCTGGCCGCGCTTAAAACCAAAATCTTCCGGAGCGATTTGGTAATCACTAAACTTGCCGTGATTAACCTCGGAGACAATGGTTTTTTCCGTAGTAGTCACCTCATCTAAACCGTCTTGACCATGCACGACCAGAACATGTTTCGTGCCTAAATTATATAAAACACGGGCCAAGACAGGCGGCCACTGTGCGCTATAAACCCCGATAAGCTGGTTCGTTACCCGGGCAGGGTTAATCAGGGGGCCTAAAATATTAAACATTGTCTTATGGCCGATCTCTTTACGCGCAGGCATAACATACTTCATCGCCGGATGAAGATTAGGAGCGAATAAAAAAGCGATTCCGATTTCTTCTAAGCATTTCTTTATTTTCTCCTTATCCATATTTATATTTACACCTAATGCCTCCAATATATCCGCGCTCCCGCACTTGCTTGAAACAGAACGGTTCCCGTGCTTGGCCACACAAACGCCTGCCCCGCTGGCAACAAAGGCAGTAATGGTAGAAATATTAAACGTGCCTTTCCTATCTCCGCCGGTGCCGCAGGTATCCAATATATTAGGGCAATCCACGATAATAGGGTCAACTATTTGAAGCATTGCCTCTACTGCCGCGGTCAACTCTTCAACTGTCTCGCCTTTATCGTTTAAGAGGGTGAGGAACTCAACGATATCCGCGGTGCCGGTTACCCCGCCTAAGATGCCTAACATTGCCCCCCGCATTTCTTCCTTGTTTAAATCTTTTTTCTGGGCAAGTTTTTTTATTGCTTCTTTAATCAGCATACTTCAAGAAAATTCCTCAGCCCTAAAGGGCTTCGTCATAACCTTTCTTGTCCAAAGGAGCTCCGCCCCTATGGCGCTCGCCTTCGGCTCGCTGTTACCCCTCGGAAGGGTTGCCTGCAACCCTTCCGAACCATCCCCAGCAGTATAGGAAAGTATTTTATACTTTCCTATACTGTAAGAAAATTATTCAAAATATCCTTGCCTGAACGCGTAAGAACAGATTCCGGATGAAACTGCACTCCCCAGAGAGGATAATTCTTATGCCTTAAGCCCATAATTTCTTTTTCTTTAGTCTGGGCGGTTATTTCAAAACAAAACGGTAGACTCTCCCTCTCTACCAAGAGCGAATGATAACGTGTGGCTAAGAAAGGATTAGGGATATTGCGGAATATTTCCTTTTTATTGTGATAGATTAGCGAGGTTTTGCCGTGCATAAGTTTCCTCGCCCTGACAATTTTACCCCCATAGACATATCCGATTGCCTGATGTCCTAAGCAAACTCCAAGAATCGGGATCTTCCCACTAAATTCCTTAATTAGTTCACAGGAGATTCCGGCATCTTCAGGACGGCCGGGGCCGGGCGAAATAACTATTCTTTTCGGCTTGAGCCTCATTATATCTTGAATGGTTATTTTATCGTTGCGGAATACTTCAACCTTCTGGCCTAGTTCCCCTAAATACTGCACTAAATTATAAGTAAAAGAGTCGTAATTATCAATCATTAGTATCATTCTTTTTCTCTCCAAATCTTAGCGCCTAATTTCCCTAACTTTTCCTCAATGTTTTCATAACCCCGTTCAAGATGGTATATTCTTGATATTGATGTCTTTCCACGGGCAGCTAATCCTGCCAAGAGAAGCGAAGCTGAAGCGCGTAAATCTGAAGCCATAACCGGAGCCCCGGATAACGCTTTAACACCCTCAACAATAGCATGAGGGCCTTCACGCTGGATATGCGCGCCCATACGGTTGAGCTCAGAGACATGCATAAACCTGTCCGGATAAATCTTTTCGGTAATTATAGTTATGCCGGGAGTAATACTCATCAAGCTCATCATCTGCGCCTGCATATCCGTAGGAAATCCCGGATAAGGAAGTGTCGTAATATTTACGGCGTTAAGCGGCTTCCTATAACGCATATGAATAGAATTATTCGATTTAACTATATTAGCGCCCGCCTCCTCTAATTTATCAATTAAAACGCCTAAATGCCGGGGCAAAACATTTTTAATAAGAATATCACCTTTGGTAATTAAGGCAGCCAGCATCATTGTCCCTGCCTCAATCCTATCCGGGATAATGGTGTGCACTACGCCGTGCAAATGCCCTACTCCTTCTATTTCTATAATAGGAGTGCCCTGGCCATTAATCTTAGCGCCCATCTTAATCAGAAATTCTGCCAGATCTACTACTTCAGGCTCGCATGCAGCAGCCTCAATTATAGTATGGCCATTAGCTAAAACAGCAGCCATCATCACATTATCCGTGGCTAATACCGAAGATCCGTAAACCCCTCCCAGGTAAATATATGCGCCTTTTAATTTATCCGCCTTAGCCAACACATACCCGGATTCAATACTGATATCCGCCCCCAATGCCCTTACCCCTTTTAAATGCAAGTCCACCGGGCGCACGCCGATAACGCAGCCTCCGGGAAGAGAAACTTTTGCCTTTTTTAGTTTACCTAAAAGCGGGCCTAAAACGCAAAAAGACGCGCGCATAGTAGAAACTAATTTATAATCCGCAACGTAATTTGTATTTTTAAGGGCAGTTACCGTTACTATCCCCTTATCAAATTCAACGCCCTTGCCTAAAGAACGCAATATTTTAATCATGGTGTTAGTATCGCGCAAATCCGGCACACCCTTAATAACGCAGGCATCGTCAGTAAGCAATGACGCGGCCATAATCGGCAAGACCGCGTTCTTGGCGCCCGAAATAGTTACTTCCCCTTTGAGTTTTACTCCGCCTTCAATAACTAATTTATTCATTCCTTTCTACCTCTTTTCGCTGTAATTACCCTGTCTATGTTGTTATAATCTTTGACTATTTCTAATATCTTAAAATTTCCTGATTCTCGAAAAATATCTCCTATCGCCTGCGCTTGGCCAAAACCAATTTCCATAATCAAGATTCCGTTATCTCTTAAATAATCCGGCGCCTCTTTAATTATTCTCCTATAAAACCCTAACCCATCCTTGCCTCCGTCTAAGGCAATACGTGGTTCGTATTTTATTTCAGGTTGTAGATTATCAATTTCGCCGGCAGCGATGTAGGGAGGATTACATACGCATATGGCATATCGCATATCGCATATCGCTAAAGATTCAAATAAATCACTTCTTAAGAATACTATCTTATCCTCAACATTATTAAACTTTGCATTTTCTTTTGCGGTTTCTAGCGCCTTATCTGAAATATCTGTAGCAGTTATACTGGCTTCAGGCAAAAATTTTGCTAACGATATTGCAATACATCCCGACCCGGTACCTATATCCAAAATTCTTAACTTGCGAACTTGCGAACTTGCAGGCCAGAGGGCCGTGGTTTGGCCTCCTTTGGCCAAAGCCACGAACTTGCGAACAATTTTTATTGCCGTCTCAACCAATATTTCCGTCTCAGGCCTGGGTATCAACACATCTTTATTCACTTTAAATTCCAAACCCATAAATTCCGTCTTACCTAAAATATATTGTATAGGTTCGCCTTTTATCCTTCTTTTTAACGCGGTAGAAACAAAAGCAGCCTGCCTGGAATTTAACGATCCCCTCTTATTAAAATATAGGGCCGCCCTGTCGCATCCTAAGGCCTGAGTAAATAATAGCTCAGCTTCATTCATCCCGCTCTTCCTCCCATATTCAACTATACTTTACCCCCCCATCTTTCGCTGCTTTAATAAGCGCATCGGAAATTTCATCAAATTCCCCCTCAAGTACATCCTCAAGCCGATGGGTAGTAAAATTTATACGGTGGTCAGTAATACGCCTATCCGGAAAATTATAAGTACGTATCTTTTCACTGCGGTCGCCTGAACCAATCTGAGATTTTCTTTCTTGGGATAATTTCTTTGATTCTGCCTCTTTTTTTGCATCTAAAAGTTTAGCCCGTAAGATTCTCATCGCTTTCTTTTTATTTTTTAACTGCGAGCGTTCATCTTGGCAAACAACTACTACACCCGTAGGCAGATGCGTGACCCTTACCGCAGAATCTGTTTTTTGCATATGCTGGCCTCCGGGGCCGCTGGAACGATAAGTATCTATCCTTAAATCTGCCGGCTGGATTATTAAATCTACCTCCTCAGGCTCTACCAATATCGCAACCGTAGCGGTTGAGGTATGAATTCTCCCCTGCGCTTCAGTTGTAGGAACACGCTGCACGCGATGCACTCCGCTCTCAAGCTTAAGCCTTTTGTAAACTGCCTTACCCTTCACCGCAAAAGATACTTCCTTAAAACCGCCGGATTCATTAGTAACCGCTGACATAAATTCTACTGTCCAACCTTTACGCGCGGCATACTTAGTATACATTCGGTAAAGGTCCGCGGCAAATAAGCCCGCCTCATCTCCTCCTGTCCCCTGCCGGATCTCTACAATAATATCCCGGTCAGCATCCTTATCTTCCTCAGTAAGGGCTGCCTTTATTTTTTCTTCCACTTCTCTTTGCTTTACCTTGAGCCCCTTAAGCTCTTCCTTGGCCAAATTGAGGAATTCAGGGTCGTGTTTTTCTTTGAGCATGGCTTCCATACTTTCAGATTCTTTTAATATTTTTTTATATTCCCGGTATAAAGAAACTGGTTCCTTAATCTCTGAAAGCTCTTTGGCCAATTTGTTGGATTTCTCCCGGTCGGAGAAAACCTCAGGAGAGCTTAAAAGTTGCTCCAGCTCGTTATAACGAGATTCTAATTTTTTCAGTTGTTCAAACATAACATGTTAGGGACAGCCCTTTTTCTTTTACCGATTACGAATTACGGAATTTTCCGTATTTCTTCATAAACTTATCCACGCGCCCGGCAGAATCCACAAACTTCTGTTTTCCCGTAAAAAACGGATGGCACTTAGAACAAATCTCAACCCTAATATTGGAGCGAGTTGAGCGGGTGTGAATTGTCTCTCCGCAAGCGCAGACTATAGTGCTATCTTTATAGTTTGGGTGTATTTTGTCTTTCATTTTTATCTCCTGGCATAATCTTCACCTTAGATATCCTAAGGTGAACTGGTTAATAATATGTTAGATACCAACCACTCGCACCACGGGGGCGCGAAGCCTGCAACGCACAGCTAAAATTATTGGTTCATGCTATTCAAAAACTCTTCATTATTCTTAGTCTTGCTAAGCTTCTCAATTAAAAGCTCCATTGCCTCAACATTGCCTAATTCATTAAGCACCTTCCTTAAAATCCAGATTTTCTGCAACACATCCGGCTTAACCAAGAGCTCTTCGTGACGGGTATTTGAACGTTTAATATCAATTGCCGGATAGATCCTTCGCTGAAATAAGTTTCTATCAAGCTGCATCTCCATATTACCTGTACCCTTAAATTCCTCAAAGATAACTTCATCCATCCGGCTTCCGGTATCTACGAGCGCAGTAGCGATAACCGTTAAACTCCCCCCTTCCTCAACCGCGCGCGCCGAGCCAAAAAATCTTTTAGGTTTCTGCAAGGCGTTAGAATCAACGCCACCTGAAAGAACCTTACCGCTATGCGGAACAACCGAATTGTAGGCGCGGGCTAGACGCGTAATACTATCCAATAAAATCACTACATCGCGCTTATGCTCAACTAACCTCTTTGCCTTCTCCAATACAATCTCCGCTACCTGCACATGCCTTTCCGGCGGCTCATCAAATGTAGAAGAGATAACTTCACCCTTAACATGCCGCTGCATATCCGTAACTTCTTCCGGGCGTTCGTCAATCAAAAGGACAATTAAGATTACATCCGGATTATTCGTAGTTATAGCATTGGCGATTTTCTGTAAGATTACGGTTTTCCCGCTGTAAGGCTGGGCAACAATTAAACCGCGCTGTCCTTTACCTATGGGGGCAAGCAGATTCATAATCCTCATAGATATCTCATTCGGCTTAGTTTCAAGCCCAAAGGCATCACGGGGATAAACCGGAGTAAGATTATCAAAGAGGACTTTTTCCTTGGCCTCTTCCGGATTCTCAAAGTTTACCGCCTCAATTTTAAGTAAGGCAAAATATTTTTCTCCCTCTTTGGGCGGACGGATTTGCCCGGAAACAGTATCCCCTGTCCTTAACTCAAACTTTCTTATCTGCGAAGGGGATATATATATATCATCAGGGCAAGGCAGGTAATTATAATTCGGGCTTCTTAAAAAACCAAAACCTTCGGGGAGAATTTCTAAAACTCCCTCTCCGAACATAAGCCCCTCTTTTTCCGCCTGAGCCTGTAGGATTTTAAAAATTAAATCCTGTTTCCTTAAGCCGCTTGTGCCATTAGCATTAAGCTCTTTAGCCAATTTATTCAGTTCAGTTATCTTCATATCTTTCAAACTCTTAATCTCTAATCTCTCCACCTATCCTCCTTTTTCACTATTTTTTAGGAATTGAAAAATTGATCCCGAGCGCCGCCTACCTGCTTCTAGGCGCGAGGGATTTCCATATTTTTTTTACCTGCTTTTTAGTATCACTAACCGCTCCGCTATTATCTATAATAAAATTCGCGAAACGTGACTTTATGTTTTGCGAAATCTGAGCGTTTATCCTTTTTAAGATATCCGGCCTTTTTAAGGACGCCTTCTTCATTAACCTCCTGATTAATTCATCCCTATCTATTATTACCACAATCAAATCATCCACCATCTTTTTTAACCCAGCCTCCAGCAACAAAGGCGCGTCTAAGACAATCACCTTTGCCTCTGATTTTCTAATACTCTCCTTGATATCACTAATTACCTTAGGATGTATAATGCTATTCAACTTCTTAAGCAATCTACGATTACCAAATACCAGCCTTCCTAATTTATGGCGATTAATCTTACGACGCGCCTTAAAGATTATGCCCTTACCAAAAGAGCTAACTATTCTTTTATAGGATTTAGCCCCGGGCAGAAGGCATCTATGCGCTATTTTATCCGCATCAATAATCTTTGCGCCATAAGACTTAAAAATGCGGGATACCGTACTCTTACCGCTGCCAAAAATCCCGGTTACGCCAATAATCAGCTTCTTATACTTTCGCGGCCTAGAATTGAGCACCTTATGCTTCTGTCTAGCAAAATCCTTGGTCGAACGATAGTGAGACCAAGGAGATAAAATATGGCCGCTCAAGTATTTCATTTGAGAAACCTCGGGCTTTAGCCCGAAGAGAGGAGCTTCATTTTTCTTTTGCCTTTGCATAAAGTCCTAAATACTTTTTGGCGGATGTGCCCCATGAAAAATTGCATTTCATTGCCCGCAATACTAAACTATCCCATTTCTTCTTATCAGAGAAACCTGCGATTGCGCGATTAATCGTTTTAACCAAACTAATCTTGTTATAAGAATTAAAAACAAAGCCGTTAGTGGAATTTACAGTATCCGCCAGCCCCCCGGTCCTAAAAACAAGCGGTATGGCCCCGTACCTTAAGGCTATTAGCTGGCCAAGCCCGCAAGGCTCATACTTAGAGGGCATAAGGAAAATATCAGAGCCGGCATAAATCTTATGCGCTAAGGAATCGTCAAACTTAAGATGCAAGGATATTGATTTAGGATATTTCTTTACCACCTCTTCAAGAATCTGGTGGTATTTTAAATCTCCTGTCCCTAAGATTACCATCTGGATACCCATCTTGCATATCTCATCAATACCCTCGGCCAAAATATCAAACCCTTTAGCCTCTACCAACCTTGACACAATCCCAACCAAAGGCACATCTTTGGCTTTAGGAAAATTACATAGCGCCTGAAGGCTTTCCTTATTTTTAGCCTTCCCGCCTGGCTTTAAGACAGAAAAGTTTTTAGTGATAAATTCATCGGTTTGGGGATTCCAGATATCATAATCCAGACCGTTTAATATCCCAAAAACGGAATTATGGCGTTTCGTTAATACGCCCTCAAGGCCAAAACCGAATTCCTTAGTCTCTATCTCTTTGGCGTAGGTAGGGCTTACGGTATTAATAACGTCAGAAAACACCATCCCGCCTTTTAAAATATTAATCTTGCCGTAAAACTCCAAGCCTTCCATATCAAATAAATTCCAGTCAAGCCCTAGCTTTAAGAATTCTTCTTTTAAGAAAAGCCCCTGATACCCGATATTGTGTATGGTCAAGACCGTGCGCGTATCCTTATAGAATCGGTCAAAAGCATAAATAGTCTTTAAATATACCGGAACTAATGAAGACTGCCAGTCATGACAATGAATAATATCCGGCTGAAAATTTATCTCCTTTAACAAACGCAGCGAACTGCGGCAATAATAAACAAACCGGTCTAAGTTATCTTTATGGTCGCCGTTCTTATCGCCGTATAAGCCGTCGCGGTTAAAATACTCGTCCTTCTCAATAAAATAAACCTTTATATTATTGCCGATGATTGAATAAGAAATATCAGAATTCAATTTTTTAAGGTTAAATTTTACACTGTCTACTGTTTTATAGCGCGGCATTATAATAATAACTTCCTGTTTTTCTTTTTCTAAGGCTAGAGACAATGCCCCGGCTACATCCGCCAAACCTCCGGTCTTAGCAAAAGGAACCACTTCAGATGCGCACATTACTATCTTCATATTTCCTCCACCCCGCGCCTATGCACAGGTGCGGGATCCATTTCTAACCAATTCTTTCCTATTTTTATATCCACTTTAACCGGCACGTCAAGCTTTAAAACATTCTCCATCCTCTCCCGCGCCAAGTTAACTAAAATAGAGAGCTCTTCCTTGGGCAAATCAAATAATAATTCGTCGTGAATCTGCAAGACCATCTCTGATTTTAAGCCCCTCTCTTTGATCTCTTTGTAAATATTAATCATGGCCAACTTAATCAGATCAGCGGCTGACCCCTGAATAGGCGTATTTACCGCCTGACGCTGGGCAAATTGCCGTATTGCCATATTCTCACTCTTAATTTCAGGTATATACCTTCTCCTGCCTAATATAGTAGTAACAAAACCATCCTTTTGGGCTTTTCTTATCTCATCTTCAATATAATCCTTAACCTTAGGGTAGTGCGAGAAATACGCTTCAATAAAAGCCTGCGCCTTATCAAGTGGTATATTCAAATCCCGGCTTAGGCCATAAGACGTAAGGCCATAGACAATGCCAAAGTTTACTCTTTTAGCGGTATCGCGCATCTCATCACTAACCTCTTTCTCTTCTATCCCGTAGATAAGGCTAGCAGTAGCCTTATGTATATCACGGTCAGCCTTAAATTCAGAGATGAGGTTTTCATCTTTAGATAAATGCGCCAGTATTCTTAACTCTATCTGCGAATAATCACAGGAGATAAGCAGATTTTCCTTGCTAGAGGCAATTATCGCCCGCCTAATATTGCTTCCAATATCGGTTTTAACGGGGATGTTCTGCAGATTGGGGTTACTGGAACTAAGCCTTCCGGTTTCCGTAGCGCACTGGTTAAAAGAAGTGTGCACCTTACCCGTTTTGCTGTCAACTAATTGAGGTAAGGCATCAACATAGGTTGTCTTTAATTTAGCGAGTCGGCGGTATTCTAATAATAACGCCGGAAGCTTATGTTTAGTTGCTAATCTATTTAAAACCTCTTCGTCTGTAGAAGGGCCGGTCTTAGTTTTCTTAACTACCGGAAGCTTCAAGTTATCAAATAAAACCACCCTTAATTGTTTTGGAGAATTAATATTAAATTCCGAGCCGCTTAAATCATAGATTGCCCGGGTTAATTTATTAAGCCTTTTTTCTAAATCTTGCGAAAGAGACAACAATAATTTTAAGTCTAGATTTACCCCGCAAAGTTCCATTTCCGATAGAACATTAGCCAGCGGCATCTCGATATCAGTGAATAATTTAAATAGGGACTTCGTCTTCAGCTCACCCTCTAATTTTGGCTTTAATTCTTTAATCAAACTTAAGGCCTCTTGAGCATTTCTGGCATTACCTTGGGGGGCCTTATCCAGATATTTTAAGGCGAGGCTATCTAAGCTATATTCAGGCTGAGAAGGATTTAAGAGATACGCGGCAATCATTGTATCAAAATATAGGCCCTCCATAAGCACACCATTCTTGGCTAACATAATTTTCATCTTTTTTAAACCATGGCCAACCTTCTTGATTTGACAATCCGACAAAATATGCTTAAAATTCGCCTCAATCTTATCTGGATGAAAAATTTTACCTTTAGAATAGAAGACAAGATTATCCCAGCTATCCGCGCATATAAATAATTCTTCATTAGCTTCAAATATTCCGGATAAATCCCTATCCCGGCAGCCTTCTACCTCTATATTAGGACGATTGCCTTTTTCTAATTTTAAATCTGCCATGAACTTTTTAAACTCAAGGCGCTTGAATAAACTTGCCAGCTTAACTAAATCCGGACTACCTATCTTAAGGCATTTTAAATCAAAACCGATATCCATATCCTCCGCTAAAACTATTAGTTCCTTATTTAATCTTATCTTGTCCTCATTTTCCTTTACTGCCTGCCTTAGTTTTTCTTTTTCTATTTTATCCACATCTTCCAATAAATTAACTACCGAGCCAAACTCCCGAATCAACCCAACCGCAGTCTTCTTTCCGATTCCGGGGATCCCGGGAATATTATCCGCGCTATCCCCCATAAGGCTTAAGACATCCACCACCTGATTAGGCTTAACCCCGAAACGCTCAACTACCATATTTTCATCATAGGTTATGCCGGTATCTTTATAGGGGCTAAATACCTCAACACCGTCACTCACCAATTGCAATATATCTTTATCGGAACTTACGATAGTTACAGGCATCTTTAAGGCCTTAGCCCGCTTAGTGAAAGTTGCAATAACATCATCTGCTTCAAAACCTTCTTTTTCTGCGATTAAAAATCCGTACGCGGCGACTATCTCTTTAATCAGCGGAATTTGGAGAGATAGATCATCCGGCATCGGCGGACGCTGAACCTTATACTCGGCGAACTTCTTAGACCTGAAAGTATTCCGGGAAACATCAAAACAAACAGCCAGATATCCGGGTTTATTTTCTTTAATGATTTTATTTAAAATATTCAAGAAGCCATAAATAGCTCCGGTAGGCTGGCCGAAAGAAGTGCTTAAGCCGCGAACCGCATAAAATGCCCGGTAGCAGAAAGCCGTAGCGTCTAGTAGATATAATCTCTTGCTATCCATGCATAAGGAAATTGGAGATCAATTTTGGTAGGGAGCTTTTAAAGTGGTTTCTATCGTGATAATGCCCTGTGCTGAGTCCTCTCGATAAAATCCTCTATATCCTTGTTATCCGGATCCAGATTCTGGGCATCCAATGCTTCTTTTACGGCAGTGGCGTAATCCTCTTTATTGTAACTATCCTTAGCTCTCTTAAAATGTTTACGGGCAAACATCTTATCATCATGCCATAATATATATTTTTCGTTAGCAAGATCTTTCATTAAGTTTACTACTTCTTTTTCCCGGGTCTCCTGAGCCGGCCGGGGAGATAAACTTAAAGTTATATCTTGTAATCGCTGCCTTGCCTTTTGAGTCCAAGGGTCATTAAAATCTCCCAGTTCAGCCCTTTTCTTCCAGCAATAGGCAGCCTTGCTTAATTCGCGCTTATTCTCATAGAACAATGCCAGATTGGTATAAGTACTAAGATAGTAGGGGTCAATTTTTAAGGCCTTGATATAGCTCTCCTCTGCCCGAGTATCCATCTCTTTGGCTTCGTAAATCACCCCTAAATCATTGTAAGCAACAGCATAGCTAGAGTCAAGCTCTACGGCCTTTTGATACAACTTCATCGCCGAATCCAAATCACCGATATCCTGCGCTTTCATCCCTTCGTTACGATAGTCCCGGGCCTGCATCTCTAGGGCAGTTAATTCCTGCTGCTTGTCTTTATTAACCGCATCTTGCGCAAAAACAGGGTAACTAGCGAAAATGAGTATCCCGACTAAAATTAAGATTATTTTCTTCAAGGCTATCTTGAGGATTAGGGTTGGCATGTATTATTTTTATTATTATATACTCTAAACGCAAGACGTCAAGAGAAAAATTGGGTGTTGTTGGGAATGATACCATAGATCGTTACCCCCTCCCCTATGAAGGAAAGTTAACGAAGCTTCTTTGTATAAGTAAAGAGGTTTTTAAGAATTTAAATGCGGCCTTGGATGAATTCGGGCTG
>Ga0210056_1002927_pt1 | contig 14100 bp, 12 predicted proteins | sample CryGeyCG2014_080_2_FD_183965 | JGI IMG/M metagenome (GOLD analysis project Ga0210056, IMG submission 183965) | Groundwater microbial communities from aquifer - Crystal Geyser CG07_land_8/20/14_0.80 (SPAdes) (version 2) | ecosystem: Environmental > Aquatic > Deep subsurface > Groundwater | place... | reverse complement strand
TCTGCTGGGGCTGGCGCCGTTTTTTCAGCAACCGGTGGTTTTTGTAGCAACCGCCCTGATCGGCTCCGTAATTCTCTTCTGGATGGCCTTCGGGATGTTCCGTTCCGTGCCTTCCTTGCGTCTTTCATGGGAGGGAGACCATAAGCGGAGGAGTCATCCAATGATCAGCGGCATATTGATGAGTGTGGCCAATCCATATTGGATCATTTGGTGGGCAACGATCGGTCTGGGCTATATTCTCTATTCCTGGCGGTTTGGTTTCTGGGGCATAGCTTTTTTCTTTGTCGGACATATTCTGGCTGACTTGGTCTGGTATTCACTTGTCGCGGCTGCTGTGGCAGGGGGCAGACATTTTATAACCAATCGCCTTTACCGCGGTCTTATTGCTGTCTGCGCGGTCTTTCTAATTGTGTTTGCGGGGTATTTTGGCTATGCGGGTTTCGAAAAGCTGAATGTCATTATCTCATAGCGGAAGCGGAATCAACCAATACCGCAATCTTCCCTCCCTGAAATACGCTGTAAATGACGCAAGGGAAGTTTATCGTTACATGATCGAAGTGAACCGGGTCCCGAAAGATCACATTTGGCTCCTCCTTGACGAAGACGCAACCCTGGATCGCATTCGCAGCGCTCTGGGAACGCAACTGCGGGGGAAAGCGGGGAAGGCTATGGCGATTCAATCATCTCTTCTTTGCTTTTTCTATCGACAAACAGGTGAGTAGAAGCCTTGTTGCCCCTTTTGTACCGATACTGGTCAGTCATGGGCGCCAAGATCGTTATAGATTGGGCTACCGATGATCGGGAAGGATAAGAATGCATGATTTTAGGCAATAAAAGGAACCTCCTGATAAATTTCATCTTTTGATAGAACTGTTTCCTGAATGTATCGAAGTCGCCTGATTCCTTGAGATGACCGATACTGCCGGGGAAGACAAGATCACCTCTTTTGAAGCAATGTTTGAGGTGGTCAAGGAACTTGCCGCTGAACAATGCCGACAAATATTGACCGTCAATCGTTGTCTGGATCCCCTGGCGAAATCCCGGACGCCGGAGTGGTTTCGCGGTACGGCATTGCCCTGGATCATGGATGTCCATCCGGATTCAGTCAATCCTTCCCGAATCTTTAGAGAGCTGGAGGTTATCGAAGGCCACAAGGACGCCATCTGCGGTCATCTGTACAGAAAGTTGTGTCTGGAGAATCCTGAGGCAATGCAGTCTGTCGTTCGTGATGACAAAGGACTACAAAAAGCAGGACGTCTGGATGGTTTCTGGCTTCTGGTGACCAACCATGCGGAACAGGAGGGAGGGGAAGACAAACTGTCTCCCCGTGATGCCATTGCCCCCTGCCGAGACAAGGTCGTCATCGAATCCGCCTTCCGGGATATCAAATCCTTCATCGAGGTCGCCCCGATGTATGTATGGACAGCGGGGGGGTGATCGCGCGGGTCCCGCCCCGGTTTCTATCTTGTGCCGGAGCGATTGCCTCATTGAACGTGGCGAGAGGTTGCATTGCCTCGGAGAAAAGATTATAGGCACACCATGTCCATCGAAAAAAAATTCGCCATTCCCTTTATTTCCGTTCACGGTTTTCCCGTCGGGCTGATCCAGTGTGAATCCAACCTCCTCGGCATCGCCAACGGCGGCGGCACGAGCGTAGGGAGCGGCGGTTGGTCGAACATCCTGGAGAAATACGTGAAAGCAAAGAACTACTGCGATCACCCCTTCGAGACCCGCCATGAAGGAAACAGAAAAATCCTGACACCCATTGCGGATGAATGGATCGGCGACCGGAGAAACGGCGATTTGACCACGGAACCCCGGAGCGTCCATCTTCTTTGCGGGAGCGCGACGAATGCAGATTTGCCCGGCAAAGGAGTCGGATGATGCGACGCAAGAAATGGACGCCCTACTGCCGTCTTCCCCGCCGGAAGCGGCGCGACAGTTTTATTCGGCTTCGACAAAAGATCCGTTTCAATGATACGGTTTACGGCGGACAGTTCACCAGCGACCAGCTCCTCGATGAGCCGGGCCGCCCCGCCCTCTACAACCAGTGGGCCGATTTTTACTTCCTCGGCGGCGACGGACTGACCATCTGGAATGCCACCATCGTCACCGCTGTTCAGGAATTCTGGGATACGACCGAGGATATGGCTCATACTCGGGCCTGGGAGATGCTGACCCCCCAAGAGCAATCCGCCGAAGCGGAGATGAAGTTCGAGCCGATCTGGGAAAACGGCGTGCGCATGTACCGCCTTCTGGAAAAACCGAAGAGGATCTATGATAAATTTGAAGGGTTGACCTATCGCGAATACTGGGACAAACTGACCGGAGAGATCATCCGGAACGAACCGCCGGAAGTTTTTGAATCGTTCAAAACGGACCGCTCCTACCGATATGGCATCGGGCTGAATATGGTCATCCATAGGAATGAAATCAATCGTGCGTCCATCGAGGAGGCCATCCTTCGCTTCCGCGGGATCGGTGAGACCGACTGGCGGGCAGCGGAACCGGCGCCGCGGCGGGATCTGCCGACGGAGAGCGCCGACGCGGTGTACCGAAGGATGAAGCTGGAGATTCCCGCACAAGACCATCCGTAAGTAACCTGCCATTATAGGCCGAGATCATCATCTCGGGGGAGCCTCATCAACTGAAAACAGGCGAAATGATCATCATGCCCGGTGGAAAACCTCACGCAGTGAAGGCGTTGAAGAGATTCAAGATGATGCTCGTGATGATTCGATCCTGATGAAGGTGCGAGGCCATGGACGAAACCCTGATCACAACCCTGATCACAACCCTCTCTGAAGGGACCGCGGCGATCGGCATCCGCCTCGGTCCGGCGGAGTTGGACCGCTTTGCAACGTACCACCGGGAGATCCTGCTCTGGAACCGGCGGATCAACCTCATCTCGGAACGCTCTGCGCAGGAGATCGTCCTCCGCCACTTTCTCGATTCGCTGACGCCAGCGCCGTTTCTGGATCGTCCGGACGGCGCCCTGATCGATCTTGGAAGCGGGGGCGGCTTTCCCGGCATCCCACTAAGGATCGCGCTGCCCGGACTGCAACTAACGCTCATCGAGGCGTCCCGGAAAAAGAGCTCCTTCCTCTCCCATGTCGTCCGGACCCTCCGCCTCGACGGAGTTTTTGTGATCCGGGGGCGCGTCGAAGAGCTGACCGCCGGGGAGGCCCTGCCCGGCCGCTTCGATACGCTCATCTCCCGGGCCGCCTTCAAGCTCCCGGATCTGATCCGGATGGCCTCCTTTTTTCTCAAACCCGGGGGCCAGCTCATCGCGATGAAGGGCGCCGATCCGCGGAAAGAGATGGATGAAACGGGGCGCGTTTCGGAGGCGGCCGGGATGGTTTTCACGGCCTGCCGGGCCGTCCGTCCGCCGGGAGCGGATTCGTTAAGAAATATAATAATTTACAATCGCGTTTTCCGCTGAGAATTTATTGAAAAAACCTTTTCAATAAATCGCGTTTTGTGCTACCGTCTGCGCCGGTTCGACAAACACAAATTCGCGGGGCTTGTTCTATTAAATGATGCGAAAAATCATAAGCATGGCCAACCAAAAAGGGGGGGTCGGAAAAACCACGACGGCCATCAACCTCTCGGCCTCGCTGGCGGCGGCGGAGAAGCGAACCCTTTTAATCGATTGTGATTCCCAGGGAAACGCGACGAGCGGCATGGGGATCGACGGCGAAGCGATCCGGGAAAAGAACCTCTATCACTGTCTGATCGGGAATCGCCCGTTGCGGGAGGTGATCGTCGGAACGCAGATCCCCCACTTAGACATGATCCCCGCGAACCAGGACCTGGTCGGGATCGAGGTGGAATTCATCTCCTTCGAGGACCGGGAGAAGAGGCTCCGGAACCTTCTTCGGTCTTTGGATACGGCTTACGAGTATGTAATCATCGACTGTCCGCCGTCCCTCGGGTTTCTCACGGTCAACGCGCTGGTGGCTTCGGACTGCCTGATCGTACCCCTTCAGTGCGAGTATTTTGCCATGGAGGGGCTGGGCCACCTGCTCAACACGATGGGGCTGATCAAGGCCCGGCTTAACCCCACCCTGACTTTGGGAGGGATTCTCCTCACCATGTACGACACGCGGAACCTGCTTTCGCGTCGGGTCAGCGAGGATGTGCGCGGCAATTTCGGAGAGCTGGTCTTTCGGACGGTCATCCCGCGGAATGTCCGGCTGTCGGAGAGCCCGAGCCACGGACTGCCGATCATTCTTTATGATATCCGCTCGCGCGGCGCGGTCTCCTACATGGAACTGGCTAAGGAAATCCTGAGCACCGGGAGGATATGATGCCGCCAAAAAACTCCCTCGGCCGGGGCCTGGGGGCCATGTTCCCCGATCTTTTAGACAATATCGGCGACCGGCCTTCTTTCGTCCAGTGCGGGATCGAGGAGCTCACCCCGAACCGGTTTCAGCCCCGGCGGGACTTCAACGACGAGGGCCAGAAAGAGCTGGTCGCCTCCGTGAAGAAGAGCGGGATCATCCAGCCGATCATCGTCCGGAAGGCGGACAGCGGCTACGAGATCATCGTCGGAGAGAGACGCTGGAGGGCCGCGCAGGCCGCCGGTCTCAAAGAGGTGCCCATCGTCATCCGCAAAGCGGAGGATCGGGAACTGGCGGAGCTTTCGCTGATCGAAAACATCCAGCGCGAGGCCCTGAACCCGATCGAAGAGGCGGACGCCTATCAGACCCTGCTGACCCGCTTTGCGCTCTCACAGGAGGAGATCTCCGCCCGCGTCGGGAAGGACCGCTCCACGATCGCCAATACGGTCCGGCTGCTGAAGCTCCCCGAAGCGGCCAGGAAAGCGCTGATCGAAAAAAAGATCACGGCCGGGCATGCCCGGGCGCTCCTTGCACTGGAGCTTCCGGGTGAGCAGATCCGCGCGCTGAAGACCATCCAGCAGAAGGAGCTAAACGTCCGAGAGACGGAGCGTCTGATCCGGAATCTGAAAACGGCGCCGGAGAAGAAGAAATCCGGGGGCAAGGATCCCTACTTGACCGATCTGGAGCGCGACCTCTCCTCGCAACTGCTCGCATCCGTTCAGATCCGCGCCGGGAAACGATCGGGAACCATCGAGATCCGCTATACGAATGGGGAGGAGTTGAACCGCCTGGTGCGGCTGTTACTCGACAGGACATAGGTTATGGGTCGGATGAACATTGTCCACAGGTGTGGATAAAACTGTGTATAAGGTTGTGAACATTGGACATACTCTGGGATAAAACAGTCAAGATCATTAAGGAAAAGGTAAACCAGCAGAACTTTGAGACCTGGATTCGCCCGATTCGCATTACCCTTATGGAGGGTGATCAGGTCCATCTGAGCGTTCCCAACCGCTTCTTCCGCGACTGGCTGGTGGAAAATTATCTTTCCCTGATCCGGGATTCGATAAAGTCGGCGGCCGGCGTCCCGTTCCATATTGACTGGGTGATCGAACAGGAAAATAATCACAATCCCGTTGATGCCGATGTCGGCGACGCCCCAGCCGCAACGAAAACGGCGCAAAAAAAGCCTTCACGTGCGAGGATTCACTCCACCCTGAATATTAACTACAGCTTTGACCGCTTCGTTGTGGGGTCTTGCAACCAATTCGCCCATGCCGCCTCCGCGGCCGTCGCCGAGCAGCCGGCGAAAAATTACAATCCGCTATTCATCTACGGTGGCGTGGGGCTGGGAAAGACCCACCTGCTGAACGCTATCGGCCTGAAGACCTTGAAACTTTTTCCAGACCTGAACGTGGTCTATGTCTCGGCGGAGGTCTTCATGAACGAATTGATCAATTCGATCCGCTACGACAAGATGCCAAAATTCCGGGAGAAGTTCCGAAACATCGACTGTCTGCTGATCGACGACATCCAGTTTATCGCCGGGAAGGAGAGAACCCAGGAGGAATTTTTTCATACCTTCAACACCCTTCATGACGCCGGCAAGCAGATCGTTGTGACCAGCGATAAATTTCCTAAGGATATCCCGAATTTGGAGGAAAGATTGCGATCACGGTTCGAGTGGGGGCTGATTGCCGATATTCAACCGCCGGAGATCGAGACGAAGATCGCCATTTTAGAGAAGAAGGCGCAGGAGAACAACATCGCGTTGCCGGGAAACGTGGCCCTCTACCTTGCCTCCCAGGCGGAGTCCAATATCCGGGAATTAGAGGGATATTTGGTGCGGATCGCCGCCTACTCCTCGCTGACCGGGCGGCAGATCGACCTGGATCTGGTCAAAAGCGTGCTGAAACAACTCCTCCGGAAGGAGGAAAAAAAGGAGCTCACGATCGAGGAGATTGTGAAAGCCGTCGGCGCCAAATTCAATATCAAGATCTCTGAGATCAAATCGCAGAAAAAAAACAAGAATCTTGTTTTGGCGCGGCAGGTTTCCATGTTTCTCGCCCGCGAGATGACCAGTTTATCCTTCCCGGATATCGGCGACAAGATCGGCAGCCGGGATCATTCAACGGTCATCTACGCCAACAATAAAATAAAAAAACTTTTGGATACCAACAAGACGCTCCGGGATACGACGGAGGAAATCAAAGAGACTCTTCTGCACAAGGGTTAACGCTTTTTTGAAGCGACTCTATCCACAGAAGATGGGAGAAAATAGGCCGTAATATGAGACTAAAAACGGGGTTATGAACACCATTCACAGGTACTACTACTACTACTATTTTTTTATTAAAGAAAAGATTTTTAAAACCTATAACCTGTTAGCAAAGTGGAAAGGATGGGGAAACTATGGAATTTAACATCAAAAGGGATCTGTTTTTAGCGGGGATTCAGAAGACGTTGGGGATTGTGGAGAAGAAAACCACCATGCCGATCCTGAACAATCTATTGCTTCGAGCGGGGCAGAATCGGGTCACGATCATAGCGACGGATCGGGAAATCGGCCTTGTGGCGGACTATGAAGCGGAGGTTCTCCGGGAAGGGGAGATCACCCTCTCGGCGAGAAAGCTCCATGAAATGGTTCGGGAGATTCAGGGAGATATGATCCATGTTGTGAAAAACGAAAGGGATATGGTGATTCTGACCTGCAACAAGGCCATATACCGTATTCCTGGAATTCCGGCGGATGACTATCCGGTAGTGGCGGATCAGGGGGATCTTCCCTTCTATAAGGTCAAAGGGGGAATCCTGAAGGAGTTGATCCGCAAGACCGCGTTTGCGATTTCGACCGATGAGATGCGGAAGAATCTGTGCGGCGTTCTGATGGAGACGGAAAAAACCGAAGATTCCTTTTCGATCCGTATGGTGGCGACGGATGGGCATCGTCTCGCCATGATGAAAATGGATACGGGTGAGAAGGATTTTCTAACGATGGAGAAGGGGGTGATTATCCCAAGGAAAGGCCTCGTGGAGATCCGGCGGCTTGTCGAGGATGAATCCGGGGATGTGTTTCTGGGGATCCGGCAGGGGATGTGTATCGTGAAGACCAATCATACCCTGCTGGCGGTTAGCCTGGTCGATGGGGAGTACCCGGATTATCGCCGGGTGATACCGGCGGAAAAGGGAGTTCTGTTGAGTATGGAGAAGGACAAGTTTCTTCATGCCCTCCGCCGGATGGGCGTCATATCCTCCGAACGGTACAATGGCGTGATCATGACTCTTTCCCTGGACAAGCTGATCTTGAATTCAACCAACCCCGATGTGGGGGAGGCCAATGATGAGATCGACGTCGTCTATGTGGGTGAAGGGAAAAGCGTCGGCTATAACGTGACCTATCTGACCGATGCCCTCGATGTGATTGATGAGGCGCAGGTTGAGTTTGAGATTGGAGAAGGGATGAAACCTGGCATTGTACGGGCCATCGGCAATGAGAACTACTTCTGTATTGTTATGCCTTTGAAATTGTAGGGGTGTTGGATGGGAACCGTGTCGTTTTTAAACCATGAATCCGAAGTGAAGAGAGAGCAGGAAGAGTTTTGATGGAAGAGATCAGACAGGAAGAGGCAATAGAGGTTACGGGAGAGTATGGCGCCGACAGCATCCGGGTGCTGGAAGGGCTTGAAGCCGTTCGTAAACGTCCGGCGATGTATATCGGGAGCACCGGCAAGGAGGGTCTCCACCACTTGGTCTATGAGGTGGTGGATAACAGCATTGATGAGGCGTCCGCCGGCTTCTGCGACGCCATCCTGGTGAAGATCCGGATGGACAACAGCATCCTCGTGGATGACAACGGTCGGGGGATCCCGGTGGAACTCCATAAGAAGGAAGGGGTTTCGGCTGCCGAGGTGGCGTTGACCAGGCTCCATGCCGGCGCGAAGTTCTCCAATGACACCTACAAGATATCCGGAGGTCTTCATGGCGTCGGCGTCTCCGTTGTCAACGCCCTCTCCATCTATCTCGATCTGGAGGTGAGACGAGACGGCGGCGTCTATAGCCAGTCTTATGTCCGCGGCGTGCCGAACGCCCCGCTGGAACAGGTCGGAAAAACAAAAAGTCGGGGAACAAAAGTCACCTTCAAACCGGACGACACGATCTTCGAGGAGACGGAATTCAGTTATGATATCCTCTCCAATCGATTAAGAGAACTGGCTTTTCTAAATTCCGGGGTGAAGATCGCCTTGATTGATGAGCGGGACGACCGCCAGGCTGAATTTTTCTACGAGGGCGGGATCGTCTCCTTTGTGGAATACATCAACCGGAACAAGAAGGTTCTCCACAAAAGCCCGATCTTCATCACCGGGTCCAAAGAGGACTGTCTGGTCGAGGTGGCCCTTCAATACAACGATACCTATGCGGAAAATGTCTTTTCCTTTGCCAACAGCATCAACACGACGGAGGGGGGAACGCACCTGATCGGCTTCCGTTCGGCCCTGACGCGCGTGTTCAACAACTACGCGACCAGCAGCAACCTCTTGAAAAACGGGAAGGAATCCCTGAAAGGCGAGGACCTGCGCGAAGGCCTGGCCTGCGTGATCAGCGTCAAGATCCGGAACCCGCAGTTTGAAGGTCAGACGAAGACGAAACTCGGGAACAGCGAGGTCAAGGGGCTTGTCGAGGGGATTGTTTACGACAAGATCAGCAGCTATTTAGAGGAAAACCCCTCTGTCGCCAAACAGCTCCTGGGCAAGTGCTTAGATGCGGCCCGGGCGCGTGAAGCGGCAAGGCGCGCCCGCGAACTGACGCGGCGCAAGACCGCCCTCGAGGTCGGCGCCCTCCCCGGAAAACTGGCGGACTGCCAGGAGCGCGATCCGAGCCGCAGCGAGATCTATCTTGTTGAGGGGGACTCGGCCGGCGGCTCCGCCAAGCAGGGCCGGGATCGCCGGAACCAGGCGATCCTGCCGCTAAGAGGCAAGGTGCTCAACGTCGAAAAGGCGCGCTTCGATAAGATGCTCCAGAACGAGGAACTCAAGGTGATCATCACCGCCCTCGGCACGGGGATCGGGGAGGAGGACCAGGACATCAGCCGGCTCCGCTACCACAAGGTGATCATCATGACCGATGCGGACGTGGACGGCCTCCATATCCGAACGCTTCTGCTCACCTTCTTTTTCCGGCAGATGAAACAGATCATCGAACGGGGCTACCTCTACATCGCCCAGCCGCCGCTCTTCAAGGTGAGCGATCGCAAACAGGAGATCTATATCCACAACGAAGAGACGATGCAGAACCACGTCCTCGACAGCGGCGTGAACCGCGTCCGGCTGCTGGCCGTGAACGGCGCAGGGGACACCTTGCGGCAAGGTGTCCCCGCGATTACCGGCAAACGCCTCCTCGACAACATCCGCAAGGCGATGCGGATTGAGACGGTCCTCGACAAGTTTGAAAAGGAGGAGAAGAACCGCGATATCATCCGGATCCTGGCCGGCGACCCCATCCTGGCGGACGAGGATTTCCGGACCGAAGAGGCATTGGCGAAGGTGGCAAAAAGGACCGGAATGGCTTATGGGGACACCTTGCGGCAAGGTGTCCCCGGGGTCGATATTGAAATGGACCAGGAACACGGGCGCTGGCGGATGGTCTTCCGGATACGGCGAAGCGGCCGGGTGGCGATTACCATCATTGACCGGGACATCCTGAAACTTCCGAAGTTTGCGGAGATTCGGACTCTTCTCGGCCAGATTGCCGTTCTTGGAGAAGCGCCCTACCGTGTGAGCGCGGCAGACGAGACGGAAGGGGCGCCGGCGAAGGAGCCCGAGACCGTTGCCACCATGACGGCCCTGATCGACTACATCATCGCTGCAGGGAAAAAGGGATACACCGTCCAGCGCTACAAGGGCCTCGGCGAGATGAACCCGGAGCAGTTATGGGAGACGACCATGAACCCGGAGAAGCGCACCCTCCTCCAGGTGAGGATCGAAGACGCCGTGGCGGCGGACGAGATCTTCACGACCCTCATGGGGGATCAGGTGGAGCCCCGTCGCGACTTTATTTACAAAAACGCGCTGTACGCATCGAATCTGGATGTATAAGGAAAGAAGGAGAAAAACCGTTTGATGGAAAACCTGTTCGAAAAGACGATTGCGACCAACATCGAAGATGAGATGAAAAAGTCCTACATGGACTATGCGATGAGCGTCATCATCGGCCGGGCGATTCCCGACGTCCGGGACGGCCTGAAGCCCGTCCACCGCCGGGTCCTCTTCGCCATGAGCGAAATGGGAAACCGCTGGAACAAGCCCTACAAGAAATCGGCAAGGATCGTTGGGGATATCATCGGCAAGTACCATCCCCACGGGGATACGGCAGCCTATGACACCATGGTGCGGATGGCGCAGGAGTTCTCGATGCGCTATCTCCTCGTTGACGGTCAGGGGAACTTCGGGTCGATTGACGGGGACCCCCCCGCTGCCATGCGTTATACGGAGGTCCGGATGGCCCGGATCGCCGAGGAGCTCCTGGCGGATCTGGAGAAGAACACCGTCAATTTCGTGCTGAACTACGACGAATCGCTGGAGGAGCCGACCGTCCTGCCGGCGAAGATCCCGCTGCTGCTCCTGAATGGCACCGCCGGCATCGCCGTCGGCGTGGCGACGAACATCCCGCCGCACAACCTCCGGGAGGTGATTGACGGGACCATCGCGATGATCCGCGACCCTGAGATCACCATCGACGGGCTCATGCACTACATCCAGGGGCCAGACTTCCCGACGGCCGGTTTCATCAACGGCCGCGAGGGGATCCTCTCCGCCTACCGGACCGGCCGTGGCATCATCCGGGTGCGCGCACGGGCGCTGATCGAGAAAAATGCGCGCAACGACCGGGAGAGCATCGTCGTTACCGAGCTTCCCTACCAGGTGAACAAGGCGAACCTGATCGAGAAGATCGCCGAGCTCGTCAAGGAGAAGAAGATTGGCGGGATCGCCGACCTTAGGGACGAGTCGGACCGCGACGGGATCCGCGTCGTCCTCGACCTGAAGCGGGACGAGGCCTCCGCCATCGTCCTGAACCAGCTCTACAAGCACACCCAGATGGAATCCACCTTCGGGATCATCATGCTTGCAATCGACCGGGGGCAACCGAGGGTTTTCAACATGAAGGAGATTCTCCAGAGTTTCCTGGAGTTTCGCAAACAGGTGGTTGTCCGCCGGACGCTCTTTGAGCTGGCGAAGGCGCGGGAGCGGGCCCACATCCTGGAGGGGTTGATCATCGCCCTCGACCGGATCGACGAGGTGATCGCCGTGATCAAGGCCTCCGGGAGCCCCGCGGAGGCTGCGACCGCCCTCTGCAGCCGGTTCGGCTTGAGCGATCTCCAGGCGAAGGCGATCCTGGAGATGCGCCTCCAGCGCCTCACCGGCCTTGAACGGGAGAAGATCGACGCGGAATACGCCGAGATATCCTCGCTGATCCACAAGCTCCAGGGGATCCTTGACGACCCGCAGAAGGTTCTCGATGTGATCATCGAGGAGCTCACTGACATCCGGGCGCGCTACGGCGACGAACGGCGAACCGAAATCGTCTTCAGTTCCGAGGAGATCAACATCGAGGACCTGATCGTCGAAGAGGACATGGTCGTCGCGGTCTCTCATGCCGGCTACATCAAGCGCAACGCGGTGAGTCTCTACAAGAGCCAGCGCCGGGGCGGGCGCGGCAAGATCGGGATGGGGACGAAGGAGGAGGATTTCGTCGAGCGGATCTTCATTGCCTCCACCCACCACTACGTGCTGATCTTCACGAGCCGGGGCCGCCTCTATTGGCTGAAGGTCTATCTGATCCCGCAGGCCGGGCGCGCGGCGAAGGGGAAGGCGATCGTCAACCTGATCAACCTGACGGAAGGCGAACGGGTCGCCGCCGTCCTTCCGGTCCGGGAGTTCACCGGGGAAAAGTCGGTGGTCATGGTGACAAGGAAGGGGACGATCAAGAAGACGGAGCTTTCGGCCTTCTCCAACCCGCGCGCGGGCGGGATCATCGCGATCTCCATTGACGAGGGGGACGAGCTGATCGACGTCCAGCTCACCCTCGGGAACCAGGACATCTTCCTCGGAACCCGGAAGGGCAAGTCGATCCGTTTCAAGGAGGGCGACGTCCGCGACATGGGTCGGACCGCCCGCGGCGTCCGCGGGATCAGAATGGCGGGTGATGACCGGGTCATCGGGATGGAGATCCCGACCGAGGGAAACACCATCCTCACCGTCTCCGAAAAGGGGTACGGAAAGCGGACCGAGATCACGGAGTATCGCCTCCAGACCCGCGGCGGGAAGGGGACGATCAATCTGAGGACCGTGCCCAAGGTGGGCGACGTTTCCGGGATCCTCCAGATCTCCGGCAGCGAGGACATCGTGCTGATCAGCGACTCGGGCCGGATCATCCGCATGCGCGCGGAGGAGGTGCGCGTCATCCACCGGAGCACCCAGGGGGTGCGCCTGATCGATCTCGACGAGGACGAGAAGCTGGTCGGCGTCACCCGCGCCGAGCGGGAAGAGGAGCGGGAAAACGGCGCGCCGGAGGAGCTGCCGGAGGAGGGGCCGTTTGAACTCGTCCCGGAAGGCGGTCCGGCGAAGGACGGGGAAGAACAATGAAACCGCGCATCGCGGCACGCCTTTGTATCGTCTTCACTTTGGGTCTGGGGGTGCTTCTCCTTGCCGCCTGCATGCCGAAGGAGATCCCCCCGCCGCTGCCGCCGCCGAGACCGGCGAAGGTCGCCGTCGTCCTCGGGGCCGGCGCCTCCAAGGGGTTCGCCCATGTCGGGGTGCTCAAGGTTCTCGAATCGCAGAAGGTCCCGATCGATCTTGTCGTCGGGACGAGCGCGGGGAGTTTCGTCGGAAGCCTCTACGCCTACGGCTATGACGTCTTCCAGCTCCAGACGATGGCCATGGCCCTTCTGAAAGACGACGTGGTTGACCTGACGCTCCCCGACAACGGCTTCATCCGCGGGGAAAAGCTTGAGAATTTCATCAACAAAACGGTCCGCCAGACCCCCCTCGAACGGTTGAAGATCCCCTTCCGCGCGGTCGCCACGAACCTCCAGACCGGCGAGGAGATCGTCTTCGCGACGGGGAACACCGGCAGGGCGGTCCGGGCGAGCTGCTCCATCCCCGGGGTCTTCCAGCCGGTCCGGATTGGGGACAAGGCCTACGTGGACGGCGGCGTGGTGAGCCCCGTCGCGGTGGACGCCGCCCGGAGAGCCGGCGCCGATGTCGTGATCGCTGTGGACATCTCCGCCGGCGTGGCGGGAACCCTTCCCCAGGGGATCCTGGAAACGATTCTCCAGTCGATCGACATCATGTACGCGAAGATCGCGGCGACCCAGCTCAAAAACGCCGATGTGGTCATCCGCCCCAAGGTGAGCCACATCGGTTCGAGCGACTTCGACAAGCGCAACGAGGCGATCCTCGAGGGCGAGAAGGCCGCTGCCCAGGCCCTGCCCCAGATCCGGCAGATCCTCGAGAAGCTACGGCAGGAGGGCCGCCTGCCGTAAACGGTTTAAAGATCGGCCCACGACCTTCGAAAATGAGTCCATCGAAACGATCCGAAACAATAAAACCCAGAAAAGATATACGTTATTGAGCGAGAGAGTCAAGATTTGAGGCGGGAGCAGCAGGAGGTGTTGACGCCTTCGGGTTGCTCCGCTATAATCCCCCCGAGCCCTTGAAACATCCGTGCGACGGGCTTGATGGAAACGGATCCGGTCGGTTCG